>OCZT010003205.1_pt1 | contig 16798 bp, 8 predicted proteins | sample 1539031 | NCBI WGS metagenome assembly OCZT01 (sample SAMEA3539308, study PRJEB22396) | soil metagenome | biome: tundra; feature: field; material: soil | place: USA | collected 2010-05 | depth 0.15 m | reverse complement strand
GGCCGCCGAGCGGAAGGACGACGAGCGCCGGCGCAACGCGCCGGATCAGTGCGTTCATCTGGGCCTCGAGAGCGTGGGGCAGGCGACGGAAGCCGGCCGTCGAGAGCGAGAGCCGGCCGGGCATTGGCAACTCACGTGGACGTTGTGCTGGAGAACGCCGCGTAGAGATCGTCGAAGACCGCGGCTCCCGGTCCGATGCGCGATTCATCCGTCGAATGCCGAGCGACGACGCCGGCGATCACGCGCGCGAGGCCCGGTGCTTCCTCGCGCTGGAACTTGCCGTCCTTGCAGTCGATGTCGTGGACGATCTCGGCGATTTCGCGAAGGGCGGCATCGCCGGGAACGAATTCCGCAATGAGCGTTTCGATCGTGCAGTCGTCCCCAACGTGCGTGTACTCGCCCTCGAACATGTCGAATCGGAGGTGGTCGCTGCGATGCGTATACCCGTTCACGTCGACGAACTTGAACGTGGGGTGCCGGTCGATGAAGCGCCGGATGAGCCAGGCACTGGCAATGCGATCGACGTGCACCCCGCGCCGGGTGACCCACGTCCCACCGTCGAGCGTGCGGCCCGCTGGCCGGTTGCGCCGGTGCGCGGTATGCAAGCGCAGCCGGTCCTGGATCGCGGCGAGCAGCGCGGCGACGGCGTGCTGGCCGCTCGCGCCGAAGAAGTCCACCGCGACGACCGCCTTGTGGCGGCGACGCAGCTTCGCGAGATCGCGATCGAGAGCGGAAACGGAAGACACTGGCCGTCGCTTCGTGCCGCCGCCCGTCGTGTGCGCTCCCGGTGAGCGCGCGGCCTTCATCAGCGCCCTCGCATCCGTGAGAATCGCCCGGTACTCGGCGTTGCGGGCGGCGTCGAACCGGGCGCGAACCGTCGCGTCGGTGAGCCCGTCGCTGAGCGACGCATCCGATATGAACGCGCTGCCGCCGCCCGCTTCGATCTCCCGCATGATCCACTGAAAGTCTTCATGCGATGCGGGCTTCGACGGGAGCGCGTACACGCTGTTCTTGATGGCGACCGCCCCGACGCGTTGCAGCCGCCGCCCGATCTTCACGCGGAGGTAGTCGGGCTTGGGCGGGATCTGATGAATGAGCAGCAGCCATCGCGCTCCTTCCGGCATGGGTGGCGGGGGCGTCGGACTGCGCCGGATGCGGCGTGCGGTTGCCATCGGATATCACAACTGTATCACGCCGTGACAGGAGCGGCAAGCACTGCGCGCTCGGCGACGGCGGTCAACGGGCACCACGCCGGCGCCGGCTGGGCTGGATTTAATGTCACAAGTGAACCATCATTACAGCGCTGACCAGCCGCTCGCGGACCGTCGTAGGGTCAACGGCGTGGCATCGCAGTCATTCCCGCTCGTGGAGGCACCCGTGCGCCGCTCATCGAACGTCCATCAGGCCTTCCTCGTCGCCATCGCGCTGGGCGCCGGCCCCGCGTCCGCGGCGGCCCAGCAACCCGCCGCCACCGCGACCTGGACGGCCGTCGAGGATGCGATCGGCCGAAAGGGCGCCATGCAGCCCGGCAACGTGATCAAGTTCGCATTTCCCCGAAGCGACCTCTCCGTGACCGTCGCCGGCATCACCCTCAAGCCGGCGCTCGCACTCGGCGGATGGGTCGCGTTCAAGGAGCTCTCCGGGGGGCAGGCCATGGCGATGGGCGATCTCGTGCTGACGGAAGACGAAGTGGCTCCCGTCATGAAGGCACTGCAGGCGGGGGGAGTCGAGGAGACGGCGCTGCACAACCACCTGCAGCACGAATCGCCGCGAATCATGTTCATGCACATCTCGGCGCACGGCGACCCGGCGACGATCGCGCGCGCGATCCACGCTGCCCTGGCGACGAGCAAGACCCCGCTTGACGCGCCGCCACCAAGCATGACGTCGGCGGCGGACCTCGACACCACCGGCATCGCGAAGGCGCTCGGCACGGCGGGGAAGCTGAACGGCGTCGTCTATCAGGTGAGCGTTCCGCGTGGTGAGACGATCACCCACATGGGAGCCGAGGTGCCTCCCTCGATGGGCGTCGCGACGGCGATCAATTTCCAGCCGACCGGCGGCGGGAAGGCGGCGATCACGGGCGATTTCGTGCTGCTCGGCCCGGAGGTGAACCCGGTGGCGCGCGCGCTGCGCGATCACGACATCGACGTGACCGCCGTGCACAGCCACATGCTGGTGGAGGAGCCGCGGCTCTTCTTCATGCACTTCTGGGCCAACGCCGATGCCGTGACACTCGCGAAGGGGCTCCGGGCCGCGCTCGACCAGACCAAGTCGCGGAAGTGACCTGAGCGGAGCAGGATGTCGATTCGCGGGAAGACAGTTCGCGCCCGCGCCATCGGATTCTTCGGACTGACTCCCGACATCATCGCCGTCTCGTCGGCGATGTTCGTGATGGGACTCGGGGAGAATCTATGGCGCCGGTTCCTGCCGAAGTATCTCGAGTCGCTCGGCTATGCGATCTTCGCCTCGCTGCACACGTGGCGATTCGCGTTCGTCGCTTTGGCCTTTACGATGACCTGGACCTCGATGGCAAGTCCGACACTCTTCGCCGTGGTCGGGGACGCCCTCGCGCGCGAGAGGCGGACGATGGGCTTCACCGTGCAGTCGATCCTCCGCCGCATACCCATCGTCGTCGCGCCGACGATCGGCTTGATGGGCTCCCTGCTCTTCGTGCTCACGGTCGACGGCGCCACGGCTGGCGGAGGCCCCGCCGTGGCGCCGCCGGCTCACGGCACGCGGCTAGCGTTTCGCCACCGGCACCGCCTGCACCGGCTTCGGCCACGCCTTCTTCGCGACCGACTGATACATTGCCGGGATCTCCAACTGTATCACGCGATTCACCTCGGCGATCACCTTCCCGGCTCCCTCCATCGCGTAATCGATCTGCCGGCGCTGATCGATCGTCGCGGCGCCCGACCACGCCTCGATCGGGCGAACCGCGCCGTTCGTCACCGTCAGGATGCTGTCGACGCCGGTCTGCAGGTGCGACACGTTCGCGATCAGCGAGTCGGCGCGGGCTCCGCCGGCCGCGAGATCGCGCTTCAGGTCCGCGACCTGCGCGCCGAGCGCGCGCGCCGCGACGTGCGCGGCGGCGAGCGATTTCTGCATGGCGTACACGCCCATCACGAGCGCCTGACGCGCGCGACGGTCCGCGTCGCTGAAGTTGGTGAGCGGATCGCCCTCGACGACCATCTCGCCGCGCAGTTCGTCACCCACGCCCGGAATCTTCACGAGCACCTTGTACCGTCCCGGGAGCACGAGTGGGCCGATCGGCGCCCCGCCTCCGCGTCCGCCTCCCCCGCCTCCGCGTCCCCCGCGTCCCGCGATGAGCGTCGCCGCCTCCTCCTCCGAAAGCGCCGCCGACATCCGAAGATCCCACGTCACCCGGTTCAGTCCCTTCGCCGCCGGGCCCTTCAGCGTGCGCACCAGCGCGCCGCTCGCGGCATCGCTGATTTCGACCGAAACCGTGCCGGACGTCCCGTCGCGCAGATAGTACGTGACCACGCCTCCGAACTCTGGGTTCGGCGCGAAGAACTCGCCATGTCCGTACCACGCCTGCGGCGACCACGTGCTCAGTTGGCGAGCGCGCGGAATGGGCGCGAGCGTGGCGGCCGCCTTCAATGCGACTGCGGTGAGCGCCTCGAGTGGGCCGAGGTCGTCGAGGATCCAGATGCTGCGTCCGTGCGTGCCGACGATCAGCGCGTTGTCGCGCGGATGGATGATCGCGTCGTCGGTCGGCACGGTCGGCATGTTGGTGGCGAGCGAATTCCACGTCGCGCCACCGTCGTTGGAGAAGTGCACGCCGCGCGAATGCGCGAGGACGAGCACGTGCGAATCGTGCGGGTGCTCCCGGATCCGGTTGACCGACGTTTCCGGCAGGCCGGCGACGATCGAGCGCCAGCTCTGGCCGAAGTCGTCGCTCACGAACACGTACGGCTTGTAGTCGTCGTTGTAGTGGGCGTCGAACGTGGCGTACGCGCGCCCCGCCGCGTACCGCGAGGCGACCACCGTCGTTACCGGCGTTCGCGCGGGAAGCCCGGTGATGTGGGACGTGACGTTCGTCCACGTCCTGCCGCCGTCGCGCGTCACCTGCAGCTGCCCGTCGTCCGTGCCGGCGTAGAGGACGTTCGCATCCACCGGCGACTCGCTCGCCGACGTGATCGTTCCGTAACTCGTCACGCCGTCGTGCCGCGAGAGCGCGGTCGGGCCGACCCGTGCGCCCATCATCGTCAGCGTGTCGCGATCGATGTGCAGCGTCAGGTCCGGGCTGATCGCCTTCCAGCTCGACCCGCGGTCCGTGGACTTGAAGAGCACGTTCGCGCCCATGTACACCGTCTTCGCGTCGACGCTCGAGGGGACGATTGGGGAATCCCAGTTGAAGCGATACCCGCTTCCTCCGCCCCGTCCGGCCCCGGGTGCCGGCCGCTCCCCGGACCCCGGCCGCACCGACTGATGCTCCATCGTCGTGAGGTTCACGCGGGCGACGTTGCCGTCCTGCGATTCCTCGTACGCGAAGTTCGGGTCGAACGGATCGATCTTCGCGTAGAAGCCGTCACCACCGCCGATGTTCCAGCTGTCGCGGTCCGCGATGCCGTTCCGGTTGCGCACCGCGCTCGGCACGCACCAGAGCCCGTTGTCCTGCAGGCCGCCGCACACGGTGTACGGGACCTTGTTGTCGACGTCCACTTCGTAGAACTGGCCGATGGGCATGTTGCGACGGAAATCCCACGTGACAGCGCGGTCCCAGGAGATCGAGACGCCGCCGTCGCCGCCGACGATCAGGTGGTTCGGGTCGTCCGGATCCACCCACAGCGCGTGATCCTCCGAGTGAATGTTGCTGAACCGCTCGGTGAACGTCTTCCCGCCATCGTCCGAGAAATAGAAGCCGCGGTTCGAGCCCAGCATGTAGATGCGGTTCCTGTCCTTCGGATCGAGGCGGATCTGGCTGTAGTACATCGGCCGCGTGTTCGTCGGCGATAGCTTCTCCCAGTTCGCACCGCCGTCCACCGTGCGATATACGCCGCTCGCGCCGGCGCCCGCCTCGACCGTCGCGTAGACCACGCGGCTGTCGCTCGGGAAGAGGTCGATGCCGATGCGCCCCTTGTCTCCGGCCGGCAGCCCGTTCGCGAGTTTCGCCCACGTCGCGCCGCCGTCGGTCGTCTTGTAGATCGCGCTTCCCGGCCCGCCGCCGTTGAATCCCCACGCCTTTCGCTGCCGCTGGTACGTGGCCGCGTAGAGGATCTGCGGGTTCATCGGGTCGATGACGAGATCGGTCGCGCCCGTGTTGTCGTCGACGTACAGCACCTTCTGCCACGTCATGCCGCCGTCCGTCGTCTTGTACACGCCGCGCTCGGGGTTCGAACCCCACAGGTGTCCCGCCGCCGCGACGTAGACGATGTCGTAGTTGCCCGGATCGATCACGATGCGGGCGATGCTGCGCGTCTCCTTCAGTCCCATGTTCTTCCAGGTCTTGCCGGCGTCCGTCGACTTGTAGACACCATCCCCCCACGACGAGCTCTGCCGATTATTCGCCTCGCCGGTGCCGACCCACACGACGCTCGCGCTCGACGGCGCGACGCGGACCGCGCCGATCGACATCATCGCGTCGACCCTGTCGAACACCGGTTCCCACGAAGTGCCCGCGTTCGTGCTCTTGAACACGCCGCCCGTCGCCGTCGCGACGTAGATCTGGTCGGGCTGCCCGCGCACGCGGCCGACCGAGAAATCGTCGATGCGTCCCGAGGTGTTCACCGGTCCGATGCTCCGCCATTTCAGGGCGGACAGCACCGCCGGATCGATCGTCGTTTGCGCGGCCGCGCTCGCGGCGAACGTGAGCAGTGCGAAAGCGATGGCTGTACGGGAGGGATTGCGGCGCATGGCGAGTCCTCGTCGACTGGCGGGAGAAAATCCAAGATACCGAAAACGTCAGCCGCCGGACAGAAAGGCCGCGACGTTCTCGACCGCACGCCGCAGGCCGACTTCAACGACTTCCGCCGTCATCCCGGCGTCGTGCGGCGTGAGGACGACGTTCGACAGCGCGAGCAGCGGATCGTTCGCGGGGAGAGGCTCCCGGTGAAACACGTCGAGCGCCGCGCCGGCGATGCGATCGTGCCGCAGCGCATCGATGAGCGACGGATGATCCACGAGACCGGCGCGCGCCGTGTTGACGAGAAACGCCGATGGTTTCATCCTCGCGAGCTCCGCCGGTCCCAGGATTCCCTTCGTCTCATCCGTCAGCCGCAGGTGCAGGCTCACGATATCCGATTCGCGCAACAGCGTCTCGAGCGTCACGTGCCTCGCGCCGATCGCCGCGGCGCGACCGCCGTCCGGCCCCCACGTCGACACCAGCAGCCGCAGGCCGAACGGCCGCGCCAGCGCCGCCACACGACTTCCGATCGGGCCAAGCCCCACGAGCCCGAGCGTCTTGCCCTCGAGCTGGGTGAGCAGGCGCCGGGGCCAACGGCCCGCGCGTATCGCCGCGTCCATCGCGGGAATCGCGCGCGTGACCGAGAGCATGAGCGCGAGCGTGTGCTCGGCAACCGCGTGCGCGTTCACGCCCGGCGTGCTCGCGACGGCCACGCCGCGCGCTCGGCACCCGGTCACGTCGACGTTGTCCGTGCCGGTTCCCCAGATCGAGATCAGCCGGAGGTTCGGGCAGGCGGCGAGGACGCGATCGGTGAACTTCGAGTACGCGCGAATGTTCACGACGGCGGTCGCGTCGCCCACTCGACGGATCAGCTCCGCTTCGTCGTCCGTTCCGCGAGCGCTGTGCACCGTGACGTCGCCGAGCGCACGGAGCGCCGTCTCCGCCGCGGTTCCGCTGAACACCGGCGGGAAATCATCCGGCACGACGATCGCGGTTCTCATGCTTTCGCGTCGGCTGGCGCTCCGCGAGCGAGCAGGACGGTCGTCGCCATCTGGCTCGTGACGTTGAGCAGCGTCTTGAACACGTCGGGGATCGCGTCGAGGGCGAGAAGAATTCCCATCCCCTCGATCGGAAGGCCCACAGAGACGAAGAAGGGCGCGATGATGAAGAGCCCGCCGCTGGGAATTCCCGGAATGCTGAAGCTCATCGGCACGGAACAGGCGCCGAGGAACGCGAGTTGCGCCGTCGTGAGGGGAACGCCGTAAAGCTTCGAGACGAAGAGTGCGGACACGATCCAGGTGACCGCCTGGTTCAGCCGGAACACCGACACGCCGAAGGGCAGGGCGAACCCCGAGACGTGCATCGGCAGGCGCAGCACGCGCGTCGCGCCATCGATCATGGCGGGAAGCGCCGCGACCGACGATCGCGTGCTGACCGCCACGATCTGCGCGGGAATCAGCGCCCGGGCGAAACGCCGGAGCGGCACATCGGAGAAGATGCGGACGACGGCGTACATGGCCACCGCAAAGGCGGCGAGGAACCCGCTGTGCAGCACGAGGTACAACGCGACCGCGCCGGCGACACCGGTGCCGACGCGCACCGCCAGGCCGACGGCAAGGCAGAACACGCCGACCGGCGCGGCCGCGAGCACCCATCCGACGATCACGAGCATCGCGTCGGCGAGCCCGCGGAAGAGGGCGGTCGCCGCGGCCCGCCGGTCCGGCTCGATGCGCGCGAGCGCCATCGCGAACGCCACCGCGAAGATGATCACGGGGAGCATGGCGCCGTCCACCGCGGCCCTCACCGGATTAGGGGGCACGAGGCCGACGAGCCAGCTCGTGAACGAGGGGAGCGCTGGAACCGCCCCGGCCGCGGAACTCGCGCCGCGAAGCGACGCAGCGGACGCCGCGTCGATCCTGAGCAGCGAGAAGAGCGGTGGCGCCGCGAGGAAGGTCAGGAACGAGACCGTCGAGAGGATCACGGCGTACAATACGACCGCCCTTCCGCCGAGCCGGCCGACTGCCCGCGCGTCCTTCTCCTCCGCGATGGTCGCGATCAGCAGCGACACCACGAGCGGAATGATCGTCATCCGGATCGCGTTGACCCACACGGTGCCGACCGGCTCGATCGCCGCGACGAAGTCCGGCGCTCCCGGCCACGATGACAGCGAGATCACCACGCCGGTCGCGAGGCCGGCGACGAGGCCGATCAGGGTGCGGAGGGCGGCGCTGGTCACGGAACCAAACTACGACTTCTGGATTCCGTGCGCCTCCGGATGCAATCTTCGGCATGGATCAGCTCCTGAAGGACGTGGCGTTCGCGATCCGGACCCTGCGGAGGAGTCCCGGCTTCACGCTGACCGCGCTCATCACGCTTGCGCTCGGCATCGGCGCGAGCACCGCGATCTTCAGCGTCGCGAACGCCGTGCTGCTTCGTTCGCTCCCCTATGCGCGGCCGGACCAGCTCGTCCTCCTGACCTCGGATCTCACCAAGCGAAACGTCCGAGACTTTCCGATCGCGCCCGGTGACTTCTCCGACGTCCACCGGATGTCCACGCAACTCAGCGGCCTCGCCGGCGTCTTCACCTTCAAGCTCCTCCTGCTGAACGAGGAGGGCGTCTCCGAGCCCGTGCCGACGGCGTTCGTCACGAGCGACTTCTTTCACGTGCTCGGCCTGCCCGTCGCGGCCGGACGCGACTTCGAGGAACGCGACGGCGAGTTGCAGCAGCCGCCGGCACCGACGCCCGGTCAGACGGCCGCGCCAGCGCCGCCTCCACCGAACGTCACCGTCCTCGGATACGAGTTCTGGCAGCGCCGGTATGGAGGGGACCGCAAGATCATCGGGAGCATCATCAAGGCGACCGGCGGCGGCTCGTTCCTCGTCGTCGGCATAGCGCCGCCGGGATTCGAGTTGTTCCTGCCTCCGCGTTTCGGGACCGAGCGGACGCCGAGCCTGTTCGTCGCCGCGCGTCTCGATTGGAGCGCTCCGCGCCAGAATGTCGTCCTTCGCGCGATCGGCCGCCTCAAGCCCGGCGCCACCATCGTCTCAGCCCGGGGGGAACTGGCGGGAATCAACGCCGTGCTCGACCGGCAGTTCCCGGGCCGGCTCACCTCCGGCAATCGCCTGCGCGAGGAACCGCTGCACGAGGAGCTCGTCACCGATGTGCGCTCGGCCGTTCTCGCGTTGATGGGCGGCGTTTCGTTCGTCGTGCTCATCGCGTGCGCGAACGTCGCGAACCTCATCCTCGTGCGAACCTCGAGGCGCGAGCGCGAGCTCGCCGTCCGCGCCGCGCTCGGCGGAAGCCGCGCACGCCTCGTTCGGCAGATGCTGGCCGAGGCGCTCGTGCTCGGCGCCGGCGGTGCCGCGCTGGGACTCCTGCTGGCCAAGCTGGGCATCAAGCTGCTCATCGCGATCGGTCCAGCGAACCTGCCGCGCGTGGGAGCGATCACCCTCGATCCGTTCGTCCTTGCGTTCACGGTCATTGCCGGGCTGCTTGCGGCCGCGCTCTTCGGCGTCGTGCCGGCGCTCCGCGCGTCGCGCCCCGACATGATGGGGGCACTGCGGTCGAGCGGCCGCACGGCCGGGCTGGGTTCCGGGCGGTTCCTGCGGACCGGCGTCGTCATCGCCGAGGTCGCGCTGGCGTTCGTCCTGCTGATCGGGAGCGGGCTGATGTTCCGCAGCTTCGTCGCGATCACGCGAGTGGATCCGGGGTTCGATCCCGACGGCGTGCTGACGTTCACCGCCCAACCGCCGGGCGGTTCGCCGGAGGCCCGCGAGACGTTCATGCGCGTGATGCAGCAACGGCTCGGCGCGATTCCCGGCGTAACGGCGGTGACGGCCGCCGCGGGGTTCCCGTTCGACAACGACGCGCGCCGAATTGCCGGCGCACGGTGGGGAACCGAGGCGGCGTTGGGCGATCCCGACAAGTACCTGCAGGGCGACTTCTTCATCGTCGCGCCTGGCTACTTCGATGCGTTGCGGGTGAAGCTGCTCGAGGGGCGCACGTTCACGGACGCCGACAACGTGCCCACGGCGAACTCGATCATCATCGACCGTTCGCTCGCCGCCAAGGCGTTCCCGGCAGAATCCGCGGTCGGCAAGCGGCTGTCGGTGCGCTTTCGAACCAACGAAGCCGAGTTCGTGAACGTGATCGGCGTGGTCGCGCACACGCACAACGCGTCACTGTCTTCGCAAGGCCGGGAAACGTTCTACGTCACCGACGGCGAGGTCTTCCGCGGAGTCTCGACGCGATGGCTCGTGCGCACATCGGGCGATCCCGCGCGGCTCGGACCGGTGGTTCGCTCCACCATCACCACCATCGACCCGCTCGTGGCCGTGTCCGAGATGCACCCGATGACCGACGCCATCGGCCAGGCGCGCGCGCCGACCCGCTTCGCCCTCGTGCTGATCGGCATCTTCGCGGCGATCGCGGGCGTACTCTCCGCCGTCGGGCTGTACGGCGTGCTGGCGAGCGTCGTGCGCGAGCGCACCAACGAGATCGGCGTGCGCATGGCGCTCGGCGCGCAGCAGGCACGAATCTTCCGGCTGGTCATCTGGCAGGGCGTGCGGCTGAGCGCGACCGGGCTTGCGATTGGATTCCTCGCGGCGCTCGCGCTTACCCGCACGATGGGGAGCCTGCTGGTCGGCGTGTCTCCCACGGACCCGGCGACCTTCGCCCTGATCAGCCTCCTCTTCTTCCTCATCGCGATTCTCGCGTGCTGGCTTCCCTCGCGACGAGCGGCGAAGGTGGATCCGATGGTTGCGCTGCGAGCTGACTAAGGGCTGCGCGACGCCCCACATTCCGCAGCCTTCACCCCCGCGGCCGCCGGCACGGGCTGCAGGCCGGTCGTGCCGAGCACCGCGTTCAACCCCGGAAGATCCTCCGTATTGATCGCCGACCAATTCGCAGCCGCGGCTCTCAAGTCACGGCATGCCTGGGCGTAGCCGGCGAGCATCGCTTCGGTGGGTGCCTGATCGGCATTGTCGTGCGCGGTGAGCTGCCCCACCAGTCGCGAGTTCAATTGGTAAAAGTTCGGCGGTGGCCTGCGCCCAGCGGGAAAGCCCCCGCCGCCGGCATTTCCACCCACCGTGTCCAACTTTGTGCGAAACGCCTTGAGCGCCTTCGCCGCGTCCGACGTCGAGTCGGCGGGCACGCGAGTCCTCACCGTGGCACGCATCGCCTCGACCTGCTGGTAGCCGTCCCAGGCCGTCTTCACGCCGTCGTTGATCTTCCGCAGCAGCGCGTACTGCGCACGGATGTCCGCGCCCGTCGCGGGAGATCGCGGGTCGTTGGTGAGCGTCACTTTCTGCGTGAAGCTGCGGCCCTCCACGTTGAGCTTGAGCGTGTACGTGCCCGGCGGTGCGATGATTCCCTCGGGTGTCGTGGGCGTGAGCCCCGGATTCGCGTTGATCTCGAATGAGTGCGCGAACGCGGGTGGCGCGTCGAGGCGAAGATCCCAACTCGTGCGATTCAGCCCTGCCGCGGCCGGCAGCGCGTGTGGCGCCGCGACCCAGAAGTTCGGATGCGGCGGTCGCGCCGCTTCCTTCGCCGGCGCCACAGGCACGCTCGACAGGTGTCGAATTGTCGTGCCGGCCGAATCGAGCACGTCGATCGTGACTTCGCCCGACGGATTCGAGGCGAGGGAGTAGTAGAGGATCACGCCGTCGGGCGGATTGATCGCGTGCGGCGTTTCCGGAGGGAAGGGCGTGTCGAAGTTCGTGTTCCGGCGCGTGCGCACCGTCGGGTCGGGCTTGAAGAGGTGCACCGGTTCCGCGGCCACGGCCGGGGTCATCTGCCGGAGCACGGCGTAGTCGTCGAGGATGAAGATTCCGCGGCCGTATGTGCCGACGACGAGATCGTTCCCGGCGAACGCGATGTCGCGATACGACGTGTTCGGCAGGTTGAGCTGCAGCGATTGCCAGTCGTCGCCGTCGTTGAACGAGACGAACATCCCGCTCTCGGTGCCCGCGACGAGCAGTCCGGCCCTCTCCTTGTCCGCCCGGATCACGCGCGCGAAGCTCGCGCTCGGCTCGTTGACCGGCAGTCCGTTGGTGATCCGGGTCCATGTCTTGCCGAAGTCGTGCGTGCGATAGAAGTACGGCGTGTAGTCGCCCGCGCGCGAGACATCCACCGCGACGTAGGCGCCACCGGCGTCAGTGTGCGACGCGTCGATGATGGAGATCAACGCGCGGGCGGGAAACGGGAGGTTCGGAATCGACACGTCGTCCCATGTCTTCCCTTCGTCCCGCGTGACCTTGATGAGTCCGGTGTTCGTGCCGGCCCAGATCGTGCCCCGGCCGACGGTGCTGGCCGAGATCGTCTCGATCGCTCCGCGCGGGAACGAGCCGGGCGGGGGCGTGACGGTATCGGGGAGCGGCGTGGCGCCCTTCGGATACGTGAGATCGGGGCTGAGCTTCCTCCAGTGCATGCCGCCGTCCGTCGTCGCCATGAGGTACTGGAATCCGGCGAGCAGCTCGTGCCGGTTCCACGGCGCGAACGCGATAGGCTGCGAGAACGCGGTGCGCAGGTGCAGTTCGGCGTCCACCGCGGGACTCACGCTGATCCACTGCTCGGAAGGGTAGCTGACCTTCTCGATACCGTTGCCGCTCGCATACACGGTGTTCGCATTTAGCGGATCGGGGACGATGGTGCCCCACTCCCACGCGGGCACCGCGCTCCAGTCGAGCGGTGTGATCTCGCCGAAGTTTCCGCGGCTCCGCGTCCTGATGGAGCCGGCGTCCTGCTGCGTCGCGTACACCCAATACGGGAACGAGTTGTCCGCCGCGATGTGGTACACCTGCTCCGTGGACTGGTTGTACCACGAGCTCCACGTCTTGCCGCCGTCGAGCGTCACGGTGGCGCCCTGGTCCACGCCGAACAGCATCCGGTTGGCGTTGGTGGGATCGAGCCACACCTGCTGCGGGTCGTCTCCGCCGGGCGCGCCCTTGAAGCCGGTGAACGTGTTGCCACCATCCGTTGACACGTAACTGGACGTGTGGATCGTGTACACGATGTCGGGATTCTTCGTGTTCACGTACACGCCGCAGTTGTAGCCTCCCTGGCCGTTGCGGATGCGCTCGTCGTCCTTGTCCATCTGCCGCCATGTGGCGCCGCCGTCGTCGGAGCGGAACAGGCCGTTGTTTCCGATGACGAACACGCGCTGCGCGTTCGTGTTCTGCGCGACCGCGACGTACTCGCAGCCATTGAGTCGGGGCAGGCCGCCGCCCGCGACCTCGGTCCAGGTGATTCCCTCGTCGGTGGACTTGTAGAGCCGGGTCGCCGACGGTCCCACCGCCGACGGCGCGCCGGCCGCGGGCGTCGGAGGCGCGGGGAATATTCCGGACGGCGGCACCGGCGTGCTGTAATGCCGGATCGTCGTCGCGAAGATCACGTCGGGACGGTCGAATGCGCGCGCGATCTTCTGGACGCCCGTCGAGTCGTTGAGGTACAGCGTCTTCGTCCACGAGCGCCCGCCGTCGGTGCTGCGGTACACGCCGCGATCCTCACTCTTCTTCCAGAGATTCCCCTCGGCCGCGACGAGCACGAGATCCGGGTTCTTCGGGTCCACGAGGATCGACGGGATCACGCGTGAGTCGTCGAGCCCGAGGTGCCGCCAGGTGGCGCCCGCGTCCTCGGACTTGTAGATGCCGTTGCCGACGTTCACGCCCCCGCCGCTCACCTTGTCGCCCGCGCCGACGTAGATGACGTTCGTCCTCGACGGCGCCACTTCGACGGCGCCGATCGACGAGACCTCCTTGATCGCGTCGAACACCGGGTACCAGGTTTCCCCCGCGCTCGTGGTCTTCCACACGCCGCCCGCCGGGAGGCCGATGTAGTACTCACCGGGCTCACCGATCACGCCGGAGACCGCGGCGACGCGGCCGCCACGGAACGGGCCGATGTTGCGCCAGACGAGTCCGGTGAGCAGGTCGGGCGTGATCGGGGTGGCGGCGCCGAGCGTGAACAGGGCGGCGACGAGAACGGCACCTGCGATCGAGCGCGGCGAAGGAAGACGGGTTGGCATGGCGAAGTATTGTGAGGTTGTCCGGGAAGATATTCGGAATGGTGCGTTTTGTTAGACACAGGCGCGCAACTGACCGGAGAGTGCGAAATCAGGCACCGGTCGCGCAAGCCTCCTCTGATGCATACGTTGGAGTGTCCGCGTCACGAGGCCACATGTCCGCGAACGAAAGACTCTCCCGCCGCGACTTCGCCCGGCTCCTCTCACTCTCCGGATCCGCGGCGCTCTTTCCGCTCACCGCGTTCGCTCAGTCCGGCAAGGGCGGCATCTCCTTGGCCGACCTCGGCCTCACCGACGCGCCGCTCCCGCGCACGCCGGCGGATCCCGACGAGAACTTCTGGCGCGAGGTCCGTTCGCGATTCCTGCTCCCGCCCGACTTCGCGTTCATCAACGCGGCCAATCTCTGTCCGGCTTCGCTTCCCGTGGTCGACGCCGCTGACCGATTCACGCGCCAATACGAAGCGAGCCCGACGCCTACTACACACTCGAGCCTCGCACTCGGTCGCGAAGACGCCCGTAAGCTGCTCGCCGCGGCGCTGCGCGTGACGCCTGAAGAGATCGTGATCACGCGCAACACCAGCGAAGGCAACAACTACGTGTCGAGCGGCATCCAGCTCGGCGCGGGCGATGAGGTCGTCGTGTTCGGCGACAATCACCCGAGCAACCTCGCCGCGTGGAACGACAAGGCGAAGCGGTTCGGCTTCACGGTTGTATCGGTGCCGCAGGTGAATCCGCATCCGGGCACCGATTACTACGTGGACGCGTTCAGCAAGGCCATGACGTCACGCACCAAAGTCATGGCCATCACGCACGTGAGCAGCAACTCCGGCGACCTGTTTCCCGCGGCCGAGCTTTGCGCGGCGGCGCGTGCGAAGGGCGTGCTGTCGCTCGTCGACGGTGCGCAGTCGTTCGGCGTGCTCGACATCGACCTGAGCGTCATGCGCCCGGACTTCTACACGGGCTCGATGCACAAGTGGCCGTGCGGCCCAAAGGAAACGGGGCTCCTCTACGTCAACAAGGACGTGCACGGCCGCATCTGGGCGAGCGTCATCAGTCTCTACGCCGGCACGGTCGGCATCTCGAGGAAACTCGAGGCGCACGGCCAACGCGATGACGCCAAGATCGCGTCGGTGGCCGAGGCGCTGAAGTTCCAGGGATCAATCGGGCGCGACGTGATTGAGCGCCGGTCTCGAGAGCTGGCGCGCGCGCTCGTCGAAGGACTTGGGAAACTCGACGGAGTCCAGCTCTGGACGCACCCCGATCCCGCGCGCCACGCGGCGATCGTCATCTTCCGTCCGGGGTCACTCGATCCGCGCAAGCTTGGTGCCGCGCTGGCCGCGAACGATCGCATCGTGATCACGACGCGCAACAATGCGGCGGACCGCCCGGGGCTACGAATCTCGCCGCACTTCTTCAACACGATGGACGAGATGGATCGCACCATCGGCGCGATCCGGAAGTACCTGGTCAGCGGTGTGTAGCGGCGGCCGCGCGATACCCCGCACCCCTCACCACCTTCCCCGGAAGCGCGTCCGTCATCTTCCCGTCCGCGATCACCGGGACGCCGTTCACGAGCACGAACTTCATCCCGACGGCCAACTGGTTCGGCTGCTCGAACGTCGCGAGATCGCGGACCGAATCGGGATTGAACACCACCAGGTCGGCCCACATCCCCTGCTTGAGCACGCCGCGGTCGGTGAAGCGCATCTGCTGCGCGGGCAGCGACGTGAATTTCCGGATTGCGTCCTCGAGCGTGAGCTTGTGCTCCTCGCGCACGTATTTCCTCAGGATGCGCGGAAACGTCCCATAGGCACGCGGGTGCGGATGTTCCTTCCCGAGAAGCCCGTCCGGAGCGGCGCCTTGCGAGTCGTTGTCCACCGAGGTCCACGGCTGCTGCAGCGCGAGCGCCACGTCCGGCTCCGACATCGCGAACACCGCGTTCTCCGTGAACGCGTCGTCCTCGACGAGGATGTCCATCAGCGTCTCGATCGGATCCTTGCCGCGGTCCTTCGCGATTTGCGCGAGCGTCTTTCCCTGCAGCGGGAGCAGTTTGGGGTTCTGCACGACAGCGATGAGGATCGCCTCCGGTCCGGGGACCTCCTGCCACTCGTTGTCCCACGTCGCGTTCGGCGTCAGCATGTCCTTCCTGATTCGCGCGCGCGTCGCCGGGTCCTTCAGCCGCTCGATGAGTTTCTTGTCGCCGCCGTCGTGCGCCCACGGCGGAATGAACGCGGACGTGCTGTTGAACCACGCGGGATACGCGTAGGTGTTCGCGCCGACTTCGACACCGCTCGCCCGCGCCGAGTCGATCTTCGCGACGATCCGCGGCATCAGTCCCCACTGCGGCTTGCCGGCCGCCTTCAGGTGCCAGATCTCCACCGGAATGTGCGCTTCGCGTCCGATGCGCACCGCCTCGTCGATCGCGGCGAACACGCCCGCGCCTTCGGAGCGCATGTGTGTCGCGTAGACGCCGCCGTACTTCGACGCCTCGGTCGCGAGTGCGATCAACTCTTCGGTGCTCGCATACGGCGCCGGCGCGTACTGCAGCGAGGTCGAGACGCCGACGGCGCCGTCCTTCATCGCCATCCGCACGAGCGCCCTCATGCTGTCGAGTTCGGCGGCGCCCGGCTTCCGGTCGGTGTCGCCAAGGACCATCCGCCGCACCTGCGTCGCGCCGACGTACGACGCGAGGTTGATCCCCATCCCCGCCTTCTCGAGCCGCGCGAAGTACTGCCCCAGCGTTCGCCAGTCGGCGGTGAGATTGAAGTGCTGGTACGTCACGCGATCCGCTGCGATGATGGAATCATCGAGCGGAGCCGCCGACGAGCCCTCGCCGGTCACCTCGGTCGTGACCCCCTGGAAGATCTTCGACGGCAGGTGCGGGTTCACCAGGATCGTGAGTTCGGAC
>OCZT010003204.1_pt1 | contig 16798 bp, 21 predicted proteins | sample 1539031 | NCBI WGS metagenome assembly OCZT01 (sample SAMEA3539308, study PRJEB22396) | soil metagenome | biome: tundra; feature: field; material: soil | place: USA | collected 2010-05 | depth 0.15 m | reverse complement strand
CGTGGCGCGCGCTGCTCGACGCCCGGATCACCGAGCTTGTGCGCCTGCGTGATCAGCTCGACAGCTGCATCGGCTGTGGTTGTTTGTCGCTGCGGCGCTGTCAGCTGTAGAACCGCAGTGACGAGGCCGCGCCGGACGGGCGCGGCGCCCGCTGGCTGCGGGAACCGTGAGATGGAACTGCTGCGGACAGGCTTAAGACGGATTTGAGAGTCCGTTTGCAGGGGCCTCACATCGGCGATGGCATACTGAAGGCACGTGCTCCGTGATCGGTGTAATTCCGAACCGGCGGTTAAAGTCCGCGACCCGACCGCAGCCAGCGGCCGGTGAACCAGGTGAAACTCCTGGGCCGACGGTGAAAGTCCGGATGAGAGGTAGCAACAGCGACGCCCGTTTTCCGACCCTCTAGGTCGGCGGTAGGTCAGTCGTGGTGACTTAAGGTCATTGGCGCTGTCTGCACCACCTGAGTGTGACGTCAGACAGAGCGTGAACCGGCAGATTGTTGACCCGCCGGTTCCGCTTCCTTTGCCATGACCGTAACCCACCGTTCGCGCCCCGGAGCTCGCCCGAACAGGAGTCGAGTGCGAAGGGCAGGACATGGCCGACGGTGAAGTCAACACAGCACAGCGAGAGCGTGATGTCGCGCTGATGCGGCGCGCCATCGAGCTCGCGGCGCGCGGACCTCTGGGTGACCCCAACCCCCGCGTCGGCGCAGTCATCGTCGATCCCGGCGGCGTCGTGGTCGGCGAGGGTTTCCACCAGGGCGCCGGCACGCCTCATGCCGAGGTCATGGCGCTACGCCAGGCCGGGCCGGCGGCCCGCGCAGGCACCGCGGTGGTCACCCTCGAACCATGCGCGCACACCGGGCGGACTGGCCCGTGCACCCAGGCGCTGATCGAGGCGGGCGTGGCCAGAGTGGTCTTCGCCCAGTGCGACCCCACACCCTCAGCACGTGGCGGCCAGACGCTGCTGGAGGCCGCGGGCGTCGCGACGACGGCGGGCGTGCTTGGCCAGGAGTCCGCGGTCCTGAACGACGCGTGGACCTTTTCCTTCGTTCACGGACGGCCCAAGGTGACCTGGAAGTTCGCCGCAACCCTGGATGGACGCTCGGCAGCAGCCGATGGATCCAGTCGATGGATCACCGGGCCGCTGGCTCGAGGCGACGTCCATCAGCTGCGGGCACAGTGCGACGCGATCCTCGTGGGCACCGGGACCGTCATCGTCGACGACCCAGCGCTGAGCGTGCGCGGTTCCGACGGATCAACGACCGGACGTCAGCCGCTGCGCGTGGTCATGGGCCTGCGGCCGATCCCGCAGGGGGCCCGCATGCGCGACCTGTCCGGGCCGGTTCTCCAGCTGGCGACCCACGACCCTGCTAAGGCGCTGAAGACGTTGCACGAACAAGAGATCCATCATGTCTGGCTCGAGGGCGGGCCGACGGTTGCCGCGGCATTCCTTGGCGCCGGACTCGTTGACGAGGTCGTCGCGTATCTCGCCCCGGTTCTGCTCGGCGCCGGCGCACCGGCCCTGGGGGACCTCGGCATCTCAAACATTGACCAGGCCTTGCGACTAGTACCTCATGAGGTCACCACGATCGGCCCCGACATCAGGATCCGGGCCACTATCGCCACAACCGGCCGAGAGGGACGCTGATGTTCACTGGAATTGTTGAGGAGCTCGGCGAGATCGTCGCCGTCCAGCGCGGTGCGGAATCTGCCGTGGTCACGCTGCGCGGCCCGTTGGTAACCAGCGACGCCGTACCTGGTGCATCGATCGCGGTCAACGGAGTGTGCCTGACTGTCGTGGCCCATGACGGTGCGACCTTCTCGGTCGACGTCATGGCCGAGACGCTGAACCGCAGCAGCCTGGGCGCTCTGCAGGCCGGAGACGTGGTCAACCTCGAACGAGCAATGGCTGCCAGTAGCCGGTTCGGCGGCCATATCGTCCAGGGCCATGTCGATGCCACGGGCCAGATCCTGTCACGAACCCCCGGTGACCGCTGGGAGGTCGTGCAGTTCACGCTGCCGCCGCAGGTGTCGCGCTATGTCGTCGAGAAGGGCTCGATCACCGTCGACGGCGTGTCCCTGACTGTCTCAGCCGTTACTGACCACACTTTCTCGGTCTCATTGATCCCCACCACGCTGGGGCTGACTACGTTGGGGCACAAGAGCGTTGGCGACCTCGTCAACCTTGAGGTCGACGTGATCGCCAAGTACGTCGAACGACTGCTCACCCATCCCATCACGAAGGCGGAGTCCACCGTATGAGCATCATCGAGCGTTTGTTTGACGCCCAGCTGAGCATCTTCGGCCAGCCGATCCTGTGGCGCGAGATCGTAGGGAACGGCTTCGGGTTCGCGTCCGCGATCGGCGGGCTCAAGCGGCGGGTTTGGGCATGGCCGGTCGGGATCATCGGCAACGTCTTGTTGTTCACGGTCTTCTTCGGAGTGGCTTTCGTGACCCCCCAGAACCAGACGATGTATGGCCAGGCGGGACGGCAGGTCTTCTTCGTGATCACCAGCGTGTATGGCTGGTGGCGGTGGAGCCGGATCCGCGCGCAGCGCGGGGCCAATGCCCGCGCGATCACCCCGCGCTGGGCTACCTCCACCGAAAGGCTCCAGTACCTCGCGGTCTGGGTCGGTGGAGTTGCCGTCACGCAATGGGTCTTCTCGGTGATCGGCGCCGGCTGGCCCGCGCCGCGCTGGTACTACTGGTGCGACGCCTGGATCTTCATCGGCTCCATGGTCGCGACCTACGCGATGGCCCGGGGCTGGAACGACTTCTGGCTGGCGTGGATCGCCGTTGACCTGGTCGGGGTTCCGCTGCTGATCCACTCGCACTTCTACCCCACCGCTTTCCTGTTCGCCGTCTACGGCGGACTTGTCATCTATGGCTTCTTCGTCTGGCTCAAGGCCTCGCGGATCGAGTCGTCCAACCGCGAACTGAGTGAGGTACCGGCATGAAACCACGGCTTTCAACGATCGAAGATGCCTTTGAGGCACTGCGATCCGGACTTCCAGTCCTGGTGACCGATGACGAGGACCGTGAGAACGAGGGCGACGTCATCATGGCTGCGGCGACGGCCACCACGCAGTGGATGGCCTGGACGATCCGCCACAGCTCCGGTTACATCTGCGCGCCGATGTCCGAGTCTCGAGCAGATCAACTGGGACTGCCGCTGATGGTGGCGGACAACCGCGACCCCCGCCTGACCGCCTACACCGTGACGGTGGACGCTGCCCGGGGTGTCACCACGGGCATCAGCGCAGCCGACCGCACCCACACCATCCGCACGCTTGCCCAGGAGGGCTCGGTTCCTTCGGACTTCAACCGGCCGGGACACGTGGTCCCGTTGCGTGCCAGGAACGGCGGGGTCCTGGTTCGCGGCGGGCACACCGAGGCGGCGGTGGACCTTTGCCGCCTTGCAGGTCTGGCGCCGGTCGGGGCGATCGGCGAGCTCGTCCATGACGACGGCTCCATGATGCGTCTGCCTGCAGTCCTGCAGTTGGGCGCCGAATTCAACCTGCCGGTCATCACTATTGCGGCGCTGATCGCCTGGCGCCAGCTCCACGACCGCGTTGAGCGGCTTGCCGAGACCCTGCTGCCAACCGAGCACGGGGTGTTCCGGGTGCTTGGCTACCGCGACCGGCTGACCAGCGACGAGCACGTTGCCCTGGTCAGCCCCAAGGGCCTGTCCGGGCGCGCACCGTTGGCACGTCTGCATTCGGAGTGCCTGACCGGAGATGTGTTCGGCTCGCTGCGCTGTGACTGTGGCGGGCAGCTGGAGCGCTCGATGGAGCGTGTCGCCGCGGAGGGCGGTGTCGTGGTCTATCTTCGCGGTCATGAGGGACGCGGCGTCGGCCTGCTCAGCAAGCTGCAGGCCTATGCGTTGCAGGACAACGGTTTCGACACCGTCGATGCGCAGACCCAGCTGGGCCTGCCGATCGACTCTCGCGAGTACGCAGCCGGCGCGGCAATCCTGGCTGACCTCGACGTCGCGTCGGTCCGGCTGCTGACGAACAACCCGATGAAGGTCAACGCGATGCGCGACTACGGCATCGAGGTGGTGGCTGTCGAGCGGCTCAGCATGGTGCCGGGTGCGCACAACGCGGCCTACCTTCGCACCAAGCGTGACCGGATGGGTCACGACCTGATTCTGAGCGAACACGACAAGGGAGCATCCGCGTGAGAACGGGATCGCCCGCGCTGGTCATCGACGGCCAAGGTCTTCGGGTCGCAATCGTCGCAGCCTCCTGGCACCTGAGCGTGATGGACGGGCTGATCGACGGTGCCCGACGGGGTCTGGCCGACGCGGGTGTTGCCTCCGTCGAGTTGGTCCGGGTGCCGGGAGCCTTCGAGCTCTCCGTTGCCTGCTCGCGCCTGGCGGCTTCCTACGATGCAGTGGTGGCCCTCGGCGTCGTGATCCGAGGTGGAACACCCCACTTTGACTACATCTGCCAGGCGGCCACCATGGGCCTGACCGAGGTCAGTGTCCGGACCGGGGTGCCGGTCGGCTTCGGCGTCCTGACCTGTGACGATGAGCAGCAGGCCCTCGATCGCTCTGGGCTGCAGGGCTCCAGCGAGGACAAGGGCCACGAAGCCGCCACCGCAGCGGTGGCGACCGCGATCACCCTGCGTGCCCTGGGCGGATAATCCGCCCAGTCTGGGGATGGCTGGTGTCCAGGGGCCAAACCCGGGGACGATGCACAGCTGGCCGGTTGTCGAGGATGAGCGCCACCAGCTCTTCAGGCGTTCCGGCGGCGAAGTCGCACAGTGGACGCCGCCGTGGATTCTTCTACCTTGCTCCCGCATTGCGGCTCCATAGCCCCCAAGTGCGGACACCCTCTGCGCCATCGGTGTTCGCGTGGACGATCGGGTGCGAACTCGACCAGTTCCAGGTCAGCAGGACCGCTGTTGGGTGGGGATCCTCACCCGCAGGAGGCTGCACGTGGTCCGTGGGGCGGACGATGACGTGTGTGGGACGACGGGCCCCGTAACCTTGACCTTCGTGAAGACCTTTGACCAGTTGTATGCCGAGTTGACCGAAAAGGCTGCCACGCGCCCGCAGGGTTCGGGCACCGTTGCCGAGCTGGACGCAGGGGTCCATGCCATCGGCAAGAAGATCGTCGAAGAGGCCGCCGAGGTGTGGATGGCTGCCGAGCATGAGGGAAAGGCGCGCACCGCCGAGGAGATCAGCCAGCTGCTCTACCACCTACAGGTGATGATCCTTGCCGCTGGCATCTCGCTGGACGACGTCTACGCCTACCTCTGACCCGACCTCCCGTCCTCAACGCAAAGGACCTCATCAGATGCTACGAATTGCCGTGCCCAACAAGGGTTCTCTGTCCCTGGCTGCCGCCGAGATGCTGCGGGAGGCGGGCTATCGGGGTCGCCGCGACCCCAAAGAGCTCGTCCTGACGGACCCGGACCACGACATCGAGTTCTTCTTCCTGCGCCCACGTGACATCGCGGTCTACGTCGGCTCGGGCAGCCTCGACGGCGGGATCACCGGTCGTGACCTCCTGTTGGACTCCGGGGCTGCGGCGGTCGAGTCGATGGCACTGGGGTTCGCCGCTTCGACGTTCCGCTACGCCGCACGGCCCGGGGTCGCTGCCAGCGTCAAGGACATCGACGGCAAGAGAGTCGCCACCAGCTATGCCGGACTGGTGTCAACACATCTGGCCGAGCACGGCGTTGCCGCTGACGTCGTCCGGCTCGACGGTGCTGTTGAGACGGCCATCACCCTCGGTGTCGCGGACGTCATCGCGGACGTCGTCGAGACCGGGTCCACCCTGCGTCAGCAGGGTCTTGAGGTGTTCGGTGACCCGATCCTGCTCAGCGAGGCGGTCCTGATCCAGCGCGCCGAGAGCCAGTCCCAGGGCGCCCTCGACGTCCTGGCACGCCGTCTTCAGGGGGTGATCACCGCGCACAGCTACGTGATGATGGACTACGACGTGCGGGTCGATCTGGTTGAGCAGGCCTGTGCCCTGACCCCCGGCCTTGAGTCACCGACCGTGTCTCCGCTGCATGACAGGGGCTACGCCGCTGTACGCGCGATGGTGCCGCGCAGCCGCACGAACCAGCTGATGGACGACCTCTACGACCTCGGCGCGCGAGCGATTCTGGTCACCGACATCTCGGCCTGCCGTCTGTGATGAGCAGCACCCCGACTGACGGTCGTGGTCAGTTGGACCCGTACGCGGTGTTTCGTCCCCGTCGAGGGCGCCGGGTTGCCGCGGCCATGTCGGCGTTGTCCGTGGTGATCTTCGCCGGCGGCGCCTGGTTGATGCCCTCGGCTGATCCGAGCCAGGGTGGTTGGAGCCTCTCAGACCGGTTGATCCTTACCTGCTGCGGCTTGGCTGTGGCCGCGGCGTTGTGGCGCTTCGCCTCGATTCGGGCCGTCCCATCGACTCAGGGCCTGGTGATTCGCAATCTGATCACGACGCGCACCCTGGCGTGGGCGCAGATCATCCGCGTGCAGTTCGGAGGCGGCGCCCCATGGGTCAGCGTGGACCTCGATGACACCGACACCGTGGCGGTCATGGCGATCCAGAAGGCTGATGGTGACCTCGGCCAGGCCGAGGCGGCTCGACTCTCGGCGCTCGTGCAGGTCCACAGCAGGCCGCGCCCGACGGGCTGAGCGCTCCTGCCCACACATCGCCACCGCCCTTGGCAGGGCCAGGCTTCATCAGCGGGCTCAAGGTGAGGTGTTGATGATCAGGTCCGCCCGGGCGCGCGTCCCGTCGACCGCGAACAGGACCTCCTCATGGGCTGCCCAGCGCCGCCAGTGCGGCAGATACGACTCGCCGTCGCGCTCGATTCCCCGTCTGAAGCGTTCGTCGCGGTCGGCCTCCAGCCAGATGAGCGCCGACTCGAGCCCCCAGCCCGGTTCCGCGCCGGAGCCGACTCCCTCCACGAGCAGGAGCTCCGTGACGGGCAGGGCGTGCATCTCGGCGTAGCGGTCGTGCTCCCAGTCCCATCGCCGGAATGTCGCCTGCCCGCCACGGGCGAGCGGGGCCAGAACCTGTTCGTGCAGGGCCGTGACTGCCTGCGCCAGGCCGTCCCAGCCGGGGTACAGGTCGTCCATGTGCAGGAGCAGCGCGCCGCGCAGGCGAGCTGCCAGGGCGCCGGCGAAGTCGGTCTTACCCGCGCCACTAGGCCCGTCAACTGCCACAACCTTTGTTGTACCGCAGCGCGTTGGGGCCCTGTTGATGATGAGCAGGGCCGCGTCGATCCCATCCTGAGGCGTCGGGATGTGCATCTTTGGACTGTAGAGGGCCACGACCGTGCGGTAATGCTCGGTAGGCTCGCCGGGTGAGTGTCGCGATACGGGTCATCCCCTGCCTTGATGTTGACGCCGGCCGAGTGGTCAAGGGGGTCAACTTCGAGAACCTGCGTGATGCCGGCGACCCTGTCGAGCTTGCCAGACTCTATGACCGCCAGGGCGCTGACGAGCTGACCTTCCTTGACGTCACCGCCAGCAGCGGTAACCGGCAGACCACCTATGACGTGGTTCGCCGGACCGCCGAGCAAGTCTTCATCCCGCTGACCGTCGGCGGGGGAGTGCGCGAGGTGGATGACGTGGACCGCCTTCTGCGCGCGGGGGCCGACAAGGTGGGTGTCAACACCGCAGCAATCTCGCGCCCGGCACTGATCGCTGACATCGCGGATCGTTTCGGCTCCCAGGTCCTGGTGCTGTCGGCCGATGTGCGGCGTCGACGCAGCCCGTCGGGGGTAGCCACCGGTGAGTTCGAGGTGACCACCCACGGAGGTCGTCAGGGGACAGGACTTGACGCGATCGCGTGGTGTGCGCGGGCGGCCGAGCTAGGCGCGGGGGAGATACTGCTCAACTCGATGGATGCCGACGGCACCAAGGATGGTTTCGACCTGGAGCTGATCGAGGCCGTCCGCAAAGAGATCGCAGTGCCGTTGATCGCCAGCGGAGGCGCAGGCTCCCTGAGCGACTTTGCTCCCGCGGTCGATGCCGGCGCCGACGCGGTGCTGGCGGCCAGTGTGTTCCACTTCGGCGAGCTCACCATCGGCCAGGTGAAGGACGCTCTGCGCAGCCATGGGCTGCCCGTCCGCTGAGAGCGATTTTCGCGAGCGCGGCCATGGTTCTTCAGAATCAGATGGCGGTCAGGGCGTCCGCAGAGCCGGAGAGGTCGACCTGGGCTACTGCACGGCGTCCGAACAAGTAGAGCAGCAGCTCGCCGGGGGCACCGGTGACCACGAGGGTTCCGAGGTCGGTTTCGGCGTGGACCTGGCGTTCGCCATAGGAGGGGGCCACCAGCACGACACCAACGTGGGCGCGGGCGAACTGCAGCCGGGCGGTTCGCGAGACGATGCCCCACAGTGCTGACTCCAGATCGACAGGCAGCTTGCGGGCTGTCCAGTCCGGGCCGCCTCGGAGCACGTCCTCGTGGTGGACGAAGAACTCGGCGGTGTTGATGGCCTCGTCCACCGGACCCAGCGAAGTCGGCGACCAGATCGGTGGACCAGAACGGACCTCGTGGACCAGCCGCGCCCAGTCCCCGGCTGCATACCCGTTCTGCACCTTCTCCAGGCGGCCGGCCATCATCGGCAACAAGATTCCCGCGGCGACATCGGGCCGGCGCTCACGCACGACGAGGTGGGCGGCGAGGTCACGGGTCAGCCAGGGCGAGCACAAGGTTGGCGCGTCAGGACCAACGTGCTCGAAGGTGTCACACAGGCTTTGGCGCTCACTTCTGGCAAATCGAGTCATGTGGCCATCTTGACACTGTGGTCAGGGCCCGCCGCCTGGCCGTACCCGCGCGCGCCCGTGCGCGACCTCTGACGCTCACGACGGCGACCTCGGGACCTGGTTGGGAGGGCTGAGGTTTCGGTGAGCCTGTGGAGCGGCCTTGGTTGCGCGCAGTCACCGACCCTGCACGCGTCGTGGACGGCCCGCCACGACCTCTGAACCTCACCTGACCTACCGCCGGACACCGGCCTCCCCAGACAGAGGGCCTGCACGAGAGGGCTCAGGGCGCTTCGACGATAGAGACACCGAGCAGCACGACGCACAATGCGCTGACCAGACCGACGCTCGCCCAGACGCCTTTGAGGGTCGGGTTCTTGACGCAGGTGTGCAGGGCGGCGCCGACTCCGGACAGCACGACGAACACCATCTTGACCATCAGCGTGCTCCGGTAGGCATCGCTCTGCCTGCCGGCTCCGGCGATCAGCCAGACGCCCGTCACGACGAGCACCGCGAAGGCCGGCCAGGCCACCCAGGCGAAGGTGCGAGCCGCCGGGGCGATCGCCTCCGGGGCGCTGCGGCGCAGTGGTCCCATGAGCGCCAGCAGGACGATCTGGCCGCCCACCCAGATGGTCGCCGCGAGCACGTGGAGGGTGAGCCGGACGACGTCGAGGTTGATTGTCAGCACTTCTGTATCCAACACTGGTGGATCTGGTGGGTTCGCTCAGGGGCTCACACGGCAGAATGATCCGGGTGAGCCCCAAACCCTCGAAGTCCGACCTGTCCGCCGAGGTCGCAGCGCGCCTGAAGCGCGACGGCGACGGACTGGTGTGTGCCGTCGTCCAGCAGCACGACAGCGGTGAGGTGCTCATGGTCGGCTGGATGGACGATGAGGCTCTTCATCGCACCCTGACGTCGGGCCGGGTGACGTTCTGGTCCCGCAGTCGCGGCGAGTACTGGCGCAAGGGCGACACCTCGGGCCACGCGCAGTACGTCAAGACCGTGGCGCTGGACTGCGACGGCGACGCGCTGCTTGTCCGGGTCGATCAGGTCGGCGCGGCCTGCCACACCGGCGCACGAACCTGCTTCGACGACCGCCATCTGAGCGCGGTCCAGGGACATCGCGTCAGTGAGCCAGCCCCGGATGAGTGAGTCAGCCCAGAGCGTCCACCCGGACAGCCAGACGCCCAGTCCTGCGGTCAACCTCGGGTTTGGCCTGACATGGCCTTCGCTGGATACGTTCACCGACCTGGCCCGCACCCGTCGGGTCATCCCGGTGGTGCGCAGGCTGCTCGCCGATGCCGAGACTCCGGTAGGTGTGTACCGCAAACTGGCCAAGAATGCGGCCGGCACCTTCCTGCTGGAGTCTGCCGAGCATGGGGGAGTGTGGTCGCGCTACTCCATCGTGGGCGCCGCCTGCCGAGCCGTGCTCACCGAGAAGGACGGCCTCACCCACTGGATCGGCGATCCCCCGGTTGGGGTCCCCACCGGAGGCGACCCGCTGGAAGCATTACGGGATACCGTTTCTGCGCTTGCGACCGACCCGATCCCAGGTCTGCCACCGTTGACCGGTGGCATGGTCGGGACCATTACCTATGACGCGGTGCGCCGCTGGGAGGCGGTCCCCGACAGCACCGTCGACGAGCTGCACCTGCCTGAGCTGTCCATGATGCTGGCAACGGATCTGGCGATCCTGGACCACTCCGACGGGTCCCTGCTTCTGGTCGCGAACGCGGTCAACTACGACGCCACCGACGAGCGGGTGGAGGACGCCTGGACCGACGCGGTCAGCCGGCTGGACCGGATGACCGCCGACCTGGCTGCCTCGGCTCCCAGCACCGTGGCGGTTATCGAGCCGACCGCCCCGCAGGCTTCCAGCAACCACACCCCTGAGCAGTTCTACGCCATGGTCGAGGCCGGAAAGGAGGCCATTCGCGCTGGCGAGGTCTTCCAGGTCGTGCTCTCACAACGGTTCGCCATGGACTGCCCGGCCGACGCCCTCGATGTCTATCGTGTCCTTCGCGCGTCCAACCCCAGCCCGTACATGTATCTCCTGCGGCTCCCGGCACCCGACGGCACGGCCTACGACGTCGTGGGCTCCAGCCCCGAGGCACTGGTCAAGGTGACCGGCCGGCGGGCGATCACCCATCCGATCGCGGGCTCAAGGCCACGAGGTACCACCCCCGAGGATGACGTCGCCAACGGCGAGGACCTGCTGGCCGACGCCAAGGAGCGCTCCGAGCACGTCATGCTCGTGGACCTCTCGCGAAATGACCTTCAGCGGGTGTGTCATGCGGGCACCGTGGACGTGGTGGAGTTCATGACGATCCGGCGCTACAGCCACATCATGCATCTGGAGTCCACGGTCGTCGGCGACATCCGGCCCGAGAAGAGCGCCTACGACGTGCTCACAGCAACGTTCCCGGCCGGCACCCTCTCGGGGGCGCCCAAACCGCGTGCCATGTCCCTGATCGACGAGCTGGAGCCGAGCCGGCGCGGCATCTATGGCGGGGTCGTCGGCTACCTCGACTTCCACGGCGACCTGGACATGGCCATTGCCATCCGCACCGCGGTGATCAAGGGCGGACAGGCGTACGTTCAGGCCGGCGGGGGAATCGTGGCGGACTCGGTACCACGCCTGGAGTTCGAAGAGAGCGTGAACAAGGCCGCAGCGGCGCTGCGAGCGGTCGCGGCGGCAGCAGGGCTGCGGTCACCGTGATCGACGCGTTGACGAGCAAGCGCACAGTGCTGGTCGTTATCCTCACGGCCGCCTCGGTCATCTTGATCAGCGGTTCCCGGGAGTGGGTCTCAGGCTCTGTCGAGGATGCCGTGCTCGGTGCGAGCGCGCTGCATGGCGCAGGTTCCGACATTGCGCCGGGCGCCCTGGCCGCTGCGCTGGTGGGCCTGGCCTCGGCGGTGGCCGCAGCCACGTCCGGCCGTGTAGTGCGGGTGGCCGCGGCCTGTTCGGCGCTGATGGCCGCAGTCCTGGGGGCAACGGTGATCATCTCGGTCCTGGTCGACCCCGGTGGCGCGCTGGGCAAGCTGGCGGCCGCCGGCACCGGCCGCAGCGGGGCACTGGCCACCCACGGTCAGGCTGGCAGCTGGGCGTGGGTCGCGTTCGCCGCGATGCTCGTCATGGGGCTGGGTGCCCTGGGCGCGCTGGTCGGTGGACCACGCTGGCATGGGCTGTCCAGCAGGTATGAGGCAGGGGAGCCGGCAGCTGAACGCGCATCGGACTGGGACCGGCTCTCCCATGGAGAGGATCCCACTGCAGAGCACTGAGCAAGAGGGACGACTGCGCAGTACCGAGCAGCCGTTCTCAGCCATGGGGTTTCCTTACGTGGGCCGGCGCTGACCGGGCACCCGGGTGGCGCAAGCCAGCGCAACAGCTCTGGGATAGCCACTGTCGCGCCCTGCTGCTACGTTCCATGTGGTTGGGCGATAACCAAGGTCGCCGCTGTTGCAGCGCAACACTGAACAGGGTCGCCGCCGAGCTGGCGGAGAGGAATAAACGCTCGTGCAGGCTGCGTCAGCGGAGGTACCTGTCCAGCGGTTGTGAAGCGAGAACCCGCCGAGGTGCCGCGCGTGTGGCAAGGTAGGAATCCCGGTCATTGGTGGCCGCCAGGATGTCAATGAACTCACTGAGCGCCGTTAGAGGAGAAGACCCCATGGCAGAGCACCAGGACGGTCAGAGCACCGCAGCCTGGACCGCCGTCGCGATCGTGATGCTGGCCACGTTCCTGATCTCCCTGGCGGTCGTGATCGGGAGCTGGCCCTTAGCTATCGTCGGCATTGTCCTGATCATGGTGGGCGCAGCTGCCGGCAAGATCCTGGCCGCGGCAGGTTACGGCCAGACCAAGCCGGAGCAGTCACCCAAGAGCACACAAGCTCGCTGATCGCCCCCAAGGGGGTCGGTTCTCCTGTTCGCCCAACTCGCCGATAGCCTTGTCAGGTGCCCACAGTCCTCGACGAGATCATCGACGGCGTTCGCCAGGACCTCGCAATTCGCAGCGCCCTTGTCCCGCTGGATGAGCTGAAGGCCCGCGCACAGCGGATTGCGCCGGCGCTGGACGCTTACGCGGCTCTGCGGGCCGGAGACGGCGTCAAGGTGATCGCCGAGGTCAAGCGCTCCAGCCCCAGCAAAGGCGCCCTGGCCATCATCGCCGACCCGGCCGGGCTCGCCGCGGACTACGCAGCGGGCGGGGCCAGCGTCATCAGCGTCCTGACCGAGCGGCGCCGTTTCGGTGGCAGCCTGCAGGACTTGGCGGCGGTGAGAGCAGCAGTTGACATCCCCGTGCTGCGCAAGGACTTCATGGTGTCCTCCTACCAGCTGTGGGAGGCGCGCGCCTATGGCGCCGACGTCGTCCTGCTGATCGTCGCAGCTCTTGACCAGCCCACCCTGGTCGGCCTGCGTGAGCGCGCCGAGTCACTGGGGATGACCGCTCTGGTCGAGGTTCATGACGAGGCCGAAACCGACCGGGCGCTGGAGGCCGGTGCCCGGGTCATCGGCATCAACGCCCGAAACCTCAAGACGCTGGAGGTCGACCGTGCCACCTTTGCCCGGCTGGCCCCCCGCGTTCCGCCGGGGATAGTCAAGGTCGCCGAGTCCGGAGTTCGCGGACCGCACGACGTGATCGAATACGCTCAGGCCGGTGCATCCGCCGTACTTGTCGGCGAGAGCCTGGTGATCGGTGATCGCCCCCGTCAAGCAGTGGCCGACCTTATTGCCGCTGGTGCCCATCCAGCGTTGCGCCAGCAGGGAGTCTGATGAACAACGAGTCCAGCCCGACTCCACCAGGACCGAGGCCCGGCCGCTTCGGTGCCTATGGCGGTCGCTACGTTCCCGAGGCCCTGATGGCTGCTCTTGAGCAGCTGGACGAGGCGCGACTCAAGGCGAACGTGGACCCGGCCTTCCAGGGTGAGCTCGAGCGGCTGCACCGCACCTACACCGGCCGTCCGAGCATCATCACGGAGGCTCCGAAGTTTGGCGAGCACGCCGGGGGTGCCCGCATCCTGCTCAAGCGAGAGGACCTCAACCACACCGGCTCGCACAAGATCAACAACGTGCTGGGCCAGGCGCTGCTGACCAAGCGAATGGGCAAGACCCGCATCATCGCCGAGACCGGCGCAGGCCAGCACGGGGTGGCGAGCGCAACAGTGGCGGCCCTGATGGGCCTTGAGTGCGTCGTGTACATGGGCACCAAGGACATGGCGCGTCAAGCGCTGAACGTCGCCCGGATGCAGTTGCTGGGTGCCGAGGTCATTGCGGTCAGTCATGGCAGTGCGACCCTGAAGGACGCCATCAACGAGGCGATGCGGGACTGGGTGACCAACGTCGAGACCACCCACTACGTGATCGGCACGGTCACCGGTCCTCACCCATTCCCGGTGATGGTGCGTGACTTCCAGCGCATCATCGGCGTCGAGGCGAGGGCTCAGGTGCTCGACCTGGTCGGTCGCCTGCCTGATGTCGTGTGCGCCTGCGTCGGCGGAGGCTCCAATGCGATGGGCATCTTCCACCGATTCATCGACGACCCGTCCGTGCGTCTGATCGGGCTCGAGGCCGGCGGCCGCGGTGTTGACACCGAGCAGCACGCATCCCGGTTCAGCACCGGGCTGCCCGGGGTGCTACACGGCGCGTTCACCTATGTCCTTCAGGACGAGGACGGACAGACCATCGAGTCCTACTCCGTCTCGGCCGGGCTGGACTACCCCAGCGTCGGGCCCGAGCACTCGTTCCTTCGGGACAGCGGCCGGGCGCAGTACCGCCCGATCACCGACACCCAGGCCATGGACGCCTTCTCGCTGCTGTGCCGGACCGAGGGGATCATCCCCGCCATCGAGAGTGCCCATGCGCTCGCGGGCGCCCTGCAGATCGGGCGTGAGCTCGGGCCAGGCGGTGTCATCCTGGTCAACCTGTCAGGGCGCGGCGACAAGGACGTCGACACGGCAGCTCGTTGGTTCGGGTTGCTCGGCGACGCGAAGGAGCAGCTATGAGCCGCGTGGCAGAGGTCCTTGCCGGGGCCAGGGCACAAGGGCGGGCGGCGCTCGTGGGATACCTGCCCGTCGGGTTCCCGGACGTGGCGGGATCCATCGATGCCATGGTCGCCATGGTCGAGGCTGGTGTGGACATCGTTGAGATCGGTGTTCCGTACACCGATCCGTTGATGGACGGCCCGGTCATTGCGCACGCGGCCGACGTCGCGCTTGCCCATGGGACCCGGCTCAAGGATGTCTTCACCGCGGTGCGGGCTGTGGCTGACGCGGGTGCTCCTGCGCTGGTCATGACCTACTGGAACCCGGTCCTGCGCTATGGCGTCGACCGGTTTGCCGACGACCTGGCCAAGGCCGGCGGGTCCGGCCTGATCACGCCAGACCTCATTCCCGACGAAGGCGCCGAGTGGATAGCCGCCGCTGAGCGCAACGACCTGGATCACATCTTCCTGGTGGCACCCAGCTCCACCCCGCAGCGGCTACGGAGCACCGCCTCGGCCTGTACCGGCTTCGTGTACGCCGCCTCCAGCATGGGGGTCACCGGCGCGCGCGCCACGGTTGGCGACGCGGCTCAGGTGCTGGTCACCCGAACCCGTCTGATGACCGACACGCCGATCTGTGTGGGACTCGGCGTCTCCACCGGCGCCCAGGCGGCGCAGGTTGCGGCCTTCGCCGACGGCGTGATCGTCGGCTCGGCGCTGGTGCGCGCCCTGGCCGACGCCGGTTCGCCCGGTGAGGGTCTCACCGCTATCCGCAAGCTCACGGCCGAGCTGGCCGCCGGCGTCCGAAAGGGGCGCTGAGATCGTGGGTCGATGGGGCGCCGGTCGTCTGCCCGACCTGATCGGCCTGCTGGCCAGGCTGATCCTCGGGATCGTCCTCATCTGGGCCGGTGCGGCCAAGGTGACCCATCCGGCGGTCTCAGCGGCGGCGGTACGCGCTTATCAGCTCCTTGACTACAACGTCGCGGGTTACGTGGGCTACGCCTTGCCCGTGCTGGAGATCCTCGTCGGCCTGCTCCTGGTCGTAAGCCTTTTCACCCGCGCGTCCGCAGCGGTGGGCGGCCTGCTGATGGTGGCTTTCATATTCGGCATCAGCTGGGCCTGGGCTCACGGTTATGCCCTTGACTGCGGCTGTTTCGGCGGCGGGGGAACGATCGCGGCCGCTCAAACGCAATACCCGTGGGACATAATGCGCGACGTAGGGCTCGCAGCCTGCGCCACGTGGCTCGTCGTTCGTCCTCGCACGGCATACAGCCTCGATCACCGTTTGTTCGGATAAAGGAGACCACCCAGATGCGTCCCGACGCCTCCAAGAAGATCGCCAAAGTCACGCCGAAAAGTGGCCCTAACCCCGTCATCATCGGCGCGATCATTGCCGCCGTGGTCGTGCTGGCAGTCGTGGTAGCCATCGTGATCGGCAACGGCAGCAAGTCCGGGTCATCAACTGCTGCTTCGGGCAGCCTTGTTCCTGTGGGTGTGGTCGGCGGCACCGGTGGCGGCATCCTGGCCAACCCGGCGACGGTCAAGCCCAACGCCCCCACCATGGACCTGTATGAGGACTTCCAGTGCCCGGTCTGCGGGGAGCTCGAGAAGGCGCTTGGGCCGCAGATTCGGACACTGGCAGACGCCGGCCAGATCAAGCTGGTCGTGCACATGATGTCCTTCCTGGACGGCAACCTGAGCAACGACTCCTCGACGCGGTCCGCCAACGCAGCAGCGTGCGCGGCCGACGCGGGCAAGTTCCTGCAGTACCACGCCGCCGTATTCGCGGGACAACCAGCCAAGGAGGGCGCCGGGTACACCGACGCCCAGCTCACGGCGTTCGCCCAGACCGCTGGGATCACCGGTCCCGCACTGACGACCTGGCAGAAGTGCGCCACGACCTCTCAGCACGCCCAGTACGTCACCGACGTGGAGACCGCTGCCGGGAAGGCTGGAGTGACCGGCACACCCACCGTGAAGCTCAACGGCACTGACATCAGCAAGACCCTGACGACCCCTGAGGCACTGGTCGCTGCGGTGAAGGGCGCCACGCGTTGATCGCATCCATTCCCAGTCCCGGACAGTCGGTCTGGCACATCGGCCCGTTC
>OCZT010003203.1_pt1 | contig 16804 bp, 13 predicted proteins | sample 1539031 | NCBI WGS metagenome assembly OCZT01 (sample SAMEA3539308, study PRJEB22396) | soil metagenome | biome: tundra; feature: field; material: soil | place: USA | collected 2010-05 | depth 0.15 m | reverse complement strand
GAGAGGTAAAAACCGCGTTCACTCCACATAGCTCGGCGGAGCACATAACACAATCTATGTGCCGCAGCACATAGGTTGTGCGCACAGACAACCGCCGTGGCGGACTCGCGGATGGCTTCCCTAAAGACCTCGCGCGGGTGGGCGAGGGCCGCGGTGGCGGTGCCGGAGGTGACCTCGACGCGCTTGAGCAGGCGGTTCTTGCGGTTCAGGCAGAGCACCCAGAATTTCTCCACGTCGAGTCCCACCACCAGCGGACGAAAATGATCCGCCACGAGATCCGCCCGGTTGAGCAGGGCCGCGGCGCCGTCTTTTTGATCCACGGCCCGCTTCGCGATTTCCATGACGGTGACGAGCTGCAACGCCTTCACCTGGCCGATGCCCTTGAGCTTCCGGAACTCCGTCGCGCGCCAGGCCAGCAGCCCCGCGAGCGAACCCGCCCCGGCGAGCAGGTGCGTCGCGAGCGTCATCACATCCTGGCCGCGCGTGCCGCTGCGCAACAGCATCCCGAGCAGCTCGGTGTCGCTGAGCGCACCCGGTCCGAGGCGCTCCAGCCGCTCCTGCGGCCGCTCGCCAGCGGCCATGGCGCGCAGGCGGTTGGACTCGGAGTATTCGGGGGAATCGGCCACCGGAATGTCTTGGACAGATTTTTCTGAATCTGCCATTTGTAGCCGTTACTTTTATGCAACCACTCCGAGTCACCGTCTGGGGCGAAAACGTCCACGAGCACAAGAATCCCAAGGTCGGCGCGATCTACCCGCGCGGCATGCATGCGGCCATCGCCGAGGGCGTCCGCGGGCTGCTGCCGGGCGCCACGGTCACGACGGCCACGCTGCAGGAGTCGGAGCACGGGCTGATCGTGGAGCGGCTGGCGGCGACCGACGTGCTGACCTGGTGGGGCCACATGGCGCACGATAAGGTAAGTGACGAAATCGTGGATCGCGTGCAGAAGCGCGTGCTCGAGGGCATGGGCCTGATCGTGCTGCACTCGGGGCATTACTCGAAAATCTTCAAGCGCCTGCTAGGGACGACCTGCTCGCTGACGTGGCGCGAGGCCGACGAGAAGGAACGCCTGTGGGTGTGCAATCCCGGGCACCCGATCGCGCGCGGCATCGACAAGTATTTTGAGCTGCCGCAGGAGGAGATGTATGGCGAGCCGTTCGCCATCCCGGCGCCGGACGAACAGGTGTTCATCTCGTGGTTCGAGGGCGGCGAGGTGTTCCGCAGCGGCTGCTGCTGGCGGCGCGGCAACGGGAAGATCTTCTATTTCCGTCCCGGCCACGAAACCTATCCGACCTACCTCGACAAGAACGTCCGCCAGGTCATCGCCAACGCCGTCGAATGGGCGCGTCCGCAGGGTGTCTGGATCGATTCCTGCCCAAACGCGAAGAACCCGCCGGAGAAGATCGCGGCGAAGGGATAGCCGGCCTTCGGTGTTTGGGTGCAAGAAACTGACGTCCGCCGGACGTTACGATGAACCACCACGGCTTGGCGAGGCTGGTTCCGACGTGCGTTCGGCTTCAGTTTCATCGCTGCCGCGCAAGATATCTCAATCTCCACCTGAATTGCATGGCGCGCACTCGGCATTCGCTATTGATGAGGATGCAGCTACGCATGTTACATGTTCTTCCCTGTTTGGCTGCTCGCACCCCGATTGCTCAGTACTTTCGCGCTCCTTTTTCTTACCTCCCTGTGCGCCTTGGCTGGTGAGCCGATTGACGGCATCGATGTCAAATTAGGCAAGGACAGTGGGGCCCCTTCCGTCAAAGCCCCCCGAGCAGGCGCGCCCACTGGCCGCACCACTCCGCCCTCCGGCCAAGCCGCAGTGCGGGAAGTCGTTACCGCCAACCCCTCCGCCGCCAAGGCCTCCGATCAGCAAACACCCCTCACGACGGCTCCGGTTAAGACGCCTGCCGCTGGCGCAGAGAAGACATTTCTCGATGGACATCCTTCCCGCAGCCAGCCCACCGCCAAAATTTCTGACAACGAATCACCGCGGCCAACTGATCGCCTGGGAGGATGGAAAACACCAGCCGGGACTGATGCGGTGAAAACCAGTGCACCCGCGGGCCGGCGTCAGTATCAACCGCTTGTGATCCGCTCCAAGCCCTCGGATCAGACGCTGCATTACACCCCTCTGCCCAAAGTTGGGCCTGCCAACCAGCCCGTGCTCTTGCCGCCGCCTTCAAATCCTCCCGGTGTCCCTATCAACAACGACGGACTGGGTCAGTCAAAAGCTACGCCCAGCACCGAACCGAAGGCGACCTTCAGTTACACTTCGCCGCTGCAAGTCGAACCCGTTAGTCCGCCCGTGCCCGCCGGCAAGACCGAGGACACGCCTCCGCCGTTACCGAAGTAAATCTGCAAGCTCATCGTCATCCTCGGTCGCAATGAACGTAAGTCCGGTCTTTATGTCGCATGCGAGGTTCACTTCCTCGCCTAACTATGTTTATGCCGACAGCTGTCGGCATATCAAAACCGGCAAGATTCTCCGCCTCGTCAGGTTGTGGTTTTCCACCGCTGTGAAAAGCTGCTGTGGCACAATCCCAGATATGTCGAAGGGCGTATTTGAAAGCGAGATTATCGTGAGTCTGCCAGGCTGGGTTTGGTCGTTTCCGAGGTAGGGCGCGACCGCTGGGCGCGCCGGATTTGATTGAAGGTGGAACGCGTTGCCCTCAACGCGTTGGCTTGAACCGTGCAGAAAGCGCATTGGGGGCAATGCGCTCCACCTCGGGCGGCGGGCCCATCCGACTTCGCCAAGGCTACGACGGGCCCACCGGTCCCGCCCTACCCACAAACCTTTGCGCCACGCCTGAGCGCAATGCGCGCTCAGAAGTGCTTCACGTAGCCGTTGCGGCGGAGGCGCTCGAGCCAGTGTTCTTGGCTGATCTGGCCTTCCTGCTGCACGAGGATGCGCTCGATCTGGTCGCGCACGTCATCGAGCTGCTGGATGCCGGCATACTTGCGGTCCTCGACAAAGAGCAGGAAGCAGCCTTCCGGCAGCATGACCGGCTGGGAGCACTCGCCCTTCTTCATGTTAAAAACAATGTCGGTGAATTCCTTGCGGAAATCGGAGCGCTTGACCCAGCCCCAGTCGCCGCCCTTGGTGCGGCGCGAGTCCTGGCTGAACTCCTTGGCGAGGTCCTCAAATTTCACGCCGGCCTTCATCCGGGCGAGGACGATGTCGGCCTTGGAGCGCAGGTCGGCGTCGGTTTCCCCGTTCGCATGCGTGAACTGCATGAGCCGCAGGTGGACGCTGTCCTCCTGGTAGAAACGGTCCTTGTTCTCCTTGTAGAACGTCTCAATGCGCACCGGGCTGATGACGCTCTGGGACTTGCGCTGCTGCTGGCGCATGTACTGGTAGATGATGTCCTCCTCCACTTCCTTGTGGTAATCGCGCAGCGTGATGCCGCGGCCGCGCAGATAGGCGAGAAACTTGGAGCGGTCGTTGTCGAACTGCTCGCTCTGGATTTCCGCGATGCGGTTGTCGATGAAGCTGGCCGGGATGTGCTTTTTCTCGTCCTTGCGGAACTCCTTCACGATGAGCACGCGGTCAATCAGCTGCTGGATGACGTCGTCCTGCAGGGCCTCCAGGCGCTCGTTGAACTCCTTCTCGTTGCGGGCCTCGCGCTGCAGCTGGGGAATCAGGGGGGAGATTTCGCGGCGAACGTCGTCCACGGTGATCACCTTGTCCTCCGCGATGGCGGCGATGCCGTTGGCGAAGCGCAGGTTCAGGCCGTCATTGGCGGCGGGCTGCGCGAAAGCGGTGGACGCGAGTCCGGTGGCGAGGAGAGCGAAAGTGAAGCGGCAGCCTAACGTCATGGAGTGGGCAGGTTGTTCAGAAATGAGACAATTTCGTTCAACCGTAGAAGGGGGCGGGGAGCGGTCAACCTTGGAAACCGGGTGCCGACCTGCACCCAGTCGTCGCGGCGACCGCTATGGCGCAGGCATTTCAGGCGGCTGGACTCCGTTTCGACGGAAACGATGCCTTTTTGTTCCGCCCGAATGCGTATTTCCGTCACGAGGAGCAGCGCCTTGACGTCGTTGCCGAACTTGCCGAACCGGTCGCGGAGATCGCTTTCGATTTGCTTTAACACCGGCAAGGTGTCGGCCAGGGCGAGTTTACGGTAGAAGTCGATCCGGAGCCGTGTTTCGGCGATGTATGTGGCGGGGATCCGGGTCTGGATCTTGGCGATCTCCCCGCCGGCCTGGTTCTCGGCATCCTTGAGCGCGGTGTAGCTGTCCTCGTGCCGGCCGCGAACGGGCGCTCCGCCGGTGCCGGCGCTTTCGCCCACGAAAACAAAATCGAGTTTTACGCTCGCGCGGATGGCGGCGGCGGTCTTATCGCCCTTCAGCCGGGCCACCGACTGGCGCAACAGCTGGCAATAGAGCTCGAAGCCCACGCCCACAATGTGGCCGCTTTGCTCGGCGCCGAGGAGATTGCCGGCGCCGCGCAGTTCCAGGTCGCGCATGGCGATGCGAAAGCCTGCGCCGAGCTGGGTGTGCTGCCGCATCGCGGTGAGCCGCTGGCGGGCGACATCGAGCAACCGCGTGTGCCGGTGCAGCAGCAGGTACGCATAGGCCTGATGCTTGAACCGGCCCACGCGTCCGCGCAGCTGATAAAGTTGCGACAACCCGAAACGGTCCGCCCCTTCGATCAGGATCGTGTTGCAGTTGGGGATATCGAGTCCGCTCTCGATGATGGTGGTGCAAACGAGGATTTGATAACGGCCGGCGACGAATTCGGTCATCACTTCCTCGAGCTCGTGGGCCTTCATCTGCCCGTGGCCGACGCCGATGGTCAGTCCGGGCAGCAGCATCCGCAACTGCGCGGCGACGAGATCAATGGTTTGCACGCGATTGTGCAGGTAGAACACCTGCCCGCCGCGCCGGATCTCGTGGTGCACGGCGTCCACGATGATTTTCTCATCGTAGGTTTTGACGATGGTCTGGATGGGATGGCGGTTGGTCGGCGCCGTTTCGATCACGCTCAGGTCGCGCGCACCGGTCAGCGCGAGGTAGAGCGTGCGCGGGATCGGCGTGGCGCTCATCGAGAGCACGTCAACGGTCGCCCGCATGGCCTTGAAGCGCTCCTTGTGCTTCACGCCGAAGCGCTGCTCCTCGTCGATCACGACGAGGCCAAGTTCGCGGAACTGCACGTCGCGCTGCAGCAGGCGGTGCGTGCCGATCAGGATGTCAACCTGCCCGGCGGCCGTGGCGGTGAGAATTTTCCTCTGCTCTGCCGGCGTGCGAAAGCGGCTGAGCATTTCCACGGCGACGGGATAGCCGGCCATGCGCTCGCGAAACGTGTTGAGGTGCTGCTGCGCCAGCACCGTGGTCGGCACGAGCACCGCGACCTGGCGGCCGCCCTGCACGGCCTTGAAGGCCGCGCGGAGCGCGACCTCCGTCTTGCCGAAGCCCACGTCACCGCAAATCAGCCGGTCCATCGGCCGGGTGTTTTCCATGTCGGCCTTCGTCTCCGCGATGGCCTTGAGCTGGTCGCGGGTTTCGGTGAAGGCGAATGACGCCTCGAATTCCTTCTGCCACGTGGTGTCGGCGGCGAACGCGTGCCCGGGCTGGGCCTCGCGCGCCGCGTGGATGCGCAGCAGCTCGGCGGCGAGGTCGATGGTGGCGTGCTCGGCGGCCTGGCGGGCTTTCTCCCAGCGCCCCGACCCGATGCGGCCGAGCTGCGGCCGCGTCTTGCTGAGGCCGACGTAGCGGCTGATCAGGTGGGACTCCTGCAGCGGCACGTGCAGCGTCACATGGTCGTCAAACTCGAGCGAAATGACCTCGCGCATCCCCTGGGCCGTGTCGAGCTTCGTCAGGCCGCGGTAGAGCGCGATGCCGTGCAGCAGATGCACGACGAAATCGCCCTCCACGAGTTCGGAAAAATCGAGCAGCTGGTCAATCTGCGCCCGCTGCGCGATGGCGCGCGGGTTGAGCGCGGGCCGCCGCTGACGCTGGCGGCCGAAGATTTCCGTCTCGGTGACCACGACGAGGCCGGCCGCACCAGACGCGATCGTCGGCCAGTGCAGGGAAGGTAGGGCGGGACCGCTGGGCCCGCCGTCCGATCCCGGCGCGCCCAGCGGTCGCGCCCTACCAAAAATGATCCGGAAGCCCTCGTTCAATGCGCCGCGGAGAAAACGCGGGCGGATGGATTTGAGCGCGGCCCTTTCGGTGATGATTTCCCGGATGCGCTGTTCCTCGCCCTCCTTCGACGCGACGACCGCGATCTCATAGCCGGCCTTGCGCCACGCGGCGACCTGCAGGAGAAATTTCAGCCGGGCCTCCTCCTCGACTTGCAGCCGCTCCTGCGCGACGAGCGCGCCCTCCGGATAACTGCGATGGTGGGCGAGACTCTCGGTATCCCAGGTGGCCTCGGCGGCGCCGGCATCGAACAGCGCGCTCGCCTCATCCAGATCGCTGACCCCGAAGGCGGCCGCACACCGCGCGAGCAACGGAGCCAGGCCGTCGGTGCCCTCGCGGGCGAAGGAGCTGAATTCCTCCTCCAGCGACGCGGGCTCGATGAAGGCGAGGTGGGTGCTCGTCGAGAGATAATCCGCGATGCCGGTGGTCGACTCGGCGAGCCGGACGCGGGGCGAAGCCGACAACGTGATGCCTGCGACGCTGGCACCGGAACGCTGGGTGACCGGATCGAATTCGCGGATTTCCTCGAGCTCGTCGCCGAAGAAATCGAGCCGGTACGGCTGGTTGGCCGTCACCGGGTAGACATCGATGATGCCACCGCGGATCGCGTAGTGGCCGGGCGCCTCGCAGACGGCCTCCGAATCGTAGTCGAGCTGCTGGAGTTGCCCGAGCAGACCCTGAAACGACTGCTTCTGCCCGCGCACGAGGGACAACTCGCGGGCGGTGAATTCCTCCAGCGCGGGCACCGGCTGGAGGAGCGCCGCGGGGGTCGTGACCACGACGAGGGTGTCCGGCGCGGCCGTCAGGGCGCGGGTCGCGCGCAGGCGGGAGAGCACCGTCACCCGTTCGGCCGACGCGGCGAAGGCTTCGCGCATGTCGCGGCTGTCCGGCATCGACTCGGGAAAGACGAGCGGTTGCAACGGCCGGGCGCCACCGGCGGCGACATAGAAGAAGGCGATGTCCTCGGCGAGCGATTCGGCCGCCTTCAAATCCTCGGCCACGACCAGCCAGACCGGCGCCGGATGGGCGCGCGCGAGCTCGGCGACCACCGCGCCGCGGGCGGGCGGGCAGACGCCGGTGAGCTTGAATCGCGGAAGGGTGGGAGGCATCGGAAGATCGCGGAAACGCGGAAGAACGGAAACGCGGAGGAAGCCAAAGGCAAAAACACAATTCCGTGCTTCCGCCCCTCCGTGTCTTCGCGATTAACCCGGCGTTTCCGCCTTCAAGGTCTCCAGCGCGGCGAGGGCCGCGGCTTCCTCGGCCAGTTTCTTCGAGGTGCCGCGTCCCGTGCCGAGGTGACGGGAAAGCAGGAACACGCTGACCTCGTATTCCCGCGCATGATCGGCGCCCTCGACACGGGTGACGTCGTAGCGCAGCGCGTTGTTGCCATGGCGGGGCTGGACGAGTTCCTGGAGGCGACCCTTGGGATTGTCCGCCGTCTCGCGCGCCAGACGGGCCGGGAGCGGGCCGTAGAGGGCCAGGACCACGCGGCGCGCCGTGGCCAGATCGCTGTCGAGGTAAAGGGCGCCGACCAAGGCCTCGAACGCATCCTCCAGCGCCGAGGCGCGGGTGCGCCCGCCGCCGGCTTCCTCGCTGCCGCCGAGCAACAGGCAGGTCTCGAGGCCGATTTCCCTGGCGAGCTGCGCGAGAAAGACGCCCTTGGTGAGCGAGGCCCGCGCCTGGCTGAGCTCGCCTTCGCGGCCGCGCGGGAAGAGCTGGAACAGCGCCTCGGTCAGCAGGAGCTGCAGCACGGCGTCACCCAGAAACTCGAGGCGCTGGTTGCTCTCCTTCACCCCGGGATGATCCTGCTGCCAGGACGGGTGCGTGACGGCGGTTTCCAGCAACGCGGAATCGCGGAAGGTGTGACCGATCCGGGTTTGGAGCTGGCTCAGTGGGGTGGTCATGAGCTGGCGCTGGAGTAGCGGCGCAGGCCGCGGTGAAACACTAGGAGGGCCGCGCCGAGCCACACCAACGCGGCGGCCAGGATGGCCAGGGCCCACACGGGCTGGAAGCCATGCAGGAGGGTGCGGGCCGGGGCGTTGCTGACGACCACGACCGGCAGCAGCCAGACGAAGGCCAGGCTCGCGAGGCCCTTGAACGCCTCGCGGGGCAGCCGCGAAAATTCCGACAGCGTGAAGTAAATGCCCTCCATGCCCTGGGCGCTGGTGATCCAGAACGCCAGCGAGACCGACAGCACCAGCATGCTGTAGTGGATGACGAGGCCGCAGACGATCATCAGGGCGTAGATGGCGAGGTCTGCGACCGAGGGGTGGAGCCCGAGTTTGTGCGCGGCATAGGCGACCACGCCCATGGCCACGAATGAGTTCATCAGGCCGTCGAGGTCGATTTTGCGCGTGGACGCCATGAACAGGATGTTGCCGGGCTGGGCGAGGAAGTAGTCGAAGTGCCCGCTGCGGATGTTGCGGCCCATCTCGAAAATGCTGCTCCAGAAAAAGCCCATCAGGAAGCGCTGGATGAGCAGCGAGGTCCCGACGAGGAGCAGCATCTCGTATTTGTTCCAGCCGGCGATGGAGTTGGTGTGCTCGTAGATGACGGAGATCAGCAGCAGGTTCACGCTCATCCAGAAGAGCTCGACGGTGGCCCAGAGAAAGAAATCAAAGCGGAACATCAGGGTGCGCACGACGGAGTAACGGGCGCTGGCCAGCCAGATCTGGAGGTAACGCGTCATGACGGCAAAGTAGCGGGTAGTGAGTAGCGGGTAGCGAGTAGAAAGGCCGGCGAGCGCTGGAGCGAACCGTTCGGGAAAGCCGACCGCCGGGCCCCAGCCGGAGCCCTCGATGGGAAAATTATGCGTGCGTTTGTCATGCTCGCTCCTCGCTACCCACTCCTCGCTACGCCTTCAGCCGCCGACCGCGGTGTGACGGCGCAGGCCGCGCACCCAGAGGAACTGGTTGAGGGCGAGGAGCGCGAGCACCCAGCATACTTGGATGCCCAGCCCCTGCCAGACCAGGCCGATGTCGTGGATGCGGCCGGTGAAAATCGCCACGGGGAAATAGGTCTGGTAGTAGAACGGCAGGAATTGGGCGACGCGGAAGACGCCGGCGGGCAGCAGGTCGAGCGGAAACATCTGGCCGCCGAGAAGGGACTCCACCGCCATCGAGAGGATGACGAAGCCCTGAATCTCGAGAAACCAGAACGTCAGCATGCCGAAACAGTAGGCGATGCTGAACTGGATCACGGCGGAGAGCGCCATGGCGGGAATGCCTAGCACGATCCGCCAGGCGTCATGCGGCAGGGTGAGGTAGTTATGCAGCAGGGGCACGGCGACCATCAGCGGCAGCAAAATGAGCGCGCCCGTGACCAGGCGGGCGGCGAGGAAGATGCTGAAGCGGTAGAGGAAATAATTGATCGGCTTCAGCAGGAACTGGTTGATGAGACCGTTCCGGATTTCCTCGCTGATCTGGTAGTCCTCGTTGAAGGCGCCGACGAAGAACTGCATCACGAGCATGACGAGGAAGTAGGTGAGCGTCTGCCCGAAGCTGAAGCCGCCGATGGTGGCCGAGCCGGCATAGGCCGCGCCCCAGAGAATGAAGACGACGGCGAGATGAAACAGGGAGAAGAACCCGCGCACCGCAAAATTCATGCGGTAGACGAGATTGCTCTGCAGCCCGAGCAGGAAGGCGTGCCGGTATTTGGTCAGGGAGGAGAACACGGAAGCGGTAGCGAGTAGTGAGTAGCGGGTAGCGGGTAGCGCAAGCGTGGGACGTGGGTTGGGTGGGTTTCAGCCAATGTTTTGGCGTGTGGTCATTCTGAGCGTAGCGAAGTTCAGCCGGAGGCGAGTCTGTCATCCAGTGAGATTTCGCCGCGGGCTTCGCTCGTGTCCAACTAGATTCTTCACTTCGTTCAGAATGACAATCTGCGGGCGGACGGTCCACCGAGTGAATGCGCCGGCTCTCTGGATGCTCGCTACTCGTTACGGGGCAGTCAGGCCGAAACGCTCGATCACTTCCAGCGCGAGGGCGCGATAGGCGGCGGCGCCGGGGCCGTGCGGATCGTAGGCGAAGATGGGTTTGCCGAAGCTCGGCGCCTCGCTGAGCCGGACGGTGCGCGGGATGACCGTCTTGAAGATCTTGTCCGGCAGGTGCTGTTTCACCTCGTCGACCACCTGTTTCGCGAGGTTGGTGCGCGAGTCGAACATCGTCATCACGATGCCACCGAGCTGGAGGCTGTCGTTGAGGTGGGCGGTCTTCAGGCGCTCGACGTTGCGCAGGATCTGGCCGAGGCCCTCGAGCGCCAGGTATTCGCACTGCAGCGTGATGAGCAGCCAGTCGGCGGCGGCGAGGCTGTTCATCGAGAGCATGCCGAGTGCGGGGGGACAATCGATGATGATGACCCGGTAGCCGTTGGAGGCGCGGATCGCCTCGAGCACGCCGCGGAGCTTCAACAAGTAGTTTTCCGCCTGGGCGAGCTCGATCTCCGCGGCCGCGAGGTCTTCCTCGCTCGGGATCAGCGCGAGGTGTTCATAGGCCGTCGGCGTGATCATCTCGAGCGCGGTGCCTTCGCCCCGGAGCGGGCCGTAGAGGCTCTTGCCATGCTGTTTCTCGATGCCGATGGCGCTGGTGGCGTTGGCCTGGGGATCGAGGTCGATCAGCAGCGTGGGGATCTTCTTCTCGGCCAGCGCGGCGGCGAGATTGACCGCGGTGGTGGTTTTGCCGACGCCGCCTTTTTGGTTGGCGATGGTGAAAACAGTGGTGGCCATGAATCCCCCCGAGTAAGGGCGATTCGGGCGGCGCCGCAAGCTCCGGCAGAGGAAGCCTAAGCGCAAAGACGCAAAGCAGCCAAGGTTCGCGATCCATCATCAGATGGATGGCGAACCTTAGCCTAATTCCGACCTTAGCGTTTTCGCGTCTTCGCGCTTAAATCAGATCTATCAGATCTTACTCGCCGACGAGATGCTCGATCTCCTCGCGGCTGAGGGTCTGCATGTCGATGTCCTTCTTGATGGCGCCGAGGCTGACGAGGCACTCGGTGAACAGCTCGCGCGTGCGCAACTCCAGCGCTTTGGCGTCGAGGTTCGTCATGACCTCGATGATATGCGTGCCCTTGCGCACGTGGGTGCGTTCGTCGGCCCGGATGTAATCTGAGATGTGTCGGAGCAGCTCGTCGTTGCGGCTGGCAGCGGTGTCGATGAGGTCATTGATGGTTTTGAGCACGCCGACCTCGCCGAAGAGGTTGATCTCCGCCATGGCGAAGGCGGGGTCCATCGGTCCGCGGCAGGTGGAACTGGTGAGGCGGTTGCGGAGCTCGAAGGGATCGTAACCCGACGCAAGCATGGCCCGGTGGCCGATCTCGGTGTGGCGGGCCTCATCCCACGTGACGCGGGCGAGGTCGTATTCCGCATTGAAATCCTTGAAGCGGATGTCCCAGACAAACGTGCCGAAGGCCTCGATTGCGTCGACCTCATCGCGCTGGGTCCGGATAAAGCGCAGGCGGAGGGCCTCGTAGGAGTCCTTGTCAAAGCGCTTGGCACCGTCGGCTTTTTCATAGTCGCCGGTGTGCCGGAAGGTGTCGAAGCGCGCGTCACGCATCGGCGTGGTGCCGCGTACGTAGGGCTTGGTGTCGATCCGCAGCGGCTTGGGGGCCTCCGCCCGCGGGTCGCTGCCGGTGATGCCGCCGATGGAGGCGAGCAGGCGGGAGAGATGCCAGCGCCAGGTGGAGAGCGGAGACTCGTCCACGCCCCCGGCGATGTAGGCGTCAACCGCGTCGTCGGCCCAGGCCAGCATGGGTTCGTAGTCGGTGAGGATGCGGCGCAGGCAGCGGATGGTCGGGACATCGGTCACCTGGTCGGTGTCGTCGATGTGATGGCGGTAGGTGGTGGCGATCGCCCGGCCGACCACCTGGTGCACGCCGACCAGCAGTTCCGCGGGGGAGGCGGCGCTGAGCATTTCGTCAATGAAGCGGTCGATCTCGACATCGCGGAAGGCGTCGATGGCCTTCGGGCGGAACTCCTGTTCGGTGAGGCGCTCGCGCAGCGCGCGGGCGGCGTCGGCGTGGTAGAAAATGTGGCGGCCGGTCTCGAGCTTCACCTCGTAGTCGGGAATGGTGAGCGTCCACGAGCCGAGCGCGTGCATCAGCCGGCGCTCGAGGTAGAAAAAGCGCAGCAGGCGGTGGCTGTTTTCCTTCACGGTGAACTTGCCGCCGAGCTGGCGGCGGTCGATCGGGAAGCGATAAGGATAGCGCGCGCGGCGCTCGGCGGCGGCCTCGCGCTGGCCGGTGAGGCTTTGCGGGGCGAGGGTAGGCTGGATCGGCTGGCTGGGGGCGGGATCTTCGGGGAGTTTCATGGTGAAAACGGCGATGGAGGCGGGACAAAGGAGCTGGGCGCCGCAGAGCCGGCGGTGCGGGATCGGGGCGCCGTCAGTCTAGACCGGATGCACGCCAGCGGCGTTCAGATTCTTCAGTAGAAACGTATAGAATCTTAAGTCAGTGCTAAAAACATGCACTCGGAGATCTGAAATCTGGAACTCAGGAACACTGGAAGAACATGCTTGTGAGCCCACCGGTTCCCGAGTTGCTGAGTTCCAGATGAACAAGTCTAGCCCTTCACCGCGCCGCTGGTCAGGCCCGAGATGAATTCGCGCTGCAGCAGAAAGAACAGGAACATGACGGGCGCGATGGAGACCAGCGTGCCCGCCATGATCAGGCTGTAATCATCGGCGTAGAGTCCCTTCAGGTTGAAGATGGCGACGGACAGCGGCTGGAGGTCGGGCGACAGCAGCACGATCTGGGGCGTGATGAAATTGTTCCAGATGGCGATGAAGGAAATGATGAGATACGCGCTGATCATCGGGCGGACGATGGGCAGCACGATCTGGAAAAAGATGCGGATTTCCCCGCAGCCGTCGATGCGGGCGGACTCGAGGATGTCGGCGGGCACGCTGTTGAGCATCGCCTGGCGAAACAAGTAGAGCCCGAAGGCCGGGGCCAGCGCCGGCAGGAAGATGCCCAGGTAGCGATCCACCAGGCCGAGGTGAAACAGCGTCTCGAAGCACGGTCCCATCAGCAGGGCCGCGGGGAGCACGACGGTGCCGAGGATGGCGGACGTCAGGGTCTCGCGCCCACGAAACTGGAATTTGCTCAAACCATAGCCGCCCATCGCGCAGAAAAGCGTGGCGAGCACGCTGCCGACCGAGGCGAGAAACACCGAGTTCAGCAACGCCCGCGGGACGGGCAGCTCGCGGAAGAGCCGGACGAACTGGTGCAGGGTGAGATGGTCCCATGCGACGCCGAGAAACCCGTCGCCGCGCGGCAGGAATTGGGAGGTGAAGAAATCCTCCTTGGATTTCACCGCCGCGCAGATCATCCACAGGAACGGCAACAGCGTGAGCAGGGCGAAGAACCCGAGCATCAGGTAAATTACGATGGTGGCGGGCCGGAGGAGCGGCCGGGCCGGGGACGAGCTCACAGTTCCTCCTTTCGCGTCAACCGTCGCTGCAGGAGGGCGAAGCCCACGAGCACCAGCGTCAGCATCCAGCCGATGGCGCTGGCATAACCGAGGTCGCCGCTGCGAAAGCCGGTCTGGTAGAGATAGGTCACGATGGTCAGGGCCTTGTTGGCCGGGCCGTTGCCCGCCGTCTCGTTGTAGAGCAGGTACGGCAGCTCGAAGAGCTGGAAGCTGCCCGTCACCACCAGCAGCAGGATGATATTCAGCACGGGGCGGATCTCCGGCAGCGTGACATGCCGGAAACGCTGCCACGGGCTGGCGCCGTCGATGTTGGCGGCGTCGAGCAACTCGCCCGGGACGTTTTGCAGCGCGGCGAGGAAATAGACCATGTAGAAGCCCGCGGAGAGCCAGAGTACGGCGACGATCAGCGACGGCATCACGTAATGCTCCAGCCACGGGAAGTCGGGATCCCACGCGGGAAACAGGTGGTGCAGCGAGCCGTTGATGAAGCCGGTACGCTTCTCGAGCATCAGGGAGTAAATGATGGCCACGAAGGCCAGGCCCACGATCGAGGGGGAGAAAAAGATCACCCGGAACAGGCGCCGGCCGCGCAAGTCGGCCCGGTTGAGCAGCAGCGCGAGGCCGAGGGCCACCGGGATCTGCACGAGCACGGCGGCCACGGTGAACAGCAGAGTGTTGCCGACGGCCGTCCAGAAAAACGGATCGTGCGCCATAAACCGGAAATTCTCCAGGCCAACGAAGGCAATGGTCTTCGGGCCGAACGTCTGTTCGAAGGCCAGCACCATTGAGCGAACCGCGGGCCAGGCAAAGAAGGCCCCGAATGAGAGGAGAAACGGCGCGAGGAAAATCCACGGCGTCCAGGCGGAGTGAAGGCGGGAGGATTTCATCGGGCGGCGGCGCGGAGGAAGACATTGCGGTTCATCTGCCGCTGCAGCTCGCGCTGGGCGCCGTCGAGGAGCCGGTGCGCCTCCGGCTCCAGGGCCCGGGCTTCGTAGAGGCCGTGGTCGTCGGCATACCGGCAGAGCTGGATGATGGCGAGATTCAGCAATTGTTGCGCCTGGGCGTAATAAGGTGAAGACGGCCGCAGGGGCACGTCGGGCGCCAGCCCGATGTACATCCGGCCGATGTGCTGGCCGCAGTAGAAGGCATCCGGCGCGTCGTAAAAGGGTTCCCGCCAGTTGGCCTTGACGGGGGAGATGATGCGGTCGCCCTCATAAAGCTGCGCGGCGCCGTCGGGAGACAAATAGAGCTGCTTGGCGAAGGCCCACGCCGCCTCGGGGGTCGGGCTGGCCTTGGTGATGCCCAGCATGGTGCCGCCGAGGACCGACGTGCGCCGGCCGCCCTTTTCCCACGCGGGCAGGGGCATGAGTTTGAACTTGCCCGCCATGTCCGGCAGGGTCGTGCGGAGGCTGCCGGCGAACCAGTCCGGCGCGAGCAGGCCAATCACATAACCCTCGCGGAGCTGGCGGATGGCCGAGGCGCCGCCGATCGCCACCTCGCTCGCCACCCGATTCGGGCCGGTGTACCAGGTGGCCAGGCGGGCGATGACGCGGGCGTTGATGGCGTCGTTGAGCGTCGGGTGGTTCATGTCGTCAAACATCCGCCCGCCGGCCTGCAGCAGCATGACCTCGTGGTAATAAATGCTGGTCGGGGAGGCGTTGAGCAGAAAGCGGTCAACGCGGCCGTCACCGTCAAGATCCACCATGAGCGGCCGAAACAGGCGGATGTAGTCGTCCCACGTCTCGATCTTCGACACATCGATGCCCGCGGCCTCGACGAGATCGGAGCGGTAGAGCAGCATCACGGGGTGGACATCGTGCGGCAGCCCGAAGATATGGCCCCGCGTGGTCCACGGGCTGAACGACGGTGGGTTGATCCCGTCGCGCAGGTTCTCCCGCTCCAGCCGGCCAGTCAGATCCGTGAAACCCACATCCGCGACCGGCCCGGCGAACACCTGGCCGATCATGGTCCGCTCGACCTCGATCATGTCCGCAACGGGCGTGTCGGAATAAAAGCCGCTCAGCATGCGCGTCTGGATGGCGAAGCCGGTGAGCAGATTGACCTGCACGGTGGCTTGGGGATGGGCGCGGTTCCAGTCCTCGGCGATGTGCCGGGCGATCAGCGCGTGATTCGGGTCAAACAGCCAGAGCTGCATGCCGGTCCGCGGCTGGACCGGGAGCAGCGCGACCAGCACGGTGGAACCGGCCGCGAGCAGCAGCACGATCCAGAGTCCGGGGGAGAACATTTTCAGCATCGCGCGATGGGAGGGGGAGGGCGCCACCGTGCGAAGCATCCGCCCCGGGGAAAAGCGAAATCAGCGCAAATAATCACGCGCGATCTTGCCGGGTGGCGGGCGGCCCCTAAAGTAGAGACGTGAAACGATCCACTGTCGCATGCTCGGCGCTGCTGACATTCGCCGCCATCGCCCCGCTGTTCGGCCAGAGTGAGGAGGAGCTGAGATTACGCGATATGGCTGGGCGCGCCTTCGACCAGGCCGCCGCGGCCAACGAAGCGGCGCGCCTGCTGCAGATTAAAGTCGACCAGCAGGCCGAGCGCATTGCCGCCCTCGAGCAGCAAGTCGCTGATCTGAATCGCGCGGCCACCACCGCCGCCGAGGCTTAGGCCGCGGCCGCCGCGGCGGCGGACAAGGCGGCCACGCAGAAACTGGCGGATGAACAGTGGGCGGCAGGTGCGCCGGAGCGCGCGCGCCAGGCCGCCGCGTTGCAGGCGGCGGTGGATCAATGGCGCGCCTCGATCAAGCACACGCCGAATATCATCGTTACGGCCAACAAGTCCACCGGAGGGGCGAGCGTGATTATCGATGGCAAGACCACCGAGTTCAAATCTCTCGCCGAGGCCAGCGCTTTTGCTGCGGCGGTGAAGCAGAAGGCGCTTGCGGTTGAGAATCCCGCAGTGCCGCCGGTTAGGCCCTGAACATCAGTTTGCTGCCAATGGGTCCAAGGCCAGCCGGAGGCTGGAAAGTTGGAGGCGCGGGCCGGAATTGGCCGATTACGTCGCGTTTGCAGGATCAAAATGGCTGATTCTCAGAGGTAACCAAGCCTAATCAGCGATAACCTTGGCTAACCCGTTTTAACTCTTTTGGTGTCCGTTTTGGTGTCCGTTGTCTTGGTCGGAGTACCCATGATGGATTCCGGCCATCGCGCCGGAGCCGACCCCATGATTGACCTGAGCCTGAAAAACTGGACACGAAAGGTCAGAAAATAGGGCGGGAAAGCG
>OCZT010003202.1_pt1 | contig 16805 bp, 14 predicted proteins | sample 1539031 | NCBI WGS metagenome assembly OCZT01 (sample SAMEA3539308, study PRJEB22396) | soil metagenome | biome: tundra; feature: field; material: soil | place: USA | collected 2010-05 | depth 0.15 m | reverse complement strand
TGGGCCGCGAAGGCCAGTCACAGCGGCCCACGAATATCTTGTAAACTCCCGCTAGATGTCAGTTCGCTGCCTCGCGTCATCTATCTGTCGCTTCTGACCGGCATATTGAGCAGGCTGGTGCCGGATAAAGAGGCTCCCAACGCCCTTCACGCGAATGGCATCACTTTTCAAGTCCTCGTCGGTGAAGACGCCGCTCTTGACGGGAAGATTCAGTCTGAGGACCCAAGTAACGATCTGGTATACATCCCCGGCTTTTCAAGTGCACTTCAGGCCGAAAGCTTCCAGGATTGGCCCCTCGTGTGGTTTCCGGTCTTGGGCGAGGGGAAGGTAAGTCAGCTTGAAAAAGTGATGAACCAGGTCATACCTTCGAACGCTGAGATCTGTCCCGTGCTGCCGCATCCTTCGCGCGACCCGCGCAGGGCGGATCGGCTCCTCGGCCAGTACAAGGAACCCCTATTCGACGCAAGGGAAACACCCACAGCCAATATCCTTCTCGCGCACGAAGGACACCCATTTGAAGCCTACCGGCAGCTTTTGGGCGCGATGATTCGTTACAGAAGGAGCATGGCTATAATGGGCGGCTGTCGGCTGGTGGTGACGCCGCTCGCAAGCAAGTTGATCACGATAGGGGCCGGATTGGCATGCTTCGAAATGCAACCAACCGACATGGCGGCCGGACATCGCGTCGCGATTCCCTTTGCCGAACCCACCAGATATGTCGCGTCCGTCCAAGACTTGCAGCAATCTAATCCGGAAATCGCGGCTCTTATACTGACCGGCGATGCCTACGATGAGTCCGCGAGCCTCTTCGCGTCACAAATGCTGCCAAACAAGAACGCAGCGAGGAATTCTGTCATCCCCTCTGGATCGGAGACTGCTACCAATAGCGGTGGGCAATAGTTATAAGGGTCGCTGAGGTGAACGCAATCTCCTCTTCGGCGTCACGTTTAAGCAAGCCGAATACGGGGAAGGTTGGAAGAGGAAGAGATCCACACACGGCTTTCGACACCCTTCGGCAGGTAAGGTCCCCACAACGCGCTTGGGACCCTTGATTCGGGCGAGAGACCGCCCCGATTGCGATAGATCCCGTGAAATCGCGGTCACGTCCATTGGAAGGGCGAAACGCGCAAGCCTGACCTGTGGCTCCCATCGCGGAACGTAGAGGGGCGCCGTGGGGATTTGTGATCTGACAAAAGACAAGACACCGGCAACAAGCCTCGCAGGCGCCCAAAGCGTCACGGGAACAGTGGCGAACCTAAACTGCCACTCGGCGCTACGCGTGCGCGTGCGACTGGTAGTGCTGGCGAAGCAGGTCCTTGCCGTAATCATTGCCGTTTGGAGTGCGCACCACGCAGTGAATATGCTGGCGCGTCGGCACGTTGGGGTCGCTGGCAAGTCGCGCAAGGTTTGCCGGGCGCTGGTGATCGAATTCAATCAGGATTACGGGGCTGTGGATGCGGTAGTAGTAGACGCTCGATGAATCCGAGCCGCCGACCCAGGTGAACCACGTGCGGTCGATCTGCCGCTTTATGTCGTCCATCTTGACGCGGGCGTGGCCGTCGTCCATGTTGCCAACGTACAGGTCGACGAGATCCAGAAGCCGCTCGCGCTGCGGCTGAGAGAAATCGGCGGCTCGTGCGCCCGCGTAGTCCAGCACTACGTTGTCCTTGAACGCTTCGGTCAGGTTGTAGTTCGCGGTCTTGTTGGGGTTGAGTATCGTCTTCGCCCGCTGCGCCTTGTCCAGCGCCAGCAACAGGTCGAGACCCCGGTTCTGCTCGTCCTGGAGAATCGAGACGCCCTTGTACTTGCCCGAGGTGGCTGTGACCGGCTCCGAACCGGCGAAGAAGGGCGTCATCACCACCTGGTCGCCCAGCACGAAGTAGTTGATGATGGCGTGGTGCCCGTCGAGTTGGAAACCCCATGGTTCGCTTCCGGAGGGCTTGCCCATCACGGTGAGGAAGTAGCGCCATTCACCGAGAAACTCGTGGTCATTGGTCAGCTCGGCGAGGGTCTCGTTGAGACGCATGATGTCGCACGTCAGCTTCAGGCCGCGCGCACTCAGGGATGCCGCCAGCAGACCGAAGGCGGCGGTGCGCTGCGAATCCGTCATCTCCTGGAAGCTGATGCCCTGGCGTATGTAGAAGTGCTGGTTCATCCACTTCCGCCATTCCGGATCGTCCACCGCGAACATGGTTCGCTCACGCTGCTCCATGGTGAGGCCAGCCAGGAAACGCCCGGCGGCAGTCCGGACTTGCGCGGTCGAGACGCCGGTGGAATGAATGCCGAAGAGGCCGGGCTCGGGAGTTCCGTTGGCCGTGATGCCCTTAAATGGTTCAGCCAGACCCTTCCGTTCGTAATCGGCGGACATCTGGCGGAACCGCTGCGCCATGTCGGGGGCGTTCTGAGGAAAGGCGTGGGGGGCGAGAATCGCGCCAGGGATCAAGCAGGAAAACAGCGTCCGCCGCGTCAAACGCGGCGCGTGCCGATGGTGAGGGTGCGTAGCGGGGTCGTTATTCGGGTTTCTCATTTTGAAGCCCAGGCTTCAGCCAGTATACAGCCACTATCGTTTGCCGATGGCGTACAGGAACTTAGTCGTGCGCATGAAAATGTGGCCGTCGGAGATCGCGGGCGAGCTCAGCGTGTAGTCGGCCAGGTCATTTTCCGCGAGCACCTCGAACTGGTCGCCGGCCTTGAGCACGGTGGTCAGGCCATCTTCATTCGTGATGTAGATTTTGCCATCGGCCAGGACCGGCGAGGAACTGTAGGTGGCCGGCTTGATTCTTTTCGCGCTCCAAATCTCTTTGCCCGTCCTCGCATCCAGGCACCAGGTGATGCCGCGATCGTTCACCGTATAGAAATACTTCCCGTCGGTGACCGGCGTCGGCACATCGGGCCCGTTGTTGAACGACCAAAGCCTGTGCGACACCGTGATGTCCCCGCTCCCTCCGGCGCGAAACGCAATCAGCGGCCTTTCCCGCGTAGGCGCATATACGATGTCGCCGAATATCACGGCGGACGCGATGGTGCGGAAATTCGGATTGTTGGTGGGGTTCAAGCCGTTGCCCCGCCAAACCTCCTTTCCCGTTGCGGGATCGTGGCCGGTAATGCAATCGCCGCCCAAGACCACGATCTCGACATGGTCCCCGTACTTCAAAAGCTGCGGGGTGGAATAAGAATCGGGAGACTCGCGGATAGCTACCGTCGGACGCTCCACGCGCCACAGCGTCTTGCCCGTGTTCTTATCGATGCGCAGGACATAGGAGGGATCGCGCGTCTTCATCCCGTGCAGCACCTGCACGTACAGGCTGTCTTCGTACAAAAGCGGAGAGGACGCATATCCCCAATTCAGGCCGAATCTGCCGTATTCCTTCTGGATGTCGCGCGTCCAAAGTTCCGTCCCCGCGAAGTCGAAACCCTTCAGAATGCCCACGCCGGTCATTGCGAACACGTTCTTGCCATCGGTGACGGGCGAAGGCGATGACATGTTCTGCTTGTTGATCTGGTAATTGCCGCCGGTGATGAGCTTCTTCCAGATGACCGTGCCTTTGGTCTTGTCCACGCACCATAGATACAGACTGTTGTCGGCGTCGGCCACGTTGAGGAAGATGTTGTTGCCCCAGACGATCGGCGTCGCCCCGGTCTTACTCGGCATGACCAATTTCCAGACGACGTTCTCCGTGGCGCTCCAGCGAACGGGCAGGTCCTTCTCGTTGCTGATCCCATTCAGGCTCGGGCCGCGCCACTGCGGCCAGTTTTCCGCCAGAATGGGTAGGGTAAGCGCGCACATCCACAAGGCAAGCGATGGGCGGTATCGCAAATCTGTCCTCCTCTGAGCCGCCCGGCGGGCGGGATATTCAGCAGTTTATCACCCCGATCGAAGCCCGGCGAGGCAACGGCGAGCACAGGCAACGGCGAGCACAAGGCTGACCCCCGAAATCTTAAGCACGTTGTCTCAAGCATGGACGTTTGCGTTGGCAAGGTTGCGGTAGACTTCGAGCGCCCGGGCGGCCATGTGCGAGACGCCGTAATGCTCGCGCACTCCCTGCGCGCCGCGCCGCCCGAGTTCCGCGAGCTGCTCGCGGTTCTTCCACAGCCCGTGGATCGCCTGCGCCAGGCTGCCCGCATCGTCCGGCTCCACCAGGATTCCGCCCCCGGTCCGATCCAGAATCTCCGGAAACGCTCCCCGCCGTGGCTGGACCACCGGTACGCCGTTGGCCATCGCCTCGAGTACCGAGAGGCCCTTCGGCTCGTCGTAAGTGCAGGGCACGCTCATGACGTCGAGGTCGCGCAGAAATTCGATCTTATGAACCCGGTCCAGTTCGCCGCGATATCGGAACTCGTTGGCGAAGCCCGCACCCTTCATCTGTTTTTCGATGCCGCGTAGGTATCCGCGATGCTCGGGCGCCAGATATCCGGCCACTTCCAGCACCGCGCCGCTGAAGTCCGTCTCGCGACGTAACCGTATGTAGCTTTCGGCCAGCAGATTCAAGCCCTTCTCCGGCGCCACGCGCGCCAGGTACCCCACCGTGAAACGGTCGGAGTGAAAACGCAGGCTGGTGTCGCATCCTTCCAAGTTGATGCCAAGCGGCACTACGTGCATCCGGTGCGCCGGGATTCCGAGTTCGCGGCGCCAGTAGCCCGCCGCGAATTCGCTCACCGCGGCGTACCCGTCCACATGTGCCACATTCGCGCGAATCAGCTCCCACGATTGCGTCCGGTACGGCTCCGGCAACTGGCTGAGAAACAGATCTTCTCCTTGCAGCGTGCAACACAGCGGCCGCCTTACCACCTGCCGAATCGGCTTTGCCAGGCCACTCAGCAGACAATTAGGCAGCGTGACGATATCGGGTGGCGGCTCGGTGGCGAGCCAGCTCGTCAGCTTCCCAATATCCTTACGCTGGTAGCCATCCTCGCCGCGGAGCATCGACACCGTCATTTCGCCGAGCACCCGCGGGTCCACCGCAATCGACGTTTTCGTAGCCAGCCGGAGCATCCACGGCGCGTCCCAAATCCCGTCGAGCAGCCAGCGTGTCTTGCGGAAGAACGCCGATTGCTGCTCCAGGCAGACTGTGATGCCGTTCATGAAAACCCGGGAGTCGCTCACGTTTGGCTCGTCCGTGCGGGTCGGCGTGTACATCGGCATCAGGATGACGTCGTGACCTTGCCGCTTGAGCTCCGCGGCCAGCGCGTTGTCGCGCAGACAACTGCCGCAATACATATTGGCGGCGCCGGCGGTGAATGCCAGAATCTTCATACCGCGCACTGAAACGCCCGGCGGGCGTAGAGGTGATCGAACAGATTGCCTTCGTGCGGCTGGTCCCAACTGATCTTGCAGGTCGGGATTCCGCCCAGGTTCAGCCGGCCCACGTTGGGCGAGGAGAGTAGCCGCCGGATGAGGCCGCGGTCGTGCGTGATCGCCGTCACCACCAGGCTCGGACCCAAGCTTCGCGGGATCTCGTTTTGTTGGATGGGGACCACGCTGGCATAGGGAAACAGGAACTCCCGGTTGGCCAGCGAGTGCTCCGCCGATTCGCAGAGGACAATCGTCGGCAGCAGGTAAGAGCACCCCTGATAAATTGCCAGTCGGCCGCCCTGCCGGTACCGGGCGGTGACATCGCGCGCAGCTCCTGTATCCAACCCGCCAGCCAACTCGCTGTCGATCATCTGCGCGATCCGCGACGCCACGCCTGCATCGGCGAACGGCGCGATCTGGGCATGTTCGTCCGCCTCATCCCTGGGGACCACATTGGCCAGCCGCTGCGCCAATGCATCGGCGATCTCCTCCGCATGCCGCGGCACCCACACCCCGGACGCATTGATGCAACTCCGCCCGGAGTTTTCCAGGATCGACGCCACCATCACGTCGAGATATTTTTCCCAGTCGTCGATACAGCCCTCCCCGATGACGATCTTACTGTAGCCCGGCCCATGGATCTCAATGCGCGGATCACCCAGCCAGGAACGCATCGAAGATACGTCGCCGAAGGCCATCCCGCGGCCGCACTGCCGCAGGATCTCGCCGCCGCCCGCGTGATCGGCGGGGTAGTAACCGAACACCTGCGGCGGCGCACCCGCGTGGATCAGCGCCTGGATGATGCGGTACGGCGTCCACGGCTCGGCGCTGCCCGGCTTCAGCACCAGCGGCGTCTTCATGGCGAACGCCGGGATCCAGAGCGAATGCACTCCCGACGAGTTGCTGGGCAGCACTACACCGAGCGAGTCGCCCCGCGGAAAATAGCTGAGGTCTCCGGCGTATCCGTTGTCGAACAACTCCGGACTGAGGTTGCGCGTCAGGCCGTTGACTACCACTTCGATATCCGCCAGCACGGTGCGGATCTTCTGCATGTTGCGGCGCACCATCACGTTCGGCAGACCCGTGGTTGCGGAGACCTGGCGCACGTAATCCTCCGGCGATTGCGCGGATTCGCCCAGCGGCAGCGAGCCTTCCGCGAAGAGCCCCGCGGCGCGCGAGCAGATACTGTACAATTCCTTTGCGCCAATCCCCGCCAGCGCCGTCCTGGCCTCCTGCTGATTGCGCAAGTCGCGGCGGATCAGCCCGGCATTCGCCTGGCTGATTTCGACGAAAGGCTCGCGGGTCCGGTAATGCGGCGTGCGGATGGTGTCGAGGCTGCGGTACGGCACCCCGCCGCGCAGAATCGGAACATGCAGCAGAGCGGCCATCAATAAACGCCCTCGACCACGGCTTTCTGAAACCGGTTGAATGGCCGCACGTTGCGCGCGCCGTCCCAGGGATATCGCTCGTAGGGCGGCTCGCGCTCCGCCTCGTCGCGCTCCAGGAAGCGGGGCATGAAGAACTCGCGCGTCAGCGTCGTCAGCCGCACACGCCCGGTCTGACCGTATTCCACCACGTGCGAAGGCTCGTCAGGGTCCACCACTTCGATCATGGCGCGCGGCGCGGGTGGATAGTAGATCACCGCGTAGTTGTCCTCGGTGACGCGCGGTTTGTGTACCGCCAGCCCCATCAGCGTATTGCCGTAGGTGGGCGCGAAGTACGCGCCCTCCAGCAACTCCTCCACCGCGAAGCGGTGGAACTGCGGCGTCATTTCCGTACCGCCGCAGAACACACCCTTGATGCCCGCCTTCTTCAGCGAGATCTTTTCGCAAATCGCCTCGAGCAGTTTCGGCGTGGTGAACATGCAGCGTATGCCTTCGTGGGCGCGTAGCAGCGTCAGCGCCTGTTCCACCACGTGCTGCTTGTAGGCCTCGGCCTCTTCGAACTTGCCGCGCTTGATCAGCTTGATGACCCATCGCGGGTCCAGATCCGTCATGAAGCAGATGCCGCCGCGATGCTGCGCCAGGTGCTCGACAGCCAACCTTAGACGCCGAGGCCCGCTCGGGCCTACCATGATCCAGTCCGAGCCCTTCGGAAATGCATCGTTGGGCAGTTCATCGCTGAACGCTTCGTAATCGATGCGGAAATCGTCGATGGTGATCCGCGACTTGGGCACGCCGGTGCTGCCCCCGGTCTCGAAAACATAAATCGGCCGGTCCGCATATGCCTTGGGCACCCAGCGCCGTACGGGGCCGCCGCGCAGCCACTCGTCTTGGAAGGGCCCGAAGCGGTCGAGGTCGTAGTAAGACTGCACCTCGCTTCTTGGATCCCAATCGAGCTTGCGGGCGTACTCCAGCCAGAAGGGGCAGCCGGTCTCCGGATTGAAGTGCCACTGGACGATTTCACGAGTCCAGGCATCCAGTGCCTGGCGCGCGGTCTGGGTCTTGGCCAGCATTTGGTTCTCGGCGGGTGTCACGTTTTTCCAGTTTAATACGTCCCTAACAAAGCCGCGACTGTAAGGGCGCCGTTGCGGCAACTCAACCGTTCATCGCCAATCTGCCTAAGCGCCCTATACAATACCCTGCAATCGCGAACGGACGAATTTACATTCGCAACGAGAAGACGCTGATGTGTCTGAATCTCAAGTAGGGCGGGGTGACCCGCGGTACTGGGGCACGTCATAGTATCATTAACCTCATGCGGGGCTTCAGAGGATTGCTCACTGTTCTTACGGTCGCCGCCGCGTCGGCCGCCGCCGACGGAGACTGGCCTCACTGGCGCGGTCCTAACGACGATGGAATGGCGCGCGGCGATGCCCCCCTCCTGTATCTGGCGTCCGAGAATGACGACGTCATCGTCGCGCGCCTGGGCGAGAAGTTCGAAGTGCTGGCGACCAACACCCTGAAAGACCAGATGTTCATCGGAACGCCCGCGATTCTCGATGGCGAGATCTATCTGCGCGGCCAGAACACACTATTCTGCATTCGGTAAGGAGAGGACCCTTGAATATCCGAGCGATAATCCTAGCCGTGATCCTCGCGACCGCGGCGCAAGCGCAATCCGCTGGCGGCACGATCTCAGGCGTAGTCACGGACGCCGCGAATCAACCCATCGCGAACGCTGCCATCCAACTGACTCAGTTGGAGACAGACCGCCGGCGGAGTGCCGCCACCGACGCGCAAGGCGGATTCACCCTCGCCAACCTGGCGCCCGGCGAGTATCGAATCGAAGTCGAGCACGACGGATATCGCAAACACGTGCAGCAACTCGCGATGCAACTCAATCAGGAAACGCAGATCGAGATCCCGCTGGTTCCCGGCCAGCGCACCGAGACCGTGCAGGTCACCGCCGCGCGCGGCTTGCTACGCACCGAATCGGCCGCGCTTGGCGGCGTGATCGACAACCGCCAGATTACCGGACTACCGCTCGACGGGCGCAATTTCTTCGAGCTCAGCCTGTTGCTGCCTGGCGTAGTGCCGGCCGCCCCCGGCTCGGCGGGTTCGGTGCGCGGCGATTTCGCCATCAACATCAACGGCGCCCGGGAGGACTCCAACAACTTCGTCCTGGATGGCGCGTTCAACGGCGACCCCAAGCTGAACGGCATCGCCTTGGCCCCGCCGGTGGACGCCGTGCGCGAGTTCGAACTGGCCACCAGCACCTACGATGCCCTGTCCGGCCGCAACGCCGGCGGGCAGATGAGCGTGGTGCTGAAGAGCGGCGCCAACCAGACCCACGGAACCGCCTACGAGTTCTTCCGCAATCGCGTCACCGATGCCCGCAACTTCTTCGCTCCCCCCACCGAAACCCGCCCGCAGTACCAGCGCAACCAGTTCGGCGGCTCGCTGGGCGGTCCCCTGGCCCGCAACCGTACCTTTGTCTTCGCAGATTACGAAGGCCGGCGCGTGCGCGAAGGCATCACCCTGATATCCAACGTTCCCACCGCGCTTGAGCGGGTGGGGGATTTTTCGCGCAGCAACGTCTTCGCGATCGACCCCTTCGCGCAAATCCCGTTCGCCGGAAACGTAATTCCCAAGAACCGCTTAAACCCCGTAGGGCTGGCCATTGCGGCGCTGTACCCGCTTCCTGACCGGTCCGTGCCCGGACAGAACTATGTGTCCTCGCCGGCGCAGCGCGACCGGGACGACCACTTCGACCTGCGCCTCGACCATAACCTGGGACTGTCGGACGAATTGAGCTTTCGCTACAGCTTCGGCGACCGCAACCTGTTCGAGCCATTCTCCGCTTCCTCGCTGGTAGCCGTTCCCGGTTTTGGAAATAACGTTCCACGCCGCGCGCAGAACGCCGTGGCGAGCCATACCCACATCTTTACTCCCAACCTGTTGAACGACCTGCGGCTCGGCTTCAATCGGATTGCCGCCGGCGTCTTCCAGCAGAACATGGCGACCAACCTGAACCAACAGGTGGGCCTCCCGTCGATCTCGTCCAACCCGCGCGACTTCGGCCTCAGCCAGATTTCCATTCTCGGCTACTCGACGCTGGGCGACGAGGCTCACAACCCGCAACACAGCGCAACCAGCATCTACCAGGTCTCCGATACCGCCACGTGGGCGCGCGGCAAGCACTTGGTCAAGGCAGGTGTAGACCTGCGCTGGCTCCAGCAGAATGCCTTCCGCGACGAAGAGTCGCGCGGTTTTTTGAATTTCCTCGGCGTAACCGGCAACGCTCTGGCGGAAATGCTACTCGGCTTGCCTTCGTACACCGGGGCTGCCCGTCTCGATAACCCGGAGCACCTACGGACGCATAGCGCGTACGGCTTCGTGCAGGATGCCTGGCGCGTCCGCCCCGATCTCACGCTGACCGCGGGTCTGCGGTACGAATACAACTCGCCGCCAGTGGACGCCAGGGATCGCGCCAACCTGTTCGACCCCGCCACGCAAGCTCTGGTCCAAGTGGGTACCGGCGGCGTTCCGCGCGGAGGCAGCCAGCCCGATCGCAACAACTTCGCGCCGCGCCTCGGTCTCGCCTGGCGTCCCGGCCACCGCAACACCGTGGTGCGCGCCGGATACGGCGTCTATTACGACCAGTCGTCGCTGGCCACCGGCGAAGGCCTGTATTTCAACGCGCCGTACTTCGATTTTAAGCTCTACTTTCCGTTCGGGCAGCTCCCGCTCAGCCTGTCGGATCCGTTCCCGGCGAACTTCCCGATTCCATACCCGTCATCCGCGCTGGCCGTGCAGAGAAATCTGCGCACGGCCTATACGCAGCAGTGGAACTTCAACTTGCAGCAGGAAGTGGGCCGCGACCGGATCGTCGAGTTGGCGTACGCCGGGTCGAAGGGCAGCAAGCTGCTCGGCGCCCGCGACCTCAACCAACCTAACCCCAGCCCGCAACCGAACAATCCGCGGCCGCTGCCGCAATTCGCCGACATCAACATCCTGGAATCGAGCGGGAATTCGAGCTACCAGAGCCTACAGGCGCGGTTCCAGCAGACCTTCCACCGCGGACTTACGGCTCTAGCCTCATACACGTGGTCGAAATCCATCGATGATGCGTCGAGCTTCTTCGCCAGCGCGGGCGATGCCAATTTTCCGCAAGACAGCCGCAACACGCGAGCCGAGCGCGCCCTCTCCAATTTCGATCTGCGGCACCGTTTTTCGCTGAGCTACTCCTACGATCTCCCGTTCGGCAAGGGAAGGTTTCTCGGAGGATGGCAGACCTATGGCATCTGGACGTTCCAGACGGGCCGGCCCTTCACCGTCGCGCTGCTCCCGAATTTCGACAATAGCAACACCGGCCAATCCATCCTCGGCTTCGGCGCCAACGATCGCCCCAATGTCTTGCGCGCGGCGGCGCTTGCCAACCCGTCTCCCCAGCGCTGGTTCGACACCACGGCATTCGCGCTCCCGCCGTTTGGCAGTTTCGGCAATGCCGGACGCAACATTTTGTCGGGCCCCGGATATCAAAGCGCGAACGTCTCGCTCATGAAAAACGCCCGGATCGCCGAGCGTGCCAACCTTCAGATCCGGGTTGAGGCATTCAACCTGCTGAATCGAACGAATCTCGGCTTGCCGGATAATTTCTTCGGGTCACCCACTTTCGGATCGATTCAATCGGCGCAGAGCCCCCGGAGGGTCCAGTTCGGCGCCAAGATTCTGTTCTAGAGCGCATTCAGCCTTAGCAGCCGCTGCGCGTTCTTCCAATAGACCCGGTCGCGCTCGTCGCCGGTAATCTCGAGGCGGTCGATGACCTCGATGGTCTCGCGGATGTACATACCCGGCTCAGGCTCAAAGGGCGTATCGGAGGCAAACAGCACTTGGTCCACACCGAAGAACGAGAGGCCACATCGGGTCGCCGCCGCGGCGCCGAAGACCGCCGTGTCTGCGTAGAATTTCTTGAAGTAGTCAAGGGGCCGCATCTTCATGGACGCTCTGAGCGAGCTATAGTCGGTGTCGCTGGTGCGCGTCCCCAACTGGTCCCATCCGTGGCCGATCCGGCCCTCGCAATAAGGCGCCATCGCTCCCATATGGTGGGTGATGATCTTGATGGACGGCCAGTGGTCGAACACCCCGGCAAACACCAGGCGAGCCATGGCTACGCTGGTCTCATACGGCCAGCCTAGAGTCCACCAGATTTCGTAAAGCGACCGGTCCTCCGTCAGGTAGTCCGGGAAGTTGGAACCGCGGGCTGGGTGGAGCCAGATCGGAAGATCGTACCCGCTCATCACCGCGAACAGGAAGCGGAACTCATCCCGGTCGAGCGGGAGTCCGTTGACATTGGAAAAGATCTGGACGCCACGCGCGCCAAGGTCCCGCACCGCACGGTGCAACTCACCCTCGGCTTCGGAGGGATGGTTCATAGGGAGGCAGGCAATGAAGCCGACAAACCGGTCCGGATAACGGCTCACCAGCTCCGCCATCGCATCGTTGGCGATACGCGCGAGCCCGGGCGTGACATCCGGGCTGCCAAAGGCTTCCAGTGGCGGCGACGCCATCGAGATCACCTGCCGGTAATCTCCGAACTGGTCCATCACTCGAAAGCGAAGGTCCAAATCGAAAAGCATCGGAACATTCCTCACCCGCTTCCCCATGTCCTTGAGGTTCGGCGCCGCTTCAAACCACCGCTGGAACGCACTCTCCGGAAAGATGTGACAGAAAACATCGATTTTCATGAAGGTTTGAATAGCAAGTATACTCTCGACGGCGACGGGTTTGAGGTGCCCATCGGCGGCGTGATTTGTCAACTTGATTTGTCACTTGATTTGTCGCGTTTATGATTTGCCGGTTTGATTTGTCGGGTTTGATCTCGATTTGTTTTCAATTGTTTCCGGTTGACACAAAAAGGCGTGCCGTCGTACCGTCGGTCGAGGGGTTACCGTGCCCGCGAATCGCGCTGCCGTTCCGTCATTACTCCAGAGGTGTTTCGTTTGCAGAGACTGATCAAACTCAAAGAACCGATAACGGCCACGGGTAGAGGTAAACGTGGCGGTAACGTCTATCGCGTGGCAGCGGAGATCATGTGTCACAAGGGATATGGGGCGACATCGATGAACGATATCGCCGAGGCGGCGGGATTAACCAAAGCCGGAATCTACCATTACATTAGCGGCAAAGAGGACCTGCTGTTCGGGATCATGAAGTATGCGATCGACAACGTCGAGCGCGACATCATCGCTCCGGCCATGGAGGTAGCGGACGCCGAGGAACGCTTGCGCACGATTGTCGAACGGCATACCAGAAGCGTGATCGAGGGCGTGGGGGCGATCACAATCGTTTTGGACGAAATGACGGCGCTCACTCCGGCGCATCGCCGCCTGATCACGGCCAGGAAGCGCGCTTACCTTGATGTCATCCGGCAGACGCTTCAACAACTCGCCGCCGAGGGAAAACTACGAAACGTCAATCCCACCACCGCCGCTTTCAGCCTGCTCGGAATGATCCTCTGGATTTCTCGCTGGTATCGCCGGGACGGCAAGATTACGCCGCAGGCGGCGCTCAATGACTACCTTGAAATTCCTTGGCAGTGAGAAAGCGTGCGATGGCACGCCCTTCGTCGCTGCTTAAGCCGGTCGACAGCCAGTCCATCGCTCCACCGAACATCGCCTGGTAGATCGACTCCGGCGTGCGCGCACTCAATTCCTGGCGCGACGGCATGCGCGGCTGCGGCTTGCCCTCATGACACGTGCCGCAGCGTTGCTTGTATAGGGCTTCTCCATCGGGCGCGGCAGCGTGAGCCGCCAACATGCGAAGAAGCGAAAGCAAAAGGATTCGTCGAAGCATATGTGATCCCTACTGTTTAATGCCGGTCCAGGTGCCAGACCCCACGCCGGGGAGCTCTACGCTTCCCTTCATCTTCCCGGCCGATTCGGCCTTGCCCTTGTACACGATCCTTGCTTTTTGGTTCTCAATCGTCACCTCGAAGGAAAACTCGACGTCGTCGCCCGTCACGGTTCCGGTTAAGTCCGCGGTCCCGAAGGTGCCGCTGTAGGTGCCGGTGAGTTTCTCGCCGGCCTGCTTGAAGACGAATGTCGGCGCGCCGCTCCCCAATTCGGTCTCCACCTGGAAGAGCCACTTGCCGCTGATATCGTGGGCGAGTGCCGCCGCGGAAATCAGCCCGAAGAGCAGCACAGTGCGGATGAATGTCAACATGTTTGAAAATCCTCCTCCTCCGTCAAAACAGGCCGTTCAGCGCGAATCATTACGCGCCGGCTTCACCAAAACTATCACTTGAGCGTTCGACCAGCAGCACTGGAAGCCGCGGCCGCCATCTCCCGACCAATCGTTGGCCACCACGCGCAAGATGTACTCGCCAGCCTCGCTGAAGGTGGCGGAAGTGCGGGCCTTCCCGGTAAACTTCGTCGAGGGCGGTGCCGCAAAATCGGCTTTCTCCACCAACGGCCGTGAGTTGGCAAAAGTGACTGTCCCCGGCCCGCGGAACTTGCTCCAGGAGACTGTCACAGCGGATGTTCTGGGACGTGGGCCGGCCAGCGGAGCGGTAGCGTCATCGGCAAGCCACACGGCTAAGTCGGCCGGCTCTGGCAACGTGGTGGTGACAGACGTGACCTGGCCGGCGGGGCCCTGCATCCATGGCCCGCTCGCGGAAAACCCGATGAAGGGCGGCGCGTTTCCGCTGGCTTCGTGGAAGGGCTCGACTTCCCATAGCGGATTCAGACTCGCCGGAATCGTGGTCGTCTTGCCGTTGGCGGTAAGTGTCCACGTCAGCTTCTTGTCACCGAAGTCTTTCGGGACCCGAATCGCAAATACACCCCACTGCCGGGCGGCGAGGAAATGCGTGGGTTGGCCCTGGTCCGGACCCCGGGGCTCGATCCGGTTATTGGTTCCCGCCGGAATCTCCAACTCCTGCTTCAGATTGCGGTTGTAGTAGCCGAGCAGGAGACTGAAACTGCCATCGGCGTTCGGGAACCATCCTTCAAAGGCGCCCGTGATACTCTGGCCGAAGTCGTGAGCGGGCTCGAAGGGCAGTTGTTGCGCCCACAGCAGCGCCCACAGCAGCGCCCACAGCAGCGCCCAACCTAACAACCCGATTGTCATCCATCGAAGTGCCACTCTGGCGCGCTGGGCGTGCATGTCGTTCGCCTATTGCCGGCTCCCGGCAAGCACAGGTCGTCTGGACTTGTGCTGCGCGGCCCATTCGTTGTAGTCCGCGTCGCTGAGATAAGTGACGTTGACCCATGCATGCGCCATTTTGTCCACCGTGCGATCTCCAAACCCAACCCACTGATCCGGATCGGGATTACTCGGATTCGCGCGCGTATTGTCGTGCCAGGCCGTGACATGGATCATGGTTCCCTTGGGCAACACGGGAGCGGCGTCCTCGGAATAGATGTAGTTGTTCATCCAGTTAAAATTGAAGTGATCCACATAGCTCAACATCTGCGGTGTCCCATCGGGCAGGATGGCTTCGAGTGACATGGCCTTACCTCGCAAATGCATGTGCGGCTGAAAATTTTCCAGGCGCGCGGGCTGCCGCAGCAGGTGATACGCATGGCTCTGGGCAACGAAATTCGGTGCAATATCCAGGAGTGAACCGACGCTGGCGGTGGCGCCGAACAGGGTCAGGTAAGTTCGATACTTGGGCGCCTCACCCTTGGGGTACAGGTATACCGCCAACTCGGCATGATCGCGGATCTGCTCGCCGACCGCATGAAGGTGCAGTTCCCACCAGATATGCGAACCGGGCAGCAGCAACTTGCCGCAGTTAGAGCGATAGATGTCGTAACTCTTGCCAATGGCCCATTCCATCAGTAGACCAGCGCTGGTCATCCCCGAGGCCGCGGCGTTATCGCCAGCGGCGGCAGCGCCGGGGTTGGCAGGACCGCCCGGCTCGTCCTGTATCAGCCGCGCCAGCACATGGTGCGTGATCTTGCGCCCCGCAGTGCTACCGGGACGCATCTCCACCGCGCGCACCCACCGCGGCTCCGTGAGGCCAAGCTCGGTAAGGGGCTTGAACCAAACGTCCTGTCCGTGCGCCGGCATGGTATACGACTCCGACTTGAGCACCAGATCCGGCTGTCCGTAGAGCTTGGCCAGCTGCCAGTTCTCATCCTCGGGAAACGTCTTGGGCTGCGGCATGTCTTGGGGATTGCCCAGTGGCGCGCCGGAATCCACCCAACGCACGATGGTCGCAATCTGCGACTCGGAAAGCGATCGATCGTTTTGGAATTCCTGGATGCCAACCGTTTTGTCCAAGTGCCACGGTGGCATGTTCCGCGTGATCACGCGCTGCCGGATAGATTTCGCCCAGGGCCGCGTTTCCCCGTAGGTGACCAAAGACATAGGCGCCGCGGTTCCCTTGCGGTGGCAGTCCTGGCATTTTTCCTGAAAAATGGGGACTACGTCTTTGGCGAAGGTCACCTGCGCGGCGCCTGCATCCGCACCCATGGCAATAGCGGGCAGCAACAGCAGAGCCCCCAAACAGAAAGCATCCCTCATGGTCTGCTCCTTTCTCCAAGCAGCCGGATAATCTTTACCAGAGTCTATGCGGTTCGCCCAGAGATGTAGATAGCCTACCGACCAGTCGCAGCGATTCCGTAAGGTGTCACTGGGCTGGGGGCAGTTTGCTGATTCGGAACAAGTTCAGCGGCTCAGGGAGTTCGGCGGGAGTTGGAAATGGGTTTGTGGTGCTGGAAGGGCTTGACAGGGGAGGCTTGGCATGCGGTTTTCGAGGTCGCAGGGAATGCAGCGGCACCGGCGTTGCTCCTTGGCGCCTGGGAAGACAGCCGGACACATCACGACCCGCAGAGGGGGGAATCAACTGGTATTGGCGTCAAGGGCAGTGAACCAACAGGCGATTCTTTTGGCGAACTCGTAAAAGGTCCCGTATTTTCCGCGAGCATGGCTGCGGACCTGGCGGTGATAGAAGACCAGTGACAGGGTATAGGCCAGAAACCGGATCATGGTGAGCACCACCAGGGCTGTGGTCTGGTGGACAGCAGGGTGTTTGAGGTGGCAGTCGGTGGTGATGGTCTGAAAGACTTCGGTATCGATTCGCCAACGGCTGCGGCTGAACTGATGGATGAACAGCGGCGAGACAG
>OCZT010003201.1_pt1 | contig 16806 bp, 19 predicted proteins | sample 1539031 | NCBI WGS metagenome assembly OCZT01 (sample SAMEA3539308, study PRJEB22396) | soil metagenome | biome: tundra; feature: field; material: soil | place: USA | collected 2010-05 | depth 0.15 m | reverse complement strand
GCGACCAGCAGGTCAAGCGCCCCGATCTTCGCGTCCTGCGCCACGGCCCGCTCCCGCAGCGCTGCGATCACGGCGTCCTTCGCCGCCTCGCGATCCCGGTACTCCCCGATCAACGCGGCCTGACGCCCGATCCGCGCCAGCAGATCGGCGACCGGCTCCCCGGTCGGCGGCACCTGCCCAGCAACGGACTCCACGACCGCGAACCCTACCCCATCAGGCCCCGGCGACCACGCAGGTCAACCCACCCCGTAGTTGGCTACGCCAGATGCAGCAGCTGGCGCGCAAGCGGGGAGCGGATCCTCTGGTGCTCCGTAAGCGAGTAGATGCTTTTCGTCAGCTCTGTCATGCCGGAAGGCATATGCGTAAAGCTAGGCCCAGGCGCCTCCCAGTCGAGCCTTGACATCCTCTCGATCTGCGTGGATTTCCCTGAACGATCGAGGCCTTCGAAAACTACCAGGGAACCAGGCCTGAGAAGAAGACTCACCATGCCCAGTAGTTTTCCTCGCTGGCACCCGGCGAAACTCGCGGATCTGCGGGGGAAGGTCACCGTTCCGCCGTTGGCACGGTTTCATCGATCGTGGCGATGCATGCTGCCAGCACTCCCGTCCATACAGGTCCGCGCTGTACCTGGTAGAGGAGCATGCTTCTAGTCCCGCCTTCGCGCGGTAGATCGGTTATGAGGCCCGCGGCGCGGAGCCTGAGCATCACAGGCCGGACCAGGCTGTCGCTGAGCGCCGTTTCCGATGCCACCCTGCGCGTGGTCACGAACGCGTCATCTGGGCCAGAGAGCCGGTCCACGGCCACGACCACATCGGCGAAGAACCGGTTGCCGAAGATAGCCGCCGAGCGATCCCGCGAGGTCGCGTGCTCATCTGCCTGCACATGTGTAGTGTGACGCATATAGCGTTTCACGTCACGCAACTGGAACGGGGCATCGCATGCTACAGCCGGTCGCCATTGGCCTGTTCCCCGAGTTGGACGGCCAGTTCCCGATGGACGGCTCCGATGGCACCGGTGCACTGCCGCCAGCCGGGAGTCCTGCAGCACAGATCGTGATCCACGGGCGGCGGCTGGAGCCCACCCCCGTGTTCGACACGTACTGGCGGTTCGCTGCTGCACGGCAGGCCCTATACGAGGCGCGCCTGCGTGGCCAGGCCGCGCCGTGGACCAGCGACCCGATCCTGCGGCGGCACCGGTTCACCAACTGCTACCGGGCGGCCGACCGGGTCAGCCAGTTCCTGATCAGCCAGGTGATCTACGCGGGTTCCCAGGAACCCGAGGAAGTGGTGTTCCGGACCTTGCTGTTCAAGGTGTTCAACCGTATTCCCACCTGGCAGCGCCTAAAGGCGGATTTCGGCGAGGTGTCGTGGCGGGAGTACGACTTCGGCCATTACGAGCGCGTGCTCAGCTACGCGTTCGCCAGCGGGGAGCGGCTGTATTCCGCGGCATACGTGGTCCCGCCGCCCGCGTTCGGCGAGGAGCGCAAGCACGCGAATCATCTGCGGCTGCTGGAGCTGATGATGTCCACCGGCGTGACCGGGAAGATCAGCTCGGCTGGCTCGCTGCGCGCCGCGTTCGAGGTGATGCGTTCATACCCGGCGATCGGGAGCTTTCTTGCTTACCAGTACCTGATCGACCTGAACTACTCGCCGGTGCTCGATTATGACGAGATGGAGTTCGTGGCGCCGGGTCCTGGAGCCCGGGACGGTATCCGCAAGTGCTTCGGCCGGGCTGCGGACGGGATTGAATCTGACATCATCCGGTACATGGCTGACCACCAGGAGGAGCACTTCGCCCGCCTTGGTCTCCAGTTCAACGGCCTGCGGGGTCGCAGTCTGCAGCTCATCGACTGCCAGAACCTATTCTGCGAGGTCGATAAGTATGCCCGGGTGGCGCATCCGGACATCCAGGGAATCAGCGGGCGCACGCGGATCAAGCAGTCGTTCCGCCCCGTCGCGGAGCCGGTTCCGGCATGGTTCCCGCCCAAGTGGGGCATCAACGGCGGTACCTCCAAGCCTTCACCGCATTGCTGGCCTGCCGCGACGGCAACGCACGCTACCAGGGTGCGGCACCAGCTCCCGAACCGACCGGCGCCCCTCGGACAGGACAGTGAGCACGGTGGCCTGCCCTACGGAGAGCCGGGAGGAGGGCTGTCATAGCTCTTAGGGAGCGTTGCTGGCGGTCGATGGTGAGCACGCCGCCTCGGCTGTCTCCCACGTTCTGAAAGACTGTGTAGCCGGGGAGGATGGCCGCATGCCAGTCTGCAGTTGATCGGGCGAAGTATGTGCCCGACGCTTCGCCCTTTACTGCTTGGTCTCCCGAAGTGGAACCTGAACGGGGCGTTCCGGCCGACCGCCCTCTAGGACGCGCTCATCATTTGGTACTGCTCGACCGTGTACGGCGTGAGCGTTCGCGTGTGCAGGTCAGCGATTAGGACGCCGCTGCGATGCTCGACCAAGAAGCGGAAGGCGTTGTATCCGGCCAAGATGGCGTGCTGCCAATCGGCAACGCTGCGGTTGCGCACCTCGAGATGAGCCGTTGCCCGCATGCAGGACTTCAGCAGGTCGCGAGGAACTCGGGTGGTGGTCGCGAAGTACGAGTGATCGGCGGCCTCAGCGAAGACGGACGCCGTTAGCCCTTCCTCGATGACGATGGCCCGAGCCCCATCCTCGACACGATCGAGCCGCTCGTCGCTCTTCCGCTTCACCTTTGGATCAAGAATCGCGCGTATCACCGGGGACCAGCCCAGGAGGGCCATGTGCGCGAGATGAAGGGCATCGTGGTAGCGGTAGAAGTCGTCGATGTCGCTGTTGTCGTCGACCGGATCACCCATGCGACGAAAGGTCATCTCGCCGTTAAGGACGGTGAGAGTCACGACGCCGACCTGGCGGTCACCCCGCGCCTCGGCGTGCTCGTCGAAGCGCACCACCAAGCGCCGCGGTAGCTGCTCGTGAGCTTCGCGATCATCGTCGTAGAGTGCGTGCGGCCGCGGCGGCTCGGTCGCAATGAACTCGCCGACGGCCTTATCGAGGTTGGCTTGCGCGATGTCTCCGAGGCTCAAGCCAACCCGTCCGGCTAGAGCCGCCATGTACCACAGCGCGTCGCCCAGCTCCTCGCGCACCGAGTCTTCGAAGGCGCGGTAGCCAAGGGCGTCGCGATTGCGCTTTTTCCACTCAGTCGCCAGCTCACCAACCTCTCCGACGATGCCTAGCAGCGGTAGAACAAGATCAGCGGCTGTTCCATCCTTCGGAAGGATGTCGGTGGCCAAGGCTCGCCGTTGGTATTCATCGAGGGACAGTTCAGTCATGCTCATACCGACACTCTCGCTGCTTGTGCGCCGAAGTCAATGAGGTAGCCGACAGGCAGCAATCCATAGCCGCCGGCACCCCAGTACTCGCCCCATGAATTACGGATAAGGAAGACTCGGCCGTGAGTCGGATCGGTCCACGCGCCCACGATGAGCACCGCGTGGTAGCCAGCTGCTGGCGCGGTGATGAGCGGGACTGGGATGAAGCCGTCCGGCTCGGGGTGTTCGAAGCCGGTACTGACCTCAAGGACCAGCGTCACCGGGTGGCCGGCGGCCAGCTCATCCTCAATTGCATCCTCAACGCCGTCATGAGCGATGGCCACCGAAGCGAGGTTCGCGCACGTCCACGGGGGAGTGCCGGCTGCTGCCGGGGGTGGCTCCGTATCGAAACCCAGGGCGTTGTTGTACGGCCAGAGGTGCGCCTCGCAGTGGCCGGCGTGCGACAACGCCTGGCCAGCGGATCGGAGCGTGGTGCCCTTCTCGTCAGCGAGATGCCACTCCCGCAGACGCCACCAGATGGGTTCGACCGCGGCCTCGAACTCCGACCGCTCCGCCTCGTGCGCCGCGGCGATGCCGCACGCAACGCACGTCGGGCGTGGTCCCTGATTCATGACGTCGCTAGTAATTTGTGATGTCAGGTCGACAGCGGGGCGGGCAGCGGCATGGGCGCGGCGCCTCGCCAGTCGCTCGGCGGCGGTAGTCACGCGACGGCGACCTCAAACTCTTCGCGGTCATCAGGGTCCCCTGGTAGCCGCTGGTCGAGATCGCTCTGAAGGCGTCGAACGCGGAAGGCGGTGGTTGGCGTAGGCTGAATCCTGAGCCTCAGCTCATAGGTCAGAAGTGGCTCGTCTCGTGGATCGTAGGCGTGTGCATAGTAGAGCTGGAGGTTCCACTCACCGGGGACTGCAGCGCGTACAACGAAAGTGCGGACGCCGTTGCCGCCGATCTGAGGTTCGGCAGCGTCCACATGATCGTCAACTTGGCTACTCTGACCGCGCGCCCGGGCAGTGCGTCGCCGTCGACGTTGGGCCGGGGTCTCTCGTTCGTCGCCAGCTTCGAACCTGTCTTCTACAACGGCGGCCGGCGGTTCGGTGCGCTGAAGGTCCGAGTGGCCGGGATCGAGCTCGGGCGCTCCGTGCGGTTCGAGCGCGGCTCGCGTGTCTAGGGTGAGCCAGGACATCAGGTTGTCCCTTTCGCCCAGGTACCGATCTGGGCTTACCGGCAACGCTGCCGGAGCTAGAGGGCGCTGGCGAGCGCGGCCCGAGCCGCTATTACGACGGGCCAACTCCTCGGCAGTCATCCAACGCCACCCGGCCAGTCGTTGCTCGTCAAAGCCCATGACGACCTCGTCGTGCTCCTTCACGACGAGATCGACAACCCCTTCGTCGCTCGTCGCGTCCCACACGTCCGCCAGTCCGTCCGCCGGCCGGTGGCCAGCCGACGCGCGTTGCATCGCGGACATCCGGCCGAGCTTGAGAATACGTGTCAAGGTGGTGCGGTCGATTAGCTGCGCCGCGTACAGCCGACGTGCCGACGCCTCGTAGCTGACCTCCAGATCGCGGCTCAGTCGATACACGTGCTCCGGATGAATACCGCCTGTCCGAAGGTCGTAGGCGGAAATGGCCCGGTTGAGCAGCGGCGGCGGCATGAGGAAGTAGCCAGCAAACAGCTGAGCCTCGCGTTCCATCTCACTCGATGGCCGCCCAAGGATCTCCGTTTCCCCGTCCATCCGCAGCCGGTCCTCGTGAAGGATCCAATGCCCGATCTCGTGAGCTGCCGTGTAGCGCTGAATCGCCGGGCTTCGCTCAGAGGTGATCAGAACACCGCCGTCCCCATGCGGGACAACGGCACCCAAGAGGTTGTCCAGCTTGGTGATGTTAAGGGTGAGGCCGAGCCGATCTATGGCCGCGAATGGATCAATGACGGCGCTCTGGTCGATCGCCAAGTCGTCGAGCGTCTCATCCGCCGCGACGAGGGCGTCGGCGCGGCTTGACGCGCTCACGTCGGCTCCTCGGGTGGTCGCGGTCGTGGCCGGGCGGCCGTCCCGCCCTCTGTCCGACGCTGCGCTGCCAAGAACTCGGCGAAGCGCAAAACCTGCTCTTTATCCGCGTCGCTGAGGTTCGCGGTCGCATGATGCAGCGCACTGCCGGCCGTCACGTTGGGGCTTTCCTCACCAAGGAGCCAGGCGACGTCGCGCTGGTAGAGGCGAGCAAGCCGGCGTAGTTCTAGGCCGGTGATCTTGCGTGTGCCCTTCTCGACGGCGGCGAGCGTCGGTCGGCTCATACCGAGGGCCTTGGCAACCTCGGCTTGGGTCAGGCCTGTCGCCAGGCGTGCGCCCCGCAGTCGTGCACCAACCACTCGGTGTTCGTTTGGCTGATTGTTCGACGGGCTCACGCGCGTTCGTCCGTTGCCACGACGAATGCCAGAGCGAGGCCACTTTCGTGGCTGAGGCTCAGTGACCACTCGGTGAGATTGAGACTCGTCGCGTAATCGGCCGCTTCGCCGCTCAGCCGTAGCTGGGGCGCCTCGCCCTGCGTGCTTACGACCTCGATGTCCAAGTGTTCGATGTCGGGGAAGCCTGCGCCAAGCGCCTTCATCACGGCCTCCTTGGCCCCCCATCGAGCCGCCAAGCGCTCGGCGCTGCCAGCGCAATACGCCTGCTCGGTCCCGGTCCAGGTTTGATCGAGGAAGGCCCGCCCGCCGGACGCTACCAGTCGGCGAACACGTTCGATGTCGACAAGGTCGACGCCGGTCCGCAGCATGACTTCAGATCACCTTCTGGTCGTTCTTGAGCTGGGTCTGCACCTCGGCGATGAGTTCCTTCAGGACCGTGTGGCTGAATGGGCCGACTTCCGCGTTAGCGACGGTCGCATGGATCATCAATTCTCCTGGTTCGTAGCCGGTCTGCTGCGAGAGGAAGTGCAGAAGCCGTGTCAAGCCGACGAGATTCCCGTAGGCCTTATGCACCAAGTGCCAATGCCGGTATACCGCCATCAGACTCAGACGGTTGCCGACAACGCTGAGGTCAACGTGTACGAGGCAAGGGAAAGCCATCTGTCGTTCATCGTCGCTCTTGTACATCTGCAGGCCGGCGGCCTCGATCGTTGCCGACTCGATCTCCGCAACACCTTCGAGCGCGAAGTCGGCGGCGTTAGCGGCTGAATGTCCCTGATTGCGGTGCGAGCGGAGCTGTTGAACTCGCCGCTTCAGTTGGTTGTAGCCGTCGCTGGTCTTACCCGGCCACGAGACCAGGCGGCCGAAGTACGTACCTCGTTCGTTGCCGTCGAAGCCGCACAGCTCTGGCAGCATGTCGCGGTAAGAGGAGTACAGGTCGTCAGCCGCGGCATCGAGTAGATGAATCTCTGCTGGTTTGAGGTTTGGGAGGTAGTCCAGCGCAGGCGGTGCGTAGAAATTGGCAGGAAAGACAGTGTTGGCGACGGTGTCGACCGTTTTGTCTCCGCGCGGTAGCAGTAGGGCATCATTCGCTGCAACTACCTCCGGCAGCGGCGCCGTGGGAACGGTGATCGACAGCACGGCGTGAAGCAATCTGCCGTCCCGCGTCGCTTCGGCAGCCTCAAGCACGCCGAGCCAGGCGCCCTCAAGTGAGTCGAACGGGGGAAAGGCGATCACGCCGCCACCACCCCCCGACGCAGGCAGGTTATCAGCCCGGCGACCGAACGCACGCTCACGAAGTCCTGCGGATCGCAGTTGCCGCGCAGTCGAGTCCATCCCCGTGGCCCAAGCACCCGCGCAACGATCCGACAGACGAAGACGGCATTCATGCTGTCGATGGCAAGGCTGCCGTCCCTGGACAGCTCGCCAGTTTCTAGTTCGGCAATGCTGCGTTGCGTTGAGGCGGCCAGGATGGCGAGGACTTGACGTTCGATCTGGGCGATGCTTCCCGACTGCAATACCGCGCGGTCTGCAGCCCGGACAGCTGCCGCGACGGCCGATTCGTCTGGTGAGTTGGGAGCAGCCGCATCAGGCTGATGTCGAGGTATGGGCTGCACGGCCCGATGTCGGCCGGAGGCCGTGCCGAACAAGGCGGCACGCCGGGCCAGACGCTCAGCTACTTCTACCTCAGTCATGAGACCAGTGTCAGGATTCCTGACCTGAATGTCAAGTGACCCGACATAGGAGGTACCGGACAGCACTCGTGCGGTTCACCAGCTAGCGTGCTGGCGCAGATCAATCCGTCCACCGTCACCAGCACAAGCCGCCCCGATCCAGCCCACCACGCCATGCGCCCCACGAGAGCAAGGCATGCTCGTAGGATGTGACTGCGGCGACCGCATTGACACCGCCCACGGCTCCCGTCTGCCGCCCTCGGCTCCCCGGCGTGGAAATCCTCGGCCAGCAGGCCCTGCTCACGCACTGGCTCCAGCACACCCCGTTCTGCCAGATCCCACGATCCAAGCCATCCGCGCCCTCGCAGCGGCAGAAGCGGACGCCTGCGAAACCACTCGGATGTGTGACACTGGCATCGGCCAATGTCGCCGGAGGTACGGCCGACGGGTGCGCCGGTCGGCGGCGGCAAGAAGGTGGATACTTTCGCTGCGGTCGGCATGCCGCCAGTCTGGCGAGCACATAGGACGGCCCGCCCATTCCCTGACCCCTTGGCCCGCGCGGACGTTCCAGGCGGGCGCGACCTGCACCACATAAGATAGGCACAAGTGCGCGGGCGCTAGCCGGCGTAATCTACCGTTTGTGTACGACGAAGTGCTGGTCATGGCAGAAGTAGACTAGGACCCACTGGCCGACCGGGTCTTCCCAGGCGAGGTAGGTCCTTGGCAATTGGCCCACCTGCAGAAGTGGATTTGGATAACCCTGACCGAATATGACTGGTGGCACGGCAGTGGTCAGCAGACTGAACCTAAATTAGGAGCATCTAATGCTGGATCAACCGACGCCCCACGCTGACTGTCCTTTCTGCCCCAGCGATACGGCCAAGCCTGGACTAGATGATTTCGACACCGTCCTCGCGTCTTTCGCTGACTGCAGACTGACTCCCACCCTCGGCATGTTCGTTGAAGGATATCTTCTTCTAATAGCCAACGCTCACATTACTTCATTTGGGCATTTGCCTGAACAAGCTCTTTCCAATGTTGAAGCACAAATAAACGATATAACTGCCGCCTTCGCGCCTTATTTTGGTTCCTACCTGACTTTTGAGCATGGCTCTGCAAGTACGGAAGCCAGTGGAAGATCTGCATGTATAGAGCACGCTCACATTCATCTTATTCCAGTGGCCGATGTCGCAGGTGATCACTTGCGTCGAGAACTAGCCTGGCGTGTCATCCCGTCCTTCGTTAGCCTAGCAACCTTTGGCAAGCTAAACTATTTCTACCTAGCTCTTGGAGGAGAGCATCTGATTCTTCCCGATTCCAAACTTCCCAGTCAATGGATAAGGCGAGAGGTAGCATCGGTCCTGGGGGTAGACAATTGGGATTGGGCAGCGTATGCGGGAAGGCGCGAACTTTGCCAGACACTCTCTCGCATCCGAGTCGAAAAAGAGTGTTAGGAACATGTCGCGATATCAATTTGCTAACACTGTCCCCTTCTTCGAGCAATATTCGAACAGATATGAATCGCTCGCCAAATGTATTGCTAATGAATGGACCCGACTAAGTCATTCGACAACGGCGGATCGAATTTTGGATTTTGGAAGCGGCGACGGCAGTCTACTTCGGCTAACGCTCAGGCAACTCAGGATAAGTCCCAAGGCAAGAATTGTCATCATAGAACCTGACCAAGTTTTGCGACTACATGCGATCCGGTCACTCGGAACTGATGGTTACGAAGTTACCTCGCTTCACAATCTCGAGGAAAGCAATACGGGCATGTTCTCACTAATCCTGGCCTCACATGTCCTATACTATATTCAAGACCCAACCCTTTGGATACGAAGATCCCTCGAAACCGTTGTATCTGGCGGACTGGTGACAGTAGTGATCAGGTCGCCACTTTGTGATACGTATTCCTTGCGGCAAATCTACCGAAAATATTACAATCTCAAACCACGTTTCGAACCCGAGGAGGCATTGGCATCTTTTCGAGCAGCAGGCACCAGGGTCAGCTCCTGTCTCGCGTATGCAGACCTATGCGCACCAATGACTGAACCTATTTCATTTACGCCAAGTCATTCCACTCGAGTCTCCGCAAATCTCGGAAGCTTTACGCGATGGATGGTCGGAGCGGGGTCTAATGAAGATCTTCCTTATGATCTTCAGGAAAGGATTCTTGCTTTTCTTGAAAGTAGGTGTCTAGATAGAGCCGTGCGCCTGAGGCTTGTAGACTTCGTGATAACCGGGATTGCCTCTTAGCCTCACTAGTAGATCCGATGCCTAGACAGCCCGTATCCGGGTAACCGGAGGTCATAGGCCTGTGACCGAGAGCTTTGAACGACCCTCCATGACACGGTGCCATGGGTACATGCTAGCTACACAAGCAGTACACTAAGGCTGATGTTGCCGTACACGCTTGGTGTACATACGCTTCCATAATTTCGTGACAGGGAGAGATGTTGGTCGCCTTCGTCGTCGGCGTAGCAAGTTCGCTAATAGCTAGTGTGGTCGTTCTACTTGCCGGTTGGTTCCTATCGGGCGCTTTTCGCCGTTTTTTGATCCGTTTCGTTGGCAAAATGTGCGGAAGTGACGTAGAGGATATCTACCCGACCCAGGCGATCGCCAATCCTGACGTTGCGAAAGAGCTCCGGATGGCACGTCGTGTTTGTTTTTTCGGCGGAAGAGGAAACGAACTTACCCGAGAGACTTTTGCTGCGCTATGGGCATCGGACAATAGACGATTGGAAACTGTGCGTATATTGCTTCCGGACCCCAGCTCGTCCACTAGAGATTCTTGGTTGTCCCGGCGAGAACGCGAGATGGAGACCTATGACCGCGGTTATGTCGGCAGCATGATAGAAACGCAGATTAGGTCAAACATTCAATACCTGATGAACAAGACGCGGGATCGCTCTGATATTGAGGTTCGACTCTACGACTTTCCGCATCTTGGCAGAATAGTAATGACGGATCAAGTGGCATTCGTTACACCTTATACAGACAGGGCGCACGGGTCAGAATCGCGTTGTCTGCGCTTGCGGAGTTCAGGACCCCTCTATAACTTTGCTGAGCGCATCTTCTCAGAAGCGTGGAGTACGGCTCGGGTAATTACACCCGAGAGTACAGATATCGGCTCCACGGAGTAACGTCTCTATCTGTCAAAGTCCATTATCGACAGCATATGGATAGACTCCTTTGACAGTTCATTGTTCTTTCAGTCGTGCCGGGATATGTGCACTTCGGAGCAGGTCGCCGACATGACTGGTGATGCCGACCGGGCGCAAGATGCTTACTCCAAAGTCTTCTCGCTGTGCCCTAGTAATCAGGGCGCGCAGGTGCTCCAGGCCTTCGCGAGGATCAAATTCAAGCCAACCAACCTTTGGTTCACCGGGACTAACTGTGAATCCATTGTATCGATCCCCTGAAAGATGCAATTGGACCACCCACGCTAGATTGCCGTCATGTACAAACTCAAGACGCACTGGTCCAAGAATCTGATGAGCACGCTTGGCTAGCTGGGCTACCTCACGGCCAACGTCATCAGGTAGCGTCGCGGGAGGTACACGACCTAGCATAAAATCTGATCCCCTACCTGCTACACCCTCTACGTATTGGTCCATGCCCGAGATAGGAATGGTAGCGCCGCTGAATTTACTATCTATCCCTTCTTGTGCCAATACGGCAGCTACACAGTTGTCAGGATCTTCGGCTTCAAGTAGAGCATATGGGTCCGACCAACCGAGCGTGGTTGAGAAGCGACCTGGCTCGCATTCTGACGGAGCTGTACGTAGCCACGTTTCTCCAGTGCCAGTCGGTCGCCCGAATGCGAAAGGTGCTAGAGAGCGCGGTATGACGACCGTCCTTGGCGCCGGTAGCCCAATCAAGTCTGCCACGAGCAAACCAAAAGTCTTGTCACCTATCATTCTACTGAAGCTGTTTGGCCAAGACATTATTGGCCTTATGTCCTTGAAGTTTCCTACTTCCATGTCCCAGATCACGCTGTGAGAATGCTGGTAGCCTACGCGTACCGGGTGAATGCTGAATTCGACTCTTAGATTCTCTGCTTGGGGTAGGTGTGGCTCAAAACCGTAAACAGTCTGCAGCATTGCTATGCCGAGCCCGTAAGGTAGGCTAGCGACATCAGGCTTCTCGACACTACGTGGTGTGTCGTGGGGTACGAACTCAAGTGTCTCACCCGCCAGTACACCCGATACGCCACCGTCGTTGATATCTATCGTCTCATTGGCAATTACACAGTAGCCCTCGGAGACATAACCGTGCAACAGCGCGAGTATCTCGTCGAGACGTGTCATGCCATAGTGGAAATGATTTCCTCTAGACCGAGGGGGTTGGAAGGCCCGGATGTTGACTGTGCCTGCGCGACCGAGCAGGGCTTCGATCGCCCCAATAGTATTGAGCTCACAATCGGGCACTAGCCCTCGGATGCGTGAACGTCGCGCATGGTTCAGATCATGTTTATCGAAGCTAGCGAACTGGGCTACGTTGTATTGATGAGCTATTACAGCGAGTTCATCGTCCAGCCTCGCCTCAATCATGCCTCTCCTCTTGGACTTCGATTTCCTAGATACCTGGAAACTGTCCCTGCCTGCGTGGCACATTTGAGTGTACACGATTATACGGTAAGATGTATGTTACGTCTAGGTGCGGCATACTGGCTATGGGTGGAGCTTATGATAAACGATCAGATGCTCGATGAAGTGATAGAGGACAGCGCTGATCTACTCAGCATCAAGGACCCTAGGCCTCGTCAGAGGTTTCGGCGGAAGTATCTAGAGCAGATCGACGTAATAACCACTGACGGGAGCGTCATTGGAGTCACGTCGCGCGGCCTGGCGCATCGCCTCGGGTTGCGGCATTCGGTAGTGTACTGTTTGGTAAGCGATCCCGATGATCGAATGCTCGTACAGGAGCGTGGAGAGGGTGGCCTCGATGTGAGCGTTGGCGGACACGTCCAGACTGGAGAAACAGACCTTGTTGCGGCTTTGTCGAGAGAGTTTTGTGAAGAGCTGGGCATGAATCCAGTGATTAGCAAGTTTGAGTTGATAGGAATCTATAACAGGGATGCTCCACTATCTGCGGCTAAACCACTTGATCGTACCAGGGAAAGAAGGCATCTATATTGCTATAGGCTGAACGACGAAGAGCATTCTAGATTCTACGAGTCATTTTCTAAGCGGGAGGAGCGAGAGGATGTCGCAGGTTTCAGATGGGTCTCACTGAAAGACATTCAGTCACTCATTTCGGCTGGCAGCTGCGCGGATGGACTGATATCTGTGATCGACTTTTTGGGTCGCCCGAAGTAGTCAGATCTTAGACGTGGCTGCATCCTGTCGTATTTCGCGGACTGTTCTAGCCGCGCTTGCTAGTAGCCTAATTGGCTGGGCTGCTGCACGTACAGGGAAGTTACCTGTACCGCTCATTGTGCCGTAGCCGGACGTGCTCTCATCGGCTACTTGTGAGGATCGGCGACCGCACCGGGGCATACCAATCACCCTGATCTGTTGCCCTGTAGCCGCGCCTGCCGGTACCTGGGCGGAGCGGATGATCATCATGAGCATCTCGTACGAGAAGACAGCGCGGGCACCGGCACCTTCCGGCGCGCCGAGTCGAGCATCACCATAGAACTCGCATAGATCAGCCCATCCACCGTCCGCGGCACCAGCCGTCCCGTCCAGCCCGCCTCACCATGCGCCTGCACAAGAGCGCAGGCATGCTCGTAGGACGCGACCGACCGCCGCAACGCCGACCACAGCCCTGCGGTCGTCCACCTGATGACCCCGATCAGCCGGCATCACCGAGCACTACCGAGCACAAAAGACCTGCTCAGGGCGCCATAACACCAGCATGTGCAATTGGTTCGACTCGGACCCCGGACACAAACCCTTTGGAGATGTCTAGGTTTGCCAGGGACGCTTGCACGTCCCCGGCTCTGGCCTAGCCTCTTGCAAGCGTGGCGAGGTGCGCGCGCACCAACTGGGCGCGGCTGTCCCAAGTGGAGTTTCGCGCGTGCAACGCGAATCGATGGCAGGCGACCGGCCGTAACCGTCGTCGGCGAACTCCTCGGCGGCCTGAGCCTGTTAGTGCATGCGGCATCCGTGCCGCTGCTTACTCTGTCTCGGGAGAGGCGTTGCCCGTGGTCTCCTGAGTCCCGCGATTGATCATCATGAGCAGTTCGTAGAAGGCGACCAATGCCACCGCCCTCCACTTCGGCGCCGATCAGACCATGCCCCAGGCCGTGGGCGACGTTCGCCGTGAGCGTCGCCGCGATGCCGAGGCCGAGCAGCCACCGCGCCAGCCACGGCACGGGCACGGTCCGGCGGACTGAGTCGTGCACGACCGTCGAACTAGCCCAGATCAGGCCGTCCACGATCAATGGGATGAGGTGGGCCGTCCATTCGGTCTCACCGTGCGTGTACTAGAGCGTAAGCGTGCTCATACGACACCATTGCCGCGACCACGGCCACGCTGATAACGGCAGCGGCGGTTGACCACCTGGCCGCCTTGTCGGTGCCGATCATCGCGTCAGGCCCCCATGACGTCGTCGTAATGACGGCGTGCTCGGGCGCTGCGGGCGCTGCGGCCGTACCGGGCGAGCATTTGCGGGCTGGACCACCCGTTCAGCTCCATGAGGTCACCTTCGGCGCCGCCCCGGTCGAGGAAGACATGGCTGAGGGTGTGCCGGAACTTGTGCGGGTTGACCTCAACGCCCGCGTCCCGGCCGCGCCGCTCGATCATCTGGTAGACGCCGCTGGCCGTCATCGGGCCGCCGCGCACTCCCAGCCACAGCGCGCTCACCCGGGCCATTTTGTGCTTGGCGCGCTCGCGCTGGTAGCGGTCGAGCGCGCGGGCCGTGTCGTAGGTGAACCTGATCGTGCGCTGCTTGTCGCCCTTGCCCGTGACGACGGCCTCGCGGTCGCGCGGGGAGATGTCGTCCGTCGTGAGCCCGGCCAGCTCGGACAGCCGGGCCCCGGTGTCCTTGAACACCGAGATGATGGCGTAGTCGCGGCGGTTCTGGAAGCCACCGCCCTTGCAGGTGCCCAGCAGCGCGGCGAGTTCGTCGTCGGTGAAGACGGGAACGAGCTTGTCGCCGATCTTCGGCGGCTTGAGGCCGGCCATCGGGTTCGGGCGCTGCTCGTCGGGGTCCTCGGTGGCGTGCCACTTGAAGAACTGCTGGAGGGCGCGGAACTGGTTGTTGGCGTAGGAGTCCGAATAGCGGCCCAGGAGGGTGACCGTCCACTCCTGGACCTGCTTGGCCCGGACCCCGTCCCAGTCCGTGAACCCAGCCTGGATCAGGTACTCAGCGGCGAACCACTGCGCTGCCTCAAGGTAGGTGCGGATCGTTTTGGCCGATTTCTTCTCGGCCCGAAGGTGGAGGTCCCAGCTGTCGATCATGGGCTGGAACTGGCCGGCATCGAGGTTACGCTCGTAGCCACGGCCGATCTTCTTGGTGTCGTCAACGCGTGAAAACTGACCCCTTAGCAACGTCTGAAAGTTGACCCCCTGCGGTCACCGGGCGTGGCAGAAGGGGTCAGTGATTACTTTGGATGAGTGGGCTGAGATCCGCCGCCTGCACAGGTCTGAGGACCTGCCGATCAAGGCGATCGCCCGGAAGCTCGGGGATCTCGAAGAACACGGTGCGCAGGGCGCTGCGGGCCGAGGAGGTTCCCCGGTACCAGCGTGCGCCGCAGGGCTCGATCGCGGATGCGGCCGGGCCGGCGATCCGGGAGCAGCTGGCGCTGTGCCCGACGATGCCGGCGACGGTGGTCGCGGAGCGGATCGGCTGGGACCGGTCGATCACGGTGCTGCGGGGGAAGGTCGGGGAGCTGCGGCCGCTGTACCTGCCGCAGGATCCGGCCGGGCGGACGGCGTATGAGCCGGGCGGGCTGGTGCAGGATGATTTCTGGTTCCCGCCGGCGGAGGTCCCGCTGGGGCACGGGACGGTCGCGACGGGCGATGAGGTGCCGCCGGTGCTGGTGATGGCGTCGGGGTACTCGCGGTGGATGCTCGGGCTGATGATCCCGTCGCGGCACGCCGAGGACCTGGTGCTGGGCACGTGGCTGCTGCTGCAGCAGCTCGGCGCGGTCCCTGGGCAGCTGGTGTGGGATAACGAGGGCGGGGTCGGGAAGTTCCGCGGCTATGGCCGGCCGCCGGCGCTGTCGCGGCAGTTCGCGGAGCTCCGGGGGCTGCTGGGCTGCGAGGTGGTGGTGCTGCCGCGGCGGGAGCCGGAGCACAAACCTCGGGTTGCATACTGCACCTCTTCGGGTTGATGCGGGGTGTTCTGTTGTTGTCCTGGTGGAGACGGTAGCGGTGGGGTCTGACATTCCTGGCTGGTTCACGCGTCGTCAGCGGGGCGTCGTTCGCTGAGTTTGCGTCCTTGTGCCCGGGTGGGCGGGTTGGGTCCGGGCGGCGGGTAGAGGCATTCGCCTTTGTCGTTGAAGGGGTGCCCGGTGATGAGTCCGGCGTGGTGCCAGATCTTGACGGTTTTGGCGGGCACCCCGAGACAGTCGGCCATCTGGGTCAGGGTGAGCATGTCGGCGTCGCGGAGTCGCTGTTCGCGGCTGCGCAGCCCGTACTCGTCGCGGATGTTGCGGATGATGAGCCGGTGGAAGGGGCGGCCTTCGCCGCTGGTCAGGCCGCGGTCGTTGAGGATGCCGGCGATCTGGGCGTGGGTGTGGTGATCGAGGAGCTCGTCGATGGCGGTGACGGCGGCGGCGGGGGTTTTGCGGAGCTGGGCGGCGGTGGGCGGGATGGGCAGGGTGAGGGTGGTGTGCTGGCCGGCGGGCAGGCGGATGTGCGCGGTGATGGTGTCGCGGGTCCGGGTCACGGTGACGTCGGTGAGCAGCAGCCGGGCGATGCGCTTGCGTTCGCGGGCGGGGGTGGCGGGGTCGTCCCAGATCGCGGGCAGGTCGGTGACGAGCTGGCGGATCCGGGTTTTCTGGGCGTCGGTGAGCTGCCCGGCGTCGTTCTTGCGGGCCTGGTCGTAGGTGTCCTGCGCTTGGCTCAGGGCGCGCAGCGCGGTGTTCCAGTCGGCTTCGAGGGTGTCGGCGACGAGCCGGTTGGCGGGGTCGACGGCGAGGTAGCGGCGGCGGGCCAGGTCGGCGTGGTAGCGGGCGCGCTCGATGTGCGCGGCGCGCAGCGCGCCGGCCTGGTCGGCGCGGTGCTGGAGTTCGGCCTGGACGGTGAGGGCGGCTTCGGCGGCCAGCGGGGTGAGGGTGGCGATGAGCAGTTGCCCGATCCGCTGGTCGAGCCCGGCGCCGGGGACGGCCTGGCAGATCCGGCGGCCGTGGGAGATGCCGTCGCGCTGGCATACGTAGGTGGGCAGCAGTCGGCCGCGGCGCCGGTGGTAGCGGACGGTCATGCGCAGCCCGCAGGGCCCGCAGATGATGATGCCCTGCAGCAGCGCGGGTCCTTCTC
>OCZT010003200.1_pt1 | contig 16808 bp, 14 predicted proteins | sample 1539031 | NCBI WGS metagenome assembly OCZT01 (sample SAMEA3539308, study PRJEB22396) | soil metagenome | biome: tundra; feature: field; material: soil | place: USA | collected 2010-05 | depth 0.15 m | reverse complement strand
GCTGCCGGCCAACCGCGCGCTGTTTGCCGCCGTGCGCCGCACGCCCGCGCTGCTTCCGGTGCCGTCGGTCAACCCCGCCCTCGCCCACTGGCGCGAGCAGCTCGACTTCGCCGCCGCCGGCCCGCTGCGCGCACTCAAGCTCTACTCCAACTACCACAACTACCGGCTCGATTCGCACCGCTTTGACGCATTCTTCGCCGAGGTCCAGCAGCGGAAGCTCAAGCTGCTCATCAGTGTCCGCCTCGAGGATGACCGCCACCGCTACTTTGCGCTGCGCATCAAGGACGTGCCGACGAAGCAGATCGCGGCCTTCCTGAAACGATATCCCGGGCTCCACCCGCTCCTGCTGGGCGCGGGGTTGCCCAACGTGCGCGAGCTGGCGAAGACGTGTGAGAATTTTTCCACCGACACGTCGTTCATCGAGTGGATCGAGTCGCTCGCGACGCTCGTGCGCAAGTTCCCCGCGCGCCGCATTATGTTCGGCTCGCACACGCCGTTTTTTGTCACGGACGCCAGCGCCGCCAAGCTCATCACCGCCAAATTGTCCGCGTCCCACCGCGCCGCGATCGGCCTCGGCAACGCCGAGCGCTTCTTCGGGCTCTAGGGTTTTCCCGCGGCGGCACGCGCGTCCCAACGCAATTTATGCCCCGCATTTCTCGTGGCCATTTCCCGGTTTCGGGTCCAATCATTCGTTGCACCCGTCATCACCCGTTCCCATGAGCACCGCCACTCCGCCCGTTCTCAAGCCCATCGTGGATGAACCCGCCCCGCAGCCGCAGCGCTGGGGCGCCGCCGAGCTCGCCCGGCTCACCGACATGGTGGAGCAGCCTTCGCTCTTTTATTGGAAAGGACCGCAGACCACGGCCCTGATCGAGGAGTTTCGCCGGCATTACCCGCTGAAATACTGCCAGCCCTGCTCCTCCGGCACGGCCTCCCTCCACATCGCCGTCGCCGCGTTGCGCCTGCGCCCGGGCGACGAGGTCATCGTCGCGCCGATCACCGACATGGGCTCCGTCATCGGCGTGCTTTACCAGCAGGGCGTGCCCGTGTTTGCCGACCTCGACCCGCGAACTTACCAGTTGGATCCCGCTTCCGTCCGCCGCGCCATCACCACCAAGACCCGGGCCATCATGGCGGTGCATCTCGCGGGCAACGCCTGCGATCTCACCGCCCTCGCGGCCATCGCGCGCGAGCATCAGCTCGTCCTCATCGAGGACTGCGCCCAGTCTTGGGGCGCCCGGCACCGCGGCACGCCCGTCGGGCTCGTCGGCGATTTCGCCTGCTACTCGTTCAACGATTTTAAGCACATCGCCTGCGGCGACGGCGGCCTGGTCGCCACCAACAGCGAGCAGTATGGCCCCGGTCTCTCGAAGTGGGGCGACAAGTCCTACGACCGCGTCACCGGTGGCCGCGAGGTCGAGGAACTCGCGCCCAACTACCGCATCAGCGAGCCGCAGTCCGCGGTCGCCGCCGCCCAGCTCACGAAGCTCAACGATATCGTCGCCCGGCGCAACCGGGCTGGCGAACTGCTCACCTCGCTGATCGCCGGCGCGCCCGGCCTGCTCCCGCCCGTCGTGGCCAAGGGCGACACGCATAGCTATTGGTTCTATATGCTGCGCCTCGACCTGGCGCGCTTCACGCTCTCCCGCGCGGAAATCGCCGCCGCGCTCAACGCCGAGGGCGTGCCCTGCGGCGCCGGCTACATCCCGCGTCCGGTTTATCAGTATCCCGTTTTCCGGAATCACAATTTCTTCGGCGGCGCGTGGCCGGCGCGAGATTTCGGGCTGACCACGATGGACTACCGCGCCGTCTCTTGCCCGGTGGCCGAGGCCATCCTCACCGATTGCCTCACCATGCGCATCACCGAGGCCATGTCCGACGCCTACATGGAGAAGGTCGGCCGCGCCTTCACCACGGTGGCGAAACGCCTGGCGCGGTAGGGCGTTCCGGTCCGAGGTAGGGCGCGTTATCCTTAACGCGCCGGCCTTGGCTGAAGGTGGAACGCGTTGTCCCCAACGCGTTGTTTGGCTCCGCCCACGATAAACCACGGCTGAGGCTCTCAACGCGTTGAGGGCCCTCCTTCGCAAAGGCTTCGGCGGACAAGCAACGCGCTCCACCTCGGACGGCGGGCCCGGCGGTCTCGCCCTACCCCCGGACAAATGCGTCATCGCCCGCATGCGGCTTGCGGTTGGCCTCCCGTTTCTGCCAAGAGGTTAGCCGCTTCGTCTCCCTCTCCCGCGACCGCTCCGGCAATTTCCCCATGCGCACCGTTCATATCATCTTCAACGCCCACATTGATCCCGTCTGGCTGTGGCCCTGGACGGCCGGCGTCGATGAGGCCCTCAACACGTGTTACACGATGTGCAACACCCTCGATCGTCACCCCGACATCATTTTCACGCGGGGTGAGGCGTGGGTCTACGAGCAGGTGCGCCGCCACGATCCCGCGCTGTTCCAGCGCATCAAGGCCCACATCCGCGCCGGCCGCTGGTCCGTCGTCGGCGGCTGGTGGATCCAGCCCGATTGCAATCTCCCCAGCGCCGAGAACATGAGCCAGCAGATCGCGATCGGCCGCGCGTGGTTCAAAAAGCACCTCGGGCTCTTTCCGCGCATCGGCTACAATGTCGATTCCTTCGGCCACACCGCCGCACTCCCCGATATCCTGTCCGCCCACGGCCAGAATAATTACGTGTTCATGCGCCCGATGGCGCACGAGACCAAGCTCCCCGCGAATATCTTTCGCTGGCGCGGCCGCCCGGGTGGGAAAAGCGTCAACACCTTCCGCATCTCCGCGGGTTACGCCACGATCTTTCCCCCGAATCTCGAATGGGTGGAAATGTCCCTCGCCCCGCTGCCCAACGGCGTCACGCACACGATGTGCTTCCTCGGCGTCGGCGACCACGGTGGTGGCCCCAACGAGCACATGATCCAGTGGGTGCGCGACCACCGCGACGCCATTCCGGGCGCCCGCCTGGAGTTTTCCTCGCCCGAGCGTTTCTTCCGCGCGCTCCAGCCCGAGCTGAAGCACCTGCCGCTCGTCACTGGCGAACTCCAGATGCACGCCATCGGCTGCTACACCGGCCATCGCCCCGTAAAACTCGGTGTCCGCCGCGCCGAGAACATGCTCGCGCTCGCCCAGCGCGCGCTCGCCACGGCCCCCCCCGCCGCCCGCCGCGCGGCCCAGCCTGTCATCGATGAGTCGTGGCGGACGCTGTGCTTCAATTCCTTCCACGACACGCTCGGCGGCAGCTGCACGCCCAGCGCCGCGCGCGCCGCCGACGACCAGCTTGCGGGCGTCAAGGCCGCGGCGGAGACCGTGCTCAGCGAGACGTTTCGGCGGAAGGCCCATGCCCTCCCCGCCGACCCGCGCCAGCGCATTGTCCTCGCCAATTACTCCAGCGAAAAATTCTCCGACTTCATCGAACACGAGCCGTGGCTCGAGTGGACGCACTGGCGGCCCGACTGGTGCCTGCTCGATGAACGCAACCGCCCCGTGCCGCACCAGGTCATCGAGCCCGAGACCCTCATGCCCGACACGATGCGCATCGTTTTCCCCGAGCAAATCGACGCCGGCAAGTTCCGCACCCTGCGCATCGCGCGCAATGCTGCCGGCAAGACCCCCGCGCTCAAGGGCGCGAAGCCCGACTTCACGCTGCTCACCCAGCCTGACGGCAGCGGCTCGCTGCAACCCGCCACTGGCGCGGCCTGTCCGCTGCCAGAGCTCAAGCTCATCGAGGAGAAATCCGACACGTGGTCGCACGGCCTCGACCGCTTCGCCGGCCCGCAACTCGATCACGCGCACTGGAGCGCGCCCGTGCAGATCGAGACCGGCCCCGTCCGCGCGATGTGGCGGATCGACGGCACCATCGGCGCGAGCCGGATCTGCGCCGACTGGCGCCGCTATCTCGGCCAGGATTTCTACGAGCTGCGCCTGCGCGTCACCTGGCACGAGCACCACAAGTTGCTCCGACTCTCGTGGTCGCCCGGCGCCGGCATTGCGAGCCGCGAGGACGGCATTTCCGGCGGCGGCCTGCCGCGCGCCAGCGATGGGCGCGAACTTCCCCTGCGCGATCGCTCGCTGCTGCTGCTCGACGGCGGCGCCCGCGCGGGTCTCGTCGCGCCGGAGATCTTCGCCATTAGCGGCGACCAGGCCGCCGTGCATCTCACGCTGCTGCGCTCCTGTCCGTTTGCGCATCACGACCCGAAAATCCTCCCCGAGAAACTCGAGCACTACGCCTGGGTGGACCAGGGCGAACACGTCTTCTTGTTCCGCTATTTCCCCGCCGGCCGCGTGACCGCCCGGGAACTCGACCGCCATTCCCTCCTGCTGCAGCAGCGTCCCGTCATCGCAGATCTTACCCGCGGCATGCCCTATCGCCCCTACAAGGACGATCCCGCCTGGCCGTCATGAACGCGGAACCGCAACTCCAAACAAACCGCGGTAGCGCGGATGAACGAAAATACGGAAATTGGATATGTAGGTCGGGCTTTACGCCCGACATCCTCCTTAAACCTGTCGGGAATAAACCCCGACCTACAAAACAGCCCCCCCACCCCATGGAACTCACCCAAATCGCCGAAAAGGTCAGCCTCACCCAGTCCAATGTGCCCGGCTCCGTGTTCAAGAACCTGAACCTCGCCTCGGCCCAGTTCAGCGACATCAACCTGTCCGACAGCCGATTCGACGACATCAACTTCACCGGCACCCGGATCACCAATGTCAACCTCACCAACGTCGACATACGCGACTGCAATATTGATGGCCTCCGCATCGACGGTCAGCTGGTGTCCGACCTGATCAAAGCCCGCGACCCAAAAGCCTGACTCTATCTTCCTCACCATGAGCGTTGCTGTCCCCACTCCCGAACTGCTCGCGCAGTTCAGCCGCGATGGCTTCCTCGTTCTGCCCGATATTCTTTCGCCCGCGGAGGCCGCCACCCTCCGGGCGGGACTCGAGCGCGTGTTCTCCACGCCGTCGCCCGAGGCCGCGCTCTACACCATGCCGGATATGTGGCGGCCGAAGATGTTCGAGCATGGCGAGGAATTCGAGGCGCTCATCGATCATCCTGGCATCGTCGACTTCGCCGAGGCGGTATTGGGCAAAGACTGCCACATGATCGCCGAGACCGGCCTGAAGACCACCCCGGGCAGGACGTTCACCGGTTGGCATCTGGACGATGCCTGCCGCTTTCCCCTGCCCGACGGCGTCAAACTCGATCCGCGCATCCCGATGCCGACTTACCTCATCAACATGAATTATTATCTGTGTGACGTCGACGAGGAGCTCGGCCCCACCCAGTTCATTCCCGGCAGCCATCGCGCCGGTCGCGGTCCGCTCCCCGAGGATAACGACGCGAACGGCAACCCGGTGTTTGAGGGCCGCAGCATGGTGAGCGCGCCCGGCAAGGCCGGCACGCTGGTGCTCTGGAACGATCAGACTTGGCATCGTGGCGGACCCAACGTCACGCCGGGCCGCGTTCGCTGGGTGATCCAGACGCCCTTCGCCCGGCGCTGGGTCTCCGTGCGCTACTGGCCGCACGTCAATTATCACATGCCCGAGGCGGTCATCGCGCGCGCCAATCCGCGCCGCAAGCGCCTGCTCGGCTTCCACGTCCCCGGCGCCTACGGTTGAGCCGGCGGGAGCCAGCGCACGGCGCAGAATGCCGGCTGGCGGCGATTTCGGACGGTGAACCGTCGCCGAGCCCCGGAAGCGGGACGGCCGAGCGTCGCCAGTCGTTCGCGTTGAATGCGAGGCGAAGTGAGGTTAAAACCCTAGGAGGGTACGTAGAAATTCCCTATTGTCTCATTTCGAATATCCCTTCCACCTAAAAGCGTGAACACTCCATGCGATTTCTCCCGCTGGCCGATCACGCTGCCGTCCAGCCCGAGTCTTCATCCTCTTTCCTATGACACCTTCCACGCCGAAATCCCCGGCACAGACCAACCCGATTGCTCCCGCTGCCCCCGCAAAATCTACGTATTGGATCCTGCTGGTGGATGACGAAGCACCGGTGCTCCAACTCATCGAAACCGTGCTGTCGAGCCGAGGCTTCGACGTGCGCACGGCGCGGGGGGCGCCCGCGGCCCTGAACCTCGCCAAGAGGGCATCGACACCGCCCGCCCTGCTGATCTGCGATGTGATCATGCCGCAAACCGACGGCCTGGCCCTGACCCGGCAGCTCCGCGCCCGCCTGCCAGGGCTCAAGGTGATTTTCATTAGCGGCAAGATTGCCGACTCGGCCTGGTGGCCCGCCGATCTAAGCAACATCCGGCTCCTGGCCAAGCCGCTGGTGAACGCCGACCTCATTCTCGCGGTCGAGGAAATCCTCGCCGACGCCGAAGCCCAAAGCTAACCGGGAATTGTTCATGGATCAGAATCTATTGCTCGCCGCGCAAAAAATTGCCCTCGCGCCCAGTTTGCAGCACAGTGAGTCAACCAACGGTCTTCGGGTGGTCAAAAACGCGGCCACCAAGACGTACCTGACCGTCACCCAGCCCCAGTGGCGAATCCTCGAGATGTTTGCCGTCACGCGTTCGGTGCCCATGGTGCTGGCCCAGACGCTGGACGAGCGCGCCTGCCTGCCGCTCGGTGAGTTCTACGAACTGGTGCTGAAGGCCATTCGGGCCCGCATCCTCATCGTTCCCGGCGAGGCCGTGAGTAACGAGCCGGTTTACGGCTGGCGGCTGGGCGTGCGCTCCAAGCTGGTGATTGGGCCCTTGCTGGTGCTGTTTTGCACCGGCATTGTCCTGGGGTTCGCCTTTCAGCCCAGTCTGCCCTCATCGGCGCTGGATGTTTTCGCCGGGTTGGCCGTCGTCAGCGCGGCCCTCAGCCTGGGCTCCATCGTCGCCGCGTGCATTGTCCGCGGCGGCGGCGGAGAGGTTTACCCGCTCCCGTGGCACTGGTGGCGGCTGCCGCCGCACTTTGCCGTGAACACGCAGGACATGATCATGCTGCCTGCCGTCACCCAGCGGGCCACCGCGCTGGCCACGCCCGCCATTCTGGCCACGGCGGCCGGCATCATGGCCTGGCAATTCCCGGCGTGGAGCTTCATTCCCCTTTTGGCCCTCGCCTTCAGCTTGCGGCCGATTCTCGGCGGCCGGTTCGCCGAGCAGATCCGGTTCAATCATCGCACCCCGTTCAGCGACGCCGAACAAGCATTCATCTTTCCGCCCAACCACCGCCCCAAGAAACGCTGGGAAATGTTTCAGCGCGCCGTGCGCAACCCTGACACGTGGGCGCGACTGGCCTATGGCGTGGCTTGGACCCTGGCCATCATCTATCTCGCCTCCCGGCTGACCGACACCCCGCCATGGACCATGGCATTTTGGAAGATCAACGGCTTGCGCGTTGCGCTGGCGGTCGGTGGGTCGCTGATCACGCTCGCGGCAGCCTATCTGGGCTGGGAACTCTACTACCTGGCCCGGGAGCACTTTCACACCCGGCGCAGCTTTGTCCGCCAATGGTATCATCGCTGGTTCGGTGCGCAAAAACAGAGCCTGTTCGAGGAGCACCGGGTGGAAGCGGTGAGCAACTCCGCTTTCTTCCGCCTGCTGCCTCCACCCGAGCGCCAGCAAATCGCCCGCATGATGAAGGTGACGCGACATCGAGCTTGGCGGGCGCTGCCCGCCTACGGTCCGCGGCCCGTACAGACCGCGCTGATTTTCAGCGGCCGGATCGGACTTTACCGCAAGACGGCCTCCGGCCACTTGCGGCGGGTGCAAACGCTGTCCGAGGGCGACATCGTCGGACTTCACGATCTCGCCGATCCCAAGCATCCGGAGTATTTCGTGCGCTCGCTCACGCCGGTCACCCTGTTTGGCCTCGACCGGGCCGACGTCGCAGCCATTGCCGTCTCGCGGATAAGCCCCGCCACCTTGTGCAGCACGGTCCTCAAACTGCCGTTTCTCCGGCAGATCGCGCTGTGCCAGAACTGGCATTTCCAAGCCGTCGAGCGCTTCGCGGCCTTGGCCAACATCGTCGAGTATTCGGCTGGCAGCGTCATCTTTTCGGAGAACCAGTTTAACCAGGAATTTTATGTCCTCTGCGAGAACGGGGCGGTGGTCAGTCACAACGGGCGGAAAGTCGGCGTGATCCATGCCGGGGATTTCTTCGGAGAAATCGGCCTGCTCCAGAACAGCTCTTCCACCGCCCAGGTGAGCGTGAGCCAGGATACCCGCTGCCTGAGTATCGACCGGACCGAGTTCATGCGTTTCGTCACCCACAACTACACCGTCGCCCTTGAGCTGGAGCGGGTTGGGTGCCAGCGCCTGGGTTATCCGATATTCCCGCTGAAACGGGGCAACTTTCGGTCCATCTGACCTCCTCTGGATTGAGGCTATCTCCGCGCGGCGACGGGAGCGGACCAGAACGCCCTGCGGTCTCCGCACCCGCGGCTTTCGCTTGCCCGGCGCCTACGGTTGAGCCGGCGGGAGCCAGCGCACCACGCCCATGTGGTAGCGGTAGTGCGCCGGGATGCCGCGCGTGTAGTAGGCGGTGACGAGCGTGCCGTCGGCGGCCACGACCGTGGACGGATAACCGCCGTCGCGCCGCGGGTCGGCCGCCCGCGGGTGATCCGACGAGTCTTCAAAATCGACGAGCACCAGCGGCGACGTCCAGTGGCGCGCCGTGGCATCGCCGAAACGGACTGCGACGCCCCATAGTCCGGGATTCCTCACCCCGTAACTCAGCAGGATGCGTCCGTCTGGCAGTCGCGTGAAGTCGGCCGGATGCTGCCCATTGAGCGTTAGCGGTCCCTCGGGTTTCCACGTGACCCCGCCATCGGTGGAGCGAAATCCGTCGACGCACGAGTTGTCGTTGCCCCGCGACGCCGCGAACAGGTCGCCATTCTCGAGCCGGATCCACGTCGTCTCATTGTGCGCGTGGTCGGTCGTCACCTGCCCGCGGCGATGCCACGTCCGCCCGTGGTCGGCGCTCGTGAAAAACCAGGCGTCGGAATAATGCAGCATCACGCCGAGTTCGCCGCCCGGCAGCGACGCGATCCGGCCGTGCGGCACCAGCGCGTTGCCGCTGGGCTCGAGCGGCTCCGTGAGCGCAGGGAAACGCTCCCACGTGCGCCCGCCGTCGTGGGAAATCGCCGGCACCGCCTGCAGCGTGCGCGCGTCCTTGAACGGCTGGGTCTGCCCGAGGGTCGCCTCGTCCTCCAGCGTCCCCTTCCACGGCGGCAGATAGGGGCGCGGCCAGCCGGAGAGGAGCACGACATACGTGCCGTCGTCGGCCACGCCCGCCGCGGAGTTCATGGGGTTGAAGCCGGGATCATTCGGCACCGGCACGCCGGTGCGCTGCCATGTGCGACCCTGATCCGCGCTGTTCCAGCATTCCGCGGCGTCTTGGACAAAGCCGTGATTCGGATACGGCCAAATCAGCGCGGAAATCTCGCCGCTCGGCAGCACCGTGAGCCGCGGCCACGCGCACGCGCCATCGACGGCAATAAAGCGTTCATACAGCGGCAGCGCCGGCAGGGAACTCGGGGCCGCCGCGGCCCGCGGCAGCACGACGGCAATTCCTAGGGCGGCCAGCAGGCCCAACGAGCGGAGGAGTAAGCGCATGGGGTACGAATGCCGGATGGTGGCCGGCCGCGGATTATTCAAGCTGGTTTTTTGTGCGCGGGAGATTGCCAAAGCGGCCGCCGCAATCTTTTCATTCCCCTTGCAGCGGCTGCCCCTGCCACCCCATGACCCTGAAAAATCGCACGGCCCTCATCATCGGCGGCGGCGCCGGCCTCGGGCGCGCCATCGCCCTCGCCTACGCCCGCGAGGGCGCGAAGCTCGCCGTGGCCGATCTCACCGCCGCGACCGCGCAGGAAACGCTCACTCTCGCCGGTCGCACCGCCGACGGCCTGGCGCTCGCGATGAACATCGCCCAGCCCGCCGAGATTCGCGCCGGCATCCGCGCCGTCACGGAGCGTTTCGGCTCGCTCGACATCATGGTCAACTGCGCCGCCATCTGCCTCGTGGACCCACTCCTCGAGGTCACGCCCGAGCGCTGGGACCAGGTCTTCAACGTCAACGCCCGCGGCGCCTTCTTCTGTATGACCGCCGCCGCGAAGGTCATGCTGCCGAAAAAATTTGGCCGCATCCTCACGATCTCCACGCCCGCCACGCGCCTCGCCGTGGCCAACTTCGCGACCTACGGCGCGAGCAAGGCCGCCGTGGACAGCTTCACGCGCTCCTGCGCCGCGGCGTGGGCCCCGTACGGCATCACCGTCAACACCATCGTGCCCGGCCGGATGACCGGCGGCATGGTGGACGCCCTCGACCGCGACCTCGCGAAGCTCACCGGCCAGGATCTCGCCGCCCTCACGGCCTCGCGCACGCAAAGTCTGCCGATGCAGCGCCGCGTCGATCCCGCCGAGGTGGCGAACGCCGCCGTCTGGCTTGCCAGCGATGCCGCCGCCTACGTGACGGCCGAGCGTTTCAATTTCACCGGCGGCATGGAATTGGGTTGAATATCATCGCATGACCGCCGCCCCGTCCGCCTCCGCCGCCTCGGCCTTGCTTCCGCTCACGCGTGACGTGGTCGCCTTGCGTACCCGCGCGAAGACGATGCGCCGCCACGTGCTGCGCATGGCCGAAATCGTCGGCCAAGGCTACGTCGGCCAGGGCCTCGGCATCGCCGACGTGCTCGCGGTGGTTTATTTCTCCGAGCTGCGCACGCGTCCCGCCCAGCCCGCCTGGCCCGACCGCGACCGGTTCGTCCTCTCGACCGGCCACTACGCCATCGGCCTCTACGCCGCGCTCGCCGAGGCGGGCATCATCCCTGTCGACGAGCTTTCGACCTACGGCGCCGACGGCTCGCGCCTTGAGATGTCCGCGCCTGAGACCACGCCCGGCGTCGAGATGACCGGTGGCTCGCTCGGCCATGGCCTCACGCAGGCGGTCGGCATGGCGCTCGGCCTGCGCCTGCAGGGCCGCGACGCGCGCGTGATCAACCTGCTCTCCGACGGCGAGTGCCAGGAGGGCTCAACGTGGGAAGCCGCGCTCGCCGGCGCGCACCACCGGCTCGACCATCTCGTGGCAATCATTGACTGCAACAAGCAGCAGGCCGACGGCCCGCCCGCCAAAATCATGGGCATCGAGCCGCTGCACGAAAAATGGGCCGCGTTCGGCTGGCATACGCAGCGCGTGAGCGGCCACGACCTCCCCGCCTTGCTCGCGGCCTTCGCGCAGATGCGCGCCACACCCGGCCAGCCCCACGCCCTCGTCGTGGACACGCTGATGGGCCGCGGCGTGCGCACGTTCGAGGAGCGCGAGAAGAACCATTTCATCCGCGTCGCCCCCGACGAGTGGGCCCTCGCCAACCGCCAGCTGGAGGAATCCGCATGAGCACCGCGGCGACTACAAAACCGCGCGGCGTCACCGGAAACATCCTCACGTCCGACGCCGCCGGCGCGGCGAAGACCGAGACCGCGCCCTTCGGCCATGCGCTCGTGCGGGCCGCCGAGCGCGACGCGCGCATCGTCGGGCTGACCGCCGATCTCGGCAAATATACCGACATCCACGTCTTCGCCGAGAAATTTCCCGCGCGTTTTTTCCAGATGGGCATGGCCGAGCAAAGCCTCATCGGCGCCGCCTGCGGGCTCGCGCGCACCGGCTGCGTGCCGTTCGCCACGACCTACTGCGTCTTCGCCACGCGCCGCGCGTACGACTTCATCGCCATCGGCGCCGCCCTCGGCCGTGCGAACGTGAAAATCATCGCCGGCCTCCCCGGCCTCACCACCGGCTACGGCGGCACGCACCAGGGCATTGAGGACCTCGCCCTCATGCGCAGCATCCCCGGCCTCACCGTCATTGACCCGTGCGATGCCACCGAGACGGCCCAGGCCACCGCCGCGATCGCCGAGCACGACGGCCCCGTTTACATGCGGCTGCTCCGCGGCGTGGTGCCGGTGACGCTCGAGCCCGACTACAAGTTTGAAATCGGTCGCGCGCGCCTCCTGCGCGATGGCGCCGATGTGGCCTTCATCAGCACCGGCCTCATGACCACCCGCGCGCTCGAGGCCGCCCGCACCCTTGCCACCACCGGCGTCAAGGCCGCGGTGCTGCACGTCAGCACCCTGAAGCCTTTCGATCGCGCCGCCGTCGCCGCCCTGCTCGCGCGCGTGCCGCGGGTCGTCACTGCCGAGAATCACCTGGTCACCGGCGGCCTCGCCAGCGCGGTCGCCGACCTCGCCGTGGATGAGCGCCTCGCCATCCGGCTTAAGCGCGTCGGCATCCCGGATTGTTTCTGCGAGAGCGGCTCGCTGCCCTACCTCGCCGAGCGCTACGGCATGACCGCGTCGCACCTCGCCTCGGCCGCGCAGGAAATCCTGCGCTAAACTTTCCATGAAAATCACCCGCATCGAAACCTTCACTGTCGGCGCGGGCTGGAAGAATTTCCTTTTCGTCCACGTCCACACCGACACCGGCCTCGTGGGGCTCGGCGAGGGCACGCTCAACGGTTTCATCAAGACCACCGAGGCCGCGGTGCGCGAGCTGGAGCATCTCGTCATCGGCCAGGATCCGCAGAACATCCGCGCGCTCGCCAAGCGCCTGCTCGACAGCGTCTCGCTCGACGGCGGCCACATTCATCGCACCGCCATCGCCACCATCGAGGTCGCGTGCTGGGATATCCTCGGCCAGCACCTCGGCGTGCCGATCTGGCAGCTGCTCGGCGGCAAGGTCCGCAATTCCATTCTTGCCTATGCCAACGGCTGGTATCGCACCGAGCGTACTCCGGCGCATTTCACCGCCGCAGCGGAGAAAGTCGTCGCGATGGGCTTTCACGCGCTCAAGCTCGACCCGTTTGGCACCGCGCAGGGCTTCATCAGCGACGATGAACTGCAGCTCGCCCACGACATTCTCGCCGCGATCCGCGCGCGCTTCCCCAAGCTGCATATCCTGATTGATGTGCATGCGCGGTTCACCGAGGCCGACGCGCTGCGCGCCGCGGAAAAACTGGCGCACATTGGCATTTATTGGTGGGAGGAGCCGACCACGCGCGAGCGCGAGGCCCCGGTCAACGCCGTTGCCCACCGCTGCCCGATCCGCGTCGCGACCGGCGAGATGTACGACACGCTCGGCCAGTTCTACACGCTCGCGCACGGCGGCGGCGTGAACATTTTCCAACCCGAGCCGATGTCGCTCGGCGGCCTCCTGCCCACGCTCGCGGTCGCGCACCTGGCCGAGGCGCACGGCTCCTGGATCGCCCCGCACCAAAGCGGCGGCCCGGTTGCCACGGCCGTCTGCCTGCAACTGGCAACGTGCGTGCCGAATTTCCTCATCCAGGAAAACTTCGACACCTTCAACGACCCGTGGACGCGCGAGCTCGTCACGTGGGCGCCGGCGCTCGATCCCGTCAACGGCCATTTCTCGCTGCCGACGGCGCCCGGCCTCGGGCTCAAGCTCAACCTCGACGTCGCGCGCGCCCATCCCTACGATCCGAAAGCTTACCTCAACGTCTTCGCCAAGGGTTGGGAAAAACGCCTCGGCACCACGACGGCCCCGACCCGCCCGCGCCCCCGGAAAAAATGAAGCTCACGCGCATCGAGACGATCCGCTCGCCGGATTTTCCGAATCTGCTCTGGGTGCACCTGCACACCGGCGACGGGCTCGTGGGGCTCGGGGAGACATTCTACATCCCCGCCGCGGTCGAGGCGATCATCCACGATTTCGCCGCGCCGCTGCTGCTCGGGCAGTCGGCCTTTGACCGCGAGCGGCACTGGCAGGCGCTGTTTTCCTACGCGAATTTCTTCGGCCACGCCGGCGCCGAGATGCGCGCCATCTCCGCCCTCGACATTGCGCTCTGGGATTTGCTCGGCCAGCACACCGGCCAGCCCGTGCTCAACCTGCTCGGCGGCCAGACGCGCGACTCCATCCGCATCTACAACACCTGCGTCGATACCCCGCGCTACGCCGACCAGACCGGTTTTCTGGAAAAACCCGCCGACCTCGCGCGCTCGCTGCTTGCGCAGGGCATCACCGCGATGAAGGTCTGGCCGTGGGACCGGTTCGCGCCGCAGATGAATGTTTCCGCCGTCACCGGCCCCGCGGGCTGGTCCGCCGTCGGCCCCGTCGGCCACGACCTGCTGCCGGAGCAGCTCGCCAAGGGCCTGTGGACGGTGCAGGAAATCCGCCGCGCCGTGGGCGACAAGATGCACATCGCGCTCGAGGGCCACTCGCGGTGGGACGTGAACTGCGCGCTCCACATCGCCCGCGCGCTCGAGCCCTACGATGTGATGTGGATGGAGGATTTTCTCCAGCCCGACAGCGCGCCGGATCTCGCCCGCCTGGTGCGCGAGTCCCGCATCCCGCAAACCGTGAGCGAACGGCTCTTCACGCGCCATGCCTACCGCCGGCTCCTCGATGCAGACGCGGCGCACGTCGTGATGACCGATGTGATCTGGACCGGCGGGCTGAGCGAGGCGCTGAAAATCGCCACGCTCGCCGACACCCATCATCTGTCCATCGCGCCGCATGACTGTACCGGCCCGGTCAATCTTTTCGCCTGCCTCCACCTCTGCGCCGCCGTGCCCAACGCCATGATCATGGAGACCGTGCGCGGCTTCTGCGAAGGCTACTATCGCGAGGTCGCCACGCCCGACGTGCCGATTCGCGCGGGCCGCGCCCTGCTCGACAAATTCGAACCCGGGCTCGGCGTGCACCTGCGCGAGGAATTTCTCGCGCGGACCAACCTGCTCCGGCGCGTTTCCAGCCAATCATGACGTCCCCCGCTCCGCTCGCCGAACGCATCGCCGCGGCCCGTCCTGCCGCCGGCTCGCTGGCAGCGTGGTGGCTCGGCGGTTCCGGCTTCATTTTCAAGACCCCTGCCGGCCGCCAGGTCTGGATCGATCCGTATCTCTCCGACGTGGTGAAGACGATGTTCGGCGTCGCCCGCGCCTTTTCGGCGCCGATCACCGCCGCCGAGGCCGCCCCCGATTTCGTCATCAGCACCCACTGGCACGAGGATCACCTCGACCCCGGGTGCATCCCCGAGCTGGCGCGCCGCCAGCCCACGGCCAAATTCATCATGTCGCCCGGCGCGATGGCGCACGCCGTGTCGTGGGGCCTCTCGCCCCGGCAAATCACGACCATCGTCCCCGGCCAGACGCTCGACCTCGGCGACGTGAAACTCACCGCGATCGTCGCGCGCCATGAAGCCGGCGTCCCCGGCTGGGAAGTGCCGGATGCCTTCGGCGTGGTGCTCGATTTTGGCGGCGTGCGCGTCTTCCACACCGGCGACACGGACTACGACGCGCGCATTCATCGCGCCGTCGCGGCCACGCCGCTCGCCCTGGCCACGCTCTGCATCAACGGATCCGTCGGCAACATGAACGCCCATGAGGCCGCGCTCCTCGCGTGGCAGCTCGACGCCCGCACGCTCATCCCGCATCATCACCTGCTCTGGGCGCGAGAGAAAATTCCCGCGTACGAAACCCTCGACCCGAACCTGTTCGCCGACACCTACCGCAAGCTCGGCGGCGCGGCGAAGGTGATCCTGCCCACGGTTGGCGGCGGCTACACGATCACGGCCGGCGGCGCCGTGCCCAATTGACATGAATTTCTCCGGGAATTCCAAAGGTGGGCGGTGCGCTCCGCGCGCCGCTGAAAACCGCGCGCGGAGCGCGCGGTCCACCTCGGATGCGTGAAACGCTCGCCCTCCCTAACTTTCCCATGCAAGGCATCGCCAATACCGGAGTTTTCATCACGGGCGGCTGCGGCGACATCGGCCAGGCCGTCGCCAAACGTTTTCTCGCCGCCGGCGCGCGCGTCGTGCTGGCCGATCTGCTGCCGCCGGCGAAAGGCCGCGCGAGCGCCCGCGCCCTGCATCCCAAAAACGCGGCCTACGTGCGCTGCGATGTCACGCGCGCCGCGTCGGTCGACCGGGCTTTCGCCGCTGCGATGAAGTTTCTCGGCCGGCTCGACACCGCAATCTGCAACGCCGGCATGGTCGTCAACGAGCCTTTCGTGAACGTGACCGAGCAGGCCTGGGCCCGCACCCTCGCGGTGAATCTCACCGGCAGTTTTCTCACGGCGCAGCGGGCCGCGCGGCTGATGCTGAAGAATCCCCGGAAAGGTCACGCGCGGCGCGGCACGGTCTTGTTCACCGGCTCGTGGGTGCAGGCCATGCCGTGGCCGCAGGGCGCGAGCTACTGCACTAGCAAGGGCGGCCAGCTGATGCTCGCGAAAATCATCGCGCAAGAACTCGCCCCCCAGGGCATCACCGCCGCCCTCGTCGCGCCCGGCATGGTTTACGCCGGGCTCACCAGGAAAATCTACGACCGCGACAAGAGTTTCGCGCGCAAGGTGGACAAGGTCGTGCCGCTGCTGCGCATGAGCACCGCCGAGGAAGTCGCCGGCAGTTTTCTCTTCCTCGCCAGCGACGACGGAGCCTACATCACCGGCGCGACGATCCTGGTGGACGGCGGCGCCACGCTCGTGCGCCGCGACTAAGCGCGGGCAACGCGACACGAATCCGGCCCGGCCGCGACGGCTCGGCGCGGTCTGGCGGGTGCCCATCGCGGTTGTGGCATGACACACTCGGCTGGCGTCGGGTTTGGATTGGGCGCAAATGCGAACCGGATAACTGCATCATAACATGCTTGTGTCCAATAACTAATCCGGCTCAGTAGATTCCGGCATAGGGTTTGGGATCGTCCCCGTTAGAACTGTGCAAAAACCCTTGGCCCAACGTATTTAATGGAGTCTTGGGCAAAATCTCTGCTAACGTTACCAAATGGCGAACCTCGACCCACCCACAGATCGGAAGAGCACACGTCTGAACTCCAGTCACGCCAATATCTCGTATGCCG
>OCZT010003199.1_pt1 | contig 16813 bp, 10 predicted proteins | sample 1539031 | NCBI WGS metagenome assembly OCZT01 (sample SAMEA3539308, study PRJEB22396) | soil metagenome | biome: tundra; feature: field; material: soil | place: USA | collected 2010-05 | depth 0.15 m | reverse complement strand
GTATATAACTGGAAAGAAATTAAAGGTGTAGGCACAAAAATTACCGGGCTTGCTGATGATAACAGAACCGGTCCCTACAACATAAACTGGAATTTTCACTCTTATTGGAATGATTACAATAAATTTTGGGTTGGCTCAAACGGATGGATTTCTTTCCAAGGAACAACTCTAAATATTGCAGCTCCTTTTTTGGCGCTTCCTTCGGCAAACTCAAAAAATACAATATGCCCTTTGTTAGCAGATTTAACTTTCGTTAATAGTGCAGCTACACCAGCTCCTGTACCTCAAGCATCCGCATGGTACTGGTCAAATAATGTTGATACATTGATTGTTCAATATGACTCTATCCCGTTTTGGGTTAACCCAAATCCCGGATATGCAGGAAGAAATACATTTCAAGTTGTTTTGAGCGGTGTTGACAGTTCAATTACATTTCAATACAAATTATATGCTGCTGCCACTCCAACATACGATATTACAGGTGAAGGCCTTGAAACAGGTATTGAAAATTCAACCGGCTCAATCGGACTGCAGGTATTAAATAACACGTATCCTGCTTCAAATACTGCTGTTAAATTTTATCCTCCACACCCGGTTACTTATCAGGTAATTGACGTTGCTCCTGCATGGAATCAATATTCAGATAACGGAGGATTTTTTGTTTCCAATCCTTGCGGAAAACCTGTAAAAATGAAGACCGCAATTGCAAATACAGGAAATCAACCAGTAACCAACGTTCCTGTAACAGGACAAATACTTGATCCAACTTTTACTCCGATATGGAGCAGCAGCGCATCTGTTCACTCCCTTCTCGCTGGCGCTGATACCGTATTAACTTATCCGGCTACTTATGCAGCCAATACTCCCGGAGATTATAGTTACAGAACAACTACTTCTTTATCTTCGGATATTAATTCCGGAAACGATCTTAATGATGTTGAAATGGTAGTTGCAGATACCACACAGGATACGATACATTTTTCGTTTTGCACTGCTACCACAACCACCACAGGTTTATCGTGGCAGGGAGGAAACGGTGGAGGTGCAACTTATTTTATTCCTCCCTTCTATCCTGCTACAGTTACTTCTATTGATTATTATATCGCCAGCGATGCAGGCGCACATACAGGATTTTCTGCAGAACTTATTAAGGATAACGGACTAAACGGCAATCCGGGTACGGTTATAGACTCAATTGGAGTTCCAAAAGCTTCTATTTCTGCTACAGCCGGTTATCATAAAGTAATGCTCCCTACTCCCTATATCATTACATCTGGCGGAGTTTATGCCGCATGGATGATGAATGGCGATTCTATTTCGCTTGGTTCAGACCAAGCTCCTCCGTTTTCTAACAGAAACTTAGAGTACATCAGTGGCTCATGGGCTTCTTATAGAAATAACTCTGCAGAAGACTTGATGATTCGCTTGAATATAAAAGGAAGCAACACTGCACCGGTTATCAACGCTACTTCAGTTCCCTCAAGTTGCTCCAACAGCAGCAATGGATCTGCTTCTGTAGTTGTTACAGGAGGAACACCTCCTTACTCCTACTCATGGAGCAATGGACAAACCACAACCACTGCAACCGGATTAAGCCCTGGTATTTACACCGTGACGATCACACATTCGGGATGCTCACGCACAGCAACTGATACAGTTACAAGTCCTGCTGTTCTTGTTGTAAACGCTACTCCCGGAGCTGCTTCTGCAACGGCAACTTCTTCAGGTGGAACTCCGGCTTATACTTATTCATGGAACACAACTCCTGTGCAAAACACTCAAACTGCTACCGGGCTTGCTGCAGGCACATACACTGTTTGCGTAACTGATTCCAAGGGTTGCACTTCATGTAACACCGTGACTGTAATAAATGGCGCTGGCGTGAACGAAATATATGGTGGCGCATCCATTGTTATCAGCCCAAATCCGTTTACCAGCGCGGCAAATATTAATATCAGTTTGCTGAATCCGGAGCATCAGAATCTCTTCTTTACTATTTACGATATCTACGGAAGGGAAATAAAGTCAGTTGATCTTTCTAATGTTTCATCAAATCCAACTATTGACTTTACACTGAACCGCGGATATGATATTTCAAGCGGATTGTATTTTTATAAATTACATAACAATACACACATTCTCACTACTGGAAAACTCATGGTACAGTAGTTTTTCCTTACGCACCTGTTTTGTAAAACCATGTGCGGGTAAAATTTATTCACCAAAAAAACCGTTCCTAAATAAATCAGGAACGGTTTTTTTCTAATTATTTTTTGTTCCTTTGCACTTAACTGTTTATGCGCATATTGATTATCCTATCTGCCTTATTCCTTAACAGCTTCTTCCCTTGCTACGCCATAGCGTTTCATCCTTCGCATGGCTTCGGAGAAGGACTTCGCGAAGGCAAGTGCATGGCAGGTGGAGATAGTCTGATGACTTCGCACAGCCCCAGGATAAAACACAGACACGAAGGTGAATCACCCATAATAGAAAAAATGAGCGATGAGCAATTGCTTCGTCTCATTGACCACATGTTTGAGGCAAGTTATATTCCTCCGGATCTTTGGGATCAAATAATGATGGAAACTGCAAAAAGAAATCTCAACAAAGTGAACAGAATTGAGATTGCAGACGCCTCTGTAGAAAAATTAAATGGATTATTGTTCGTAGAAAAATTACAACCCGATTCCGTTCTGCCCTATTCCATGTCGGAAACAATGGATTTTCATCCTGCTTCCAATTATTATTCTGAATGGGAAGAAGATTTATCCAATCTTTTTAAAGATCAATTTGCTTCGGATACAACCTACCAGCTTGAACTGGAAAACTCCCAATTCGGATGTTTCAAAATGCCGGCTTGGGGACCCATCTCTTCGCCATTTGGCTGGAGATATAGAAGATATCACAAAGGAATTGATATCCAGTTAAGAAAAGGAGACACGGTTACTGCTGCGTTTGACGGCATGGTTCGCTTCGCACAAAAAAAGGGCGGTTATGGAAATGTGGTGATCGTGCGTCATTACAACGGGCTTGAAACTGTTTACGCTCATCTTTCAAAAATAAAAGTGAAAGAAGGACAGGTGCTTGGCGCAGGGGATCTGATCGGACTGGCAGGAAGCACAGGACATTCTACCGGACCGCATTTGCATTTTGAAGTTCGCTTCATGGGTTTGCCGATAGATCCGCAGTACATCCTGTCTTTCGATTACGGAAGCTTACTGTTCAATACAGTGGCTTTGCAAAAGCAGAAATGCGGTCTCCTTTCTGCCTATCAGCCTGATATAGAATTTCACACAGCTAAAAAAGGAGAAACACTTGCTGAAATCGCAAATCATTACGGAACCACCACGGCAAAGATCCGGGAGATGAATGGCATGGCACCGAAACAATATGTCCGCATAAAACAAGGACAAATTCTTCGGGTGAGAGTTATTAATCATTCCGAAACCGCTTCTGCGAAGTAATATAGGACACTAATCCTTTTCACTTTTCCTTATTCTTTTTTCCCTATTTCCTTATACCTTTATACCCAATAAAACTGGAGATGAATATCGGAGTTGATGCTAAACGCGCCTTCCTGAATCAAAGCGGGCTGGGAAACTATTCCCGCACAGTTATCAAGTCTCTTTTAAATTTTTACCCTGAAAATAATTACTCTCTTTTCACAACAAGAAAAAGCAAAAATGAATTTTCTGAATTCATTTCTTCACGAAAAAATACCTCCGTCATCCAGCCCCATCGGATTCTTGACAAACAACTAAATTCCAGGTGGCGATCGTATGGAATCACATCGCTTCTTTCAGAAAACAACATTGATGTGTATCACGGTCTGAGCAATGAACTGCCGTTCAATATTGGCAAATTCGAAGGAAAGAAGATCGTAACGATCCATGACCTGATATTTCTACGGTATCCGAAACTCTATCCGTTCATTGATAGAAAAATCTATAATAAAAAATTCAAGTTAGCCTGCGAACTATCAGATATAATAGTGGCTGTCAGCGAACAAACAAAGAATGATATTGCAACATTCTACTCTGTAAATCCTAAAAAAATAAAAGTAATTCACCAAAGTTGTGACGAACTGTTTTACAAAGAGATCACGAAAGATGAGATTAAAAACGTAAAATCAAAATATACACTCCCCGGGAAGTATTTGCTCTCCATCGGAACTATTGAAGAAAGAAAAAATCTACTTGCAATCGTAAAAGCGCTGACCATAGTAAAAGATATTTCACTCGTTGTGATCGGGAAAAAGAAAAACTATTTTAAAAAGATTCAGGATTTTATTTCCTCAAACGATCTTAGCAAGAGAATAGTATTTCTTGAAGCTGTACCGAGCGAAGATTTACCTGCAATCTACAACAGTGCGGAAATTTTTATTTATCCATCGTTGTTTGAAGGATTTGGTATTCCGATCATCGAAGCCCTTACTTGTAAAACTCCTGTAATAACCACAAAAGGCGGATGTTTCGCAGAAGCGGGCGGACCCAATTCAATCTACATTGACCCGATGAACCACGAACAACTTGCGGAGGAAATAAAAAAACTTTTATTATCGTCAGAACTAAGAAACAGCATGGCTGAGAAAGGATTTGAGTATTCGAAAAAATTTCTGCCTGAAATCATTGCTTCTCAAATGATGGCATTATATTCAGCAATATGATGGAACAGGAATTACAAAACGCATTGAAAGTTTTGAGAGAGGGCGGCACTATCCTCTACCCTACCGATACTATATGGGGAATCGGCTGCGATGCCACCCATGAAAAAGCAGTGGAAAAAATTTTTACCATCAAACAAAGAAAAGAAAAACAGGGCTTAATTGCATTGGTCAGTGACAACGGAATGTTAAACCGGTTTGTGAAAGAGGTTCCGGAAATGGCTTGGGATCTGATTGAATTAAGCAATACCGATGATGATTTTGAGGAACAAAAACCTCTCTCCATTATTTACGATGCAGGAAGAGGATTTGCCAAAAATGTTCCCGCTGATGACGGAAGCATTGCGGTAAGATTGGTACGCGATGATTTCTGCCAAAGAATGATCCACAAATTGGGCAGACCGCTTGTTTCTACATCCGCCAATATTAGCGGAACACCGGCTCCTCAAAATTTTTCAGAAATAGCAGATGAGATAAAAAACTCGGTAGATTATGTAGTGAATTGGAGACAGAATGAGAATGGCAATGCAAAACCCTCTTCCATCATTCGGTTGAAAGCGAATGGAGAGTTTCAGATAATCAGGCAATGAAAGACAAACTCACACATCCCATTTTCAAGATTGTTTCCGGCTGTGCGGAGGAGATGAATATGCAGGCGTTTGTCGTGGGAGGATGGGTGCGCGATGTCCTGCTCAACCGCCCTTGCAAAGACATTGATTTTGTTTGCCTCGGCTCTGGAATAGATTTAGCAGAAAAAGTTGCAAAAAAGCTGGGAGACGATTTTCATGTAACTGTTTATAAGAATTTCGGCACAGCAAATATCAAATATGAAGGTTTCGATATTGAATTCGTAGGGGCAAGAAAGGAATCGTATAACAGGGGTTCGAGAAACCCTATCGTTGAAGATGGCACACTGGAAGACGATCAGAACAGGCGCGACTTCACCGTTAATGCAATGGCAATTTCTCTTTCTAAAAACAATTTTGGAGAACTGATCGACCCTTTCGATGGAATAAAAGATCTGGAAGCAAAAATCCTGCGCACTCCGCTTGACCCTGACATCACCTATTCTGACGACCCGCTGAGAATGATGCGCGCCATTCGTTTTGCATCGCAGTTGAATTTCAGGATCGAGAAAAATTCATTCGATGCAATTTCAAAGAACAAGGAACGGATTAAAATAGTTTCGAAAGAAAGGATTGCGGATGAACTGAATAAGATTATTCTCTCGCCAAAACCATCCGTTGGTTTCAAATTATTGTTTGACAGCGGATTATTACATCATATTTTCCCGCAGTTTGTTTTGCTCCAGGGAGTAGAATATGCCGATGGCAAAGGGCACAAGGATAATTTTTACCACACGCTTGAAGTGCTCGACAATATTTCACGTAACACAAACGATCTCTGGCTGAGATGGGCTGCGGTACTTCACGATATTGCAAAACCACAGACAAAACGGTTTGAAGAAGGTCACGGCTGGACCTTTCACGGGCATGAAGACAAAGGATCTCGAATGGTGCCAAAGATATTTGCAGAACTCAAACTTCCGCAGAACGAAAAAATGAAGTATGTACAGAAACTTGTGCTGCTTCACCTCCGTCCCATTGTACTTGCAAAAAATGAAGTAACCGATTCAGCAGTTCGCAGGTTGCTGTTTGAAACAGGCAATGACATTGACGACCTGATGATGCTCTGCGATGCAGACATCACATCGAAAAATCCGGAGAAGGTGAAACGCTACCTGAAAAACTTTGAGATAGTGCGCACGAAACTGAAAGAGGTGGAAGAGACCGATAAAATCCGTAACTGGCAGCCACCCATCACCGGGGAAGTGGTTATGAAGACATTCGGAATTCCTCCGAGCAAAAAAGTGGGCATCATCAAAGATGCAGTGCGCGAGGCCATTTTGGACGGGATTATTCCGAATGAGTATGAAAAAGCATTCCAATACATGCTGGAAAAGGGGAAGGAAATGGGGTTCAAAGAAATTCTTGGTTAACGATTAACAATTTACTTTTATCAGATAATTTCATTCGTATATTAGCATACTGAAATAAATCCGACAATATGGTTTACAGATTGAGGGTTACCTACGAAGATCACGAGGATGTGTACAGAGACATTGAAATTAAATCATCCCAATCCTTTTTAGAATTGCATTCTGCCATTCAGCAGGCGATAAGTTTTGATAATTCCAAGCCCGCCACTTTTTTTACGAGCGATGATTACTGGAGAAAGGAAGAAGAAATATACACTGAAAACACAAGCGAGGAAAAAACAAAAAAAAGTAAAGATAAAAAACCGAAAAATAAAAAAACCATTGCCGATCTTGTAAATGATCCTCACCAGAAATTTATCTATGTTTTTGACCCCGATAAGGAATGGACTTTTTTAATTGAACTTCTCAAAATTATTCCTGAAGACAAAACTGCTCCCTACCCTCAATGTGTGAAGAGCGTTGGCACTTCTCCCAAACAGTACAAGCCAACAAATCTTCCTCCGCCTCCTGAAGAAGAAGACGAACCCATTCTACCTATGCCGGAGAAAGGCATAGTGATCGAAGCCCAGGAAGAAAAAATTCCTGAGGATGAAATGGAAGAAGGCATCATCCTATTGGACGAAGAAGATGTAAAAACAGGAGAAGAAGAAGAAGAAGGGGAGCCCGGAGATGAAAGCGAAGATTCCGATAAATTTGATATTGACAATGAACTCTGAATAAAACAGCCGTCATTGATTATTTGAATTTGCTAATGTCTAATAACTTCTTCATACAGTTTCTCGTACATCGGTAAAATATTTTCTATCCTGAATTTTTTTGCCTGCTCAAAAGCATTATTGCAGAATTTCTGATGTGTTTTTTCATCGGATAGAATTGCAAGTGCGTTCTTAGCCATATCATCCACATCGCCCACATTGCTGAGCATGCCTGAAAATCCATGAACATTCACTTCGGGAATCCCTCCCGTATTTGTTGAAACAACCGGAACGTGTGCCGCCATTGCTTCCAGTGCGGCAAGTCCGAAGCTTTCGGTTTCGGATGTAAGGAGAAACAGATCGGCAAGCCCGAGCACTTTTTCCACATCCTTCACTTTTCCGAGAGAATGAATATCTCCGCAGGTGTCCAGTTCTTTGCATAGCTTTTCAATATTTACTTTCTCAGGTCCATCGCCCACCAAAACAAGTTTTGCCGGGATTTGTTTTCTCACTTTATCAAAAACCCGGAGCACATCCTCCACCCTCTTCACTTTCCTGTAATTGGAAACGTGCATCAGTATTTTTTCTCCGTAAGGTGCATATAATTTTTTTCTCTCTTCCTTATTCTTAATTTCATATTCCTCCAGGCAAACAAAATTCGGAATAACGCGGATATCTTTTTTAACGTCAAAATATTTCAGCGTATCATTTTTCAAACTCTGAGAAACGGCTGTCACCGCATCGCTTTGATTGATGGCAAAAGTGATCACCGGTTCAAACGCAGGGTCTTTTCCAAGCAGTGTAATATCCGTGCCGTGAAGCGTTGTAACCACTCCTATTTTGATCCCCTGCGAAGCAAGCACCTGTTTTGCCATATACGCGGCAGAGGCGTGAGGAATGGCGTAATGCGCATGGAGCAGATCTAATTTGTAATGTCTCGCTATATCTGTGATCTTGCTTGAAAGTAAAATTTCATAGGGAGAATAATCGAACAAAGGGTAATCGATCACGGAAACTTCGTGAAAGAAAATATTTGGTAGATCCAAACCAAGACGTACCGGGCGGCTATAGGAAATAAAATGCACCTCGTGCCCCTTGGCGGCAAGGTTTTTTCCCAGCTCGGTAGCAACCACTCCGCTTCCACCGAAAGTCGGATAACAGACCATTCCAATTTTCATAATCTACGAAAAATGAATTTTTACGAATATACGAAAAGTACATTTTACACTTTCGTATTTTTCGTATCCTTTCGTTTTTCGAAGATTTACTTCATCGCCCCATACACCGTTCTCAGAATAGCGCTGCGGATTCCCATCTTGGTGAGCTTGTTATTTTCCGCATCGGGATAAACGCGGTTCGAAAGGAAAACATAAACGAGTTGCTTTTCAGGATCAGCCCAGGTAATGGTTCCGGTAAAACCCTGGTGTCCGAAGCTCATGTAGGAAACGCAATCGCAGATAGGACTGTCCTTGGTAGGATTCGTTTCAGGCTTGTCAAAACCCAGCGCCCTGCGGTTGTCTTTGCAAAACTGGCATTTGGTAAATTCACTTACGACTGCGGTATCTAAATATCTCTTCCCTCCGTATTCTCCCTTCTGCAAAAACAGCTGCATCATCACAGCCAGGTCATTTGCATCAGAAAACAAACCGGCATGACCCGCAACTCCTCCCAGCATGGCTGATGCCGGATCGTGAACATCGCCATGCACTAATTGTTTCCGGAATTTAATGTCGTATTCAGTGGGAACTATTCTTTTCAATTCAAACCGTTCGCGGGGACGAAAACCCATCGTGGGAAGCCCAAGAGGCTTATAAAAATTCTGATAGGCAAAATCATTCAGCGCGATGCCGGAAGTTTGCTCAACGATCTTTTGCATGAAAAGAAAACCCAGGTCGCTGTATCTGTATTCATGCTTCTCGCTCACAGGAGATTCCACAATTCTTTTCCAGATCGTATCCGGATAGTTTTTGTTGATATATAATTTTTCGGCAACACGTAAAGGATACTCATCGCTCTTTGTTTTATTAAAAATGCCCGGCTTGTAATCACCCTTTTCAAGTGTGTGCAAATAGAACGGTATCCAATCTTTCAATCCTGCCTGGTGCGCCATCATTTCCCGGATTACGATGTTTCTTTTATTGGTTCCGTCCAGCCAGGGCAGATAACGATACAATGAATCATTCACATTTATTTTTTTCTCTCCCACCAGTTTCATCACCGAAGCGGTGGTAGCGCCAATCTTTGTTACCGAAGCCAAGTCATAAATATCATCCTTCTTCACAATGCGTTTGTTCTCGTAGGTATGATAACCAAAAGCTTTATAGTAAAAAATTTTTTTGTCTTTCGCCAGCAACACCTCGCAACCGGGAAAAGCTTTATCTGAAATTCCTTTTGTGACGATAGAATCGATCCATTCGAGCTGTTTGGGATCCATTCCTGCATCTTCGGGCACCGTATATTTGAACCGGATAGGTTCTGCCGTAGAAATCCCGGAGAAGAGAGGAAATTTCTGGGAAGCAGTTACCGGTAATTTTCCTTTGGCAGCTATTCCTCCGAAGATCATTTGCGCAGAAAGATTCATCAGGTAATCGTTATTCTCGTAGCTCATCACGATCGCATCGGTGCTGTCGGCAACACCGTCAAATAACTGGAGAGAATACGCATTGGCAAAAATTGCGAGAATGGTTTTTGATTGCAGATTGACTCGCTTCACAAAAGCAACTGTTTGCTTTGTAATTCCAAAATCTCTTTTCGGATCGTTGTTTGCACTTGCTGCGCAGATGATCACAAGATTATAATCGCGAAGTTTTTTAAGAAGCGTGTCCACCTCATTCTGTCTCGGCTCTTTCGGAAGAAGGAAGTTTTTAACAGGATAATAATATCCCATCATCTCCTGAAACTTATTGCTGCCGTTTGTGCCAATCGAAACAGAAGCAATTCTTAATGTATCAAGATGTACAAGCGGGATAAGCTTATTTTTATTTTTAAGAAGCGTCACTGAATTTTCAGCAAGCAAAATATTGAGATACTCGCTTCGATACGAGTTCAGATCGTGAATAAGATATGTTGTGTCGATCGGAGAATATTTATTCAATCCTGCCCACTGCTTTGCCAGCAGTATCTTTTTGCATCGTTTGTCAATTTCATCCTGCGTTATTTCTCCCCGTGAAATGGCATTTTTAATTTCAACGATCGCCTTCGGAACATCTTCAGAAAAAAGCAAAACATCATTTCCTGCGATCAATGCTTTCGCATCCACTTCTCCGGGTTTGTAAAATTTGGTAACGCCTTTCATGTTCAGCGCATCGGTGAAAATAAGTCCCTGGAACTTCAATTCATTTTTCAAAAGATCCGTTACAATTTTCGGAGATAAAGTAGAAGCTCTGTTTGTCGTTGTATCCAACGCAGGGATATACAAATGCGCCACCATCACACTCCCAACACCTTCACGGAAAAGCTGTTTGAAAGGAAAAAGTTCCAGCGAATCGATCCGTTCCTTCGACTGGGAGATCACCGGAAGTGTTTTATGCGAATCACTGTCGGTATCGCCATGGCCGGGAAAATGTTTTGCGCAGGCAAGCACTCCTGCATCCTGGAGCCCTTTCATGTACAAAAGAGATTTTCTTGCCACATTGAATTTATTTTCACCGAACGAGCGGTTGCTGATCACAGGATTACGGGGATTATTATTGATGTCAACCACCGGGGCAAAATTCACATGAATGCCCAATCGTTTGCACTCGCGTGCGATCTCTCTCCCCATTAGGTAGATCAGTGAATCGGCCTGGGATGGAATGGCACCAAGCGTCATTTGTCTTGGAAAGCGAACGGTGCTGTCAAGGCGCATGTCCAACCCCCACTCTGCATCCATCGCGATCAGAAGTTTAACTTTCGAAACAGATTGATAATAATTCGTAAGCGATGCCTGGCGTTTTGGTCCGCCCTGGAAAAAGATCAATCCGCCAATGCCACAGCTGTCAATCAATCTTTTTATTTGCGCTTCTTCCCTTTTTTCATTTGAATAGGCTGCAACCATAAATAACTGCCCTATGCGCTGATCGGGAGTCAGGGTGTTGAAAACAGAATCTGCCCACCTCACCCCCGGCCCCTCTCCTCCAAGAGAGGGGAGAAGAAATACAGGCTGAGAAAAAGAGAGAAGAGATGAATAACAAATGACAAACAGGAATGCACTATATCTTAAGGAAATTTTCACTTAACAAAGTTAGTTTACTCATAGTGCGCTCAGGATATCAAAACGCTATCTTTTCAACGCTGGAATGTTGATGGGGATGAAATATAGTGGATAAAATAAATACCGGTACTATTTTACTTTCTGATCGCCTTTAAAAGAGACTATAAACACACCCTTAAAACCCATTGCATTAAGTTTGTTTTTATACTCGACCGCTTTCGCATGATCTGCAAAATCGCCTGCGGTATATTTATAGGTACCGTCTTCCTGGTATTCCTTTATGTTCTCCACTCCCTTAAATTGCTGCGCCTGTTGCGCTGAAGTTAATTTGGATGAACTGGAAGCTAATTGTATTCTGTAACTTACTGCATCATTTGCAGGAGAAGCCGTAGTGGCCGGGGGAGCAGTATTCACAGGAACGACAGAAGAAGAAGTATCTTTTACACCTCCGGCTTTATTTCCGGGGCTGGGAGGAGTAGTTACCCTCTTATTATCCTTAAAGAAAACTATGAAAGCATCTTTATATCCCATAGCGCGGAGTTTGTCTTTGTAATCTGTCGCGTTATCAAATTCGAATGTTGAAAAATCTCCTGCAGTGTATTTGTAAACTCCCGCCTCAGTATATTCCTGCACTTTGTCAACTCCTTTGAACATTTTTGCACGTTGCGCCTGCGATAACCGGGTTGGACTTGAAGCGATCTGCACCCTATAATTAACACCTGTGGTATTCGCAGGCGGAGGATTTACAGGAGATGAAGTATTGACAGGGTTTGCAGCATTTGTTGGATTTGCTGGATTTACCGGAACACTATGTGTATCTCCCGATGTATTTACAGGCGGCTGAGATACCGGGGTGATATTCATGGCACGTTTTTTCTCCCCATAAATAAAATCCACCATAAATTCTTTTGCTCCGTTAAAACTTACAGTGTATTGAGGCTCCTCCAGGACAAATTGGTCGCTGAAAATATTATTGATGGTCACCTTGTATTCTCCCGCTTTAGGCACATAAAGCGTATAACTTCCATCCGCAGAAGTAAGTGCAGGAAAATTATTTCCTACAGAATCTGTAGCGGTGATCCGGATGTTGGCAAGAGGCATAGAACCTGCCGAAGAATATTCATCGCGATTCAAAATTACTCTTCCAATTACCCGGTAGCTCTGGGCAAAAGGAATGTAATATGTTGTATCGCGCCTGATATTCAGATTCTGCTTCTGGCCATTAAGGATGAAAACATCTTTGAGGTTCTGCAAAGGGAAAACGCTGATATTGACTTCCCCTTCGGGGATATGATAATAAAGAACCTGTCCGAAATTATCCGTTACCATTTCCGCAGGTGAAAACTGACCCGGATCCCGTTTAGATAGTTTTGTAATGGAATCAAATTGCGCTTGCTTATCGATCGAGATAACAATATCCGAAAGCCCCTGTTCATTACCATCCATAACTTGATTTCCGTTAATATCCCTGTAACAAATAATTTTCAGATTATAATACTTAACTCGGGGCTGAGGAATGTCAAATGCTTTTTTAACGCCCACGCTCAGGTAATAACTTCTTGAATACACTTTTTGTCCTTCGGCACTGACCAGGCTTGACATATAAAGGTTATTGTCAACAAAAAATGTCCAGTCATGGCCTAAAAAGAATTGCAAACGCGCATTGAGCGCAATACGTTCGCTGTTTGATAATACTTCGTAGTAATAACTGTCATACGAACTGAGCAGCAATGTTTTATTAAAAAAGTATTTCTGAAAAAAGGGCATTATCCGAAGCGACTTGCTGTAACGTCCGAAATAATAATAATCGCTTTGCGTAACTAAACTGTACGGCCCCAAGTAGTAGAATATATTTACTCCCCAATTTCCTTGTATCACATTAAGGCCTGCTTTTGCATTAAAAAAAGTTTTCCGTGGAACAAATGACGGGGGGAGTATTAAGGTAGAATCTTCAGCATCAGTGACAATAGTATAACCGGCCAACAGATAGGGGTTAATAAAACCCGATGTGCTGTTCTTGTAACTGCAGCGAAGCGATAGTTTGGGTGAAATAGTTTTGAAATGCGTATAGGTGCTGTCTCCTGTCAACCGGTTTATCTTAAGTGCTGTATAAGAATAATGTTCTAATTCAGGGCCCGTGAAGAAAGTCAGTTTATTTGTCACGCGCTTGGCAATTTCCACCTTATGAACTCCGGAAAAATATTTGTTCTCAGGGAAAAGGATACCGCGGTTATACATATGCGGATCCTGCAGATACAATGAAGAACTGCCAAGCAAATAATATTTTTTGTTAATGAAGTACTGCGCATTTCCATTGATGTTCAGTTTACCGCTGAAATACTGTGAAAAATCCTTCGATGCCAAAAGCACATTCACACCGGCAGATACTTTTTTAACATGCATCTGATACCCAAGTTGCCCGGCAAATCCAAGACGGGATACACCCGGATCATTGGTTACAACATAATTTCCATTAGGATCAAGAAATGACTGGTTAGTATAGTTATGCTGTGTGAGGGAGGAAGCTAAAAGAAGACTGATGTTATGCCCGGGTAAAAACGGGTAATTTAAATGCACCGTTGCACCGTATGTTTTTAGCAGGTTGTAATTATCCGCAATGAGATTTAATGAGGTTTTTAAGGATATTGATTTCGGCAGCATGGTTTCATGAAAGATATTCCCGCTGTAAATTGGAACACCTATGGCGGCTGTAAATGCTCCTCCGATTCTATTCGTAGAGTTGATTGCATACTTTCCACCGATTCCGCGTCCGTAAATACCGAAGAACCCTGAACCATAAGAATTAATATCTCCAACCTTTACTTCCCATTTTTGGGATCTATATCCCGCCCACATACGGCTGTTCCTCCAAAAATAATCACCGGCATTCATGTTGGTATATCCTTCAAATGGAATATTGTAAAACCGAACATTGTAGTCAATCACATCATCGTTTTTCAAAAAAATCGTACCATAGGCAGCCATCAGCATTCTCGGGCTGACATCAGAAAGTATATTTTGTAATTGTAACTCTACGGTTAGTGGAGTAACTTTGTCCATCAACAGGTTGTAATAAGTGCTTTCAAGATATTTAAAATTTACGGATGTTTTTTTAATGATAGAATCCACCGTAGCGGTTATACGCACTGTTAATTTTCTGAAATCACGGTTCCACAAATCAGATTCATCTGCGGCTGGAATATATTTTATCGGAAAAGAAATAATGGTGTCACAAAGCGGCCTTAATGCAACAGAAGTATAATGTATGTTGCCCAGAGAACCATACATTTCGAGTGAACTGCCGATTTCAAATTCTAATTTCACCACTTCCGTACCGTTTCCTTTATTTACCAATTTTAATTTAAGAGGAGAATAAGGGGAATAACGGTCAAAATATATAGTACGCTGTATAGCATAAAAATCCCATTGCCTTTTCTGCGGAACAATAATGTAACACGCCTTACTGACAGAAGTTTGATTTTTATCGGGAAAGAGCGACCGGTTAGAGTGAAGTGTGGCATTGATCAAATAAGAAACTCCGCCAAGCGAAGTGCGGGCGAGCGAAACACGGATAGGAATGTACTGCGTATTTCCGGGAGAAACATTTACAGCCGTTTCCTCATCAGAAATCAGTTTCCATCCCTGCGGAACAGAAATCCTGACAGTACCTTGAATCGGATTTCCATTATTGTTGGTTATTTTTAGGATATTAAAATAAGTGGAATCAGGACTGTGTTCAACTTTTTCTTTTACAAACTCCAGTGATACAACGCTATGTGGTTGAGAACTTGGGGTTGGGGCTTGGGAGATAGGCGATGCATGTACGATCGTATCTTTTTTAGCAGAAGAATCTGCGGATGCCTGAGCTAATAACTTATTAGTCCATAGCGATAAGAAAAAAACAAAGCTCAGGAAACAAATTCGCAATCCGTTCCGATAGCTACCGGTATTCGAAAACCAAAATATATTTAAACGACCAAGAACCGTAATTTTCAAAACAATTTAGAATTTAGAATTTTGATATCAGAATTTGTTTTTGGATTTTATGGATCCATTTCCAATGTATATATTATGTTATCCGAATAAAAATCAGCCGCCTTTCCTAATAAACTTGTTGTAACTCCGCAGCGATACGAAATATTAACCTGGTCGGCAGCAGTTGCCAAAGCGGGCGCAAGCGGAGGCAAGACAGCAGGACCGCCATCCACTATCATAGTAGGCGCAGCAGACAATGCGATAAAGGGGGAACCATAAACCTGACAAGACGGACATCCGGCAGAAATAGTTGCTTTTACTTCAATAGTGCTAAAAGGTAACTTATTACCGTTGAGACCTGTAATCCAACCGTCTGCATCAGCATCTTCAATATTTACACTAAGCTTCCATTTAGTATAATCAGGTAATGCTGCAGCATCAATTACCTGTAAACCAAGAAGTGTCCAATTGCTATAAGTAATGCCGGTATTATAGTCTTTGATTGAATTAAAAACAAAATCAACACTACCTCCGCCATACACCGCAATTCTCACTGATCCACCTTGGGCAGAAAGCAGGCAAAAGAAGGAAGGAAGAAGGAAGAATGCAATAAAAAATACTCCGCGAAGAAGTTCCTTCGGAACAAACCTCAAATTGTGCCAGTGTAAAATCATATCTACTATCTATTGGCAACCTGTAACCATGTGTACAAACACAATTTTACTGGTTGCTTGCTTACCGATTACCTGATTACCAATTACTTATTCACCGATTATTATTTAACTGAGTGAATTATTAATACAAATTAATTGATGCTCGTGATGCTCAATTTTGACGAAGAACTTGAAAAACTATCCGAACACTATATTGTCCTTAATGATTTTTTCCTTTTCCTGCCGATCTGAATAAATTTTTTCGAAGTTAGCAAATCATGCTCGCAAAATTAAGAAAAAACCCCGATAATGATTTTACAATATCGGGGTTTCATTATTAAACCTTTCCCGATTTTATCGGGATAAACTTTTACAGTGCTTCCAAGTCAAGAAATGCATTGTCAACATAACGATCAGGAACAGGACTTTGCACAAGTAAAGAAGTATTAGCCATAAGTGAAGTTCCACCGCCTATTTGTGTACCGCATTGCCATGAAATTGTGAAAGCATTTTGCACAACGTCTCCACCGTTTGCAAGAGCTCCCTTTGTGAGTACAACGTCACCTGCGCCTCCTGTATATAGCAATAAACCATTTGCAGTAGCATTTGAGTTAAGATAAGGCGCTCCCATGGTTA
>OCZT010003197.1_pt1 | contig 16820 bp, 10 predicted proteins | sample 1539031 | NCBI WGS metagenome assembly OCZT01 (sample SAMEA3539308, study PRJEB22396) | soil metagenome | biome: tundra; feature: field; material: soil | place: USA | collected 2010-05 | depth 0.15 m | reverse complement strand
TTCGGCATGATGTGCCGTGTCACCACTTCGCCGGGTTCGTTATAGGGACGCCCCGTCAACCAGACCACGCGGCAGGAACTTGAAAAGCTGCCGTAGTCGAACGTGAGAACGAGTCCGGAGCCGCCCATGCGCAGGGAGCTCCCGGAGGAGAAAAATAATGGCAAAGCTGACCAAGCCAGCTCGTGATCGGATATCCGCAACCAAGTTCGCGTTCCCGAAGCAACGCAAGGAGCCGCTGGAAAATGCCTCTCACGTACGCAACGCTGTTGCGCGCTTCAATCAGGTGAAGGGCGTTACGGAAGCGGAACGTCGTGCGGCGTGGAAGCGGATACAGTCTGCCGCAAAGCGATACGGAGTGGAACTTGAAGAGTCCGACTAGGTCGAACTCGGTACGTTGGATGCTTGCCATGGCAGCGGGAGTCGAAGCGCTTTCATCCAGTCTCCGATTCGAGTGGCTAACGGGGGTTTGCTGCGAAGCGGTGGAGTCTAGCGATTCGTGACCGGCGTCGTGCGAAAAGGTTGGGTGCCGGTTTCATACGGCACCCTGGGGGAGCAACAATTTAAAGAACGGTCTATCGTGTGTCAGAGCAAACACATGGTTGACAGATTGAATCCGCAGCCAGCGTGACTTCGCCACTTGACCCGAATACCATTCACAATCCAACCGAGCCTCTGCAACGGGACCCCCATCCTTCCTCTGGCTAAAGTCCTCGGGAGATTCACGCGCCCCTAGAACGTGAATCGTGCGGCGAACTGCAATACGCGTGGAGAACCGCTTGGGCTAATTTCCTGGAGGGCTCCGAAATTGCCCGGGCCCGAGTTGGGCATCAGGTAGCACGTCTGATTCGGCGTTGCGCCATCACCACAGTTGGTGCCGATGGGGTTGTATTGCAACTGGTTGATCCCGTTGCCGTTCTGCACGTAATAGTTGGCGTGGTTGAACAAATTGAACGCTTGCACCTGAAATTCCAGTTCTTTGCCTTCCCTGACTTCAAAGCTGCGTGCCAGCCCAACGTCGATCCTCTGCAGCCACGGGCCGTAGAAAGAATTCAGGCCGATGCCGGGCGTGGGGCCACCGCCGTTGATGCCTGCAGCTGTGTTTGCGGTGTCCTGGTTAAAGGCGGTGTCGTTCAGGTTGTCATTGCCCGGGGGAAGGCCAGGAGCAGTGACGCCGCAATTGTTGAATGTGTTGACGGTTATGGTAGTGGCCGAACTGGTGCATGCAGGACTCAACAACCCAGCGTAGGGGCGGCCGGAAGAGAACTCCATGACACTGCTCAGTCTCCAACCCGAGAGCAGGGCGCGTGCGGTATCCGAGCGGGTCACCTTCTCCAGTTCTGGCCGGTAGACGCTGGCAAAGGTAAGGCAATGGCGCTGGTCAAGCAGCGAGGGAGCATGGGTATTGCTGAAATCGAACTGATTGTTGAAGTCCATGCCATTGAGCATGATGCTCTTGGCAAAGGTGTAAGAAAACTGCAAAGAGAGACCTCGTGACATGCGGCGCTGCACCTGCACGAAGAAAGAGTTGTAGTGGTTTTGTCCGGGGCTAATCAGTTCGTTGATTTCATTGAAGCTGGAGGTGGTGCGGCCTTCGGTGAGCAGACCGTTGTCCATGTTCGGCAGGGTAATCGCTGGGCCACTGCAGGGCAGTGCAGTTGCGGTCGGAGGACAGACTATGGACCTCGTCGTGCCTCGCAACGGATTCAGGTTTAAGTCGTAGGCGCTGCCGGAAAGCAGATGCACCCCGTGATTCCACATGGTGCCAATGGTCAGAGTTGTGTTCTCGAAGATCTCGCGCTCAATCTGCAAGCTCGCTTGCAAAACATAGGGTGCCCTGAACTGTGGAGAAACCAGGGAAATGTCGGGAGAAGCCGCGAACAGGGGGGAGTTAGCGGGGAGGATATTCGGAAACGTCGGCACCTGCTGGTTCGGCGGACCCGCCCCATAAGTGACACTTGCCGAAGACTGCTGTGACGGCAGTCCGTTCGACACTACCGCGTTGCGATAATTCAGGCCGTTCATGTTGGTATAGAACTGTCCGAATCCGCCACGCACTACCGTCTTCGACTCAGGTTGCCAAGCAAATCCGAAGCGCGGCGCCACGCGGCGAAACTGGTTTGGATACTGCCCGGTGAACGGGAAGGCCGGATTCTTCTCGGGCTGCGGGTAAACCTGAAAGTCTTCGCGCAAGCCCATTTCCAGCGTCAACTTCGGCGAAGCCCGGAACGAGTCCTGGACGTAGAATCCATAATAGGGCACGGAAAAAGAAAAAGTCCGTGTCCCCGAGGCTTGGCTGAAGAGGTTGTATTTCCCCAGCGCAAAAGCCTCCAGGTTCGAAAATTCATAACTTCCCAGGAACGACCCGAACTGGACGGCGGCGTTCGGGTCCGCGCCGCCATCATTGTTGTCGGCATCCCAGGCGCGGCTCATATCGAAACCGAATTGCAGCGTGTGCTTGCCAATCACGTAGTCGACGCGGTCGGCCACGGAGTACTGTCTTTCAAAAACCCTTCCAACAGAGAAAGGAGCGTTGCCCAGAATGAAAGCGGCGGGACTATCCAGAATCAAGGTGGGGGTATTTGGAGCCGAACCGGTTGGAGTCGAGATCTGGTTGTCTTGCGAGGTGCCGGCGTGAAATTCGTTCAGCAGGTTGGAGGAGAATGTGTGCGTCCATCCCAGGCTGGCTTGGAAGGCATGCACGTAGGCGTTAGCCAGAGTCTGCGTCCCATAGTTACCTACAGTAGGGTCAGTGATGACGCCGCCGGGCGAGTTGAACCGGTTCACATTAAGACTGAGGAACAGGCCATCTCTGGAACTTGGCTGATAGTCCAGACGGGGAGTGAACACCAAATCGTTGCGCTCTCTGGCTTTGGTGCCGAGATTCGAGTTTAGCGCGTTCAGAGTGTTGGACACTTGCTGGAGGTAAACCGGATTGGTGGACTCAGGCGCGGTGTCCCCGCCCGGTACGGGCAAGGGCCCGTTCGGCGGAGGCAGCACCGTTCCGGCTGGAATATCAAAATTAGCACTCAAGAAACTAGCTAAGGTTGCCGGCGTTGTTGCCAACGCGGGGTTGATGACCGGAATCGGATTGTTCCGTAGTTGCTGCTCATAATCCACAAAGAACCATAAGTGGTTGGGCCGGATCGGGCCACCCAACCCGGCGCCGAATTGCTGCAAAGCATCTTCCGGCTTCGGGAAGCCGTTGGCCTTATCGATGGCGTCGTTGGCTTCAAACACGGAATTGCGGTTGTAATAGAACGCACTGCCGTGGAGCGCGTTGCTTCCCGACCGCGTCACGGCGTTGACGAAGCCCGCTCCACCTCCATAGATGGCCGAGTATGGGCTGACCGAGACTTGGAACTCCTCGATTGCGTCCTCGCCATAGAGGTAGGGGATGCGGTAACGGCCTATGATGTCGGCGAAGTAATTGCTGGTCGCGTTGGTTCCGTCGACGGTGAAGGCATTGGTGCCATTGCCGTTGGCGTAGCCCGAGTCCTCGCCTCCCTGCTGTCCCGCGACACTGACGAGACCGGTATCACCGTCATAGCTGGTATTCGGCGTCAGCGTTGCGAAGCCGGTATAACGGCGTCCGTTAAGCGGCAATTCCTCAATTAACGATCGCTCAAGCACCGTGGTGGCGGAAGATTCCGTCGGCCGCAGCAGTGGCGTCGTCCCGATTACTTTGATTGCGTCTGCGCTGGCGCCTACCTGCAGCTTGATATCTTGCGAGGTGGTGTTTCCCACCTGCACTCGCACCAGGGCCTCGACCTCGCGAAACCCTTTGAGATTGGCGGTAATAGAGTAGGAGCCCGGCATGACGGTGGGAAATCGGTAAAGTCCGGCGTGATTGGTCTCAGCAATTTGCTCTACGCCGGTTGCCAGGTTCCGCGCCACAACTGACACTCCGGGCACGACCGCTCCGCTCGGGTCGGTGACCCGTCCACCGAGCGCGCCGGTCAATACGACATTCTGGGCAGTCAACAGTACGCAGCTCGCCAATACCCCCAAAACGCTGCACGCAGCCAGACGATTGGCCACTGTCATTCTCCCGCTGAATCGAATGCCGGATTGCCTCAACGTGGTTCCTCCAACGATTTCCACTGCCGAACTCCGAGCCTGATTAACCTACGGAAAACCTGCGTTGTTATCGTCGCCAAGGTCTCGCTATTCGGCACGGGGACGATGCTGACGGTGCCATTGTCCTGGTGGGTATTGTAGCCGCAGACGCCGTGGTCGCACTCGTACGAAAGACCCGCGCCGATCCCCTTGTCGTTGGCAACGATGAGCGTGTTATTGGCCTCGTCCAGTACGACCGAGCTCGGCGCATAGGCTACCGGGATCATGCCCAAGACGGGATTCTGCGCGCCGGGGCTGAGGTCGACCACACCGATCGCGTTGGCATTGTAAAGCGCAACGTAGGCAATGCCATTCTTGCCATCGACGGCGATCGAGTTCGGCGCGGCGCCATGGGCCGGTTGGCCTGCGCCGGGCACTCCGATCGGCAGCCCAAGGTTGATCGTCCGCGCCACCACGTTGGCGACCGTGTCGATAACCGAGATGGTGTCGCTATAGGTATTGGCGACCGCCAGCGACTTTCCGTAGAACGCCATCCCGGTCGGGTGAAGACCGGTCGAGATGCTAGCCGTGACCGTCATCGTGGGCAGATCAACCACAGAAACGGTACAGTGATCGCGGCGCCAACCACCGGGTCGGCGACGATTTCAGTGCCGGCGGAGTTGATCTGGAAGTCTTCCTCCAAAGCGGCCGGCCACCCTCATTGCTGACGGAGGCAGTCACGCCGTTGGGGTTGATCACGATGCTGTGGGGCGCGTTGCCAACGCGGATCGGCACACCCTGCGTCGGCGGGTTCGCGGTCAGGTTGATCTGGGTGAGCGTATCGTTCTGGTTGAGCAGGGCGTAAGCGCTCGTGCCATCCTTGGAGCGCGACGCCGCCGGGATAAGAGGTGTACCCAGAATAGAACGGCCCGCGGGGGTTGCCATAAGAGGCTGGAGGACTGTTCGGAAAGCAGGTGATGAAGGAATTGTTCGGCGGCACGCTCACTTGGGCGTCGTCTTCCAACAAGCCCGCTGCACTGACCTTGGCGATGGTGACATTGCTACTGTCCTGGCTGAACACCAGGTACTTGCCGTCCGCCGAATACGCTATGCCGCTATAGCTACCGCTCGAATCCGTTCCGAACGTGATGTAGTCCTGCAGGATCTCACCGTTGCTGGTGTCGAAGATCTCGACCCTCCGTCGCGCCCATGGTGAGGACGGCGGCGGTGTGACTTTTGACATTGGGGTTCAGCGCGATGGCCTTGGCGCGGACCCGGATGCCGAGCTCGACTTGTGTGCCGGCTGGTGTGATGATCTGGCCATTGCCGACGACCCCCGAGCCGTTCGGCTGCGGGCCGGTGACGTAGGTCGGGTACTCCTTGGACTGAGCAGCGGCGACCGTCGAGAAGCTCAGCCCCGCCGCCAGCACGCCGGCGAGCGGACACATGCGGTTGATACTCGACTTATTTCGAGAGTAAGTGCAAGAGCAAACACATGTTTGACACATTGAATCCGCAGCCAGCGTGAACTTCGCACTTGATAAGCAAATTCTCAAGGCGGCAAGTCTTCGTTCCTTCGTCCAGAAGCCGACTTCTTGCCCGCGGCACTAAGATTCGTTACCGTGAACCAGCGGCCGCCACATCGCTCCATAGCTAAACACTAGTAAGCTGTCCCGATGACTTCGTAAGCAGTGTTCCCTTGCCGAGTATCTGTAAAACCAGCACAGGTTTCAACTGATAGGGCATAGGCGCTTCGATCCGTGCTTTCATTATCGCCGGGACCAAAATCGCCAACGATATTGTGCGGCGGTTCTGGCGACCCAACCGTCAACTTTGCCATCAATGCGCAAACCGCCTATAACGGTTTCATAAGCCGCGGCGTAACCATTGTTTCCCTGGTAGACGTCGATTCCGAGATTCAACAGGAATTTGGCGGCGGCGTGGATCCCACATACGAGATTGACTATCACGGGCTACTCGAACGTCCGTTTTGCCTCCAGAAGGCGAAGCAATCCTTCGATCTGTACAGGTAAGCAGTGAGAAGGCCGGAAAAGATCTGATTCGGCTCTTGCAGCCCCGGGCTACGGCTACGGTCCCGCGGACCTTGATGTCATCAAGGGAAGCCGAAGCTGCGCTTACTCGGTTTGAATCAATAGGAGTTGACACAATCTTCAAAATCCAGTTGCGCCATCTTTCCGATGCCGCAGGCGAAAACCGGCCAGTTCGCATTGGTAATGGGATTCCAGGGCGCGCCCTGCGGCAGCGGCCTGGGATTCAAAGTGGTGTTTCCAGAATTGTACTGGCCCATGTAAAGTGCCTGTTGCGCATTAGGTTGGGTATTAATTAGTGAAATACTGTTTGCCAGTTGTGGATAAAGTTGCAGCAAAGAAGCGCCCAAAGGACCTTGCAGGGAGTAAGCAGCCGAAAAAGTGTAATAGCTGTTGAACTGCGCCGGCAGCGGTACTTTAGAGAGGTCATAGTTCAGGGAACTGTAGTCGTTGGGGGTAAGCGTATTCCCAGTCAAGGTAAAGATCTTAAAGGCGGGGTTCTCGCCAAAGCACGGAGTTATGGCCGGCACTTCATCCAGCACAATCGAGGGGGACAGGATGCGATATTCGTCCATGTGAGTGTGGGCACCGAGAGTCATGGTTATAAGACCCGGATACTTCGCAAGTATTTGCAGAAAGCTTGTCTGATAACTCTGGTACATCATCATCGAGCCAGTTACAGGCTGGCCGCTGACAATAGTGGAGGCAGTTTCAGTTGTATTTGCGCCGGGAGGTACATGCATTAAGAGCCAGACTTTGTGGCCGGCAGTTTGGGCGGAAGCGAGGGTGGAATCAAGCCAGGAGAGTTCAGCGGCTACGGCACTGTCATTGTCGCCTGGGACGCCGTTGGCCATTACGTTGGTATTGAGTCCGATCACCACCAAGTTAGATCCAAGCGGCTGGGCAGAATAATATCCACCACTGGTGAAGGTGTTAAGAAAAGTTTGTTGATCCACAGTCCCGCTGACAAATTGCGTGTAAAAAGTTTCTGCCGTATTAGCAAGAAAAGTGCTATCCGGTCCGTAGCCTGTGTAGGAGTCGACATTTCCAACCGCGAACAGGACGGGGAGGTTTCCGATCGCCGCCCTGATCTGTCCGGTCACGAAGGCAACCGTCTTGTCGGTAAAGGCCTGCATGGCGGCGACCTGTTGCGGAGACGGGGATGGCGGGGGGACCGGGGGCAGGCCCTGACAGTACTGGTAATATAATGATTGAAAGTTGTGGCCGATTAGGTCGCCGCTATAAATGACGAGCGGACTTGCTCCCAAGTTTTGCTTTATGCTGGCGAGTGCAAGCACCAGCAAAGGGTAGTTGGTATCAGTACCCCATACCGAAGGGGTTGTAACTGTCGAACCCTGAAATAGGCTCGGCCAGCCGCTCGAGTCCGCACTCGTACAAAGAGTTGGGTAGGTAGTAAGATTTGGGTCATAAAATGGATTGAAATGAAGGTCCGAGAACACAACCACGGGGAAATTGGCGGTGGTGGGGGTGATGGGAGTGGTGTTGGTCACAGCGCCGCACCCGAATAACAGGTAGACACTTACCAACCCAAGAAGAAATATACAGCTCAGAAGTTTTGACATAGAAGTTTCTCCTTTTGACGCGTGATGCAGCGAGCCGCCTTCCGAGGAGCCTCTTAGTTCTTGCCTGTCTTCGGTCTCTGCGCCGCGTCCCGCGCCAAAGACCTGCGGTAGTCGGCCAGCAGTTTCTCGCGGTTTTGGCGCAGGTCTTTTCCGGTCGGCGCGGTCGGATAAGGCTTGTCGCCCATCAGCCCCTTCCAGAGAATGCGATTGAAGACCCCGCCATCGACGCGATCCGCGTCCGTGAAGTCCATTCCCTGGGTGACTCGCGCCCAATACTTCGCGTCCGGTGTCGGGTTGTTGCAGGGCTTCGCCGGTTGGGGCAGTGGCAGATTCGTGCAGTAGAGAATCGACGCGGGCGTAGCGGTAAAAGTCCATGCCCGGTTCGGCACCGTGTTGAAAATGTCGGTCATTGGATTTCCCAGCGCATCGTTCAGGTTCATCGGCTGCAGTCCCAGAACCTCTTCCATCGTGCGCACGAAGTCGATGGTGTTGTATGCCGTCGAGACCACCGCATCCCTCACATAGGCGCCCGCTACGTACGCGGTGGTGCGGTGCGAATCGATGTGGTCGCCGCCATCCTGCGCGTCGTCTTCCACGATGAAGATCAGAGTGTTGTTTTTGTATACCGGGCTGTTGGCGATCTTCTCGACCAGCATGCCCACCGCATAGTCGTTATCGGCTTCATCGCGGTCCGGAGTATTCACGCCGTCGATCGCGGTCGCGAAGTTTCCCGTGTGATCTTTCATCAAGCGGACCAGCGTCAAATTGGCCATTCCGCCCGTGGCGTAATTGGCATCGAAGTCCCGCTCCCACTCCTTGAAACGGTAGTAATCGGGGAACGAAGGATCGAAACCGCGAAAGTACGGATCGGTAAAGGGCGCCAGGGCGACACTCGCCGGTGGGGCCACGACGGTGTTGGTGGAGAACGGGTCGTGCGCCAGCGGAGTCTGGCAGGCGGGCTCGTTATAGCAGGTCGTGTCGACGAAGAAACCATAGTCGCGAACCGTGAGACCGGCGCGCAGCGCATTGTTCCACAAATAGCCGGTATTGATTTCATCGTTCGGTCCATCCGGCGCAGACGTGTCGGTCTGGCCCGGTAACAGATCCTCTCCGTCCGGTACGTCCGGCGAAAGGGCTCCGCCCGGATAAAGTGGATCGGAAGCCCGGCGCTGGTCCGCGGTCGGCAGGGCAACGTTCACACTGCGATTCGTACCGCCATCCAGGCTGAGGCCGCGTTGCGCATAGTTGACCGGATATTGGTGCTCGATTACGTCGGGGGCGCGCGCCGACGTGCTCCACGGCCATCCGTCGTAGCTGACTTCAGCGCTGGCGCGGAAATTGTCGAGGGTAACGAAGGTTTGCGCCAGATTATGCAGATTCGGCGTGATCGCCTGTCCAAACAGTGCCAACGTGGGATCGCCATTGCCGCGTCCCAGGTCGCCCAGAATCTGGTCGTAGGTCCGGTTTTCCTTCAGGATGTAGATGACGTGCTGCACGCCCGCATGCACCGCCGCCATCACCGAGCCGGTGCTGGAGGTGTTCGCGAACCGGTTGTTCGTGGTTACGTCCTTGGTCAGTGTGGGGAGCTGCGCCATGGCGCTCGAGATCGGGAAGCTCAGCAGTCCGGCTTTGGTCAGCTGGGGATTGTACTCGTTCGAAGAAGTGCAAGTGGGATAATTCGACGGCCCGTACGCATAGCACCAGTTGGGATTGGGGCCCGTCGGCGATTTCGCATTGACCGCGTACGCCCAGGTGCTGCCGCTGGCGTTGCTGAGGCTCACCGAGTTCGGATACCAGCCGGTAGGAATGAGACCGACTACCTGGTCGCCGCTATTGGTGCCCCCGAGCTGCACTACCGCGATGTTATTCAGATTGCCATTGGTCACGTAGAGATAATTCTCCAACGGCTCCGCCAGCGTCACGCTGTTGGTGTTCGCCCCCGTATATGGCGTCAGCGAGAGAGACTGCATGACTGACGGCGGCGCGATGACCGGGATGCTCTCGACCACCGTGTTCGTTCCGAGGTTGATTACGTCCACCGTATCCGACTCGTCTTCGGCAACGTACAGGAGCGTCTGTGCCTGGTTCAACGTCATCTTGTTCGGCTGGCCTTTCACGGGAATACGGGCCGTCAGCACCGGCGCTACGGTCGCTGGCGTCACGCTGCAAGATGGCGGTGCCGTACCGTTAGTACAGATCGGCTCCATTTTCACTACGTCGATCTCGCGGTCGCGCAGGCTCGAGACATAGGCTGTCCAGTTCGGCACGCCATTCGTCACGCCCCCTGCCACCACCACCCCAAACGGATATTCGCCGCCCGGCGTGCCCGGCATCGGCGCGGGCATGCCCGGCACCGGCGAGGGGATGGCCTTGCCGGGGCGCAGATCGACTTCCACTCCTTGCAGTGTTCCTTCTCCTCCTTGCGCCGAAACCGGCGATGCTGGGTTGTCCGTGTTCCATTGCCCCACCCAACGGGCCAAGCCTCCGGTAAACACCGTGATCGAGTCGTTATAGTAATTCGCCACCACCAGCACCTGGCCATCGTTGGAAATCGCCACTCCGGCGGCGCAAGGCGCCACGAAAACCGCGGCGTTCACCGAGGCGAATGTGCCGTTGAGTACGGGAAGGCCATTGCCCGAAGGGTGGCCCGCGGCAATCCCCAGCGTGGGATCTTGGCCCAAGTCCAGTTCGGCGGCCAGCGCCCAAATATGGGTGGTTGGGTCCTGAGTGACGATGTGGATATTGTCGCCATTGTTGGGCACGGAGTAGGGGACGGGATCGGTTCCGTAGGGAGCGTCGCCCATGCCGCCGGACACGTAAAAAGCGTGGTTGGCCGGGATGGGATCCCAGACAATCCCGTGATAGGCATTGGGGATGGGCAGCGCTTGCTGAAAGACCGGCGCTCCGGATTGAATGTTGTAGATGAACACGTACTCACTCGAGAACAGCGGGTCAAATAATGGGAACGGACCTTGAAAGACGCGGTTGTACCCGCTGGTCAGAACCAGCAGGGTGCTACCGTCCGGACTCACCGCGCTGCTGGCGCCGTACCCGGCCAGCCATTCGACCGGAGGTACCTGCGCATCGAACGGATCGGTTATGACCATGCCTGTGTCCAGAAACTGAAAACTGGATCCGGTGGTTGCCAAAGGCGTAATCGATTGGCCCACATTGGGAACAGATTGCGGCGCGTTGTATAACGTGATGGTCACCGGTGCCGTGGTGCTGCCCGAGGCGTTCAAAGCCGTCACCATGTAGGTCGTCGTGACCGGCGGCGGTGGCACAATCGTAGAGGACGGAGCCGTGGGCGTTCCCGTGATGATACCCGTGTTCGGATTCAGGACCAGACCGGGAAGAGCTGGGCTGACAGTGTATGAGGTCGGCGTTCCGCCGCTGACGCTAAACGACGGAGTGTCCGCTGTGATGGCTACCCCCGCCGTATAGACGGGCGCTGGGGCGCTATAGTGCAAGCCCGCCGGCGCCAAGCCCGCGCCCGCGGCGCCCACCGTAATCGTTAGGGTCGCGGTGGTGCTGCCAGACGCGTTGGTGGCGGTCACGATGAAATTGCCGGTCCCGGTTGCCGTGGGCATTCCACTGATAATGCCCGTACTGGCAAAAATGGCCGCGGGAACGGTATTGGGAGCGAGCAAGCCGCCCGGAAGAGTTCCGCTCACCGTGTACGTTGCTGGCGCTCCGCCGGTGCTGCTCGGAGCATTGTCCGGGATAGGCACGTCAACCGTGTAGAACGCCGTGGGATTCGAATACGTCAGGCCCGCCGGAGGCGCGATGCTCACCGTGATGGTCAGCGGCGCCGTGGTAAAGCCGGCCGAGTTCGACGCCGTAACCGTGTAGACGGTAGTGGCGGTCGCTTTAATTGCCGTTCCGCTGATCACGCCGGTGCCGGTGTTCAGGACGATGCCCGCCGGAAGAGGCGGTGTGGCACTATACGAAGTCACATCGCCGCCAGAACTGGCCGGGCTGTTCGCCGTAATCGGCACCCCCTGGATGTAGACTGCTGTGCCCAAGGTGTAGGTGAGGCCCGTGGGCGCCTGAGCCGGGGCTGGAGAACTATGGCTGATGCCACCGCATCCGCAGAGGAGCAGAAGGAATACTGCCGTCAGAGAAAGAGCGAAGAGATTGGAAAGTTTGTAAGTCCTGATGCACATGTTCACAACTGGCTCCTGTATTTGCGAATGGTGGAGTTTTGCCCTAGGTTCGTTTCAATTTTCTTTTGACCTGCGCCTGATCTTCTCCTCCGGGATGTTGCACGCGGGTCTCCACCCGGCAAAAAGCATCGCTGAAATCCGCTTCCGATTCGCACTCTTGGGCGAATGCTAAAACTGCGGAGCCGTGGCCGGCAGCGTCGCGGAGTTTATGCCTTCGCAGAGCTGGTTGTTCACCGTCAAGTTGCCGTTCGCGTCCAGCGTCACCGTCCAGATGGTGTCGTAGTCTTCCACCGGCCAGGCGGGCGCCACGGGCGCCAGGGCGGGCGCTCTGTAATAGCTCTGGATCAGTGCATTGACGGCCGAAGAGATCTGAGCGTGCTCCCATGTCATCACAAACGTCTGGCCGGAGAATGGTGGGTTGGTCCTGCCGGCGATCTGTGGGGCGTTGAAGAAAAAATCGCTGGTTTCCTGGGCCCCGTTCGCATCGGACATCAGGAAATTCGCAGCCAGATTGTAGGGCAGGTTATTGGCGATGGCATAGGGTTCGATGGTCAATGCGGGCGTAAGATGCGACCAGTTGGCATTGCCTGAGGAGTTTTCGGTTCCGATGGCCACCTGGGCGGGATCGAGCGAATAAACCTGGGTGGGGGCGGGATTGAATTTACCGCTCAGCGCGTTCGGAAGATCCAGCGCGCGCCATTGTCCCGCTGCGACATAGTTGCCGTCGGCAAAATAAGCCGTGGGATGCGCGTTGGCGTGCCGGAGCATATAAAGTGTTTCGTCGGTGTTGATTCCCTGCGGGGTTTTGGCGCCATTCACACCGTCCGTCACGGCGATGCTGAAAGCGGGCGTTGCGCATGGCGACGGCACAATTGCCGGGGGCGGCAGCGCCGGATAGGTGGAAGGCGGGTTCAGGTTGCTGTTGTAGGTAATCAGGGTGGCGCTTCTTTCCGTTAGCGAGATCGAGATCGCGTAGATATAGTTGGGACTTATATAACTCGCCGGAAGAGTCAGGTTATATCCTTCGAGTGTATTGATATTGGCCATCAGGGCGCTGCTGATCTCCCAGGGTGCCGAGAACACGTAAAACCCCGGAGCGTCGGCTTGGACAATGCCGCTAACCAGGATTTCGTTGTCGCTTCCGGTGTCCGTGAAATCGATACCCTGGCAACCCGGGCAGACGTACGACGGCGTTCCCGGCACCGTCACTGGCAGCGGAGCAACTCCGCTCGGAAGCGACCCAGCCGCATACGATGCATTGATCGGGTAACTGTTCCCGGTGACTTGATTCAGGCCCTCCCCGTTACTGGACTGAGTGATCTGGTTCAGCATGGCGAATTGCTGCACCGTCTCCAAGCCCACCATATCGGGATAACGATTTGCAGTCTGCAGATGGGTCATCGGTTCGAGCGCGTAAATGCCGGTTACATTCTGGTTCCCGAGCACGTTCTGTTTCAGGAACGGCGCCATAAGCAGCGTCCGCTGCAGACCTTGATTGCTGAGATTGGCGGTAGTTGCATTGACGTCCCCCGCCGCATTGTTCGTCAAATCCTCGCTCACCACGAAGATCAGGTTGATATTATTGGCGCTCAGCGGGCCCTGCGTCGCTGAAGTGCCGCCATCGCCACCGCCGCATGCGCAACAGAAAAGAAGAACCACTGCGGCCAGAGCGAGACTACAAAATTGCATCGAGCGCATCGAAATTTCCTAAAATGGTTCCTGTAAGAAACAATCCAGACGGCCGGAATTCACCCCTCGTCCCACGGTTTCTAATCTCCCAGATCGGTTGCAGTCGCATTTCCACGTGCGCCAAAAGCACCGTGGAAATCTACTTACTGTTAGGCGTATCGGGCGCTCTCAGAACTGCGGAGCCGTAGCCGGCAGCGTCGGCGAGTTGATGCCTTCGCAGAGCGCGTTGTTCACCGTCAAGTTGCCCACGCCGTCAAGCGTTACCGTCCAGATGGTGTCGTAGTCGTTGTCCGGCCAATCGGGCGCAACCTGGCTGCTGCCGTAGGTTTCGAGCAGCGCATTGATAGTGGGCGGGATGTGCTGGTGTTCCCACGCCACCAGTAGGGTCTGGTTGGAGAACGCGCCCCCGGTAAAGAAATAATTGCTGGCCAAGGTAGATAACACAGGCGCATTCTGGCTGAAAACGGCGACACTGGCGGCCAGGTTGAAAGGCAAGTTGTTAGCGATGGCATACGGCTCCGCGGTCAACGAAGGCCTGACATACGACAAGTTGGCACTGCTCGCACTGGCCGCAAAGCCGATGGCAGGATCGATGGAGTAAACCTGAGTGGGGAGGGGATTGAGTTTGCCGCGTAGTGCGTTCGGAAGATCGAGGGCGCGCCATTCGCCCGCGGCCACGTAGTTCCCGTCTTCAAACCAGTCCGTCGGATGCGCTTCGGCGTGACGAATCATATAGACCGTCTCGTTTTTGTTGATATAAGTTGTGGCGCAGTCCACGCCGCACGTCACAGCGATGCTGAAAGTCGGCGTTGCGCACGGCGTCGGCACGATTGCCGGCGGCGGCAGCACCGGGTAAGTGGAGGGAGGGCTCACCTCGCTGTTGTAGGTAATCAGGCTGGCGCTTCTTTCCGACGGCGAGATCGAGAGCGCGTAGATATAGTTGGGACCCTGATAGGTTGCGGGAGGAGTCAGGTTATAACCTTCGAGCGCATTGATATTGGCCAACAGTAGGCTGGCCGTCTCCCACGGTGCCGAGAACACATAAAAGCCCGGAACGTCGGATTGGACGATACCACTGACCAGCATTTCGTTATCTTTTCCCGTGTCGTTGAAATCGAGCCCCTGGCAAGCCGGGCAGGGCGACGGCGACGGCGCGACTCCCGCCGGTATCGATTCTGCCGAATACGAGGCAAAGATCGGATAACTGTTGGCGGTAAAGCTCTGATTGCCGTCTGACAAAGTGACCTGATTCAGCATGGCGAACTGCTGGATGCTCTCCAGCGGCACCATGTCGGGATAATTGTTTGCGGTCTGCAGATGGGTCATCGGTTCGAGCGCGTAGATGCCGGTTACATCCTTCTTCCCCAAGACATTCTGTTGCAAAAAGGAAGCCATCAAAAGCGTCCGCTGTAGGCCCTGACTAGCGAGGTTGGCGGTGGTTGGATTGATGTCCCCAGTCGCGTTATTCGTCAAATCCTCGCTGACCACGAAGATCAGGTTGATGTTCGCGGCGCTGAGCGGAGCGGGCGTTGATGGCGTGATTGGAACGGAATTGCCACCGCATCCTGCGAGCAGCATCAGGGCAGGGGCAACGGCCAGAAGTATCAGTCGCACAACAACAGTTTCACGCATAATCATTTCGGAAAAAAGTCTGACAGGTCCAGACTTGAGCTGTCACTCCCTTTTTCGATTCCGGGGAACGCAGTTGGCCGTAGCGGTGTCTGATTGGGAACTCAGTGCGATTGTGGGCCCGGCTGGGGATGAGCGACATCAGTCGACAACTTCAAGCTTGAAGTGATTCTCTACGATACGGAAGATCTGTACTCTTGGGAGACCATCTTAGTTGCGGCTCTTGTGATGGCGACAGACTGCAGTTCTTCTTCTCAAAATTGCGGCGACACGGGACTTGACAACACCGAACTGCTCTCCGTAGTGGCAATCAGGTCGCTTGAGTCTATGAATGCTGGGCGACCCACACAGCGGGAGTAAGGTCTGGAAGACAGCGGATCGGGAGATCGGCCAGCCCCGGTAGAATCGAGGCAAGATAGTTGCGCACTGGGAGTTTTAACCGACGGCAGCTTTCCACGACCGAGAGAATCGCCGCAACCTTTGGTCCCGCTTGTGGGCTGCCGATGTGCAACCAATTCTTTCGACCAAGAGCTACCGGACGCATGGAGTTCTCCGCCAGGTTAGTACTTAGCTCTAATTCGGGATACTCCAAGAAGCGGGTGAGCTTCTTCCACAGTGCGAGCGCGTACTGGCAGGCCTTGCTAAGTGCGCTGGAAGGCAAAGCAGCGGACTGCGCTGCCTCGATCTTGCTGCGGATATCATCGAGAAGAGGTCTCGCTGTTTCCTGACGCCGGACATGGCGCGCCGCAGTAGTCATCGCCTTGCGCCGAGCTTCCGAATCAACGGCAAACAGTTCGTCCATCCGCGCCACAATCGGGGTTGCAACCGGATCTCGGGGATTTAGCTGCACTGCTTTGAAAAACTGTCTTCTGGCATGAGACCAACAAGCGGCATGTACCATTCTCGGACCGCCGATTTGATCGTAGGCCGCGTACCCGTCAGTTTGCAGAATGCCTTCGAACTGTCCCAGAAAGCGCTTCGGTCCATCGCGTCCACGGCCCAAGCGGAAGTCGAACACCACAGATCCTCCAGGGCGACTGTATTGCCACAGATACGCTTGGTGGTTCTTTCCCCGGCCCTCGCGTGTCTGCACATCGACCGGGGTTTCATCCGCTTGAATGTAAGTTCCGGTGATCAACTCTCGCCTCATCGCGGCGACCATAGGAACTAGCAACTCGCCGACTTTGAGGACCCAGCCGTCCAGCGTCGCGCGGCTGATTTCCAAGCCAATGTCTCTTTCCAGAATCACGCTCTGCCGATGCAGCGGCGTGTGGTTGCAATACTTGCTGACGACCGTGTCGATGACGATGCGGTCACTCGCCATGCACTTCTCGATGATCCGTGGGGGCAGGGGTGCTGAGACGACGCCAAGTTCCTCACACGACCGGCAAGCCCGCTTCTCTCGTTTCATGACCAGCACGAAATACCTCGCCGGCTCCACATCCAACTGGGAACTCTCCTCGTATCCGATCACCACTGTTTCTTTTCCGCAGCGTTTGCATACGCGCTGATCTAATGTGCAGGGCAGAATCCGCTCAACGCGAGGAAGATTCGCCGGCAACTCCTGGCGACCCGGATGCTTGACGGATTTCTTGGTCGAGCGATGCACTGGCGCGTGCTCGCTCTCCGCCTGCTCGATCATTTCACTG
>OCZT010003196.1_pt1 | contig 16821 bp, 10 predicted proteins | sample 1539031 | NCBI WGS metagenome assembly OCZT01 (sample SAMEA3539308, study PRJEB22396) | soil metagenome | biome: tundra; feature: field; material: soil | place: USA | collected 2010-05 | depth 0.15 m | reverse complement strand
TTCCGATCTAGGCTGAGCGTGGAGACGTTGCTCGCCGATGCGCGCAGCGCCGGCAGCAGCGGCTCCAACAGGCAGGCGTAACTGGCGCGGGAAACCGGCGGTGCGGAGCTGCGCCTCGAGTCCGGGCAGCGCCGCGGTGCGCGCCGTCAAGGCGATCGTGCAGTGCTCCGCTGCGTGCGCCGGGTGATCGATGAACGAGTGCAGGCCTTGCACGAGCGAGGTGACGAACGCCTGCGAGTCCGCGACGAGTTGCTCGTGTTTTGCCGGCATCTCGTAGTTGCGCGTGGCGGTGTTGAGTTGGTAGCGGTGCTCGTCGGCGCCGCTTTCAAGGAAGTCTTTCGTTTGGCGGAAGAATGTCTGCTCGACGCGGCCGTCCTCGAGGATGTCGAACGCGGTGTGCCGCAGGAAGCGGTTGCCCATGGCCGCCGTAAGATGCTTGAGGAGCTTGGCGTAGCCGGAATTTGGCAGGTGGAGAAAATGTTTGCGCTCGAGTCGCTCCCCGGCGGCGAGGAGCGTGAGGTCGGCGCCCTCGAACTGCACGTCGACGACGATCACGGGGTGGGTGGGGTTGAAACCCGGCGCGCGCGGATCGCAGAGCGCGGCGCAGGCCATGTCGACGATGCCGGCGAGCGGCAGCTTGAGTTCAGCGGCCATGCCGAGGAGCAGGCCGACTTTTTCCTCCTCGGTGGCCTCGTCCTTCAAATAAGAGCCAGGCACGGCAAGCACCACGCTCGTGGGCGTGCCGGCGGTGGCGGTGACACAGCTGGAGTATTCGCGCAGAAAAAAGAACGCGAGTTCCGAGAACGACGGCGGGCGTCCCGCGACGTTGAACGTGGACGAAGAGTCGTGCGCAAGCTTCGACCAAAACGTGTGGACAACGCGGCGCGGGTGGACGAACCACATGTCCTCGGCGGCGCGGCCGAAGGTGAAGTGGGTGCCCTCGTGATAGGCGAAGCCGGGCCATTCGGTGGCGCCATGGCGATCGGCGACGTCGAGGAGGCGGACCTCGGCATTGGTGCAGATGGCGGCGCGCAACGCGGCGTCGCAAAGTTCGATCCCGATGGTGGGCATGGAGCGGCTCAGGCGAACGCGTCGGAAGTTTCGTCCTTGGTGGGCACCTTCATCGTGTCGATCAGCTTGTCGCGGCAGTAGATCTGAGTCTCGATGACGAAGGCTTCCTGGCGCTGCTGCACCATGTGCAGGAAGAACATCAGAACGATGCACATGCTGAGGCCGACGAACGTGGAGTTGAAGGCGAGGCCGAGGCCCGTCGTCACCGACGAGATGTCGCCGTGGATCGCCTGCTCGGCAAAGTTCAACGCGTCGCCGATGCCGCGCACGGTGCCGATGAACCCGATCGCCGGAATCGCCCACGCAATGTAACGCACGAGCGAGAGCTGCGAGTCGAGCCGATCGCCGGCGATCTCGGCCCGCTCGCGAATGGCATTGGCGGCATCCTGAATCGAGCTGCTGGCATGGAAGCGGTAGAGCGCGGCGAGCAGGCATTCGGGGAGGAGGCGCTCGCGCCAGCGCGGTTCGCGCTCCACGGCGGTCCGAAGCTCCTTGTAACGATCGAGTGCGTCCTCGGGAATGATACGTTCGCCAGGCTGCACGCGGACAAAGTCCTGCTTGAAGAGCGCCCGCTCCTTGGTGACTTGGATGAACTTGTAGCCGAGCACGATCATGCCCCAAAGGCAGAAGACGATTTCCATCTGCGGCTCACGGTCCTTGATGATGATGTAGACCGGGCGCTCGCGGACGAATTCCGAGCCGGAATCTTGCGACATCAGGATCTGGCGCTTGACGAGGAAGTCCTTCGCATTCGGCTTCACGTAGCTCAAGTAGAAGATCTCGACGCTGACGAGAGCGAAGAGGAACGCGAGAATGGGGACGAGGAATTCGAAGGAAAAAAATCCCTTGTTTCGTGAAATCATAGGCCTAAAGTTTTCGCAGGTTACTCAGCAAATGCCGGAAGGCGGGGGCACATCTTAATCGCATCCTTGTTTGATAAAAAAACGAACCCGCTTACCATAGTGCGAGTCTAATTCAGCGCAACGGCACTTTTGATTTTTTTGTTTTTCGTAAAAATTATGGAGTCAACGCTTTCCCCCACTGTTTCCGTCCTTCCCGTCAAAAAAATCGTCTGCCTGGCGGCCGCGCTCGCGGTGTTCGCCGGCAGCGGCTGTTCCTCCGGCGTCGCGCCGTCCAAGACCGCCAGCGGTGCGGGCACCGGTGCCCTGTTGGGCGGGGTGGCTGGCGGGGTCGTGGGTAACAACAGCGGCATGGGCTCGGGCGCCGGCATCCTTGGCGGCGCCGCCCTCGGGGCGATTACTGGCGGCATTGTCGGCATGGTGCAGGAAGCCAGGGACCGCAAAGAGCAGGACCGTCTCTCTCAAGAACGCGCTTATCAGCAGGAACTTGCCAAGAAACGCGCCGAGGAGGCCAAGCGTAAATCCGCCGAAGACGAAGAACTCGCCATCGCGCAAGGCTTCCGGATTTCGGACTTTGAATTAAATGATGCTCAGAAAAAGACGGACGAGACCGCTGATCGCCTGAAGAAACTGCAGAACGAAAAGGCCGCTGCGCTGGCGCGGAAGAAAACGCTGGACGAACTCCACGAAAAACAGCTTTCCAACGAGGCCGAAATCGCGCGACTCGAAGAGGAGCTTGCCCGGCTGAAGAGTGACGATGTCATCGCATCGAATTCGTCGTCTTCCACCACCAAGAAACCCGATGCTACGCCGGCCACTGGTGTCGCCACGCCTGTGCCCTCGGCCGCCGCCAAACCCGGGCCGTAGCCGGCGCGCAACGTGCTTTCTGGTTGCGGCCGCCTGCCGCGTGATTCCAGTTCACTTCCCTAAGTTTCAAACATTAAATTCCCGTGAAGCCCCATCACGCCCTCCGCATTTCGCCCGTCGTGCCCGCTGTGGCGCTCGCGTTGTGCGGAGTCGGTTGCTCGACGTCGAGCTACGAAGTCAAAGTCGATGCGATCAGCAAACCCTCTGAGACTGCGGCCGCGGCGAACGCCAGTGGTGAGTTGCAGTCCTTCAAGATCAAGAGCAAGAACCCCGCGGTCGGCGAAGAAAACCTGCGCTACAAGGAGGCCGCCGACTACGTCAAGACCGCGCTCTCCAGCAAGGGCCTCTTCGAGGCCCCGACCCAAGATCGGGCGGACATGATTGTGGAGCTCGATTACGGCATGGATGCGCCGCGCACAAAAATTGAAACGGTGAGCGTGCCCGTCTATGCCCAAACTGGCGGCGGCGTGCGCTACGAGCAGGTGCCGGTAGCCGGGCCCAGGGGCACCGTCAGCTACCGCACCGTGGCGGTTTACCAACCGCCGCGCACGGAACTCATCGGCTACGATGACATGCCGCAGCAGGTGACCATTTACGAAAAATATCTCCGCATCACGGCCCGCGAAAACAAACCGGCCAGCGAAGGCCGCCCGCCATCGGAAGTCTGGAGTGTCAACGTCTCCGCTGAGGACGAGAGCAAGGATCTTCGCAAATATCTCCCGATCCTCGCGTCGGCGACGGCCGATTACATCGGCAAGGATTCCACGAGCCAGCACACCATCAAGGTCAAGGACCCCTCGCAGATTACCGATTTCATCCGCAAGGGCATGAACGGCGCGCCCGACACCATCGCTGAAAAACAGCCCGTTTCCCCGAAGAGTTGACGAGATAACGGCCGGGCGGGTTTGGGCAGGTATGCCAGGGTTGGAGCCAACCTTCCGGTGAGACAGGCACGCCGATTCAGAACTGCGTCTGCCGCGGCGGTGCAATGGGCTTGCCGGTCTGTTGCATGACCGCGCAAAAAAACCGCCGACCCGTGGGTCGGCGGTGGAGAGGTGTTGCGTTGGGCAAACCTCTACAAGTCGAAGGTCGCGGTTAGGACAAACCTTCGCGGATCGATGATGCGATAGGTGTTGATCGTGCCGTCGGGATAGGCGGCGATCGGCTGGAGGCGGCCCCCCTCAAACATGTTTTGGACGTTTAATTGGAAAGTAGCGCCAATCTTGTCGGACCAGAGCTTGGTCTTGTAGCCGACAAAGGCGTCGAAATAGGAGCGGGCTTTGTCGTAGATCGGGCGGGTGACATCCAAGTCCGTGACGGTGACCGGCGGTTGCTGTTTGCCGTAGAAACCGATCGCGGCCTTGTCTTCCCAGCGCACGGCGCCACCGACATTGAATCTCCGAAGGATGCTGTTTTCGGTGATTCCGGACAGGCGGAGATTGGTGGACACCCGATAATTGTAGCGCCGGGTTTGGGGATTAGCCTGACCCTCGAGTTGTTTGATGACAGAATACGGCGACTGCACAAAGGAGATGAAGTTTGCCTGCGCCGTTTGCGAGCCGCCGTAGTTGTGCGTCCACCAGAGCTGCGCGGGCTCCACATTCGGGTCGATGGTCGGATCCTTGATGGTGGTCCAGATTGGCATGCGTTGATCGATCCACGCCTGCAGGTTGCTGGACACGTTCTTGATGTAGGATTGCGTGTCCGAGAAATTGGCCGCCACCGTCCAAGCCGGAGTCAGGTTGACATTGAGTTCCACTTCCGTGCCCCGGGCGGCGAGATCATTGGTCGCGGCAATCCCCGGTTGCGGATTGTTCAGGGCGAGAATCGTGGCCTCGGACAGGCCGATCTCCTTGGCAAATTCCGTGAAGACCTGGGCATTGGTCCAGGTCGGGTTGAGGGCTTTGATCCAGCCGGTTTGATTGTTGTTGGGGCCGAACGTCGCCGTGGTTCCACCCGCGACATTTTGAAGCACGAACCTTGCCGGGCTTGCGTTCACCAGGAGAAGGTCGGTGCGGATGACGCGCTGCGCGGTCGTGTTGGCGTCACCGTTGCGAATGTTCTTCTGCAATGTGTCATAGTGCGTGACACGCAGGACCACTTTTCCATCAAGCAGGTTGAGCCCGAGGCCGTAGCTCTTGTCTGCGCCCGTGGTATTCGGCAGGGGGTTGAGGTAAAGGTCTTGGGCGGGCGTTTGGGCAATGAAACTGTCCGCATGGTTATAATTCAACGATAGGCCCCGGAGAGCGCTTACGAGAACGTGCTGGGCGCCACTTGGCTGGTCCAGATTCCTGAGGAAGGGCAGATCGCGGAAGGGCCGGACGACATATTGGACGTTGGTCGTCTTGCCGCTGACGCCACCGGTGTTGGAATTGTAGTCTCCCGACTGCCAGGAGTTCATGTAATTGTAGTCGAAATTGACGCCATCGGGGAGGAGTTGAACCGTGCCCGCAGAGGATTGATTGCCGAACTTCGAATAGATTTTATCTTCCCGCACCCCAAATGTCGTGACGATGGCATCGTTCAACCAGTGGCTTTGCACCACACCACCGGCTGTTTTAATAATCTGTTTGGTATTGGCGTTGCCGCCGCTCTTGTCGGCTCCGGCCAGTCCCATCTGTGTGGGCTGGCTGTTCCATACTGCCGGCAGGGTGCTCGTTGCCGCCCGGCCCCACACAAAGTTATAGGTGCCGTTGTTGTTGAATTCCGGCGGTGCGTAATCGACGTTGTTGCCCTGATTGTCGCCGACGTAATAGCGGAAAAGCCCGTTGGTGAGGTTTTGGGTCGCCGGAGTCCCCGCCGGTGCAGCTTGGTAGCTACGATAAAGGCCCGGTTGCAGCCACGGCTGGTTGCCCAACATCGTTTCCCGGTAGGTATATTGCCGGCTAATCTGGTATTTGTATTCGTCGTAGGCGGTGAACTGCTGCACGCCCAGCCACTTGAGCAGGTTTTTTTGCTCGGTGAGGTCGAGTTTGTAGGCGACTTGGGCCCGGTAGGTGTCCCATTTCTGCGGAGCCCACGTGGTCCGGGGTTTGTCCGAGGCGATAAATGGGCGCAGGAAATACGGGTTGGGTGTGCCATCGAGCAGTTTCTCGTTGGGATCGATTTCGAGCTGGCCCGACTGGCCTTCGGAGTTCGCGATGCCTAAGAGATTACGCTGATAGCGCTGCGAATCCTCACGCATGAATGCCACCTGGGCCGCCAACAAGTGCATGTGAGAATTCAGGAGAATCTGATCGATCTGGACGTTGGTGGTGATCGTTTGGTCCATGAGCCGGTTGGGCGAGGAGAGGTTGAGCGACGACCAGTCGTAAAGCCCTTTGTCGCTAACCGACGGAGTAGTGACCCATAGCGGTTGGCCCGTGGGTTTGGCGGCAGAGCCGGTCGCGCCGGCCATGCCGGTCGTCTGCAGGAAGCGAACGGCCTGACCTCCGGAGGTCGGACCAGCCACGGTGGTTCCGGCCAATAGGGCCGCGGTATTATTGAACCCCTGCGGGGCTGACCAGTAAGTGAGGCCATTCTGATCGATGAACATCTGACTTTCGCCGGTGCCTCGTAATGAGGCGCTGAAGTAGTCGGGGCCGTTGTAGGTCGTGGAGGTGTAGGTGCCGACCGTCACACCGTTGATGTGAATTTGCTGAGTCGTCGGATCCCACGTGGGCTTGCCGTTGGCGATCCAGTAAGAGATGTTGTCCCGCGGCGGCAGCTCATTGGGCCGGTTGCCATTCATCCGGTAAAACATAGCGGAGGCCGAGATGGTGGTGGATTTGAACGGCTGGAACTTGATCATGCCGTTGAGGCGTTCCGTGTTAGTGCCGGAAGGTTTCCGGATGTAGCCATCATGCTGGAACACCGCACTGCCGCGAACGGCGAGAACGCCACTCTTAAGCACGCGATTGACATCGAGACTGGTGCGGTAGCCCTCATAGCTGTCGGCGCGAAACTGCACTTGGGAGCGGTCGCGCGACAGGTTGGCCGCCGCCGGCACCTGATTGACCGTGCCCGAGGGATTGCCGAGGCCGAATATGTTCGCATTGGGCCCGCGGCTGATTTCGACGGCATCGATGGAGATCGGGTCAAGCGGCACGCGACCCATCGTCTGGATGTTGTTGAGCGTGGTGTTGGCCGGGCCGATGCCGCGGATGCGGTTGGAGTTAATCGGGTCCACCTGCACGTTGTCCTGGACGCTGCCGTTGCGATCGGCAACGCTGACGCCAGTTCCAGCAGTATAGGTGCCGGTGCCTTCCGTGTTCCCAGTATAGAGGAAGACGTCGTTGATATCGAGCATCGCGAAGTCCGCCATCTGGTCCTTCGTGACGACGCTGATCGAGGAGGCCAGGTCATCGAGCTTAGTGTTGAAGCGCGTGCCCGACATCGAATTCGAGGCATAGTAGCCCTTCGTCACTTGCGACGTGACGGTGAACGGCGACAACTCGACGATCTCCTCGGAGGCGGGTGCGGCCGCCGTGGTTTCGACGGGCACGACTCTCCGTTGGTCGGCCTCCATCGCCGCGATCTCGTCGGGATCGAGTCTGCCGTTGTTGTTCTTGTCGTATTTCGCGAGGGTTGCGGCGTCGGGCACGGCCGACGGGGCGAGTTGCGCGCGGGAAAGCGGCAAAGTGATTAGCAAAGAGGCTGGCAAGACGAGTAGCCTGCACAGCGTGGAGGGCAGTCGATGGCTTGGTTTCATGGTAGTCATAACTCGAAGCGTCTGATTCTGGTTCGAATTGCGGATATTTCCGTCGGCCGTGTGGACGGGCCGCCGAGTTGGGTGTAGAGGGAACAGAAGAACGAATTCTGCTGAAGGTAGGACACGTGTCCTAGACATTCTGCGTGGAAGCACAACGAAATAATTCAGTGCAAAAAATGCGGAGCTATTACCGGGCTGGTAACTCCGCGGCGGCTCGGGCCGGCCCTGGGTGCGGCTCTCAGCCCTTCTTCCAGTCAGGCAGCGCGCGTGTCGCGATCTCAGTTTTCAATTTCTCGAGGAACTGCGCAAACGGCAGAACACCCTCGTCGCCACGGGCGCGCGAACGCACGCTTACGCTTTGCGCCTCGGCTTCTTTCTGGCCGAGCACGAGCGCGTAGGGCACTTTGTCGAGTTCGGCGCGGCGAATTTTGGCGCCGAGCTTGTCGCTGTGTTCGTCGAGCGTGGCGCGGATGTTCACGGCCTTGAGTTGCGCCAGGAGATTTTTCCCGTAGTCGCCAACCTTGTCGCTGATCGGCACGAGGCGCACCTGCTCCGGGGCGAGCCACGCGGGGAAATCGCCGCCGAAATGCTCGATAAGCACGCCGCAGAAACGCTCCATCGAGCCAAACGGCGCGCGGTGAATCATCACGGGACGGTGGGCGGTGTTGTCCGCGCCGATATAGCTGAGGTCGAAGCGCACGGGGAGATTGTAGTCCACCTGCACGGTGCCGAGCTGCCACTCGCGGCCGATGACGTCCTTGATGACGAAGTCGATCTTCGGCCCGTAGAACGCCGCCTCACCGGGCTCCTCTTTGAACGGCACGCCGAGCGTCTCCGCAGCGGCGCGGCACGCGGCCTCGGCCTTGTCCCAGTTCGCGGGGTCGCCGATGTATTTGTTGGAGTCGGGGTCACGCAGGCCGATGCGCACGCGGTAATCGGACATGCCGAGCGTTGTGAGGATGATTTTCACGAGCGCGAGGCAACCGATGAGTTCCTGCGGCACTTGCTCCTCGGTGCAGAATAGGTGCGCGTCGTCCTGGGTGAAACCGCGGACGCGCGTCATGCCGTTGAGCTCGCCGCTCTGCTCCCAGCGGTAAACCGTGCCGAATTCCGCGAGCCGCACCGGCAGGTCGCGATAAGAGTGCGGCTGCGAGGCGTAAATTTTTATGTGATGCGGACAGTTCATCGGCTTCAGCATGAAGCCGTCGAGCAGCTTATCGGCGTCCATCACGCGATCCTTCGCAATGACTTCCTTGCCGGCGCGGCGGTTGATTTCATCGGCGAAATTCTGCGACACGCCTTCGAGCCGCGCGGTCAATTCCGCGCATGAGCAGCCTTCGCTCGCCGCCTGCGCGAGCGCCTCGGGCTCGGCGAACGCCGTGAACTGTGCATCCTTGTAGTAGGGGAAGTGGCCGCTGGTTTTGTAGAGCGCGAGCTTGCCAATGTGCGGTGTGAACACCTGCGAGTAACCCTGCTTGCGCAGCTCCTCGCTGATGAAGTTCTGCAACTCCTGCCGCACGACTGCGCCGTGCGGCGTCCAGAGCACAAGGCCGAGGCCAACGTCGTCGTCGATGACAAACAGCTTGAGGTCCTTGCCGAGCTTGCGGTGGTCACGGAGCTTCGCCTGCTCGAGCTGCGTGAGATAGGCGGCGAGTTCGTCCTTCGAGGGAAACGCGGTGCCGTAAATGCGCTGGAGCTGCTTGTTCTTCTCGTCGCCACGGTGATACGCGCCGGCGATGGAGAGCAGCTTGAACGCCTTCAACTTCGACGAGTAGCGGACGTGCGTGCCGGCGCAGAGATCGATGAACTCGCCGTTTTGGTAGAACGAGATTTTTTCATCCGCGGGAATGTCTGCGAGCCGCCCGAGCTTGTAGCGCTCCTGGCCGATTTTCTTGATGATTTCGACGGCCTCCTCGCGTGGGACTTCCTTCCGGTAGAACGGCTGGTTCTCGTCCGCGATTTTTTTCATCTCAGCCTCAATCTTCACGAGGTCGTCGGTCGTGAATTTGTGGTCGAGATCGATGTCGTAATAAAACCCGGTGTCCGTCGGCGGCCCGATGTCGAGTTTGGCCTCGGGGAAGAGGCGGAGGACGGCGGTCGCCAGCACGTGCGAACACGAGTGGCGGATTTCTTCGAGCGGAGTCATCGACATGGTCTGTGTGAGTTGTGGTCCTGCCTACGATTGCAGGGCCTGAACCCACAAGCCCGCCGCCAAATCGCGCGCGTGTCAATTCGCGGAATATTGCAGGTTGTGAGTTAGGCGCCTCCCGATGGGGGAACAATGAACTCGCCAGCCGCGTTTGCTCGGCCATCTAAGAAAGTGCCAAAGACCTAGGTCGGGCCGCCAGCCGGCCATCGGCGCCGGTGCCGCTGCCAAACAAGACTCGTGAAGCGTTAATGCGTCTCCCACCCAACTCATGAAAGCCAACTTCATCCCACACGCAGGAGTGTTTAGGGAAAAAATGTTACTCGCGGTCGTCACCGGCTCGCTGCTTATGGCGATGGCCGGGACTGGCGTCCTCGCGGCGCCAGAGCCAGCCAGCCAGAGCGCGCCCAAGGACCTCCCCGAGTATGGCCCGGCCAACGGCACGCTGGTGATTGTTGGAGGCGGCGCGCTTGGCGGGACGGGAATCCGCGAGAAGTTTGTCAGTTTGGCCGGCGGGCCTGACGCCCCGATTGTGGTCGTGCCGACCGCTGGTGGAAATCGGAATGCAAAGGGAGAACTCATCGCCTACCATGAGGAAGAAGTCCTCGCGTCCTGGAAAAAGGATCTCGGGCTGACGAACGTCAAAATGTTGCACACGTCCGACCCGAAGGTGGCCGACACCGAGGAATTCGTGAAGCCGCTCCGCGAGGCCAAGGGAGTGTGGTTCGTCGGCGGCCGGCAATGGAACCTTGTTGATTCCTATGCGCACACTTTGACGGAAAAAGAGTTTCACAACGTGCTCCAGCGGGGCGGGGTGATTGGCGGTTCTTCGGCGGGTGCGACCATCCAAGGCGACTATCTGGTGCGCGGAGCCGTCGCGGGCGCGCAGATTGTCATGCCGACGGAGCCGGAGCATCAGCATGGTTTCGCGTTTCTTCGTCGTTCCGCCATCGATCAGCACATCAACACCCGGATGCGGTGGGACGACCTCATCCCTGTGATCAAAACATATCCGAATCTTTTGGGTCTCGGCCTGTCCGAAGGCACCGCCATCGTCGTCACCGGCGATCGTTTCGAGGTCATGGGAAAATGGAAGGTCGCGGTGCACGACGACACCCAGCCCTATCAGCCGTGGGAAAAAACCTACCGCATCCTCGCCGCGGGCGATGTGTATAATATGAGGACCCGTGCGGTCGAAAAGTATGGCAACGGCGCACAGGCTGCTCCTCCGGTGAGCCCAGGGTCTGCACCCGCGGCTGAGACTCCGTGAAGCCTGCGAGACCGCGAAAGAGTCAACCCTTCTTCAACGGCTCGAGTTTGTAGTCGGTCTTGCTGTCGAGCATCGTCCAGCCGGCAGCGGCGAGTTCCTTGCGAAGCGCATCGGCGATCGCGAAATCTTTCGCCTGCTTCGCGGCCCAGCGCTTTTCGGCGAGGGCTACTACTGTCGCGGGAACCGAATACTGCCGATCTTGCGGTTTGGAAAATTTGATGCCTATGGCGAAGAGAATTTTTCGGAGTCCTGCAAAATCCGCTTGTGCTTCTCCGGTCTTGAAGGGGTAAGGCGCGACAAGTGAATTGCTGTATTTTTCGTTTCGAACACGAAACAACTCTCCGAGAGCGAGCGGAGTATTCATCTCGTCAGACAGAGCGCGCCATGAGTTTTCGAAGGCTCCCCACACAGCGTTTCGTTGCGGGGCTTCGTTGAAAACCGTAAGAGGCAGAGCGTCGGAGTTAGCTTGTAGGTTGATCTCTGAAGCAAGGTCGCGAATTTGCGCAATCGCCTTCTCCGCCGCGTGAAGCGAATCGAGCGTGAAGTTTAGCTGCTTCTGTGGATGCCCCATCAAGAGCACGTAGCGAACAGCCATCGGCGAAAAGCCCTTCGCCGTAAGATCGTCGAGCGTGTAGAGGTTGCCGAGGCTCTTGCTCATCTTCTTCCCGTCCACGAGCAGGTGCTCGCTGTGATACCAGTGACGCGAGAATTGCTGGCCGTTGCAGCACTCGCTTTGGGCGATTTCGTTTTCGTGGTGCGGGAAGAGCAGATCGACGCCGCCGGTGTGCAGGTCGATCGTTTCGCCGAGGATCGCTTTACTCATCGCGCTGCATTCGATGTGCCAGCCGGGGCGGCCGCGGCCCCAGGGGCTGTCCCACGCGTTGGCGCCGTCGTCGGGCTTGTGGGCTTTCCACAGCGCGAAGTCGCTGCCGTCTTCCTTTTCGTCGGCGTCGATGGCCTGCGATTTGCCGGCGAGCGCGGAGCCGAGTTGGAGTTCGCGCTCCTTCACGCGCGAGAGGCGGCCGTAGTTTGCGAAGGACGAAACTTTGAAATACACCGAGCCGTCGGCGGCGCGGTAGGCGTTTCCTTTTTTCATTAACACGTCGATCATGTCGACTTGCTCGCGAATGTGGCCGGTGGCGGTGGGCTCGCACTCGGGAGACAGCGGCAGACAATTCAGCGCGGCGCAGTCGGTATGGAATTTGTCGGTCCACTGCTTCGTCACGTCGGCGAGTGGGCGGCCCTCCTCGCGGGCGCGCTTGATGGTCTTGTCGTCAACGTCGGTTAGGTTGCGGACGTATTTCACCTTGCTCTCGCCAAACTCGAGAATGAGCAGGCGGCGGAGGACGTCGTTGATGACAAAGGTGCGGAAGTTGCCGATGTGCGCGGGGCCGTAAACCGTCGGGCCGCAGTTGTAGAAGCGGAAGACGCCGTCGGGGTGCGAGGGACGGAGTTCGCGAATCTCGCGGGAAAGGGAATCGTGGAGGCGGATGGGCATGAACCGAATATGGGACGCTAATTGGCGCTAATAAGCGCGGGTCTTTCCATATCTTTTTTCAAGTTTAGCGTGAATTTGTGGGGAATAGCGGCTAAACGTCCCGTCCTGCTTATGGCCGACAACTTCAAACTTGATTTGACCCAACGCCCGCGGCGCTTGCGCCGCACTGCCGCACTGCGCGCAATGGTGGAGGAAACCGTGTTGCGCCCGGCGGATTTCATCGCGCCGCTCTTCGTCGTCGACGGCAAAGGCCGGCCGGAGGAGGTCAAGTCTATGCCGGGCGTGTTCCGGCTGAATATCGCCGACCTCGTGAAGGAGTGCCGCGCGATCCACAAGCTCGGCGTGCCGGCGGTCGCGCTCTTTCCGAAACTCGACCCGAAGCTCAAGGACGACGAGGGCACGCAGGCGCTGAACGAGGAGACGCTTGTCCTTCGCGCGGTGCGCGCCGTGAAGAAAGCGGTGCCGGAGTTGGTCGTGATCACCGATGTCGCACTCGATCCTTACACGAGCCACGGCCACGACGGTGTGCTCAACGCCGCGCGCGACGATGTCGAAAACGACCGCACGGTCGGCATTCTTGCAAAAATGGCGGTGCTGCAGGCGCGAGCCGGCGTCGATCTCGTGGCGCCGAGCGACATGATGGACGGACGCGTTGGCGCGATCCGCAAGGCGCTCGACGCCGCGGGATATACCGGCACCGGTATCATGGCTTATTCGGTGAAATACAACTCGGCCTATTACGGGCCGTTTCGCGACGCGGTCGGCAGTGCGCAGGCGGCCGGCACGCGGCTGCTTAGCAAGGCGACTTACCAGATGAATCCGGCAAACCGCCGCGAGGCTCTCATCGAAGCGACACTCGATGTGGCCGAAGGCGCCGACATTGTGATGATAAAACCCGCTGGGCCGTATCTCGACATCATCCGCGATGTGCGCAACCGCACGAGCAAGCCGGTCGCGGCCTACCAAGTCTCCGGCGAATACTCGCAGATTCAGGCGGCGGCCCGGCTCGGCTGGCTGGACCTCGTGCGCACGCGGCACGAGTCACTCCTCGCGATCAAACGTGCCGGCGCGGGAATCATCCTGACCTACTTCGCAAAGGAAATGGCCGCGCTGCTGGCAAAGTGAGTTCGCGATTCGCCGTCTGAAGTTCACGGTTGAACTTAGCGAGACCGTAAAAATTGAACGCCGAACTGTGAATTTCCAGGAACGGCGGTTGCCTGATAGCGGCGAATAGCCGGGCAGAAGCGTGCGGTTAAAACAAAAACGGCAGCCCGGGGGCTGCCGTGAAATGGAAGGGTGGGCGGAGGCGCTCAGCGCTTGCCCTTGGTCTTGGGGCGGGGCTTTTTGTCCTCGTCGCTTTCCTCGTCTTCTTCGTCATCCTCGTCGTCGTCTTTTTTCTTTTCGTCGTCGTCGTCCTTGTCCTTGTCCTCGTCCTCGTCCCACTTGAGCGACTCATCGTTCTTGAGTTTCTCCTCCTCGGCTTCGTCGAGCTCGGGCAGGTCATGGTCTTCCTCTTCCTCGATGCCTTTGGCGGGCACTTCCTCGTCGGTGTCGTAGCCGGCCGGCATGTAATCGAGGATGGAAGTGAGCTCCTCGAAGGTGTGGATCGCCTTGCCGTGCATGAAGTGGCTGTTCTGATCCTCGCGAATCTCGTCCTCGACTTCATCGACGGAGAGTTTCGATTCGAAGGCGAAAAGATCGTTCAGCAACTTCACGCGGCAGCGCGTGAGGTGGTCGAGCAAGTCGGCGTAGGGTCCGTTTTCCTCGTCGAGCACATCAGGGAGCGCGAAGAGTTTTTCCTCGGAGTCGAAGAGCGACTCCTTCACGCGCTTGAGCCGGACCTTGCCACCGCCGAGATCCTTGTCGATGCGGAAGGGGATGAAGGCCGGCTCGAACACGTCCTGATCGAAACCGTAGTCGCGCAACGGATCGACGAGTTCGATGAGGTGCGCGAGCTGGCGCGGGTCCACGAGGCTCAGGCCGTCCACATCCCAGCGCACGGGATCGCTGGTCTCGGCGACCCACCAATTATGGTCGTCACCAAGACGAACGATGCACCAGTCGAGAGCGGAAATAGCTTTGGCCATGAGTCAGGGATGAATTTTGGCGCAGCGTGCGAGGGGAGGTTGAAAAAACAAGCACAAAAAACGCCGGCACGTGTTCGCGTGGCTCAGATGCGTTAGGGCGCGGAAATTCCTGCGCGGCGGGGCCTTCGGTGCGTCCGGCACTTGCCATTTGCCGGGCGGGTTTCACGCTCGGCTCAAAATGGGATGCTTCTACGAAAACTTGGTGCGCCCGGCCCTGTTCCGGCAGGACTCGGAAGTGGCCCACGAGCGCGGCGTGCAAGCGATGGCCCTGCTGGGGGCGCTACCGCCGTTGTGCCGGGCGCTTGAGGCGTGGACGCAGCTGCCGGTCGCGCGGATGCGGCCGGTGGAAGCTTTCGGCCTGAAATTTCCCAATGCCGTCGGTCTCGCCGCGGGCTTCGACAAGAACGCGCGGGCGTGGCCTGCGGCCGCCGCGTTGGGTTTCGGCCACGTCGAGATCGGCACGGTGACGGCGCTCGCGCAGCCAGGGAATCCGCAGCCGCGGGTGTTTCGCTACCCGGCGCACGAGGCGGTGATTAACCGGATGGGTTTTAACAACGAGGGCGCGGAGGCGGTGGCGGCGCGGCTGGCGAGGCAACCAGGGCCGGGCGCGCGGCGGATTCCGCTCGGCGTGAATCTCGGCAAATCGAAAGTCACCGACCTCGAGCGTGCGACCGAAGATTATCTCGCGAGCTTCGCGCGGCTGGCGGATTTCGCGGATTACCTCGTGCTCAACGTCTCCAGCCCGAACACCCCGGGCCTGCGCCAGCTTCAGGATGAGTCGCGGCTGCGCGAGCTGCTCGGCGCGGTGACGGCGGCGAATCGTGCGCGGGCCCGCCGCGTGCCCGTGTTGCTGAAGATCGCCCCCGATCTCACGTGGCCGCAAATCGACGCGGTGCTCGGCGTGGTGGCGGAGTTTGCACTCGACGGCTTGATCGCGACGAACACCACGCTCGCCCGGCCCGGCTTTTTCGCGGGCGTCAACGAGGCCGGCGGCCTCAGCGGCGCACCGCTGCGCCGGCGTTCGACGGAAAGCATCAACTATCTCTCCCGCGCCACAGCCGGCCGGCTGCCGATCATCGGTGTCAGTGGCATCACCGACGCCGCAAGCGCGGCGGAGAAATTGGATGCGGGTGCGGTGCTCGTGCAGGTTTACACGGGGATGATTTACCGCGGGCCGTTCTTCGCCGCCGGGCTGGCGCGAGCGCTCGCAGAGCGGCAAAAGCGCTGACAATATGCAGTGGCCGATGGCACGTGGCTGGTGGTTTTACAGAGGGGAATGCGGTTTTTTGCGGCGAAATTTCAGTGCTGGACAACGACGTGGCGATTCCTCTTAGTCCGCGTTCCTCTCGTCAAAAATGCTCGGGTGGTGGAATTGGTAGACACACACGTTTGAGGGGCGTGTGCCGTAAGGCGTGCAGGTTCGACTCCTGTCCCGAGCACCACTTGGCTGAGCCACTTCAACTCAAGTATGACGATCGGTGGTGTCGCTACAAAATAGCGCGCCGGGCTTGCATTCGGAGAGGGGCAACTTTTTAGTCCAACCGATTGTCCATGAGCACTACCCCTGCGCCACTCTCCACTTGGGCCCGCAATGTTTCACCGTCGTCGACGATTGCCGTTGAGACCAAGGCCAAGGCCCTCATGGCCGCGGGCGAAGACGTTTGTGGTTTTGCTGCCGGCGAACCCGACTTCGACACGCCCGAGCACATCAAGGAGGCGTGTATTGCTGCACTCAGGAGCGGCAAGACCAAATATACGCCGACGCCCGGCATCGAGCCGCTGCGCGCTGCAATCGCTGAGCGTTATCTTACCGACCACCACCTTAAGGTCGCGGCTTCGCAGGTCGTCGTTTCCCCGGGAGGAAAGTTCTCCTGTTACCTTGGCGTGCTGGCGACGTGTTCGCCGGGCGACGAGGTGATTGTGCCCGCGCCATATTGGGTGAGCTATCCCGAAATGGTAAAGCTCGCCGGCGCCACGCCGAGGCTCGTGCTGGCCAGCGACCGCACCGCCTTCAAGCTCACCCCCGAACTCCTCGAGGCCGCCATTTCGCCGCGCACCAAGCTGCTCATTCTCAACTCTCCCTCGAACCCGTCGGGTGCCGTCTATACCCGCTCCGAGCTCACAGCGCTTGTGGCCGTCGCCGTGCAACACAACCTCTACATCCTCTCCGATGAGATGTATGAACACCTCGTCTATGATGGCGCAACCCCGACGTGTGTCGCGACCATCAGCCCGGATGCCGAGGCACGCACGATTGTCGTCGCCGGTTTCTCCAAGACCTACGCCAGATCGGAAGAGCGTCGTGTAGGGAAAGAGTGTAGATCTCGGTGGT
>OCZT010003195.1_pt1 | contig 16823 bp, 10 predicted proteins | sample 1539031 | NCBI WGS metagenome assembly OCZT01 (sample SAMEA3539308, study PRJEB22396) | soil metagenome | biome: tundra; feature: field; material: soil | place: USA | collected 2010-05 | depth 0.15 m | reverse complement strand
GCACGGTTGGCCTCGACCTGGCTTGGAACCACGACTTCCAACTGACCAAGGCTACTGGCGACAAGGCAAAGGTCCTCTCAACCGGCATTTCCAGCTTCAATGTCCTGAACCACACCAACTACACGGGCTACATCGGCGCGCTCAGCGCAAAGGAGCGCTTCATGCAGCCCACCGCGGCTCTCAACGGTCGCCAGATGCAGTTCTCCATCGGCTATCGCTTCTAGGCCGTGCCTTCGGCGAAAACGGCGATGGCCACGCAAGACTACCCCCCACCGCATTCCGACCGAGGAGGCGATGGAGGGTAGCGAGGGTTTCTTAGAACACGTACTTCAGTGAGAACTGCGCAATGCGCTGGCTGTCAGTGGAGGGGTTGGTTGCAGTGACGGTTCCAAAGGAAGTACTGCTGCCGACAGGGTTAGAGACGTTTGGGTCGCCGAGTTTGGTGTGGTTGAGCAAGTTGAAATACTCGACTCGGAACTGCATGTTCGTCTCGCGGTATATGGGGAAGTTGCGAACCACGGCTGCATCCCAGTTTGTAAATCTTGGACCACGGAGCGAACCCTTCACAACGTTGCCATAGCCGGTACCTGCGCCGCTTTGGGCGGGGACCGAAAAAGCGGCATTATTCAGCCAATTCACACATCTGCCGACCTTGCAATCGCCCGCACCGCCGTTCTGACTTGAGTAAGCCGGCTTAGTGAAGTCCCGTTGCGCGCGGTCCTGGCCCAGGCCGGTCAGAGAGTTGTCCGTTCCCATGTATGCGGTCAGGGCGTCTCCGGAGTGGTGCTGGATCAGTCCGGTGGTGCGCCAGCCGTTCACAACGGCCCGCAGGACGCCATTCCCATCGTGCATTTTCGGAAGATCGTACACGTAAGAAACCGAGATTGCATGGGGATGGTCGATGTCCGAAAGGCCGCGGTCGAGCGCCTTGATGTCGGGTACAACCGCGCCCGCCGGTATTCCTATCGCACCCGCGGGATAGAGAGGATACACATAGGATTCGCCCGCATTCAGGTCCTCTGTGTTTGAGACCCTGGTTGCTTGTGGCATGTCATCGTAGGATTTCGACCAGGTGTAGTTGGCCAGCAGCGAAAGGCCGCGCGACATCTTCTTTTCCAGTGTGGCCTGGAACGAGTTGTAATGCGCGTTGGCGCTCATGCTGGCCAGCAGGATATTGGAATAGCTTGTGGCGCATCCGGTGGCCGTTGTGCATGGTCCGACAGTGGGAGCCGTGTTATAGACCCGACGCTGATTCGTGCTCAGACCGGAGCCGGTGTTAGCGGCGGGGTTCAGTTCCAGGTTGACAAACTGATGGCGCGAACCGGAGCCGACATAGGCAAGGCGCATGGCCCAACTGGCAGCGAGCTGATGCTCGATGGTCAGGTTGTAGTCGTAGGTGACCGGCACCTGGAAGTTGCCGGATGGATCATATTCCCCAAGTTGGAACGCGTTCGGGAAGACCTTGCTGGATGCGAACGGCAGAGTGAAGGGGAACGGATTGGGATACGCTCCCACAGCGCATCCGGTGCAATACGGATTGTCGAATGGTCCGCCGGGATTGACGCCGGGCGTGGCGCCGTACATCCCTGGGTTGGTCAGCGTTACGGAGATGGTATTTGGCACAAAGCTGGGCTGACTGAGGTTGAAGAAGCCGGGGAGGCGATCCTGGAAGAAGATGCCCGAGCCGCCGCGTATTACCGTTTTGCCGTCGCCCGCGAGGTCCAGGGCAAAACCGACACGAGGCATGAACTGCGCGTGTTTGCTGTACACTCCGTTCTTCGCCATGCCAGGATCGCCGGAGAGCATCATGCCGGCGGGCAGGGTGGTGAACTGGGGAGTACCTTTGTTAGCCGCGTAGTTGGTGGTATTGAACGCGGTCTGAGAACCGACCCGATTCGCCCATGGGGCGAAGTCTTCCCAGCGGATGCCATAGTTCAAGGTGAGGCGGGGAGCCACTTTCCAACTATCCTGGCCGTAGATCCCGGGGAAGTGGTTGCGGTCGTTGACGAGTTCGTAGTTTCCCTGGTTAAACCCGCTCATGAAGCCTAACTGGTAATTCGCCATTGCATTGGGGTATTGATAGGTCGTGCTGCCGATTTTGTTGGTGACCGAATTGAAACCAAAGCCGCCGTACGACTGGAATACGTTGGTCACGTCGAACTTGCTCAGCTCAAAGTGCCCGCCAAATGCAATGTTATGCGTGCCCTTGACCCAGTGCAGGTCGTCGTTGAAGGTGTAGTTGTTGCGGTACCAGGAGGCAAACGCCGAGGACGACGCCCCGAAATATCCGGTGATCGTCGCAGCGAGATACGGGCCGGTCGCCGGCTGCCAGATGTTGGCTACTCCAAACGCGGTAATGTTGGGACTTCCCGGAGGCCCGCCGCGCAGGGCCACTTCGCGCTGATAGTTGAGGATCAGGTTGTTCACCAAACTATTGGTGAAAGCGTGCTGCTCAGAGAGCAGCGCATTCTGGTAACGGGTGTTGAAATACGACGTGTAGCTGGCCAACATGGTGGGGACATATACGGGCGCCTGTTCGAAGTAATTCGAATAGTAGTGGCCAAAGAGGTGGTCCTTGTCGCTCAGGGCGTGGTCTACACGTGCAATGTATTCGTCGAAGAACTGAACTGTGGCTCGGAGGAAGTTAACTTGGCCTCCGATCACCCCGGGTGCTTCCGGGCTGGGGTACGTGGGAAAAACCTTCTCGTACGCCGCAGAAGCCGGACTGAAGTCGCTGGCAGGAATTCGGTTCAACGGATATGCCACATTTGTAAATGGATTGCTAATCTGTTGGGCGGGGACCGCAACTCCGCCCGCATTAACACATAAACCACTTGCATTGAAGGAGTTGCCGGATGCAGTGTTACACAAATTGCCATAATCAGCATAGCTGATGCCGGGAGCGCGCCCTTCTTCCGCCAGGGTTGGAACCGTCGTTATACCGGTGGTCGAACTCAGGTGATAGAGCGTGTGCTGATAGCCTAAGAAGAACTGGGTGCGGGCCCCGGTCGAGAAATGCGGAATAATCACCGGGCCGCCGATGGTGCCGCCGAACTGGTGCCTGTGCAGGGTGTCTGGAGTTGACGAGAAGTGCGGCGTGGCGTTGAAGTACCCATTGCGCAGAAACTCGAATGCGTCGCCGTGGAACCGGTTTCCTCCGGATTTGGTAACGATGTTGACGACCGCGCCGGCGCTTTGACCGAATTCCGCGTTGTAGTTGCTCGTCTGCACGCTGAATTCCTGCAACGCATCCGGGAACGGAAACGGCCCGTTCACGTTGGTCATCTCATCCACATTGTTGCCGCCGTTGAGCAGATAGTTCGACTGGTTGGGCAGCGTTCCGTTCGCGCTGGTAACTACCGCAGCGGGAAACGTCTTTCCATTGCCCTGGTTGACTCCGTTGCCTTCGTTGGTTGCGTCGACTACGCCCGCGACCAGCGTTATAAGAGTAGCCGCGTTTCTGCCATTCAGCGGCAGATCGACGACGCGAGCCTGGTCGATGACCTGGGATAGCGTTCCTGAGGTCGTATCGACCTGAGGAACTGCGCCCGTCACTTCCACGGTCTCGGTCGCCGCACCTATGGCCAGCCGCACCTTGAGCGTCACTGACTGGTCCGCCTGAAGCACGATGCCCGACTGCTGATAATTCTGGAAGCCTTTCGATGCCACCGAGACGGAATAGGCCGTCGGAAGCAGTGTCGGGAACACGAATGCCCCATCCTGCCCTGTCGTCACAACGGTCTGTCGTCCGGTGTCGGTCTGCGTCGCCGTTACCGTGGCCGACGCGACGATCGCCCCTGAAGGATCAGAGACCGTCCCTACGATCGATCCGTAACCTTGAGCAGCCGCCTGCGCGGTGAAAACCAGCAGACCCAGCACCAGGATTCCAACTGCGTTTCCAGTGCGATAGGAGAATAATTTCGATAGGGATTTCATGATATGCGGGAATTTACACCCCGCCAAAATAGCTTGTCAAGAGATAAATTGCACATTATAAAGATACTTATCCGTGATTAATGATCAAGAACCTAGTGTAGGGGGACACAGTTCGTCTGCCCATAGGTCACCTAAAACTGGAAGTAGAGGAAAGATGTGGTGCTGTCGAGGTTTACGAGCACAGCGAAGAAGAGTACGGCCATGAGGACGGCCCAGCCCAGGTTTGGACGCCAGCGCAGGCCTGGAAACAGGGTGGGCGCCGCGGCGGGGTTGACGTTGGGCGTGCCGGGCGAAGGGGCGATGCCTCCGGGGCCGGTCTCCTGGCCTAGGATCTGCTGGGTGTTGGGGAAGAACCAGACGACCGGAAAGAGCGCGAAGGCGAACGCTCCGGCCATCAACTCGTCGAAGCGGCCGGCGCTATTGCGGCCAAACATGTCGGCGATGAGGGCGAAGGCGGACATGGTTGATTCGGACCGGAAGAAGATGACGGCGAAGGTGACCTGAAAGTAGACGCCGATCATCATGGCGAGGCGCGTGAGGCCGGCGGGCTTGGGCGGAGCCGGCGCGTTGTGGATGCGCTGGCGGAAGTGGCGCCAGGCCTGGTTTGCGGTCAGGTAAATGCCATGGATGACGCCAAAGATGATGAAGTGCAAGCCGGCTCCGTGCCAGATGCCGGTGAGCAGCATGGTGAGCATGGTGGGGTAGGCGACCATGGCAGTGAATCCGCCGATGGTCGTAAGCGACTTGCGGGAGATTCTGCGGCCGGCAGCTAGGCGGCGGCGCTGCACGGAAAGGAGCAGCGGGTTATAGAGGTAGAGGGTGATGTAGCGGGTCAGGGTCATGTGCCAGCGTTGCCAGTACTCGGTGACGCTGGTGGCCTTGTAGGGCGAGTCGAAGTTGAGGGGGAAGCGGATGGAGAAGATGCGGGCGAGACCGAGGGCCATGTCGGAGTAGCCGGAAAAGTCGAAGTAGAGCTGCATGGAGTAGACGATGAGGCCGGTCCAGGCGTTGGCGGCGGAGAGCGAGCCGGCGTTGCGGAAGGCTATGTCGGCAGTGGGAGCGAGCCTGTCGGCGATGAGGACTTTTTTGGCGAGGCCCAGGAGGAACCACGTGACGCCGAGGGAGACGTCCTCGGGTCGGAGGACGAATCGGCGCGCAGGCGGGACCGGTGTCAGGGCCTGATCGAGGCTTTTTGCCTCGTCTTCCGGGCGTATGCGACCGAATTGAGGCATCATCTCCTTGTGGTGGAGGATGGGGCCAGCGATGAGGTGGGGGAAGAAGGTGACAAAGAGGAGATAGGAGAGGAAATCCTGAACTTCCGCCTGCCCCTGAGCTAGATCGACCAAGTAGGAGATCTGCGTGAAGGTGAAGAAGGAGATGCCCAGCGGAAGCAGGATGGGATGCGGGTTGAGGTTGGCGAGATGCAGCGCCTTGACCGTCAGAAGGACCTTGTAGAGGTACTTGAAGTAGAAGAGGGCCAGCAGGTTGAGGGCGATGCCAAAGGTCAACAGATGCTTGCGGCGGGTGGAGTTCTCCGGCGCGACACCGACGGCGCGGGCGACGATGTAGTTGACCAGGATGGAGCCAAGCAGGAAAAGGACGTACAGCATGTTCCATTTGGCATAAAAAACGACCGACATCATGGCCAACCAGGCGATGACAGGGCGGCGGCCATAGCGCCCGAGCAGATGGAAGCCCAGCATAGTGATGGGCAGGAAGACAAAGAGGAACGGGAGGGAGTTGAAGAGCATAGGAACAGTTGGTAGTTGCTATTTGGCAGTTGTTCGTGAAAGACGCAGCGGCGCCAGCGGACGCTATGGGGCTAATTGAGGATAGACGAAGGCCGCGATGTGTGTCGGGGGATAGCGAAAGCAATCGAGGGCGCCGCGGCCAAGCTAAGGCGAGCTAGCGGTCAAGGCGGGTCCGTTGCAATGTGGCGACAATACGGGGAGCGGGGGTGGGGGCGCGGTCGTCGATCTGGGGATTGCGCTGAGCAACGGCGTTAAGTTCCTGGGCGACCAGTCGGGAGACGACGGCCGAGCCGACGGCGGTGTAGTGCCGGGGGTCGTTGAAGAGGCCGACGGGCAGGGGCAGGAGTGAGTTGCTGGTGACGCCGTTCAACTCCGAGCTGAATGCGGCAAGGTTCTGGTCGCAGGAAGGGATGGGAGCGACATTGACCAGCACGATGCCTGAGCGGTTGGCGTAGCCGTTCTCGTATTCCCCGACGACGGTGCGCGGGTAACCGCCGCCGGCCCGGGGATCGGAGAAGGTGGCACCGGGCTCGCAGGAGGTGCTGGCCGGGGAGGGCGGGGTGAAGAAGCCGTTGTGGATGGTGACGGTATCCTCTTCCGGGCGCAGGTTGGTGGCGTGGAACCAGATGTCTTTGACGACGGAGTAGACCGAGAAGCCGGCCGCATATCCAGCGAAGGCGATGGCCTCCTGGGGATGGGTGAGCAGCACATGGCGGCTCTCGGCGGGGCTGCCGTGGCGCAGCAACTCAAGCAGACCTTCGGGGTACACAGTTTGGTCCCAGGCATTGCTCTCCGGCTGGAAGCCATCGGGCGAGAGTTGCACGAGGAGCACCCGCGGCTTGGCATTATTGGCAAGATAGCGGTTGAGCGTGAGATTGTGGGTGACCGCGAGGACGGAGTTGGTGACGGCTATGTTGCAGGTCTTGAACCCGGTGTTGCGTTCGACCACATCGGGATCGATTCCGGTCATCGCGGTCGAGTCGCCGAAGATGAGGACGTCGCAATCCCGGTCGCGCATACTGAAGACGGCATCGTTGGACTGCACCCAAACGCTGGCGCCATGGCGCAGGAAGAAGTCCGAGCAACCCAGGCGGATGCACGCGGGGATAGCCAGCATGGGGAGGAGGAAAAGGAGCAGGCAATAGCGCTTGGCCGCCTGTGGCGGCGTCAATGGTGGGGCATGAGCCGCGCGGGGAGCGTGATCCTGCTCTGTTATGAGGATGGGGACAAGTGCCAGGTCTGTAGCTGCATTCATGTAGTCAAGGATTGCCGTATACCCGATGATAAACCTTTTGACGGTATCAAAAGTCTACTAGATTACAAAATGTGCCCTGCGTGCCACAAATACTCCAAGTGGCGATCCAGTTCAAGTCCGATGCCCCGGAAAGCCCGTGGTGCGGAACATGGATTGACTTGAACGAGATGCTGGGCTAAGGTTCACTCTCTACACGTAATTCTCGCCAATTATCAATTATATAGAGGGATCGCCGGAGCGTTCCTTCTTTTTAGACGGTCCGATAGGATTGGCGTAAGCCGGGGGTTGCTGGTCGGTCTGATGTGGAAATCAACGGTGTCTGCGCGACGCGAATAGACCTGGCGGTTCCAAGGCAAGGACGAGGGGGACGGGCAAAGTGGACGGAGCATTCGTTGGACATCCAGAGGTAGCGGCGCGGTTTCCGGATCTGCATCCGGAGTTCGATTCGCGGGCGGCGGTGGTGGAGGCGAATCGGTGCCTGAACTGCTTCGACGCGCCTTGTATGAGCGCTTGTCCAACCCACATCGATGTGCCGCGGTTCATCAAGAAAATTGCTTCAGGCAACGTGATGGGGTCGGCAAAGTCGATCCTGGAGGCGAATGTTCTGGGGGCGAGTTGCTCGCGGGTGTGCCCGGTAGAGGTGCTGTGCGAAGGCTCGTGCGTGATGCATGGGAAGCACGAGAGGCCGATCGAGATTGGCCGGCTGCAACGGTTCGCAATGGAGACGTTTTACGGCGCGGGGGGGAAACTGCCGCTGCGCCAGCGCGAGGAGCGAGCCGAGCGGGTGGCATGCATCGGGGCAGGGCCGGCGAGCCTGGCGTGTGCTGCGGAGTTGCGGCAGCTCGGCTTTCAAGTCACTGTGATCGACCGGCGCGCGCTGCCGGGCGGGTTGAATACCTACGGCGTGGCAGAGTACAAACTGCGCACGGCGGACAGCCTGCGCGAGGTTGAGATGGTCCGCAAGCTGGGTGTGGAGTTCGAGATGCGGGAGGTCGACGCGGCGAGTTTGGCGGAGCTTGAGCGCGAGTTCGATGCGGTTTTTCTGGGGGTGGGGCTGGGTGCGATGCATCGGCTGGCGGTGGAGGGTGCAGACTCGGTTCGGGAAAGCTCGGCAGCAGGCATTGGCGCGTCAGTAGGAGTAGTCGATGCTCTGGACTTTATTGCCGGGTACAAGACGGGCGAGCGGCTGAGCGTGGCCAAAAGGGTCGTGGTGATTGGCGCGGGGAATACGGCGATCGATGCAGCTTGCGCGGCGAAGCGACTGGGCGCAGAAGAGGTAACGATTCTCTATCGGCGGCAGCGGGAGAATATTTCGGCGTTCGCCTTTGAGTATGACCATGCATTGCGTGAGGGCGTGGAGTTCTTTTGGGGAACGCTTCCGGTGGCGTTGCGCGAGACCGAGCACGGGATTTCACTCACCTGTATGTGGGTTGAGACGGATGAATCGGGAAGCCTCCAGCCTTTGAAAGGTTCGGAGTTTACCGTTGAATGCGATGTGGTGATTCCTGCGATTGGGCAGTCGCCGCTGGTGGAGTTGCTGGTGCAGGCGCGAGGAGTGACGATGGACCGCGGGCGAGTGGTGATCGACCGAGCTACGGGGCAGACGAAGAATCCCAAGTATTTTGCCGGCGGGGATTGCGTGAACGGCGGGCGCGAGGTGGTGGATGCGGTAGCGGATGGCAAGCGGGCGGCGTTGGGAATTGCAGGTTGGTTGAGCACACGGACGGAGGCACACGTTGGCTGATCTGACGACGAATTTTGCGGGCGGCATTAAGTGCCCAAACCCTTTCTGGCTGGCGAGCGCGCCTCCGACCAACTGCGGCGAGCAGGTAATGCGCGCCTTCGATGCGGGGTGGGGCGGGGCGGTGTGGAAGACGATCGGGGAGCCAATTACGAATGTCAGCTCGCGCTATTCGTCGATTGATTGGAGCGCACAGAGGATGATGGGGTTCAACAACATTGAGTTGATCAGCGACCGGCCGATTGAAGTGAACCTGCGCGAGATTGAGGAAGTGAAGAAGCGCTATCCGAAGCATGCGGTGATCGCGTCGCTGATGGTGGAGTCGAAGCGCGAGACGTGGCACGAGATGGTGAAGCGGGCGGAGGGTGCGGGCGCGGATGGGTTGGAGCTGAACTTCGGCTGTCCGCACGGGATGAGCGAGCGCGGGATGGGGTCCGCGGTGGGGCAGGTACCGGAGTACGCGCAGATGATTACGGAGTGGGTAAAGGAAGCGGCGCGGACGCCCGTGCTGGTGAAGTTGACACCGAATATCACGGATATCCGCGCGGTTGCGCGGGCGGCAAAACGGGCTGGCGCCGATGGGCTGAGCGCGATTAATACGATCAACTCGATTACCGGAATCGATCTCGACACGTTTGAGCCGCGACCGAATGTGGATGGGAAGAGTTCCCATGGCGGGTACTGTGGGCCGGCCGTGAAGCCGATTGCGTTGAATATGATTCAGCAGGTGAATTCCGATATGGTCGACGGGCCTCCGATACCAATGAGCGGGATTGGCGGCATCGGCAACTGGCGGGATGCGGCTGAGTTTATGCTGATGGGCTGTGGGACGGTACAGGTGTGTACGGCAGCGATGCATTATGGGTATCGCATCGTGGAGGACATGATCGACGGTTTGTCGAACTGGATGGATGAGAAGGGATTCGCGACCATCGAGAACTTTCGCGGCAAGAGTCTGCCGAAGATGACGGAGTGGAAGCACCTGAATCTGAACTACAAGATTGTGGCGCAGATCGATGAGGCGCTGTGCATCGGGTGCCAGTTGTGCCACATCGCGTGCTGGGATGGCGCACACCAGTGCATTCACCTGGACCGCGTAACCGGGCCGGTGGATGGGCATGTCGAGGTCCACGCTAAGCCGCACGAGGCAGGCCGCGAGAGGATTGTGGTGACGCCGATTCCGAAGCTCGATCCGCCGAAGGGGCATGTCGGGCCGTACGCGACGTCGCTGGAGCGGATTCCGCGGGTGGATGAGACGGAGTGCGTCGGGTGCAATCTGTGTTCGCTGGTTTGCCCGGTGGATCAATGCATCACGATGGTCGAGCGCTCGAGCGGATTGGCGCCAGAGACCTGGGCGGAGCGGACGTGCGGAATGGTGGAGAGGGCAGGATAGAGGCAGAGAAACGCAGAATTGAGAAGCGGACGTGCGGAATGATTGCAAACACGCAAGAAAGATGACCTCAGCGGCTAAAGCCGCGATCCAAATCGGTAGTTACGGCACGGTTAAAGCCGTGCCCTTAAGCAAGACGGGGCTATGAAGGAGTATGTCGTATGGGAACTTTGATCAAGGGCGGCAAGGTGGTAAGTGCGGCGGGGACAAAGCTCGCCGATGTGCTGATTGAGGGCGAGACGATTGCGCGGGTTGCGTCGGGGATCGATGCGGCCGGGTACAAGGTGGTGGATGCGGCGGGGATGCTGGTGATGCCCGGGGGCATCGACGTTCACACGCATTTGGACATGCCGTTTGGCGGCACGGTGAGCGCGGACGATTATGAGTGGGGGACGCGTGCGGCGGCGATTGGCGGGACCACGATGGTGATCGACTTTGCGCTGCAGTCGATGGGGCACCCGATGACGGAGGCGTTCAAGACGTGGCGCGCGAAGTCCGAGGGGAAGGCCTGCATCGACTATGCGCTGCACATGGCGGTGACCGATCTGGGGCCGAATGATGCTTGGCTGGACGACGTGGACGCGATGGTCGCGGAAGGGATCTCGAGCTTCAAGATCTTCATGGCCTATCCCAATGTACTGATGGTGAACGATGCGACGATCTTCAAGCTGATGCAGCGGACGGCGAAGCTGGGCGCGCTGGTGTGCGTTCATGCGGAGAATGGGACGGTGATCGACGTAGTCGTGCAGCAGGCGCTGGCGGCGGGCAAGACGGGGCCGCTTTATCATGCGCTGACGCGGCCAGTGAAGGCGGAGGCGGAGGCAGTACATCGCGTGGTGGCGATCAGCGAGATGGCCGGTGGCGCGAGCGTTTACATCGTGCACGTGTCGTGCGAGGAGGCGATGCACGAGGTGAAGGCGGCTCGCGAGCGCGGGCTTCCGGTGATGGGCGAGACCTGCACGCAGTACTTGGTCCTGTCGATTGAAGACGACATGGGCAAGCCGGGGTTCGAGGACGCGAAGTATGTGTTCACGCCGCCGCTGCGCGAGAAAAAGAACCAGGCTCCGCTGTGGGAGGCGGTGCGGGACAATGTGCTGCAGGTGGTTTCGACCGACCACTGCCCGTTCCGATTTGCCGATCAGAAGACGCTTGGGCTGGAGAGCTTTACAAAGATTCCCAACGGCGGCCCGGGGATCGAGAACCGGATGCAGCTTGCGTATCACCACGGCGTGAATGAAGGCCGGATGTCGCTGGAGCGGTTTGTGGAGGTTACGGCGGAGGCACCGGCGAAGATCTTCGGCATGTATCCCAGGAAGGGTGTATTGGCTGCTGGTTCCGATGCGGATATTGTGATCTGGGACCCGAAGGCAAAGTATACGATTAAGGCAGCGACCCAGAATATGCACACCGACTACTCGATCTTCGAAGGCTTCAAGGTGAAGGGCAATGCGCGGCAGGTATTCTCGCGCGGCGAACTCGTGGTCGAGGGCGGGAAGTTTCTCGGCGCGGTGGGACGCGGCAGATACGTCCATCGTGAGGTCACCGGCAGATGAGCCTTTACGTCGAGGGGCCGACGAGCCTGACGGATGCATACGGCCTGCGTGCGGACCCCCAACTCTACAACGCGGACCTTGCGCCGACGACGCCTGAACAGCGCACATGGGGGACGTACAACTTCATCGCATTGTGGTTCTCAATGTCGATGGAGGTGACGACGTACATGTTGGCGTCGAGCCTCATCGCGGGCGGGATGAACTGGAAGCAGGCGATTGCGACTGTTCTGCTGGGCAATCTCATCGTCCTGATCCCGATGATTCTGAATGCGCATGCAGGCACGAAATATGGGATTCCCTTCCCTGTGTTTGTACGCGCGTCGTTTGGCGTGAGGGGCGCGAACGTCCCGGCTATGTTTCGCGCGTTCGTGGCGTGCGGATGGTTTGGCATCCAGTCGTGGATCGGCGGACAGTCGATCTGTGCGATGGTGAATGTGCTGTGGCCCGCGACTGCGGCGATGCCGTGGGTGCTGTGGACATGCTTCCTGGGCTTCTGGCTGCTGAACATGTTCGTCGTGTGGCGAGGTGTGGAGTCGATTCGTTTCCTGCAGAGCTTTTCGGCGCCGTTCCTGCTGATCATGTCGCTGGTGCTGCTCGGTTTCATGACGCACAAGGCCGGCGGATTCGGCCCCATGCTCGATGCGCCCAGCCAGTTCCACACCAATTCAAGTTTTCTGCACTTCTTCTTCCTTTCGCTCACCGGCATGGTCGGCTACTGGGCAACGCTGTCGTTGAACATTCCGGACTTCACTCGCTACGCGAAGTCGCAGGAATCGCAGATCGTTGGTCAGGCCTTCGGGCTTCCCGTTGCGATGACCTTGTACACGTTCATTGGGATCGCATGCACCTCGGCCTCCACCGTCGTCTTCGGCCATCCGATCTGGAACCCTATCACGCTGCTGGGCCAGTTCCATCAGCCATTCATTGCGTTCCTCGCGCTGATCAGCATTCTCATTGCGACGCTGAACGTCAACATCGGGGCCAATGTTGTCAGCCCGTCGAACGACTTCTCGCACCTCGCTCCTCGACTTATCAGCTTCCGCACTGGAGGCCTGATCACGGGCTGCATTGGACTTGCGATGATGCCGTGGAAGCTGATGGGGAGCCACATCGACTACATAACCTGGCTGGTCAGCTACTCGGGACTGCTGGGGCCGGTGGCGGGGATCATGATCGCGGACTACTTCTTTATTCGCGAGACGCGGCTGGATACGGAGTCACTGTACCGGCGAGATGGCGCGTATGAGTACAAAAAGGGAGTCAATCCGAAGGCCCTGATTGCGTTGGGGGCGGGGATGTTTGTCGCACTGATCGGGCGACCGGTACCTGAACTGCGCTTTCTATACGACTATGCGTGGTTCGTGGGTTTCGGGGTGGCGGCTCTGCTGTATGTGGCGTTGATGGGAAGTAGCCCAACGGTGGGTGGCGCGACTCCGCTGGCACAGCGAATCAAGCCGAACGGCCTGGAGAAGCGTCTCGATCCCGCGCTCGGCACCGGCGCTGGAGCCAAGGCGCGGACGGTCGCCGCACAGGAATGCCAAAGCTAAGACCGCAGCCACCGAATCGGACGGGGACTTTTCCGATTTAGCGGAGGAAGACTCCCAGTTCGGCGGCAGCGTTGCGGAGGTGGGGCAGGAAGCGGGTCTGCATTTCGTAAACCGAAATGCGCGGCGCGCTGCCACTGAGATTGACGGTGGCCACAACCCGGCCGGTGGGGGAGTAGACGGGCACGGCAACAGAGCGGAGGCCGATCTCGTACTCCTGGTCGACGAGCGCGTAGCCGTTGCGACGGACATTGCGCAAGGCTAGGCGGAGCTTCTCTATGCTGCTGACTGTGCGCGGGGTGTGGGCGGTGAGCACGACGCGCGCCAGGTACTCTTCAAGCTGCTCGGTGGGCAGATAGGCCAGAAGAACGCGGCCCATGCTGGTGCAGTAGGCAGGCAGGCGGCTGCCAATGTGGAGGTCCTCGGACATGACGCGCGAGACGTTGGAGCGGGCTATGTAGACAATGTCATCGCCATCAAGGGTCGCTAGGGAGAAGCTCTCGTGCAGGACCGCGGACATGCGTTCGAGGATGGGCTGCGCTGCGGTGGAGAGCGAGTTCGACGCAGAGTACGTGTTCGATAGCGTGAGCATGCGCGGACGCAGCGCGTAGCGCGAGCCATCCTCAATGCCGGCAAAGCCAAGCTTGCTGAGCGTGTAAAGGCAGCGACGTACGGCGGCCCGAGAAAGTCCGGTCTTAACCGAAAGCTGCGAGATGGTCATCTGCGGAGTTTGCGGGGTGAAGGACTGGATGACGAGCAGACCGCGGGCCAGCGAAGTCATGAAATTTGGATCGCCGGCGTAGACGTCGAGAGCGGAAGACGGTGTCGTGTTCGGCGGAGCGAGAGCAGGCTGCGCGGCTTGAATGTCCGGGGTCGAAACGGGCTTGAGGACAGTGGGAATAGCGGCGTGCTTCGCGGCGATGGGAGAGGTCCGAACAGCGGTACGGCGGGTTGCGAGATTCATCGACAAGATAAGTCCTCGATTCGCGGCCGAGACCCGGCATTGAAATGCGGGGCCTGCGCACCCCAAGCCGTTGCAAATCTTGCAAAGGGGTGAGCGATAGCCGGACTAGTATTACGATAAACGCACAACCGATACCGCTGCAAGCCCAAATTATTGACTACGACAGCCGCGACCGGTGCTTTCCCGAGGCTGGCGGAGGTGTTCCCAGACCGGCCACATCGCTGTGAGAAAATTGACCCCTATGGATACTGGAGACTCGACCGCTATGCCACTCAACCAACGCCCAGCATGGAAGGCGCTGCAGACACATTCTCAAGAGATCAAGGGGCGGCATCTGCGGGAGTTATTTGCGAATGACCCGGGCCGCGGAGAGCGCTTCACGGCGGAGGCGGACGGAATTTTTCTCGACTACTCGAAGAACCGCGTGACGGATGAAACGCTCAAACTGCTGGTGGCGCTGGCGGAGGAATCTGGCCTGCGCGGGAAGATCGAGGCGATGTTTCGCGGCGACAAGATCAACATCACGGAGAACCGGGCCGTGTTGCATGTCGCGCTGCGGGCGCCGAAGAGCGAGAAGATCGTGGTGGACGGCGAGGACGTAGTGCCGGGCGTCCACGCGGTGCTGGAAAAGATGGCCGGGTTTGCCGACCGGGTGCGCTCGGGCGAGTGGAAGGGGCACACGGGCAAGCGCATCAGGAACGTCGTCAACATTGGCATCGGCGGGTCGGATCTTGGGCCGGTAATGGCGTATGAGGCGCTGAAGCACTACAGCCAGCGCGACCTGACGTTCCGCTTTGTTTCAAATGTCGACGGGACGGATTTCGCCGAGGCAGTTGCCGATCTGAAGGCGGAGGAGACGTTGTTTCTCGTGGCGTCGAAGACATTCACGACGCAGGAGACAATGACGAACGCGCACTCGGCGCGCGACTGGTCACTGGCCGGGCTGGGCGGCGATGAAAAGGCCGTGGCGAAGCATTTTGTAGCGATCTCGACGAACGCGAAGCTGGTGGCGCAGTTCGGCATCGACACCGAGAACATGTTCGGGTTCTGGGACTGGGTGGGCGGGCGCTACTCGATGGATTCGGCGATCGGGCTGTCGACGATGATTGCGATTGGGCCGGAATACTTCACGGAGATGCTGGCTGGTTTCCACCAGATGGACGTCCACTTCAGGACGACTCCTTTTGGGAATAACCTGCCGGTGCTGATGGGGCTCCTGACGCTTTGGTACACGGACTTCTTCGATGCGCAGACGGTTGCGGTCCTGCCCTATGAGCAATACCTTAAGCGGTTTCCGGCATACCTGCAGCAGTTGACGATGGAGTCGAACGGGAAGCATGTAACGCTGGACGGCACACGTGTGACTACGGAGACCGGCCCAGTGTACTGGGGCGAGCCGGGGACCAACGGGCAGCACTCGTTTTACCAACTGATCCACCAGGGGACGCGGCTGATTCCGTGCGATTTTATTGGTTTTGCGAAGGCGCTGAATCCGCTTGGACGGCACCACGACATGTTGATGGCGAACGTCTTTGCTCAGGCGGAGGCGCTGGCGTTTGGCAAGACGGCGGAGCAGGTGAAGGCCGAGGGTACGCCGGATTGGCTGGTGCCGCATCGCGTATTCGAGGGCAACCGGCCATCCAATACGATTCTGGCCGACGTGCTGACGCCCGAGGTGCTAGGCAAACTGGTGGCGCTGTATGAGCACGCGGTGTTTACCCAGGGCGCGATCTGGAATATCGACTCGTTCGATCAGTGGGGAGTAGAGCTGGGCAAAGTGCTGGCGACGAAGATCCTGGGTGAGTTGGAAAGTGAGAGCGAGCCGAAGATGAACCATGATTCGTCCACCACAAGTTTGATTCGGAGATACCGGAAGAGCAAGTAATGACAGGTGCAGCGCTGAAGCGGGAGTTGAAGGCAGCGGGCACGCCGGAACGAGCGGCCGGAGCTGCGCGCTACTTCAAGACCGGCCCCGGGGAGTACGGCGAGGGCGACGTCTTTCTCGGCGTTACGGTTCCCTTGCTGCGCAAGATTGTGTCGCGATACAAGACGCTGAGTCTGGACGAACTGCAACGGCTGTTGAAGGCGAAGGAACATGAGTGTCGCGCGGCGGCGTTGGAAATTCTTGTCGCGCAGCACAAACGTGGCGACGAGGCTCTGCGGAAGGAGATTCTGGAGATGTATCTGCGCAACACGCAATACATCAATAACTGGGACCTGGTCGACCTTTCGTGCAGGGAAGTTGTGGGCGGGCATTTGAAGACGGGATCGAAGAAGCTGCTCACCAAGCTGGCGAGGTCGAAGAGTCTGTGGGAGCGGCGGATCGCGATGATATCGACGATGGCGCTGGTGTCGGAGGGTGACGTGGAGGACGCGCTGCGAGTCGCGGAGATGTTGCTCGACGACCCGCACGACCTGATTCACAAAGCAATAGGCTGGGTGCTGCGCGTGGTGGGAGACGAGGACCAGGCCGTGTTACTGCGCTTTCTGAAGAAGCATTATGAACGCGTTCCGCGAACGGCGCTGCGGTATTCGATCGAACATTTCTCCTCGGAGGAACGGAAGAATATCCTGGCCGGCGAGTTCGCGGCTTAGCGTCACTTAGCGGCTACGGCGGCCAGAACAGCTTGCATCACGTCGGCTGGCTCGGGGCGAACGCGGAAGTCGGCGTGGGCTTCGCTGAACGCAA
>OCZT010003194.1_pt1 | contig 16827 bp, 13 predicted proteins | sample 1539031 | NCBI WGS metagenome assembly OCZT01 (sample SAMEA3539308, study PRJEB22396) | soil metagenome | biome: tundra; feature: field; material: soil | place: USA | collected 2010-05 | depth 0.15 m | reverse complement strand
AGGTCGCGCATGGTCGAGAACAGCTGCTGCTGCGCGTTCAGCACGTCGATGTTGATGCGCACGCCCACCTCGTAGCCGAGCTTGTTCGAGTCGAGCGCGCTCTGGCTGGAAATAAGCGCCTGTTCCAGCGCGCGCACCTGCGCCATGCCGTTGGTGACGCCGAGGTAGGCCTGGCGCACCGCGAGTGCCGCGCTGCGGCGCGCATTCTCCAGGTCCTGGCGCGCCTTTTCCTGGTTCGCTATTGCCTGCCGCACCAGCGAGTTGACGCCGCCGCCGGCATACAGGGGAATCGCGAGCTGCAGTCCGATGTTGCGAACTATGCTGTCTGTGGGGAGGTTTAAGGTGCCGCTAGCGAAGATGGCCGACGAGTTCTTGCCGACATTGCCCACCATGTTGAGCGAAGGATAGTGGCCGGCGCGGTTGCGCTCGATCTCCCGCGTGGCTATCTCCAGTGCGGCTTCCTGCACCCGCACCGCGAAGTTCTGGCCTTCGGCGCTCGCTACCCATTGTTCCATCGCATTGGGTTTGGGCGGGCTGAGCTCGGTCGAAGACCTGAGCGGGGTGAGCCGGTCGGGAAACTTGCCGATGATCTGTTGCAGCACGCGCTGCTTGATCTCAAGGTCGCTTTGCGCCGCGATCTCCTGGCTGATGGCAAGGTCGAAGCGCGCCTGCGCCTCGTGCGTGTCGGTGATGGTGGCGGTGCCGACCTCGAAATTGCGCTTGGCCTGCGCCAGTTGCTCGGAAATGGCGGTCTTCTGCGCTTGGATGAACGCCAGGCTGTCCTGCGAGGCGAGTACGTCGAAATAAGCCTGGGCCACGCGCACGACCAGGTCCTGGGCCACTTGTCCGAAGGCGGCTTCGGCCTGCGCCACTTTATAGCCGGCTTCCCTGTACACCATGATGCTTTGCCAGTTGAATAAAGGCTGGGTCAGCGACAAATTGTAGCCGTTGGAGTTGCCCTCGCGCTTCGAAGGTGGCAGCAGGTCGCGGAACGAAATGTCGACGTCGTTCATCTGGGTGAACCCAGTGGCACTGATGACCGGAAGCAGTTGAGCCAGCCCCTGCGGCAGGTTTTCGCGGCCGGCGTCGCGCGTCGCCCGCGCCGAGGCGTACACCGGGTCGTTGGCGCGCGCCTCGCGGTAGGTCTGCAGCAGGTCAGCCGCGACCAGCGGCTGGCTGAAAGCAAGAATACCGAGGAACAGCGCGTGTCGTTTCATGGCGGGCTCAATATCTCGGCATGGTGGGTTCGACCTGGTCGGCCCAGGCATTTACCCCGCCCTGCAGGTTGTAGAGATTGGAAAAGCCGTTGCGTTCCAGAAACAAGGCTACCTGGAAGCTGCGCGCGCCGTGATGGCAGATCACAACGGTTTCGGTGTCGGGATCGAGTTCCTGCGCCCGCGCCGGGATGGTGTTCATTGGCGCCAGCGTGGACCCCTCGATGCGGCAGGTCTGGTATTCCCAGGGTTCGCGCACGTCGAGCAGAACCGGCGGCTTGCGTCCGGTATCGGCCAGCCATTGCTGCAGCAGTTGCGGCGTGATCTGCGTCATGGTCAAAAACTGAAGCGCTCGCCCGCGAGCGCATTGGCGAGCGGCGCGACGCTGGTTTCGAACAGGTCGATGGAATTGTAGACGCCCTCGCCGGTGCAGGTGATAAGCCGCGCCGCCATCACCGGCGGGTCGCCGACCACGGCGAACAGGCGCGCGCCGACTTTCATTTGCTGCAAGAACTGCTGCGGCAGCACCGGGGTCGAGCCGGTGAGCACGATGATGTCGTAGGGCGCGTGTTTGGTCCAGCCGCTGGCGCCGTCGCCAAGCTCCACCGTGACGTTGGCGGCTCCGGCGCGGCGCAGGCTGGCCTCGCCTGATGCTTTCAGGTCGGCGCGGATTTCCACGCTGTAGACATGCTGCGCGCGATGCGCGAGCAGCGCGGCGAAATAGCCGGATCCGGTCCCGATTTCGAGGACCTGGTCGGTCGGCTTTACCGCCAGCTCCTGCAATACGCGCGCCTCCATTTTTGGCTGCCACATATGCTCGCCCTGGCCGATGGGGATCTCCAGATCGGAGAAGGCGAGAGCCCGGTACGCGGCGGGCACAAAATCTTCGCGCTTGACCACATACAAGAGGTCCAGCACTTGCTGGTCCAGTACTTCCCAGGGCCGGATTTGATTCTCGACCATGTTGAAACGGGCTTGTTCGATGTTCATGGCAGGCATGGCGGATTGGCTCGCGGAGGTGATTTGAACAGCATAAATTTTACCATTGTTTGTGCGGCTGCCTTGTGACGCTTGTCACATAGCGCGTTTCGCCTCGGCAGGCGGGGCGGCGGGCCCAGTGGTTGCCGGCAGCGCCGGCCTAGTCAGCGCTTTGCGCATTGCGATTGGGATCGACCGCATCCGCGGCCTGCCCGGCCCCGAACTTGTTCTGCGCCCAGCGCGCGAGATCGTCGAGATAGGTGTAGATCACCGGTACCACCACCAAAGTGAGCAGGGTGGAGGTGATAATGCCGCCGATCACGGCGTGCGCCATGGGCGCGCGCTGCTCCGAGCCTTCGCCGATGCCGAGCGCGAGCGGGATCATGCCGAACACCATGGCGAAGGTGGTCATCAGGATCGGCCGCAGACGGATGCGCCCGGCCTCGAGGATCGCGTGCGCTCGGTCCTGACCCGCGGCGCGCAGTTGGTTGGTGAAGTCCACCAGCAGGATTGCGTACTTGGTCACCAAGCCCATCAGCATGACGAAAAAGCCCTTCCAGCCAGCAGGATTCAAAGTGTTGGATTCGACTATTGGCAGTACCAAACAAGCTAACCTATTGATTTACTGCAGTCCCCACTCACGAGTCTATTGCGAAGAAACACTACGGGCCCGCCGCCAAGTCTGGCCGCCGCCCGGTTCCGCAGACCGGTGAGCGGCGCGGATTGCAAAGCTTCATCGATTGAGGTACCTTGGCTGCCTAACGTTAGGGGTCCTGCGCAGCGAGTTGAAACATGCGGCGCGGGTGAGAGAGTCCCTTTGAACCTGATGCGGATAATGCCGCCGCAGGGAAGCGTGAGCAGTCCTCCCTCCTGTCTCCGCCTCCCTCGGTCCAAGTAGCACGTACGTCCGGGATCTGACACGCGGTGTGCGCGGACCCTAGGCACCAGAAGTCAGACAGCCGGTGCAGTGTGCGCGGGCAGTTTTTTTAGGAGCGAAGCATGAGCGCAAACCCCAAATTTATCGCAGCGACCGCGCACGTGGACGACGCTGCGGTCCAGCCGCTGCCGAACTCGCGCAAGGTGTATGTGCAAGGCAGCCGGCCCGACATCCGGGTACCGATGCGCGAGATAAGCCAGAGCGACACCCCGGCTTCCTTCGGCGCCGAGAAAAATCCGCCCGTCTATGTTTACGATACCTCCGGCCCGTATACCGATCCGAGTGCAAAAATCGACATCCGCGATGGCCTCGCGCCGCTGCGCGCCAAATGGATAGAAGAGCGCGGCGATACGGAGGCGCTTTCCGGTCCGACGTCGAAGTTCGGCGTCGAGCGCCTGCGCGATGCGAAGCTCGCCGAACTGCGTTTCAACCTGCAGCGCAAGCCGCGGCGGGCCAAGCCCGGCATGAACGTGTCGCAGATGCACTACGCGCGCCGCGGCATGATCACGCCGGAAATGGAATACATCGCCATCCGCGAGAATCTGCAACGCCGGGAATACGTCGAAAGCCTGCGCGCCTCGGGGCCGCAGGGATCCAAGCTGGCCGAGTTGATGGCACGCCAGCACCCGGGCCAGGCCTTCGGCGCCGCCATTCCCGAGGAGATCACCCCGGAATTCGTGCGCGACGAAGTGGCGCGCGGCCGCGCCATTATCCCGGCCAACATCAACCACCCGGAGTCCGAGCCGATGATCATCGGCCGCAACTTCCTGGTGAAAATAAACGCCAACATCGGCAATTCGGCGCTGGGTTCATCCATCGGCGAGGAAGTCGAGAAAATGACCTGGTCCATCCGCTGGGGCGGCGATACCGTGATGGACCTCTCCACCGGCAAACATATCCATGAAACGCGGGAATGGATCATCCGCAATGCGCCCGTGCCGATAGGCACCGTGCCCATCTACCAGGCCCTGGAAAAGGTCGAGGGCAAGGCCGAGGAACTCACCTGGGACATCTTCCGCGACACTCTGATCGAACAGGCCGAGCAGGGCGTGGACTACTTCACCATCCACGCCGGGGTGCTGCTGCGCTACGTGCCGCTTACCGCCAGGCGCATGACCGGCATCGTCAGCCGCGGCGGCTCGATCATGGCCAAGTGGTGCCTGGCGCACCACAAGGAGAGTTTCCTCTACACCCATTTCGAGGACATCTGCGACATCATGAAGGCCTACGACGTCTCGTTTTCTCTTGGCGACGGCCTGCGTCCCGGTTCGATCTACGATGCCAATGACGAAGCGCAGTTGGGTGAACTGAAGACGCTGGGCGAGCTTACCGACATCGCATGGAGGCATGACGTGCAGGTGATGATCGAGGGCCCGGGACACGTCCCCATGCACATGATCAAGGAGAACATGGAGCTGCAGTTGCGAGACTGCAAGGAGGCGCCGTTCTATACCCTGGGACCGCTCACTACCGACATTGCGCCCGGCTACGATCACATCACCTCGGGGATCGGAGCGGCGATGATCGGCTGGTACGGTACGGCCATGCTCTGCTATGTCACGCCCAAGGAACACCTGGGCCTGCCGAACAAGGCCGACGTCAAGGACGGCATCATCACCTACAAGATCGCGGCGCATGCGGCCGACCTCGCGAAAGGCCATCCTGGCGCACAGATCCGCGATAACGCGCTGTCCAAGGCGCGCTTCGAGTTCCGCTGGGACGATCAGTTCAACCTCGGCCTCGATCCGGACAAGGCGCGCGAGTTCCACGACGAGACCTTGCCCAAGGACAGCGCCAAGGTCGCGCACTTTTGTTCGATGTGCGGACCGCACTTCTGCTCGATGAAAATCACCCAGGACGTGCGCGACTACGCTGCGGCGCAGGGCGTGGACGAGCAGGCGGCGCTGGCGAAGGGCATGGAACAGAAGGCGGTGGAGTTCGTGAAAAAGGGCGCGCAGATTTATTCCAAAGCCTGAACGCGTCCTTCGCGGGTGAAAACGGCGCGTTCACGCGCCGTTTTTTTTCTGCGACGCCCGCAAGAGGCGATGCGGGGGCGGCCGGCGGGTGCAATTTTTTGCTGCCGTGACGGATGTGGATCGCCGCCAGCGCTTACAATCCGACCTATGGACCTTGTCATTCTCATCAAAGCGCTGATACTCGGGGTGGTCGAAGGCCTCACCGAATTCCTGCCGGTGTCGAGTACCGGCCATCTCATCCTGGCCGGCGACCTGCTCGATTTCAACGACGACAAGGGCAAGCTATTCGAGATCGTGATCCAGTGCGGCGCAATCCTCGCGGTGTGCTGGGAGTATCGGGCGAAGCTCGCCGCCGTGATCTCGGGCCTCGGCTCGAAGCGCGAGGCGCAGCGCTTCGCCCTCAACCTCGCCATCGCCTTTGTGCCGCTCGCAGTGCTGGGCCTGGCCTTTGGAAAGGCGATCAAGGCGCAGTTGTTCCAGCCGGTGCCGGTGGCGCTGGCATTCATTGTCGGCGGCTTCATTATCCTGTGGGCGGAAAAGCGCGAGCACACGGTGCGCATCCGCGAGGTGGAGGATCTACGCTGGACCGATGCGCTGAAACTGGGTATCGCTCAGGCGTTTGCGCTGATTCCCGGAACCTCGCGCTCCGGGGCCACCATTATCGGTGGATTGCTGTTCGGCCTGTCGCGCAAGGCTGCGACCGAGTTTTCGTTTTTCCTTGCCATTCCGACGCTGTTCGCCGCCTCGGCCTATCAGCTATACAAGGAGCGCGCGCTGCTCTCGCTCGATGACACGGGCATGTGGACGGTCGGGTTCGTCTCCGCCTTCTTTTCCGCGTTCCTGTGCGTGCGCTGGCTGCTGCGCTACATCTCAAACCACGATTTCACGCCGTTTGCCTGGTACCGCATCGCCTTCGGGCTGGCGGTGCTGGGCACGGCCTATAGCGGCCTGGTGAATTGGTCGGCAGGCTGAGCAGGCTCTCCCCGGCCTGCAGGACTTCCGCCTCGTGGCCGATCAACTCTGCACCCAAGGCAGACCGGCCGCGCGCCATCCGCCCAGCCTGTTGCGCTGCCCGTTCGGGTCCTTGTCGCCCTCGAAGCCCTGCAGCACATTGTAGGCACGGAAGTAGCCGGCCTGGGTCACGGTGATGGCGGCGTGGTGCGAGCGCGCGCCGCTGCGGCATAAGAGCATGGCGATCGCGCCCTTGCCGATCAGCGCTTCGAATTCGGCGATGAAATTGAGATTGCGGCCGCCGCCCGGCCACGTATTCCATTCGACCAAAACGCTGCCTGGCACCTTGCCTACCCATTCCAGTTCGGCGCGAGTGCGCACATCCACCAGTTTGGCTTGTGGAAGGCTCTGCATAAGGGTATGCGCTTCGGTCGGCAGCAATGCACCGGCGTAAGGCAGGTTCATTTGTTGCGCGCGTTCGCTCGCCCTGGCGAGGATTTCTTGTGGAGTTTCCATCATAGTTTGCTGGCAAGCTTGGTCTTCCGGGAGAGAAAGTATAAGGGATGCGCACAAGAAATCGCGCATCGAAACTATGGCCTGGAAGTTATGCACAAATTCGGTGCAAACTGTCGCCGTCTGCACTAAATGGGGGCAAGCCTGCCGATGTTCACAATCCGAGTTCGCTTATGGCACAATGCTGTGCTCGGATTTCGTCGGATGGCATGTTTTCTGCTCTATAACCCTCCGTTTCCCGCATTCTTATTGTCTTTAACCGCTTCTTGAGGAGAAATAAATGGCTATGTCCCCAGCCGACGTGCTGAAACAGATCAAGGACAAGGAGGTGAAGTTCGTCGATCTGCGCTTCACCGATACCCGCGGCAAGGAACAGCACGTGTCTGTTCCCGCCAAACAGTTCACCATGGAAAAATTCGACGACGGCCACGCTTTCGACGGCTCATCCATCGCCGGCTGGAAGGGCATCGAAGCCTCCGACATGTTGCTCATGCCCGAAGCCGATACCGCGCGCCTGGACCCGTTCACCGATGAAACCGTGCTCAATATCACCTGCGACGTGATCGAGCCTTCCGACGGCAAGGGCTACGACCGCGACCCGCGCTCTCTCGCCAAACGCGCTGAGGCCTACCTTAAGTCCACCGGTCTGGGCGACACCGCCTATTTCGGTCCCGAGCCCGAGTTCTTCGTGTTCGATTCGGTTACCTGGAACGTAGACATGTCCGGCTGCTTCGTGAAAATCGATTCCGAGGAGGCCCCCTGGTCTTCAGGTAAGGAGTATGAAGGCGGCAACATGGCCCACCGCGCAGCCGTGAAAGGCGGTTACTTTCCGGTGCCGCCAGTGGATACGCTGCAGGACATTCGCAACGCCATGTGCCTGGCGATGGAGCAGCAGGGCGTCGAGGTCGAGGTTCATCACCACGAAGTGGCCGCGCCCGGACAATGTGAAATCGGAACCATGTTCGAAAAGCTCGTAAAGCGCGCCGACTGGTTGCAGATTCTCAAGTACACGGTGTGGAACGTCGCGCATTCCTATGGCAAGACAGCCACCTTCATGCCCAAGCCCATAGTCGGCGACAACGGCTCCGGCATGCATGTGCATCAATCGATCTGGAAGGGCGGCGAAAACATGTTCGCCGGCAACAAGTACGCCGGACTCTCCGATTTTGCGCTGTACTACATCGGCGGCATCATCAAGCATGCGAAGGCCTTGAATGCGATTACCAACCCTGGCACCAACTCCTACAAGCGCCTGGTCCCCGGTTTCGAGGCGCCGATCAATCTTGCTTATTCTTCACGCAACCGCTCGGCCGCCTGCCGCATTCCGTATGCCATTAACCCCAAAGGGCGCCGCGTCGAAGTGCGTTTTCCCGACCCGACCGCCAATCCGTATCTCGCCTTCGCCGCGATGATGATGGCGGGTCTGGACGGCGTGCAAAACAAGATCCATCCTGGTGATCCCATCGACAAGAACCTGTACGATCTGCCGCCGTCGCAGGCGAAGAAGGTGCCGAACGTGTGCTCTTCGCTGGAAATGGCGCTGGAGCACCTGGAAAAGGACCACGAATTCCTCACTCGCGGAGGCGTATTCTCAGAGAGCATGCTCGATGCCTATGTTGCGCTGAAGATGGAAGAGGTGACGAGGTTCCGCATGACCACCCATCCGCTCGAATTCGATATGTACTACAGCGGTTGATAGCCCGGTAGGACGAAAAAAGGCGGGAACCTTCCCGCCTTTTTGTCTTCTGGCAACGGAAGCGGAAACATCCGCCCCCACCAAATCAGCGGCAGGGAAAAAAACGATTTGAAATCAGTCTGATGTTGGCATAGACTTAACCTTCTCTCTCAATGGTTTCGGCATAATGGTTTGTAGCATTAGATACTTAGGGTTGGTGGCCGCATTGGTGTTCGTGCTCGCGGCGCCTGCGCGGGGGGATACGTTCAAATGTATCGACGCCAACGGCCGCGCCACCTACACCAACATGAAGGAAGAGACCAAGGGCAAGAACTGCAGCGTGGTGATGCGGGAGATTTCGGTCGTTCCGGCCGTCCCGCCCGCACGCAGCGCGGCGGCAAATCCCTCGCCCGCAGGCTTTCCCAAGGTCGACCCGGCTACCCAAAAAAACCGGGACGGCGCCCGGCGCAGGATTCTCGAGGAAGAACTCAGCGGGGAAGAGAAGGCGCTTGCACAAGCCAAGACGGAACTGACCGAGCAGGAGTCGGTCCGCACCGGCGGCGAAAAAAATTACCAGAGGGTTCTCGACCGGTTGCAGAAATACAAGGACGAGGTCGAGCTGCACGAGAAGAATGTCGAGGCTCTGAAGAAAGAGCTCAGCAACGCGAAGTAAGCGGGTTTTTCGTCGGTGCAGTGATTGCGCTGCTTCGGGTTTCCGCCATAGGCTACACCCACTGTCCCGCACGGTCCTGATATGGTTGCCAGTTCATTTTCCGGCCTCGATCTGCTCGCAACCTCGGTCATCCTGGTGGACGATGAATTGCGGGTCATCTATGCCAACCCTGCCGCGGAAGACCTGTTCGCGTTCAGCCTGAAAAATGTAGTCGACCAGCCGTTGGCGCAGCTGTTCACCGATTCCGACGAGTTCATCGCCAGCCTCAAAGACGTCCTCGGGCGCAACTGGAGTTACACCGGCCGCGACGCGGCCCTCACCCGGCCGGGGCAGGCGAGCCTGCATCTGAATTGCCTGGTCACGCCGACAGAGAACGCTGCCGCCCATTTGCTTATCGAGTTTCGCCCCATAGACCAGCAGCTCAAGATCGCGCGCGAGCAGCGGCAAATGGATCAGCAGCAGGCGAACCGCGAGCTTATCCGGAACCTCGCGCACGAAATCAGGAATCCACTGGGAGGCTTGCGCGGCTCGGCGCAACTGCTCGAGCGCGAGCTGGAACGGCCCGAACTGCGCGAATATACCCAGGTGATCATCAAGGAAGCCGACCGCCTGCAGGCGCTGATGGACCGGCTGCTCACGCCGCATCGCCCGCCGCACGTCGCGCCGTTGAATATCCACGAAGTGCTGGAGCGGGTGAGAAGCCTGGTACTGGCCGAATTTCCGGAAGGCATCCGCATTCAGCGCGACTACGATGCCAGCTTGCCCGATTTTCATGGTGACAAGGAGCAACTGATCCAGGCGGTGCTCAATATCGTGCGCAATGCGGCGCAGGCCCTGAACGGGAAGGGTGAGATCGAGTTCCGTACCCGTGCCGCGCGCCAGGTGACGCTGGCCAAGCAGCGCTACAAGCTGGCATTAGAATTGCAAGTGATAGATAACGGTCCCGGAATTCCGGAGGAACTGCGCGAGCGGATTTTCTATCCTTTGGTGTCGGGCCGCGACGGCGGTAGCGGTCTGGGGCTGACGCTGTCGCAGACTTTCGTGCAGCACCACCACGGCACGATCGAGTGCGACAGCAAGCCGGGCCGTACCTGCTTTACGATTATGCTGCCACTGGAGTAAATGGGTAATGGGCAACGGGTGAGGGCTGCGACCGGAATACTTCCGCGTCTGCCCGTTTCCCGTTTTCCGGTAACCATCACCAATATGAAACCAGTTTGGGTCATAGACGACGATCGCTCGATACGCTGGGTGTTTGAAAAAGCCCTGGCGCGCGAGGGCATACCCTACAAGACTTTCGCGGCGGCGCAGGAGGCACTCGACGCACTGGAACAGGGCGCGCCGCAGGTGCTGGTGTCGGACATCCGCATGCCCGGCGCTTCGGGCCTGGAACTCCTGCAAAGCATCAAGCAGCGCCATCCGGGGCTGCCGATCATCATCATGACCGCCTATTCGGATCTGGAATCGGCGGTGGCGGCGTTCCAGGGCGGCGCGTTCGAGTATCTGCCCAAACCCTTCGACGTGGATCAGGCGGTGGAGTTGATCCGTCGCGCCATAGGCGAGAGCATGCGCGAGGTCGAAGGCGAGGAGGCGCGGGAGACGTCACCGGAAATCCTCGGTCAGGCGGCCTCGATGCAGGAGGTGTTTCGCGCGATCGGCAGGCTGTCGCAGTCGAACGCGACGGTGCTGATCACGGGCGAATCGGGCACCGGCAAAGAGCTGGTGGCGCTCGCGCTGCACCGCCACTCCAGCCGTTCCGCGAAACCCTTCGTCGCCATCAACACGGCGGCGATGCCGAAGGACCTGCTGGAATCGGAACTGTTCGGTCACGAGCGCGGCGCCTTCACCGGCGCCCAGGCAATGCGCCGCGGCCGCTTCGAGCAGGCCGAGGGGGGCACGCTGTTTCTCGATGAAATCGGCGACATGCCGGCGGAACTGCAGACGCGGCTGTTGCGCGTGCTCTCCGACGGCCAGTTTTATCGCGTCGGCGGTCACCAGCCAATCAAGGCCAATGTGCGAGTGATCGCGGCCACGCATCAGGACCTGGAGGAGCGCGTGCGCCAGGGCTTGTTCCGCGAAGACCTGTTCCACCGCCTTAACGTGATCCGGCTGCGCCTGCCCAGTCTGCGCGAGCGGCACGAGGACATTCCGCTGCTGGCGAAGCATTTCCTCGCGAAAAGCGCACGTGAACTGGGGACGGAGGGGAAACGCCTGTCGGAGGCGGCGATGAATTACCTGGCTGCGCAGGATTTCCCGGGTAACGTGCGCCAGCTGGAAAACCTGTGTCACTGGCTGATGGTAATGGCACCGACGCAGACTATCGAGGTCGCCGACCTGCCGGCGGAATTGAAGTCAGGGGGCGGCAAAGCGCCGGAATCGGATTGGGTGGGGGCGCTGGAGCGTGAGGTCGAGCGAGCCTTCGCGCGCGGCGAAACCGGTGTTTTGGACGGGTTTGCGCAGGTCTTCGAAAAAGCCCTGATCGGCACGGCGTTGGCCCGCACCGGCGGGCGGCGCATCGAGGCAGCCAACCTGCTCGGCATGGGGCGCAACACCATCACGCGCAAGATCGCCGAACTTGGTCTGGAAGCCAAGGGCGGTCCGGACGAGGCCGTCTGACGCGGCGGCGACATGAGCGCCGCCGCGTTCGCGCCTGGGCGCACGCGGCCGTTGGTTCGGCGAACGGCGCGTGATTCCGCAATCCGGAATGCCATTCGTATTGCGGAATGCGCCGCAGCGCAATAGAATAGCTGCTTTTTTACCGGCAACCGGCAACCTGGAGTTTCACCAATGAGCGAGACATATCCCGGCGGCGTGGAAATCCACGGCCCCATCACCGCAGAATTCGCGCAGATCCTCAGTCCCGAGGCCGTCGCCTTTGTGGCCAAGCTGTGCCGCCGCTTCGAACCCCGCCGCCAGGAACTGCTTGCCGCCCGTGCCGCGCGGCAGAAGGCGTTCGACGCTGGCAAGATGCCGGACTTCCTGCCGGAGACGGCGAGTATCCGCAGTTCCGAATGGAAGATCGCACCGCAGCCGGCCGACATGCTCGACCGGCGCGTCGAGATTACCGGCCCTACCGACCGCAAGATGGTGATCAATGCGCTCAACTGCGGCGCTTCGGTCTTCATGGCGGACTTCGAGGACGCCGACACCCCCACGTGGCACAACATGATCGACGGTCAGATCAATCTGCGCGATGCAGTGCGCCGCACCATCACCCTCGATCAGGAAGGAAAGAAGTACAAACTGAACGACAAGACCGCGGTACTGATGGCGCGACCGCGCGGCTGGCACCTGAACGAGAAGCACCTGCTGATCGACGGCAAGCAGATCTCCGGCAGCATCTTCGATTTCGGGCTTTACTTTTTCCATAACGCCAAAGAGTTGCTCAAGCGCGGTACCGGCCCGTATTTCTATCTGCCCAAGCTCGAATCGCACCTCGAGGCGCGGCTGTGGAACGACGTCTTTGTGATGGCGCAAAACGAGCTCGGCGTGCCGCAGGGTTCGATCAAAGGCACCGTTCTGATCGAGACGGTGCTCGCGTCGTTCGAAATGGACGAGATCCTGTGGGAACTGCGGCAGCACTCCGCGGGACTGAACATCGGCCGTTGGGACTACATGTTTTCCTGCATCAAGAAATTCCGCTCACACAAGGAGTTCTGCCTCGCCGACCGCGTTCATGTCAGGATGAGCGCGCGTTTCATGCGCGCCTACGCGCTGTTGCTGGTCAAGACCTGCCACAGCAGGGGCGCGCCGGCCATGGGCGGCATGGCGGCGCAGATCCCGATCAAGAACGATCCGGTGGCCAATCAGGCGGCGCTCGACAAGGTGCGCGAGGACAAGCTGCGCGAGGTGACCGACGGCTGCGACGGCACTTGGGTAGCGCACCCGGGCCTGGTGCCGATCGCGAAGGAAGTGTTCGACCAGCACATGCCGCAGCCCAACCAATACGACAAGCAGCGCCCGGACGTTCACGTCACGGCAAAGGACTTGCTCGACTTCGAGCCGGAAACGCCGATCACCGAGGCGGGCCTGCGTTACAACATCTCGGTCGGCATCCAGTATCTCGGCGCGTGGCTCGCCGGCAACGGCTGCGTGCCGGTATTCAACCTGATGGAGGACGCCGCGACCGCGGAGATTTCGCGCTCGCAGATCTGGCAGTGGATCCGTTCGCCCAAAGGCGTGCTCGACGACGGCCGCAAGGTGACCAAGGATTTGTTTCGCAGCCTGCTCGCCGAGGAACTGCCCAAGGTGAAAACCTATCTGGGCGAAGCAGGCTGGAAAGCGGGCAAATACGGGCAAGCCGCGGAGTTATTCGCCAAGATCACCACCGATGACAATTACGTCGAGTTCCTCACTTTGCCGGCGTACGAATTGATCGACTGATAGGGCTTTTTCAACGCAGAAGCGCAAACACTCGAAGGGATTGCTGCAACGAAATCGTCACCCCCTTGTTCCTACCATCCTTGGTTCAGACCTCGATTTCTGCCACGACCGGCGCGTGGTCGGACGGGCGTTCGTTTCGGCGCGGTTCCAGGTCGATCGAGCAACTGGCGCAATTCGCCGCGAGGCTGGGGCCGAGCAGGATGTGGTCGATGCGCAGGCCCAGGTTGCGCTTGAAACCGTTCATGCGGTAATCCCACCAGGTATAGGATTTCTCCGGCTGCTCGAACAGGCGGAAGCTGTCCCTGAAGCCCAGCTCGATCAGGCGCCGAAATGCATCGCGCTCCGGCGGGCTCACCAGGACTTGGCCCTCCCAAGCTTTCGGATCGTGCACGTCGCGGTCCTCCGGTGCGATGTTGTAATCGCCCAGAACGGCAAGGCGGTCATGTGCCGACAACTCCCGCGCGAGCCAGGTCGACAAAGCTGCGAGCCAGTTCAGTTTGTACTGGTATTTCTCCGAATCGATGCTTTGCCCGTTGGGAACGTAGGCGCAGACCAGGCGCACGCCGCCGACATCGGCGCTGATGACCCTGCGCTGCTCGTCGTCGAAGCCGGCGATGCCACAGACAATATTCGCGGCGGGCTCCCGGCTGAGAATGGCGACGCCGTTATAGGTCTTCTGGCCTGAAAACGCTGCTGAGTAGCCGGCGGCCTGGAGCTCCGCTCTGGGGAACTTGGCATCCTCGAGCTTGAGTTCTTGCAGGCACAGCGCGTCCGGCTGGTGCTTGCCCAGCCAATCGAGAACCTGTGGCAGACGTACCTTGAGCGAGTTGACGTTCCACGTTGCTATGCGCATGTGCAATGTATCTCTTTGTATTGTGGATATATTATGTTGGTCAGTCGCATCTTGCCGATGCCGGGGGCGCAATTAGCAGACGCTTTGCGACGCGTGCAGAGAACCAGGTCCGGCTTATCCCGGCCGGGAAGTGGATGGTAGCCTAACAGGCCGTTGCAAAACTCGCTGCATGAGCGATTTGCCGCACGATCGTAAAATGGCTTCGCTCCCAACAGCCCCTGACCTGGGGGATTTGAAGGTGCCGGAGGGGAATGGGAGGGTCCCACCCCTATCCTGGGCGCCTCCTGGTTCAGACCATCCTTGGTTTGATGCCGGTCAAACTGGCGCCATGACAGAACTGCTAACCTGACCGTTCTCCGAGCACTCGGGTCAATTGAGTTTTGCAGCCACCCTGGTCATGGCTTTTCCCCAAAGCGAGAGCAAATTCCGATTCCTTCCGAACCTTGAAAAAGGCTAAGGGAAAGAATGCGCTCGAAAACCCTCAAGTTCAAAGTCGTGTTTTACCTGGCGATCGCCCTGACGCTGGCGATGCTCGTATTCACCCTGCTTGTCGTGCGGCATCAGCGCGATGAACTCCTGCGCGAGGCGGTGAGTCGCGTCGCCCAGATTTCCGATGTGATCAAGAACAGCACCCGCTTCGCCATGCTTACGAATCAGCCCGCTTATGTGGACAGCATAATCCGGGATGTGGGCAACCAGGGAAGTATTGAAAAAGTCAGGATCCTGAGCAAGGACGGCACCATCATTCACTCCACCTACCTGCCAGAACTCGGGCTGAAGGTGGACCGCAAGGCCGAAGCCTGCGTCCTCTGCCACCGGAGCGACGCCCCCCTGGAGCAGGTTCCGCAGAGCCAGCGCTCGCGGATCTTCGCCACGCCGGAGGGGCGGCGCATGCTCGGCAGTATGGACGTGATTCGCAACGAGCCCTCGTGCTACAGCGCGAACTGCCATGTGCACAGCAAAGCCCAGTCGGTCCTCGGCGTCTTGGACATCGTCTACTCCCTCGACGACATCGACCGGAAGATGCGGACGAGTGCGATCACCATGGCAGCCTTGTCCCTGGGGTTCATCATCATTGCCGCGCTCTGTGTGGGTTTTTTCGTGCACCGCCTGGTCTATGTGCCCCTGCGCGACCTGGAAACCGGGGCCAAGCGGCTCTCCTCGGGGAATCTGGAACAGATGATCCCGGTGCGCAGCGAGGACGAATTCGGTCAACTGGCGGCCTCTTTCAACGCCATGACCGTGGCACTCGGAAATTCCCAGTCGGAACTGCGGGAATGGGGCCACACGCTGGAGCAGAAAGTGGCAAAGAGGACCCAGGAACTGCACATTGCCGAGGCTGAATCCGCGCGCACGGAAAAGCTGGCTTCGGTCGGATTGCTCGCCGCCGGAATCGCGCATGAACTGAACAACCCGTTGACCGGTGTGCTCACCTTCACTACCCTCCTGCGGAAAAAAATGCCGGATGGAAGCGCGGATGCGGAAGACCTGGATCTGGTGATCCGGGAAACCAAGCGATGCGCGACCATCATCAGGCGGCTTCTCGATTTCGCGCGCGAGAAAGCTCCGGAAAAGAAATTCACCGACCTGAATCTGGTCATCGAAGACACGGCGCGCATCATCGAGCGGCCTGCGTCTTTTCGCAATATCGAGATCGCCATGGATCTCGACCGGAATTTGCCCTCGGTCTGGGTCGACGCCGACCTGATCAAGCAGGTCATCATGAATATGCTCGTCAACGCCCAGCATGCGATCGAGCACGAAGGCAGTATCACCGTCCGCAGCCGCCGTTTCCCGCAGCCAAAAAGTCCAGAACCGGGCGGGCAGCCGGTGCCCATGGTGGAAATCTCGATCATCGATACCGGTTGCGGGATCCCGGAGAAAAATCTTAAGCGGATTTTCGATCCCTTCTTCACCTCGAAGGAGGTGGGTAAAGGCACGGGGTTGGGACTGTCCGTCAGCCACGGCATCGTCAGAGCCCACGGCGGGGTGATCGAAGTGGAAAGCACGGTTGGCAAGGGATCTACCTTCCGCATTTACCTCCCGCTGGAACCTCCCCCGGGAGAGGCGGAAAGCAGCAGGAGCAATCAATGAAAGCCAGGATACTGGTAGTCGACGACGAAGAGATCGTCATCAGGAGTTGCCTGCGCATTCTGGGCGACGACGGCGATTGCGAGGTGGAGGCGGTCCAGGACGGCCTGGAAGCGCTGAAGAAAATCGACGACGGTCATTACGACGTGCTCATCCTGGACATCATGATGCCCAAGATGGACGGCCTGGAAGTGCTGCGCAGGGTGAAAGAGACGCACCCGGACATCGACGTCATCATGGTCACCGGGTTGTCCCAGATCGAGACCGCCGTACGTTCGATGAAGCTCGGTGCCTTTGACTACCTGCCCAAGCCCTTCGATCCGGACGAACTCAAGCTAGTGGTAAAACGCGCGCTGGAGAGGCGGCAATTGTTGCAGGAGAACCTCGAGCTCCGAAGCGAGGTCAGTTCCAAGTACCGTTTCGAGAACATCATCGGCGCCAGCCCGCAGATGCAAAACGTCTATCGCCTGATCGCAAAGTGCGCGCCCACCAACAGCACTGTCATGCTCACCGGGGAGAGCGGGACGGGGAAGGAACTGATCGCGCGCGCCATCCACTACAACAGCCTGCGGAAGGACAAGCC
>OCZT010003193.1_pt1 | contig 16841 bp, 17 predicted proteins | sample 1539031 | NCBI WGS metagenome assembly OCZT01 (sample SAMEA3539308, study PRJEB22396) | soil metagenome | biome: tundra; feature: field; material: soil | place: USA | collected 2010-05 | depth 0.15 m | reverse complement strand
GGCGACCACCGAGATCTACACTCTTACCCTACACGACGCTCTTCCGATCTGCTGCCGCGGCGCCGGCTGATCCGGCCGCGGCATTCGGTGGCGGCGGCGGCTTCGGTGGCCGCGGTGGTGCGGCGCCGGATCCGGCGACTCAGCCGCGCGTCGTCATGCGCTTCCCGACGGACACGACGCAGATACTGCTCTCCGGCGCGCTCGCGGGGATGGAAGGGCTTTCAAACCGCGTGCAGCTCGTGGATTCGCCGGTCGGGAAGGGACACGTGGTCTCGTTCGCCATCCGGCCGTATTGGAGGTGGCAGACGCAGGGGACGTACTTCCTCGGCTTCAATGCGATTCTGAACTGGAATCATCTGGATGCGGGGAGGGCGACGACGACGGTGCCGTAACTCTCGCTGATGCCCGCACAACAGCAACGGGCGACGAGTGAGGGGCGGTCTGGCGAAGAGCGACGGGTGAAGGGCGAGGAGACAGTCTCCTCACTCCTCACCCATCGCTTTTCGCAAAGCCGCCCCTCACTCGTCGCCCGCGCCCGTCGCTCGCTCGACACGCCGCGCGACACGTACGATACTTCCCGCGGGGCGTCACAAGCTTTTTCTCCGTCTGTCCGGTTTGCGCAATGACCGTCTCGTACGAAAACAGCAAGATCATCTTCGACGGAATCAAGGCCGCCGGCATCACGTCCGTGTCGGCGCTTCCGGAAACGTGGCTCGGCCTGCTCCTCCAGCGCGCCGAGGACGACCCCGACATCCAGCTCCTCCAGGTCGCCAGGGAGGAGGAAGCAGTCGGCATAGCCGCCGGTGCGTACTTCGCGGGTACGCCGCACGTCCTCCTCATGCAGAACCACGGCTTCTTCGGCGCGATCAACGGCATCGTCTCGCTCGCCGAGCTCTACCACATTCCGCTGTGCATGCTGATCGCGTTTCGCGGCCACTGGGGGGAACCATACCCGTGGCACACGCGCGGCGGCATCGTCACCGAGGGCGTGCTCCGCGCGCTCGACATCCCGTTCGAGTACGCCCGCGACCCGCAGAAGGTCGCCAAGCAGATTCGCGAGGCGTGGATCTTCTCGCAGAGTTCCCTCTCTCCGGTCGCGCTCCTGCTCACGCGCGACCTGATGGAGGACTGATGGAACGCGCCGGCTGTCTCGAGATGATCTACCCCGAGCTGCAGGACAAGCCCGTGGTCACGATCATGGGCGCGTGCGCGCAGGAGCTCTACAACCTCGGCCATCGCGAAAACTTCTTCTACCTCCAGCACGCGATGGGGCTCGCGTCGTCCATCGGGCTCGGGCTGGCGATGCACCTCCCGCGCGAACGGGTGATCGTCCTCGACGGCGATGGCTCGGTGCTGATGAACCTCGGCACGTTCGCGACGCTGGCCCGCTACCGGCCGAAGAACCTCATCCATCTCGTCTTCGACAACGGGAGCCATCTTTCCACCGGCGGCTTCCACTCACAGACGACCTCGGGCGTGACCGACCTCGCGGCGATCGCGCGCGGCGCCGGGATCGAGCACGTCGCGTCGGTCGCGACCGCGGTCGAGTTTGGCGAGGCGTTCATGGCGGCGCTCGAGCGCGACGACCTGAGCGTCATCGTCGCCAAGGTCGCCGCCGTCGGCCCCGAGCACTACGGCATGGACCTGCAGTTGCCCGAGAACGCCTTCCGCTTCAGGCGCTGGATCCTCGACCGGAAGCGATCGGCGGGGGTCGCTTCTTGACCGGCGCGCGCCCCGCGTACGACCTCGATGCGTGGCGCCGCCGGATTCCGCTGCTCGCGTCGTGCGTTCCGATGAACAACTGCTCGCAGGCGCCCCAGACCGACGCCACCCGCGCCGCCGCCGAGCGCTATCTCGAATCGTGGAACCGGAGCGGGATGGACTGGGACGCGTGGATGGCCGAGGTGGCGCTGGCGAAGGCCGAGTTCGCGAAACTCATCGGGGCGACGGCGTCCGACATTGCGGTCTTCAGTTCGGTATCGGAAGCCGCAAGCGCGGTGGCCAGTGCGCTCGACTTCGGCGGTGGCCGCACGAGCATCGTCGTCAGCGAGGCCGAGTTTCCGACCGTCGCCCACGTCTGGCTGGCGCAGGAACGGCGCGGCGCGCGCGTGTCGTGGGCGCCGGTGTGCAACGGCACGATCGATCCTGAATCGTACGACACGCTGATCGACGACCGTACCGCGCTCGTTTCGGCGTGCCACGGCTACTACGTCAACGGGTTCATCCAGGACGCCGCGCGCATCGCGGCGCGAGCGCGCGAGGCGGGCGCGCTCTCGTTCCTGGATGCCTATCAGACCCTCGGCACGATTCCCGTGAATGTGCGCGCGCTCGGCGTCGACTTTCTCGCCTCGGGAAATCTCAAGTTCCTGATGGGGATTCCCGGCATCGCCTTCCTGTACGTGCGACCCGAGATCGTCGAGTCACTGCATCCGAGCGTGACCGGCTGGTTCGGCCGCGCCAATCCATTCGCGTTCGACGCCAAGTCGCTCGACTGGTCGCCGACGGCGAGCCGGTTCGACAGCGGCACGCCGCCGGTGATCAACGCATACGTGGCGCGTGCGGGGATGGAGATCATCAATGCCATCGGTCCCGCAAATATCCGCGCGTGGCACGAGACTCTCGCCCGGCGCCTGATCGAGGGCGGCCGTTCGCGCGGCCTCACGCTGCACGGTTCGGACGACGTGCGTCGCAAGACGGCGACGACGGCGTTCGTCGTGTGCAACTCGCACGCCGTCGAGTCGGCGATGCGTGCGCGCGGCGTGCTCCCCTCGGCGCGCGGCGAAGTGATCCGGCTCGCGCCGCACTTCTACACCACGATCGACGACGTCGATCGCGCGCTCGACCTGCTCTCCGAACTCGAGCACGCCACGTGAGCGAGGCACGCGAGACATTCGCCTCCCGCTTCGGCGGGCTGATGACGATCGTCGGCGTGTCCGTCGGCCTCGGGCACGTTTGGCGCTTCCCGTACATGGTCGGGAAGTTCGGCGGCGCGGCGTTCGTGCTGTTCTACACGCTGGTGTCGGTCGTCATCGGCGTGCCCGCCCTGATGGCCGAGTTCGCGCTCGGCCGGCACACGCGTCGCGGACCGGTCGGCGCGTTCCAGCTGGGAGGCTTTCCGCTCGGGAAATATGTCGGCTGGTTCTTCTTCTTCGTCGTCACCGCGGCCACCGGCTACTACTCGGCAGTAATCGGCTGGGTGCTGTACTACACCGTCGGCCAAGTGGCGGTTGTCGCGCACGTTCCGTTCGACGCCGCGGCCATCCTGCCTCCCGATCACGGATTCGTGCTGACGTCGTTCCTCCTCCAGCTCGCGTGTACGGGCATCGTGATCCTCGCCTGCGCTTTGGTCGTCCTCAAGGGCGTGCGCAGAGGAATCGAGGTCGTGAGCACGATCGTGCTGCCGGCGATGACGATCGTGACGATCCTCGTGATGATCCGCTCTCTGACGCTGCCCGGCGCGATGGCTGGCGTGCGCTGGTACCTGCTCGAGTTCCGCTTCGCCGATCTGACCGCGAACGTGATGGCGGCGGCAATCGGACACGCCATCTTCGCGCTCTCGCTCGGCGGCACGTTCATGGTGGTGTACGGGTCGTATTTGCACGCCGACGAACGGCTTGCGCGTCCCGCCCTGTGGACCGTGATCGGCGACACCGGTTCATCGCTCATCGCCGGGCTCGCCGTGATTCCAGCCGTGTTCGCGTTCAAGCTCGAGCCGGCCTCGGGCCCGGGGCTCATATTCAACACGTTACCCAAAGTGTTCGCGGCGATGCCCGCGGGTTGGCTGTTCGGCTCCCTGTTCTTCATCAGCCTCTTCGGGGCGGGCTACCTCTCCGACATCGGGGCGGTGGAGGTGCTCGTCGCGGGACTCACGGACAACACGAGACTTACTCGCAAGCGCGCGGTGTGGGTGATGTCCGCCGCCTGCTTCGTCCTCGCGATTCCGCCGAGCATCAACAACGCGATCTTCGTTCCCTGGGACCTGACGTTCGGCTCGGGCATGCAGACGCTCGGGTCGCTTCTCGCCGTGGTCACGATCGGATGGTGCCTGAACCGCACCGCTGCGCTCAAGGAGCTGTTCGGTGCAGGTGAAAAACCGGTGCCGATGTGGGTCTTCAATTGGATCCGCTTCGGCATCCCGGTGATCATCATCGGTGTCGGCGTGTACTGGCTGCTCACGCAGGTGTTCCGCACGTTTAGCGGCGTTTGACGCGCGACGTTTTCTTTCACGCAAACTCTTCAAGTCAGGAATCGATCAATGTCCCTGCTCGCCGATCTCATCGCCTCGCTCGATTCTGGTGCGCTGAAGGTTGTGGATCTCACGCAGCCGCTGGGACCGCAGACGCCGGTGATCGGGCTCCCGCCGATGTTTGCGTCGTCGCCCGGAGTCTCGATCGACGTCATCTCGCGTTACGACGGCAAGGGACCGGGGTGGTACTGGAACACCATCCGGATGGGCGAGCACACGGGCACGCACTTCGATGCGCCGGTGCACTGGATCACGGGGAAGGATTTGGCGGACAACCGGTGCGACACCATTCCGGCGCGTCGCTTCGTCGGCCCCGCCTGCGTGATCGACGTGACGGCCGAGGTCGCAAAGAACGAGGACTTTTTGCTGATGCCGGACCACGTGACGGCGTGGGAGAAGCAGCACGGCACAATTCCCCGCGGCGCATGGGTTCTGCTGCGCACTGGCTGGAGCAAGCGAACCGATCCGGCGAGATTTCTCAATGTGAAAGCGGACGGCCCGCACAGCCCCGGATTCCACCGGAGCACGTCCGAGCTGCTGGCGAAGGACCGCGACGTACTCGGCGTGGGCGTCGAGACGGTAGGCACCGACGCTGGTCAGGCGGGGACGTTCGATCCGCCGTTCTCGAATCACGCCACCATGCACGGCAACGGCAAGTTCGGACTGGCGAGCCTGTGCAACCTCGACCAGCTCCCGGCGACGGGCGCGGTGGTGATCGCGGCGCCGCTCAAGATCGTGGACGGGAGCGGCAGTCCGCTTCGCGTGCTGGCGATTTCCCCGGCGCCGCCGGATCAACCTCAACGACCGGCAGAATCATGAAGAGAGTGCTCGCGAAGTTTGCAGTCGGTGCATGCGCCGTTGCGCTCACTCACACGCCGGCATGGGCCCAAACGCCGCCCACCATATCGCTGACGCGCCTGGCATGTGGCACGAACGCCGCGCCGACCGACGTGGCGGCTCGATTCTCCGACACGTATGCGTGGACCGAGTTGAAGATTCAACTGACTTTCAGCTGCTACCTGATCAGGCACGGTGACGACTATCTGGTGTGGGACGCCGGCAATCCCGTGGGAACGACCGCTACCGCTCCGAAAACGAGCTTGGTGGACTTGCTCGCGCAACTGAAGCTGACGCCGGCTCAGATCAAGTATTTCGCCATCAGTCACTATCACGGCGATCACGTGGGGCAGGTGAGCTCGTTCCCGCAATCGACGCTGCTGATAGGCAAGGGCGACTGGGATGCGCTGGGCGATCCGAAGTCAGCCGCGGCCGCGAGCGCCGCGTCGTTCGCGAATTGGATCAGCGGTGGCGGAAAGGTCGAGCCGCTAGCGGGAGACAAGGACGTGTTCGGCGACGGCACCGTCGTCGTGCTCAGCACACCGGGCCACACACCCGGGCACCACAGCTTGCTCGTGAGATTGAAGGAGATGGGCAACGTGCTCATCACCGGGGATGTCGCGCACTTTCACGAGAACTACGACGGGAACGGTGTGCCGACGTTCAACACCGATCGTGCCGCGACGCTCGCCTCGCTCGATCGGTTCAAGAAGATTGCGGCGAACCTGAAGGCGACCGTGATCATTCAGCACGATGCACGCGACATCGGGAAGTTGCCGGCGTTCCCGGCGGCGGCGAAATAGCGGGTTTGCCGGGGGCCTAGCGGATTGCGCTGCCCGGCTTCTTCGGCACTGCCGGTTTGTCGTCGGCCGTCACGACGAGTGTTCGCGACATGCCGGCCACCTTGTGAGTCAGATCGGACAACGGGCAGTAGAGTTCGTACGTGCCGGGCTTCAACGTCAGGGTCAGCGCCGTTTCCTGGCCGGCTGAAATCTCCCTCGATCCCTTTGTGCCCGTCTGCGCCAACCGCTGTCAGGCCGGCTCGCGCAACAACTCGAGGGTCGATTGATCGGGCTCTCCCTGCCAGTACATCTGCAAGAGGCGCTCGAACTCCGACGCTGGCGGAGATACGTGCGCGAACAGCGTCGCGGACGAACGAAGCTTGAGGTCATCCGGTGAGCCGAGGATATCCGTCGCCGAGCGATCGGCGATTGCGAGCAACGCGTTCGCGCACTCGGTAAGCCGCGGACCGAGGACTGGATGGCGGAGGAACGCCTTCGCCTCGTCGATGCTGCCGATCGCGTACCGCTGAGACATGGAACTGAACCCGAGCCCGCGAAACTGCGGGAAAATGTACCACATCCAGTGTGAACGCTTTCGTCCGCCCTTGAGCTCCGCGAGGGCGCGGGCGTAGTCGTGCTGCTGCGCGCGAACGAAGCGTTCCAGATCGTAGGGATCAGCCTCTTGCTGAGTTTCGCCGTCAGATGGCGTCACGGGTTCAGCGGAGAAGCCTCCACGCAACCTGACGCAGCGCGTCGTAGCCCTTGGTCGACGCTGACGGATCTGCCTCGTTCGACGTATTGAACGCTGCGATCACCGCATCCTTCGTCACAGGATTCCAGTACACGAACGCGCGGAACCCGGCCTGGCTCCCCGTGTGCCCGACGATTGTCGCATCGCCGTTGCGGTACACGAAGAACGACGTTGCCATCCACTCGCCCGCCGTATCAGGCGGATTGGTCGGATAGCGCGGCCGCCACATGCGTTCGAGCGTCGCGTGCGGCATGATCGTGTCATACGTGCGCTGCGTGAACGCGTCGCCGTGCGAGGCATTGGTGAGGAACGCCAGGTAAGTGGCAAGGTCGCCGAGCGGCGCGTTCCACCCGCCGTTCGGCACCGTGATCCCCGGATTGAACTCGCGGCCGTTGGCCGCAACGCGCACGCGGTGGTTCGCGCTGTCGCGCTCGACGGAGTAGTTGTTCGACCGATATTCGGCGAGGTGCCACGGCGTCGCGTTGAAATAGCTGCGCGTGAGCCCGAGCGGCGTGAAGATGTTCTTCTGCACGTACGCTTCCCACGGATCGCCCGACAGCGCCTGCACGATGCGCGCCAGGTAGATGAACCCGGGGTTCGAGTAGCTGTATCGCGTGCCCGGCTTGAACGCGACTTCCTGGTACGGCATCATCGCGACGAGCTGCTCCCACGTCGTCGGCTCGAACGGCTCCCACGGCCGGCCTTGCGTCCAGGGCCACGTCCCGTTCTGCAGTCCCGACGCGTGGGAGAGCAGCATCTGCACGGTCACGGAGTCCATCGACCCCCACGCATCGTGCACGCGATGCAACTCCGGGATGTAATCGGTCACGCGCGCGTCGAGCGAGAGGCGGTGGCGCTCGACCATCTGCATGACGGCGATGGCGGTGAGCGTCTTGGTGATCGAGCCCCAGTGAAAGATGGTGTTCGTGTCGACGCGCTGGCCGAGGGCGCGGTCGGCGAAGCCCGTCTCATGGTGCGCGAGCACGCGGCCGTCGCGCATGACGAGGGTGGCGGCGCCGACGATGGAGTCGGCGTGGACGTAGGCGTCGAAGGCCGACATGTACGACGGCCATTCGGCGGGTGGTGCGGTTCGCGAGGCGGCGGTGGGCGCGGCGCTTTGGCCGGCCGAGATGGCCGGAAAGAGAGCCGAGGCGGCGGTCGCGCAGAGCGCGACACGTGCGACACGTGCGACAAAGAAACGTCGCAAGATGGTCACCGCCGTCCGTTGAGACATGATGGCGGTGGAGCACGCGAGGGGTCATCGACGATACCATCGGCAAAGTACAATGCCCTCTCCGCGATGAAGCGCCAGCTGCCGGACGACGAGCCCCGAGTGAAATCATACTCGATCCGGTTGATCCAGAACGTGTGCCCCTCCCGACCGACATCGCCGTCGAGTTGAACCACTACGCGAGCGGTATCGCGGCCGGACAGGGCGAGAAGGGTAACGCCAAGGCGCCCCGCCGAATCGTCTGCGCTGCGCATCATGCCGGCAACCGCGTGCCCTTCGGAAATGAAGGTCCGGCCCGCTTGGGTGGCGAGACTGTCCGCGATATAGGTGACGCAGATCGGGCGCGCGTCTGCTCGGATAGCCAAAGCGGCGCGGACCGCGCCGCGTACTACGGCGTCCGAGTCGGAAGCCGTCATTGGAAGGGTTTCCTGAGCAGCAGCAGTTGATGCCATGACTGCGAGGAAACTCAGGATGGTGAGGCGTGCGGTCATGAGATGCCGGTGGTTGCTAACGATCAGGGTTCTGCACTGCGGCGCGACGCGCGCCGGGGCCGCGGCGGATCCGAACGGAGAACCTTTCGTAGCGCCGCGTTTACCGCGCGAGCCGTTGGGAATGCGTCCGCCACGTCAGGTTCGAGTACTACTATGTTCGTCCCGCTCGCGTAACGCTTCGCGTACTTGCCGCGCACGCCGCCGCTGAAGTCATACTCCGCGCGCACCGTGGCGACCTCCCGGACTCGACTAGGCGTCTTCTTCATAGATGCGCCGCTCGCGGGGCTGGCAACGCGAGCGCTTCGGAAATTCGCGGATGCTTTCCGGGGATCCCAACTGAAACGCAGTCCCATCTCGGCAATCTATCGCGCCATCAGCGCACGCGCATGACGGAAAAGACTCTCCCGCGCGGCCAAACAGAAGCGCTTATTGATCCACGTCACCTATGACGGTGGGGGAAGCAATTGTGGACTGACGCACCGCGTCGGCAGCAGCCGGTGTTAGACCGAGCCGCAACTATGCCGCCGTGCCGACCCAAGGCTTGATCCGGCGTAACGTGCCGGCGAGCTCTCTGGCGCACGGCGCCGACCGACCGCGAGCGCCGCGCCCCTCCACGCGCCCTGAGGATGCTGAATGTTGCCCCGCGCCCCCCGGCTCACCAGCCGGGGCCGCGCGGCGTGCCCGCTCGTCCGGAATCGAGTCCCCGCGAGGCAACGACGACCCGTCGCGGGGCCGACCGGCCGACCCGCGACGCGGGCAGGCGGGCGACAGACGGGCGACAGACCCCACGTGGACTGCACACGGGCTGGTGGCGCGGCGTGAAGTGTCGCGCCATACTTGCACAACCGCGATTCAAATTCCTATCCTGAACGTGTTGCGGCCGCAGTAGCTTCACACCCACACGTGGAACCCGCCCAGTCCCATCCCATGCCGTCGCCACCCAGCGTGTCCTGCACGGATCTCGTGCTGAACGTGACGCTGCGGTGTCCGCTGCACTGCTCGCACTGCTGTTACCGCTCGGAGGCGAAGCTGTCCGATGCGATGTGTCAGTCGCACATGGAGCAAGCCATTCGCGAGGCCGCGTCGCTCGGTTCGGTGCGAACCGTTCATTTCAATGGCGGCGACCCATTCCTGCTTCCCGAACTCATCCTCAGCGGCATCCGGCTTGCGCACGGTTTCGGCATGAGGACCGCCGCGGTCACCAGTGCGTTCTTCGCCGACACCCCCGATCGTGCGACGGCCACACTCGCGCCGATGGCCGCGGCAGGACTTTCCGAGATCAGCGTCAGCTACGACGACATGCACGCCGTCTACATAACGCCACGGCACCTGGTGAACCTGGTTGATGCCGCGGAGCAACTGCGGCTCATGGTGTATGTGTCCGTCACGATCGAACCCGGATCGCGAATCGACAGGAAACACGTGGCGCAACTCCTCGGGCCCGGGCGTGATGAAGCCCGTGTGCGCATCTACGAGGTCGGCATCAACACCACCGGACGTGCCGCGGATCTGGCCGACGCAGCTTCACGGACGGCACGCGCTGCTTCGGCCCACGCCTATCGTGGCCCCTGCAACGGAGTGCTCCGCAGCATCCAGGTTGCCGGCGACGGACGCATACTCCCATGCTGCGGCGTGTTGCCCCACTCCGATCGGATGGTCATCGGACACGTCGACGCTCCGAACGGATTGGCCGAGGCTCTGCGCAGGGCCGCCGCGGACCCGCTTTGGAACGCCATCGCAAGTGCCGGGCCGGTCGACCTGATCGTCGCGGCCACGGCGGGCACCGACCGCGCGCTCAGTGCCGGCGAGTTCGATGGGATTTGCGCCGCCTGCGACCGCCTGTTCAGCGATCCGCGATTGCTCGAACTCGCGCGGCAACGAACTATCGACCTCGCCGGCTGACCTACGCGCCGGCGGTTGCGTTGACGTTGGCGTCGTTGTTGCGGCCCTTGAACACCCGCGCGACCCCGTCGGGATTCTCCTTGGTGACGCGGGAGATGAAATACAAGTCGATCAGTACCTTCTCCCGAACGAACGCACAGGCGTCGTCATCCATGGGCGAGAGTTCACCGGTGGCGTCGTAGCTGGTGGCGTAGCACCCCCCTCCGCAGAAGCGCTTGGCGTAGCACGCGCTGCACTTGGGGGCGTCGGTCCGATGCTGCCCCTTTTCGATCAACCAGCGCGCGAACGACTCGCGCTTTTCCGGGTCGATGCCCGAGGTGACAGTTCCGATCGCCAGCGCCGGCTGCACGATGAACGCATCACACGGAAAGATCCGCCCATCAGCGTCGATGGCGGCCCCCTCATCGGCCGCGGCGCACCCGAGCCTCCGTGCGGACGGCGTGTCGATGCGATCCGAGTATTCCCTCAGCAGAACCACCCGATCGATGTGCACGACGTCCGCCGGCGGCAGCAGGCCGCCGCGTTCGAGGCACCAGTCGGTGTACGCCATGTACTGCCTGCGCCACTGCTCGAAATCGCTCTGCAGTACGTCGGGCTTTTCGGCGCACCCATAGACGTGCGGAATCACCTGCTTGATCTCGATGCGCCCGAGCCCGATCGCCTGCAGGTCCTGCGCCCGTTCGATGTACTCGTACGGCGCCGCAACGACACAGGTCACGGACACGCGGACGTTCGCTTCGACAAGTCGCCGAACCGTCTGGACTGCCGCGAGCCACGAGGACTGGCCGTTGGTCGCCGCAAACGGCCGATGCTTGTCGTGATTCTCCTGGCTCCCGTCGATGCTGATTGCCACACTGAAGGAGTCGGAATTGACGGCGAAGGTCCGGAACAGGTCCTCGTCGAAGAACGTCCCATTGGTGCACAGGATGGCGCCGACCGGTTTCCCGCTCAGCCGCTGGCCTTCCAGAAGGCCATCGACCAGGATCCTGGTCGATTCCATCGCCAGGAGCGGCTCACCGCCAAAGAGGACGGTGGAAATGCGCGAGCAGCTGTCGCTCATCAATTGCTGCTGAAGGAAGGTGACACACTCCCTCGCAGTCGACGGCTGCATCAAGCGCGGCCTGCCGCCGTACGACCCGCGCTGGTTGACACAGTAGCTGCACGCCAGGTTGCAGGCTTGCGACAGGCAGATCACGTAGCGCTCCGGAGCGGCGCCCTGCAGAAACACGGCCTGCCGTTGCTCCTGCTGCAGATCCGGCCGAACGCCCTCGCGATACGAATCGAGCCACTCCAGCCAACCGGTGTGCCTCAACACGTCCGCGGCGACCGCGCCAGCGGCTCCGCCGGCCAGATAGTCCGCCACCCCCGCTGGGACCGCATCGATGAACCGGCCGTTGTGTCCGTCGAAGATGAACGAGCGGTCTCCGACCGAAAACAACACCGCCCTGCCCATGGAATCCAAGGCATGCCGATGCACGCTGACGCCGGCATTGATCTCAGTCAAGTCCATTCATCTCCGGTGGATATCCAGTGTCAGAACAAACTGCGGGCTGATCCGTCGCGAATCAGCCCGCGTTCGCCAGTGTGTGCGGCCGGCGAGTACCGCAGCCGCTACATGCGCCCCGGATCCGACGGCATGTTCGAGCAGGTGCACGCCGCGCTCGTACCCGCTCTGCCTCCGGACACCTCCTTCAACTCATTGTCGTCAAGCGCTCCCTTCTTCTTCGGATCGACGGGGACACTCTTGACCGGTGACTTCGGCGCTTCAGGCTTCTTGTCGTTCGCCATAGCTCTCTCCCAGAGATCGCCCTGCGTGAATACTGCGTTCGCATCGAGAAGACTACGATTAAGTAATGGGACAGACCCCGAATGAAGTCAAGGCAACGGTGTGACGCACGTCACTACGCACATACGCGATATGTCAACACAATCAGACTCCCAGCGGGAAGTTTGGAATAGGGAGGTACGGTCACCTGAACATGCGGTGTATGTGAGTCTTGCGCGCAGCTACTGCGCGGCGTAGATGGCGTTGAACGGAAACTCGAACGTGCAGTGCGGCTCGCCGCGATTCAGAACTTGACGACCTGCTCCGCTCGATCCCCCGCCTGGAAGTACAGCCCGCGCCGCTGGTCGCCGGGCTGCTTGCTGACCATCACGATGTTCTGCTGGTCGCTGAACGTCTCGAACAGCAGGTGTGCGCGCACGCCGAGCGTCGTGACGGGCTGCGACGCCTTCCACTGCACGACCACCCACCACACGGGCTGATCGCCGTCGACGTCGCCGCCTCCGTCGAGTACCTCGCCGGTCAACCGGTTCCCGTCGGCGGCGATGGTGAATGTGCGCAGCACGTACGCGGCGACGGCGCGCTTCGACACAGGCGATTCGTTGACCGTCGCCTTGAGCGCCTTCTGCAGGTCATCGCGAAACATGCGCACACGCGCGACGACCACCGGCCCCTCGACGATGAGCCGAACCTGCGCGGTATGCATGTCGTGCGGCGGCGCCGGAGACGCGGCGCCGAGCAACGCGAACGCCCCGACGGCGACTACTCGCCGCCATCGGGTCGTCGCGGATCCGCGGACCGGAGACCGACGCGTCACGGCTGGACTTTCGGCGGCGCCTTCCACGTGTTGTTCTCGCGATTGATGTCGGCGAACACCTCGTTCGGGTCGATCACGACCTGCGACAGTCCCTTGTCGCTGAAGAAGCCGTACGTGAAGCTCTTCTCGCTGTAGCGCCAGACGTCGGCCGGGAGTTTCACGAGGGCGCTGCTGCCGTCGTCGTAGGTGATGCCGAGTTGGATGGGCATCACCAAGCCGCCCTTCTGCTCTATAGTGATGCGGTGATAGTACTTGTTCTTGCTCGCGTTGCCGACCACGTCGCTCGCCTGCTGCGTCTCGACGCCGCCGAGGGCCTGGTCGTTCGCATATGCCGTGTAGAAGATGCCGCGCCACCACCAGTTGAGCTGCTCGCCGGCGCCGTTCATCATCGTGCGGAAGAAGTCGGCGGGCTGCGGCTTCTTGAACGCCCACTTCGCCGCGTACTCGTGGAATGCGCGGTCGAACTGCGCGGGCTCGAGCACCTGTTCGCGCAGCATGACCAGCGTCGCGGCCGGCTTGCTGTACGCCTGGTTGCCGTAGTTCGCGTACGCGAGATCGCTCTCCGTCATCATCGGGACCTGCGCCACGCTCTTGAAATACTCGACGATGTTCTTCGCCGGTCCGCGGTTCGACGGATAGTTCGGGTCCCAATCCTTCTCGGCGTAGTACTGCACGAACGAGTTCATCCCCTCGTCCATCCATCCCCACCGGCGCTCATCGGTGGCGAGGATCATCGGGAACCAGTTGTGCCCAACCTCGTGGATCGTGACCGAGATGAGCCGCCACTTGAGCGACGGGTCGAACGTGCCGTCGGGGCGCGGGCGCGCGCCGCAGAAGGCGATCATCGGATACTCCATTCCGCCCACCGAGCCGTGCACGTTGCTTGCCACGGGATACGGATACTCGAGCACCATCCGCCCGTACGTCTCCATCGTCTGCCTGATGGCCTTGGTGCTGAACTGATCCCAGAGCGGCATCGCGTCGCGCGGGTACACCGAATGCAGTTCGATGAGGCGGCCGCCGGGCCTGTAGCGGAAACCCATCGCGTCCCAGATGAACGTCTTGGAGCTCGCCCAGGCGAAGTCGCGCACGTTCTGCGCGGCGAAGTGCCACGTGAGCGGCGCCGAGCCGGCTGGGCGCGTGTCGGGTTTCATCACCTCGTCGGGCGCGACGATGAACACGGGCTCGCTCGAGCTCATCGCCTTGACCAGTCGCGCGCGCTGGGCGGAGGTGAGTACCTCCTGCGGGTTCTGCAGCACGCCCGTGGCGCGCACGATGTGATCGTGCGGAACCGTCATCGTGACGTCGAAGTCGCCGAACTCCTGGTAGAACTCGCCCTGCGAGTAGAACTGATCGTTGGTCCAGCCGCTCACGTCGTCGTAGACGGCGGCGCGCGGATACCACTGCGCGATCTCGTATTCCCAGCCGTCCTTCACCTTGTCGCGCGCGTTGCGCTGCGTGTTGCGTCCGAGTTCGGGCACGTAATAGGCCCACTCGATTTCGAGCAGCGCGCTCTGTCCGGTGGCGATGGGCGCCGGGAGTTCGACGCGCATCGAGGTGCCGTTCACGAAGAACGGGGCTTCGGCTTTCGCGCCGTTCGCGCCGACGGTGCGGACGTGCGCGATGCGCATGCCGAGCGGCGCCTCGTCGCCGGCGAGGCCGAGGAGATGCAGCGACTGTGGGCTGAGGGTCGCCAGTCCTTTCGGGAGTGCGTTCACGGAAACGGAGGCGCGTGAATCGGGTTTCTCGACGTTCTGGTCGAGCTGGAACCAGAGATAGGGCAGCGAGTTCGGCGCGTTGTTGTGGTAGGTCACGCGCTCGGTGCCGCTGATCTCGTGGTGCGTGGTGTCGAGCGAGGCCTTGATCGTGTAGTCGACCTTCTGCTGCCAGTACTTCGGGCCGGGCGAGCCGCTCCCGGTGCGGTACTCGTTGGGCGTCGGCCACTGCTCGATCGCGCGGAAGTTGCTCTGGTTCGTCTTCTTCGACGTATCGGCGTTGAGCCACTGCGGCGGCGTGGTCGGCGGGGCGCCGCGCTGCGCGGCGAGCGGAGCCGACGAGGTGACGAGAAGGAGGGCGGTCAAAGCGCGAACCGCGGACTGACGGCAGATACCAGGAGAACGCATCATCGCACCCGCACGAAGGAGGAGGTGACCACTACCGTATGGAAGTAAAACGGCGCGCGGTCACGAATCGCTGTGCAGTCGCGCCGCAAGCATGACCATTCCAACCGCTGCTGCCACGCCGGAGACGCCGAGCACCCAGGTGCGCCGCGTGACCCGCAGCCACCGCTCCGCCGCCATGCCCATCGCGAAGATCGCGGCGACCACCACGAGCTGCCCGCCCTCGAGACCGAGATTGAAGCCGAGCAGCGGGAGCGCGATCGAGCTCTCTGCGCCGAGCAGGGCGCGAAGGCCGCCGGCGAATCCCAGTCCGTGGATGAGGCCGAAGCCGCCGGCAGTCACATAGCGCCGAACCAGCATCGCGCGCGCCGCCGCGGCGGACGCCGCCTTGAACTGGTCGCGGATCGCCGCGAGCCCCGTGACGACGATCGTCGCCGCGATGAGCGGCTCGACGACCCGCGCGCTCACCCGCACGACGTCGAACGTCGCGAGTGCCAAAGTCACCGAGTGCCCGAGAGTGAATGCCGTGACGAGCACCGCGATGCGCTTCCACTCGCGCGGTCCGTACGCCGCGGTGAGTGCCGCGACGAACAGGATATGGTCCCAGGCGCCAAGGGCGGCGATGTGGTGATAGCCGAGGCGGAGATAGACCGTGAACTCGGGCACCGGGGGAAGATAGCCTGCCCGCGCGCTCAGAGCGCTACGACAGCCCCACGATCTGCCCCCCCGCGTCGATCGACATCCCCTCCGCCGCCGGCACCTTCGGCAATCCGGGCATCGTCATGATGTCTCCCGCCTTCGCCACCACGAACCCCGCGCCCGCCGATCCGTACACTTCGTTGATCGTGATGCGGAATCCCGTCGGCCTGCCCAGTCGCGTCTGGTCGTCCGTGAGCGAGTACTGCGTCTTCGCGATGCAGACCGGAGTGTCGCCAAGTCCGATCGACGTCAGATACTCGATCGCACGATCGGCCGCCGGCGAGTAATCCGCGCCGTCGCCTCCGTACACGTTCTTCACGATCGCGTCGATCTTCTGCTTGATCGGGAGCGCTGTGTCGTAGAGCGGCTTGTAAGCGCCCTTCTTCTCCGCGAGCATCGCGAGCACTTCCTTCGCGAGCGTCTCGCCGCCCTCGCCGCCCTTCGCGAAAACCTCGCAGAGCACCACGCGCGCACCAAGCTTCGCGGCATAGTCGTTCACCATCTTCAGCTCGGCGTCGGTGTCCGCACCGAACCTGTTGATCGCGATCACGACGGGAACGCCGAACTGCCGGACGTTCTTCAAGTGATGTTCGATGTGCGGCAGTCCCCGTTCGAGCGCACCGAGGTCTTCCTTCGTGAGCGCCTTCTTGTCCGCGCCGCCCTGCATCTTGAGCGAGCGCACGGTGGCGACCAGCACCGCCGCCTCCGGGTTCAGTCCTCCCGCACGGCACTTGATGTCGAAGAACTTCTCGGCGCCGAGGTCCGATCCGAAGCCCGCTTCCGTGATCACGACGTCGGCCAGCGCGAGCGCCGAGCGCGTCGCGAGGATGCTGTTGCAGCCGTGCGCGATGTTGCCGAACGGGCCGGCGTGCACGAACGCGGGGCCGCCCTCGAGCGTCTGCACGAGGTTCGGGCGGATCGCGTCCTTGAGCAGCATCGCCATCGCGCCCGAGGCCTTGAGGTCGCGCGCGCGCACCGGCGCCCTGTTCTTGCCGGCGGTGGAGCCGACGATGATGCGGCCGAGCCGCTCCTCGAGGTCCGCGCGGCTCGTCGCGAGCGCGACGATCGCCATCACTTCGCTCGCCGGGATGATCACCCAGTGCTCCTCGCGCACGACGCCGTCCGTCGCGCCGCCGAGCCCGATCACCGCGTTTCGCAGCGCGCGGTCGTTCATGTCGATCG
>OCZT010003192.1_pt1 | contig 16843 bp, 14 predicted proteins | sample 1539031 | NCBI WGS metagenome assembly OCZT01 (sample SAMEA3539308, study PRJEB22396) | soil metagenome | biome: tundra; feature: field; material: soil | place: USA | collected 2010-05 | depth 0.15 m | reverse complement strand
TCCGCTCGATGCCCACGACGTGCGGGCTGAGCGTCGGGATAGACGGATTCATCAAGTAGTCGGCGTCGCCCCGGACTATCGACGTAGCCGACACTGGTAACTTCGACGTATGACGTCTGCGCGACTGGGAACGGTGTTGACCGCCATGGTGACCCCGTTCGACCCTGACGGCGCGGTCGATTTCGACGTCGCGGCGCAACTCGCCAAATTCCTCGTGGACGAGGGCTCCAATGGCCTCGTCGTCGCCGGCTCGACCGGTGAGGGATCGTCACTCACCGACGACGAGCGTCTCGATCTCTTTCGCTGCGTCGCCGAGGTCGTGAACGTGCCGGTGATCGCCGGTTCCACGTCGTCCAACACCGCACACTCGGTGGCGCTGACGAGTCGAGTGGCGGCGACGGGTGTCGCCGGCGTGCTCGCCACGACGCCCGCGTACGCGCGGCCGAGTCAAGCTGGCATCGCGGCGCACCTAGGCGCGATCGCCGACGCCACGACGCTGGCGGTGATGCTGTACGACGTCCCTTCGCGTACCGGTCGAAAGATCGCCTCGGCGACCACGATCGAACTCGCGACGCGACACACCAACGTGATCGCCCTGAAAGACGCGTCCACCGATCTGGTGGCGGCCGCGCACACCAAGGCCGTGCTGGGTGACCAGTTCGACCTCTACAGCGGTGACGACGGGTTGACCCTCTCGTTCATGGCCATTGGCGCGGTGGGCATCGTCTCGGTGGCGGCCCACTGGGCCGGACCGGAGTTCGCGGAGATGGTGGGTCGCGTCGAACACGGCGACTGGACGAGGGCCCGGGCGCTCAATGAATCGCTCTTCGCGAGTTACGCCTTCGAGAGCACCGAGTCTTACCCCAACCCCTTGCCGTCAAAGGCCGCCCTGCGTTTCATCGGCGTCCCGGTTGGTCACTGTCGCCTACCTCATGGACCGAGCGACGACACCCTCGACACGACGGCCGCCACCATCGTCACCGCCCTTCGGGACCGACGTGGCTAAGGACACGATTCGCGTCACCTTCCTTGGCGGCCTCGGCGAGATCGGCCGCAACTGTCTCGCGCTCGAACAGGACGGTCGCATCGTCATCGTCGACGCCGGCCTGATGTTCCCCGAACCGACGATGTACGGCGTCGACATCATTCTGCCCGACTTTCGTTGGCTCATTGAACGTCGCGACCGGGTGGACGCGATCGTGTTGACCCACGGGCACGAGGATCACACCGGCGCGCTGCGCTATCTCGTGAAGGACGTGAACGTACCGATCTACGGTTCGGCGCTGACGCTCGGATTCGCCCGCCACCGCCTGACCGAGGCGAAGCTGGCCAAGGACCTGACCTTCATCGAGGTCGCTGACGGCGAACGACGACGCATCGGACCGTTCGAAGTCGAATTCATACCCGTCACCCACTCGGTGCCGAGCGCGCACGCGTTGGCTTTCCACACCAAGGTCGGCATCGTCGTGCATTCGGGAGACTTCAAGTTGGACCTCACGCCGATCGACGGACGACGAACGGACATCTCGCGACTGGCCGCGATCGGCGACGAAGGTGTCGCGCTGTTGCTCTGTGACTCGACGAACGCGGAGGAGCCGGGCTTCACGGCCTCGGAGCGCTCGGTCGGTGGCGCACTACGTCGACTCTTCCTCGAACGGCCCAAGCGTCGCATGGTGGTTGCCTGCTTCGCGAGTCACATCCACCGTGTCCAGCAGATCATCGACGTCGCGCGTGAACAGAATCGAAAGATCGTCCTGATGGGTCGTTCGATGGAGACCAACGTCAAACTCGCGCGAAAGTTGCATCTCTTGCACGTGGACACCGCAGACTTCATCGACGTCGAGAACATCGACCGGTTCGAACCCGGCGAGGTCTGCGTCATCTGCACCGGGAGTCAGGGCGAGCCACTGGCGGCGCTGTCGAAGTTGTCGCGCGGCGACGCGCGCTACCTGCAGGTCGGTGCCGACGACACGGTGATCCTCAGTTCGCACCCGATCCCGGGCAACGAATGGACCGTGGGACGGGTCATTGACGATCTTCACCGCGCGGGAACCGAAGTGATCCACTCGGGTCACGAGCCGGTGCACGCGTCGGGCCACGCTCGTCAGGGCGAACTACGCACCTTCCACCAGTTGGTTCGACCCCGCAACTTCGTCCCGGTCCACGGCGAATACCGCCACATGGTCCACCACGCCGACCTCGCGCTGAGCATGGGCCTCAGCGAGAAGCACGTCGTCATCTGCGAGGACGGCGACCAGATCGAGGTGACCGCTTCGGGCATACGACGCTCGGGACAGGTGCCCGCGGGCTTTCACTACATCGACGGCAGCGCCGGCGACTTGGACGAGAAGCCGCTCGAAGAGCGTCGGATGCTCGCCGAATTCGGCGTCCTGCAGATTGCCGCGGGCATCGAGCGCGACCGCGGCGTCATCCGCCAACCGGTTCGTCTCACTGCTCGCGGATGGTTCGACGGCGAGAGCGACCGCGAACTGATCGCGAGCGTCACGACGAGCGTTCGTGACGCGTTGGAGTCGGCGCTTCGTGACGGCGACCGCGATGAGTCGTCGCTCAACAAGGTGGCCCAACGCGCCGCCGGTCGACTGTTGGGCCAGAAATTCCGTCGCCAGCCCGTCTTGCTGGCGGCGATCGTCGTTCTTTAGTCTTCGCCCTTGTCCGGTTCGCCGTGCTCGGCGTTGCTACGACCCAGACGCCAAAACGCCTTGAGGCTGATGGCGTCCTCGGGCAACCCGCGATCGACCAACGCGCTGCGCACGACGCGGATGACGGAGAACTCGCCAAAGAGATACGCGTGACCTTCGTCGGGGGGTAGGGCGAGGGCGGCGAGCCCGCTCAAGAGACCCGCGGGGTCGTTGCGTGCGCGGTCCTGGCGATTGACGAAGATGCCGGTGATGGCGACGCCCTCGTCGAAGTGCGCGGTCACCGCGTCCTCGTCGTGGTCGATCTCCACGATGAAGATGGCGCGACCCGGCGCCTCGATGCTCTGGGCCATCCGATAGAACGCACCAAGACCGCTCACGTCGCCCACGAAGAGATGCCAGTCGGCCGAGGGCTCGAGGGGGATCTTTCCGCGAGGTCCAATGATGTCCACGAGCTCGCCGGGTGTGACACGCTGGATCCAGTCGCTGCCCGGTCCGACGTGCTCGGTCGTGATCCACAGCGTGAACTCGTCACGCCGTTCATCGACGGAACGCACGCTGTAGCGACGTCGCACGAAGATCCCCTCACCCGCCTCGAGGCGCAGCATGACGTCGTTGCCCGGTTCGCCTGCGAGTCTCGCCGCGTTGCCCCGCAAGACGAGTTCGTGGAGCGAAGGACTGATCGGCGTCGCGCCCACGACTTCGCACACCAGGGCATTCGCCTTCAGTCGCTCGGCGAGCTGGAGGCTCGAAGTATCGGGGGAGAACGCCACCGTTGCAGCCTATGACAGGTGGCACGGGTTACGAACCTGCGTTCGGTAAGTTGGATGGTTGTGGCACAGGCACGACACCGAAAGAAGCCGGTGAAGAAGGCGGCGAAGCGCGCGCCCGCGAGGGAACGCGGTTCGGGCGAGAACTCGAAGATCTGGCAGCGCCACGAGCGTGACGTGTGGATCGTGCTGCTGTTCATGGTCGGACTGCTCATCGCGTTGGCCGAGGCGAGAGCGCTCGGTCCGGTCGGCCACGTCATCGCCCGGGCCCTGGCGCTCATGTTCGGTGTCGGTCGCTTCGCACTGCCCGTGATTCTCCTGGGTCTCGGCGTGGCGCTCGTGTGGGGCAAGATCGAAGTGAACCGCGCGCGGCTCGGTTGGGGCGTCGCGTTGGGACTGCTCAGCATCTGCGGACTCGGTCACCTCTCGGGCGGGCGACCCCCGTTGCACGCGAGTGCCAAGGCACTCGGACACGCCGGCGGTTGGCTCGGCGTGCTTGTGGGCGGTGGCCTCCATCGCACGCTCGGTGTCGCTGGCGCGCTCGTGGTGCTGTTCGCGGTCCTGGTCGTGGCGATCATGGTGGCGACTGGTATCGGTCTTCGCGCGCTGGTCGCCGGGACCGGTGCGTTTCTTCGAATGGTGGGCGAGCAACTCGTGTCGTGGTGGACCGCTCGGCCGCGAAAGGGTGCGGACGAAGCCGACGACGAAGGACCCGAGCCCGCACCCCGTCGAACGCATCGTGCCTTTGAGGATGAAGCAGAGTTCGAGCACGAACCCGAGGTTGACGAAGAAGAGTACGAAGAAGAGGACGAAGAAGAGGACGTCGAGTACGACGAGGAGGACGACGGCGTCGATCCGCACGCGATGCCCGCCACTCGTCGACCGGTGGCGATGGTGCCGGTCATGGTGAGTGACTGGGAGCTACCCCCCTTGATGTTGTTGCAGCGAACCCGCGAACTGAAGCAAGACCGTGCGACGATCGAGATGGCTGGCGACGAGCTGGTCGAGGCACTCGCCGCCCACGGCGTCGAGACCACGCTGATCGGCTTCACCGTCGGTCCGACCGTGACGCGGTTCGAACTCGAACTGGGACCCGGCGTGAAGGTTGCGCGGGTGACCTCGCTCAACAGGGACATCGCCTACGCCATGGCCACGCCCGACGTGCGGATCCTGGCTCCGATTCCGGGCCGTTCGGCAATCGGCGTCGAAGTGCCCAATCGCCAGCGCTCGCTCGTGGCCCTCGGGGACTTGCTCGCGACCGATGAGGCGCTCGCGGCGCTGCACCCATTGGACGTCCCGATCGGTCGCGACATTTCGGGAAAGACGGTCGTCGTCAACTTGGGCGAGATGCCGCACGTCCTCATCTCCGGGGCGACGGGTGCGGGCAAGAGCTCGGGACTCAATTCACTGATCACGTCGCTCGTCATGCGCGCTACGCCCGAGCAGCTGCGCCTGATCCTCGTCGACCCCAAGCGCGTGGAGATGGGGCAGTACAACGATCTGCCGCACCTGCTCGCGCCGGTCGTGGTCGATCCCAAGAAGGCCGCGGGCGCACTGGCGTGGGCCGTCAAGGAGATGGAACGTCGTTACGACATTCTCGCCGACAGCGGCGCGCGCGACATCACGAGTTATCAACTGATGATCGCGCGTGGTGAACTCGTCGCGCCACCGACGACCGAAGAACAGGTCGCCGAGGTGATCGAGCGCGTCACCGGCCTCGAGTCCGACGTGGCGCCGGCGCCTGGGCCCGAGGAACTTCCCTACATCGTCATCGTGGTCGACGAGTTGAACGACCTGATGATGGTCGCCGCGCGCGACGTCGAGGAGTCCGTCGTTCGCATCGCCCAAATGGCCCGCGCCGTCGGCATCCACCTGGTGCTCGCCACCCAGCGCCCGAGTGTCGACGTCATCACCGGGGTCATCAAGGCGAACATTCCGAGTCGGATGGCGTTCGCGGTCTCCTCGCTCGCCGACAGTCGGGTCATCTTGGATCAGGCGGGTGCCGAGCGGTTGATCGGCAAGGGTGACATGCTGCTCGTGACGGCGTCGAGCAACATCGCACGCCGCCTGCAGTCGCCGTGGGTCTCTGAAGAAGAGGTGCGCCGTGTGGTCGAGTTCTGGCGTGCCCAGGGCGGTCGCCAGGAGTCCGTCGTGGCCCTCGACGCGGTGTCGAGTCGATCGGGTTCAAGCAGCGGCTCGGGGTCGAGCGACGATGACGATGAAGTCCTGCGACAGGCCCGCGAACTGGTGATACGAACCCAGACCGGTTCCACGTCGATGCTCCAACGTAAGTTGCGCGTGGGATTTGCGCGCGCCGGGCGAATCATGGATCGACTGGAAGAAGAAGGCGTAGTGGCACCGGGCGACGGTTCGAAGTCCCGCAAGGTACTGGTGACACTCGAAGAATACGACCCACAAACGTCGCTGTAAGTCGTGAGTCGACGTCGATCCACGCCCCAACGCGCGTCGCGCGGCCTGCTGACGCGGCTCTTCTCGATGATCCTCGGTACCGTGATCGCCGGGGCCATCATCGTCGCGATGCAATTGCCCTTCGTACACCAGCGCGCAACGAGCCGATTGACGTTGGACGCGATCAAGGCCCTGCCGGGCAGCACCCCGCCGATCGCGTGGCCGACGGTCGGCAGTGCCGCACTCATCATCCCCTCGATGCACGTCGCGCAGAGTTGGCACAACGACGTCGTGCCAATCGCCAGTCTGGCCAAGATGATGACCGCCTACGTGACGTTGCAGCGACTGCCGTTGGCCATGGGCGCCACCGGACCGTGCCTCACCATCAGCGCCAACGATGTCGCGACCTATGACGAGATGAAGTTGACCGGTCAGTCTTCCGTCGCGGTCGCCGAGGGCGAGTCGCTCTGTGAGATCGACCTACTTGGCGGGCTGCTCGTGCATTCGGCCAACAACTTCGCCCTCTTGCTCGCCACCATGGTGTCGGGCAACGTGCCGAGTTTCGTCGCGTTGATGAATCAGACGGCGCAGCGTCTGGGCCTCACGCACACGCACTACGTCGAACCGTCCGGATACCTCGACGGATCGGTGTCGACGGCGCTCGAACAGGGTGAGCTCGCCGTCTTGCTCATGAAATCACCCCTCATCCGTTCGATCGCCCTGATGCCGAGTATCACCCTGCCAGTCGCCGGAACGGTGCCGTCCTTCACGCCCTTCATCGGCACCGACAACGTCATCGGTGTCAAGTCGGGCCGCACCGACGCCGCCGGGGGATGCGACGTGATGGCCATGACATTCCAGGAGGGTTCGTCGACGAGAGTCCTCTACGCGGTCGTCCTCGGTCAACGCGGCGGTGATCTGCTCGGACCGGCCGGTATTGCCGCGTTCGACCTCGCGACCTCGGCGCGCGACAACGAGCTCGATCACTTTTTCGTCAAGGGCACCCGCTTCGCCACCCTCGGTTGGGGGAGTGACCGCGCGGCGGTGGGACTGCGAAGTGGCCAACACGTCTGGTGGTGGGCCGGTGCCGGACGCCTGCCGTTGACGCTGAAGATGCAGCGTCCGACCTCGACCGTGCACCGAGGTCAGCTCGTCGGTTGGTTGGTCGTGCACGGTGCGTCGACCCATCGCTTCGCCCTCGTTGCCGAGCGCACCGTTTCACCGCCCTCGCTCTGGCAACGCCTACGCTGACATCATGTTCGCGCGCGTCCCGGCCAGTTCGGCCAACCTCGGACCGGGATTTGACGCGATCGCCGTTGCTCTCGAGCTCTACCTCGAGGTCACGGTTGAACCGTCGGACGGGTTCACGATCTCGAGCGACGGCTTCGGTGAGGGTCTGTTCGACAACGAGCACCACCTGGGTGCGGTGGTCGCGGCCCACGTACTCGGCCACACGGACTTTTCGATCCACGTAGCTTCGGCGATTCCCCTCTCGCGCGGGCTGGGATCATCGGCGGCGTTGGCCCTCGCCGCGGCCGCGGCGGCGGGCGCGCTCGATCCGCTCGCCGTCGCGACGCAGTTCGACGGTCACGCTGAGAACGCCGCCGCGTCGATGCTCGGCGGACTGGTCGTCGCGAGCGTGAGCGAACGAGACGGCATCGTCGCCCGTCAACTTACGCTGGACGAGGAGTGGCGCTTCGTGGTGGTCGTGCCCGACGAGGAGCTCTCGACGGCTGACGCCCGTCGCGTGCTACCCGAGCGCGTCGCCTTCGCCGACGCGGTGCACAACCTGAACGCGCTGGGACTATTGATCGCCGGACTGGCCGATCACCGCGCCTTCGTCGACGCGTCGATGGATGACCGTCTCCATCAGCCCTATCGCGAGAAGCTCCTGCCCTACGCGTCGTCGCTGCTCGCGACCCTGCGCGACGCGGGCGCTGCCGGCGCGTGCTGGTCGGGGGCGGGTTCGAGCATGTTGGGCCTCGCCGACGAATCGTCGGCCCCGTCGGTCACCGACGCAGCGACGCAGTTCCTCATGAACCACGGCGTGGCCGGAACGGTGCTCACCTTGCGCGCCGACCGCACGGGCCTGGTCACGCGTTGAGTCCAGAGGACACCACGTCGTCGAGTCGAGCCGTCTCCGGCGCCGCTCTGGTGCTGGTGGGAGCGACACTCATCCAGTGGTCGGCCGCGGTGGTCCAGCCCGTCTTTCACGCCATCGGTCCGTCGGCGTCCAGCGCCTGGCGTTTCTTTCTCGGTGCGGTCGTGCTCGTCGCGTTCACTCGACCGCGCCTGCGCGCCTGGACGCGTCGTCAGTGGATGGGGGCCCTCGCGCTCGGATTCTCCATTGCCTTCATGAACATGTGCTTCTACCAGGCCATCGCGCGCATCCCCCTCGGTGGCGCCGTCGCGATCGAGTACCTCGGTCCGTTCCTCGTGGCTGCGCTCGCGAAGCGGTCCCTGCGCCACTTCACATTCGTGTTGCTCGCGGGACTCGGCGTCGTCGCGCTCGCGCGCCCGGGCGGCGGACTGACGTTGGCGGGGTCGCTGTTCGCCGCGGGCTCGGGTGTGGGATGGGCCGCGTACGCCTACGCCGCGCACCGGGTGGGCGAGACGACGAAGGGATTCGGCGGACTCGCCGTGTCGATGTCGATCGCGTCGGTGTTGACGCTGCCGTGGTCGCTCGGATCGGCCGCGACCCTGACGAGCCACCCGTACCTGTTCACCCGCATCCTCATCGTCGCGGTAATGGCGACGGTGTTGGGCTTCGGCGCCGAGTTGATGGCGCTGCGACGCTTGAAGCCACCAGTCGTGAGCGTGCTGCTCGCCCTCGACCCGGCGGTCGCCTTCACGATCGGAGGGTTGCTGCTGAGCCAAGCGGTGACCCGGTGGGACGTCGTGGGACTGGTCTGTGTGGTGATCGCGGGTGTCGGGGTGACCTTTGACGCGAGCCGGGGAGAAATCGGGGTCGCTCGGTAGGCTGGGGACGTGGCAACGCCCAAGACCTTCGCAATTCGGACCTTTGGCTGCCAGATGAACGAACACGACTCCGAGCGCCTCGCGGGACTGATGGTGGGCGAGGGCATGGTACGCGCCGAGACCGACCTCGAGGCTGACGTCGTCATCTTGAACACCTGCACGATCCGCGAGAACGCCGACCTCAAGCTCTACAGCGCACTCGGTCAATTGAAGGCGCTCAAGGTGAACCGACCCGGGATGCAGATCGCGGTGGGCGGGTGCATGGCCCAGAAGGACCGCGGTGAGATCCTCGAGCGCGCCGGGTGGGTCGACGTGGTCTTTGGCACCCACAACCTTGCCGCGGCGCCGTCACTGCTCGCGCGCGCGCGTATCGAGGGACCGGTCGTCGAGGTGCTCGACGCCCCCGATCCCGAGGCCAATCGCGACATGGCGCCGGCCCTCTACGCCGTGCGCGAGTCGGCGTTTGCCGCGTGGATGACAATCCAGACGGGCTGTGATAACTCGTGCGCCTACTGCATCGTGCCGTCCGTGCGCGGCGAGGAGATCAGTCGCCCCTTCGACGACCTCCTCCAGGAGGCCGCCATGCTCGCGGCGTCAGGTGTGAGCGAGATCACGGTGCTCGGACAGAACGTCAACTCCTACGGGCGCGACATCACCAAACGCGGTCCGCTGTTCGCCGAGCTGTTACGCGCACTCGGCGAGGTCGAAGGAATCGAGCGGATTCGCTTCACGAGCCCGCACCCGAAGGACCTGCGCCCCGAAACGATCGCGGCGATGGCCGAGACGGCGACGGTCTGTCCGCAGTTGCACCTTCCGCTGCAGTCCGGATCGAACCGCGTGTTGCGCGCGATGCGCCGTGGCTACAGCGTCGAGCGGTACCTGGAACGCCTCGCGGCAGCTCGTGCGGCGATTCAAGACCTCGCCGTGACGACGGACCTGATCGTCGGTTTTCCCGGTGAGAGCGACGCCGACTTTGACGAGACGCTCGCGGCGGTCGCCGCCGCCGAGTTCGACTCGGCGTACACCTTCATCTTCTCACCGCGCAGTGGCACGCGTGCCGCCTTGATGCAGGACGACTTCGTCGCCGATGACGTCATCAAGGAACGATTCGAGCGGCTGAAGGAAGTGCTCGACCGCTCCGCATTGAAGAAGCACGAAGCGCGCGTCGGTCGTTGCGAAGAAGTGCTCGTTGAAGGTCCGTCCCGGCGCAACGACGCCATGCTCTCGGGGCGCACCCGTCAGGGCAAGCTGATCCATTTCGCCCAGATCGGCGAGACGTTGCGGCCCGGTGCGCTCGCGATGGTCGACGTCGTGCACGGCGCTCCGTACCACCTCCTGGGCGAATTCGTCTCGGTCGTCCGTGCGCCGCGCCACAAGATCCGAATCGCACTGCGCAGTTCGTGATGAATCACGGCGGCACCGCCGCCGCACTGGTGGGGGCCACCGCCTCGGGCAAGTCCGCGCTCGCGCACGCGCTCGCGAGGGATGCCGGCGACGTCGAGGTGTTGTGCGTCGACGCCATGACGGTCTACCGTCGCATGGACCTCGCAACGGCGAAGCCGACGAGGGCCGAGCGGGCCGAGGTTTCCTATCACCTGATCGACCTCATCGAACCCGACGAGGAGTTCACGGTCGCGCAGTTTCAATCGGCGGCGCGCGACGCGGCGGCGGTCGTGTGGGCGTTGGGTGGTGCGGTGCTCTACGTGGGCGGCACGGGTCTCTACGCCCGGGCGGTGCTCGACAACTTCGAGATCCCGGCCCAATTCGCGGCACTGCGTGTCCAGTACGAGGCGCGCGCCCAGACCGAACTCGCGGCGCTCTACGCCGAATTGAACGAACTCGATCCGCTGGCGGCGAGTCGAATGGAGCCGACGAACGCCCGACGGATTGTGCGCGCCCTCGAAGTGACCGTCGGCAGTGGCCGCCCATTCTCCTCCTACGGCGCGGGACTTCGAACGTACGGACCGGTGCGCGTCGTCCAGGTGGGCCTGCGCGCCGACTTCGACGTGCTCGACCAGCGCATCGCCCAGAGGTTCCACGACTGGCTCGACGCGGGGCTGGTGGACGAGGTCGCCGCGCTCGCCGCGTCACCCACGGGGCTTAGCCGCACGGCACGCCAAGCCGTGGGCTACCGCGAACTTCTTCGCCACGTCGAAGAGGGCGCGGCGCTCGAAACCTGCGTCGGCGACGCGATCACCCAGAGTCGTCGACTCGCCCGGCGCCAGCGCTCGTGGTTCCAGCGCGACCCGAGGATCGAATGGTTCGACGACCCGGCCGCCGCCGCCGGCCGCCTCGTCGCGGTGCTGAACAGTCCCGACGGGTTCGTGCGAGACTAGGGGTCAGTGACAGTGCGAACGCTCCAAAAATGGCACGGTGCCGGCAATGACTTCCTCGTCGAGGTCAGTGACGAGGGGACCGCGATCTGGTGGTCCAGGGACCGGATTCGCGCTGTCTGTGAGCGCACGACCGGCGTTGGGGCGGACGGGTTGGCGCTGGCGACGCTGGGTTCACCGGTGATGATGGTCCTCTACAACGCCGACGGCAGTACGGCCGAGATGTCGGGTAACGGCGTGCGCTGTCTCGCCGCCGCTGTGCGGCGCACGACCAACGCCGACTGGACGACGCTCGACGTCCTCACCGAATCGGGACTGCGCACCGTCACGCTCGCGATGGACGGTTCCTCCGGCTACGGCAGCGTCGACATGGGTCGGGTCTCCTTCGTCGAGCCCCTGAAGGGTTCGCTCGGTGTCGCCAACGTCGGCAATCCCCACGTCGTGGTGCGCGACGACCATTCGTGGTCGGACACCCTGCGCGAGGGCATGGCCGAACAGTGGGCGAGGCAGATGGGTGGCGCCAACGTCGAATTCGTGCGCGTCATCGACCGCGGCCGCCTCGAGCTTCGCGTCATCGAGCGCGGCGTTGGTTGGACCATGGCCTGCGGCACGGGTTCGGTCGCTGCCGTCGCGGTCTTTCAGCGCGAGGGTCTGGTCGATAGTGACGTGCTCGTCGACAACCCCGGCGGGCAACTGCGGGTGCAACTGAGTGATCACACCGCCGCGCTGAGCGGCCCGGTACAGTTCGTCGCCGACGTGGAGTGGCTCGACGCTTGACGTATATTCCCAGCACGCTTATCGACCGGACGTTTCGCGAGCGCATCGTGCTCGTGGGCGTGCAGTTCCCCGGAGTCAGTCCCGATGAATTGGAAAAGCAACTCGACGAGCTGGCGTTGCTCGTGGACACCGCGGGTGCGGACGTGGCCGCGAGGGTGGTGCAGCGTCGCGAGTCGCCCGATCCCGCCACGTTTCTCGGTTCGGGCAAGGTGCAAGAGTTGCGCGAGATCTGTTTGGCGGTCGACTCGGACACCGTCGTGTTCGAACACAACCTCTCACCGGCCCAGCAACGAAACCTCGAGAAGATACTCGGGCGCACCGCGATCGACCGCACGGCGGTGATCTTGGACATCTTCGCTCAGAACGCTCGAACGCCCGAAGGCAAGGCGCAAGTCGAACTCGCGCTGCTGCAGTACCGGTTGCCGCGACTGCGCCGCGAGGGTGGCTCGCTGTCCCAGCAGGCTGGTGGCATCGGAACACGGGGACCGGGTGAGACCCAACTCGAGGTCGACCGGCGCCGCCTGGTGCACCGGATCCACCATATTCGCAATGAGTTGAAGCAGATCGATCGCACGCGCGGCGTCCAGCGCCTCGGTCGCGCGCGAGGGCGCCACCGTGAGGTGACGCTCGTGGGGTACACCAACGCCGGTAAGTCGTCGATGTTGAACGCCCTGACCGACGCCGGGGTCGGCACCGAGAACCGGTTGTTCGCGACGCTCGATCCACGAACTCGCCAGCGTCAGCTCCCCGGCGGCGAGACGGTGCTCCTCACCGACACCGTCGGTTTCATCTCGAACCTGCCGCACGAACTGATCAAGGCCTTCATGAGCACGCTGAAATCGGTTCAGCTGGCTGACCTGCTCGTGCACGTCGTCGACGGGGCGAGTGACGACGCCGAGAGTCAGATCGCCGCAGTGCGCGAGGTGCTCGCCGAGATCGACGCGCAGGACGTACCGGAGCTGCTCGTGTTCAACAAGGCCGACGTGCCCGGATCGCGCGCCCGCGATCTGTCCAAACTCTACGAGGGGAGCGTCTGGGTCTCGGCGTTGACCGGTGAGAACCTTGACGAGATGATTGGCACGATCGGCGACCGCCTGCGGACGAACGACCGCGTCATCACCCTGCACCTTCCTCTCGATCGCGGCGACCTCCTCGCCGCGGCGCACCGTGAAGGCGAGGTGATCGACACTTCGATCACGGACGAAGGCGTGGTGCTGCGCGTGGTGCTCGATCCGGTCGGCGTCGCGCGATTCAGCGAATGGCGGGTCTCGGCGTGAGTTTCGTTCCCCCCGCGTATCCCTACGAGCGGCTCGACGGTCTCAAGGCGCTCGCGAAGATCCACGACGGTGGACCGATCGACTGTTCGATTGGAACGCCGATCGATCCGCCACCGGCGTTCGTGATCGACGAATTGGCTCGCGGCGACGGCGCCCGCGGTTACCCCCCGTCGATCGGGTCGCTCGGCTACCGCACGGCCTGCGCGTCGTGGATGGAGCGCCGCTTTGGCGTCACCCTCTCGAACGAACAGCTCGCCGCGTGCGTGGGCACCAAGGAGTTCGTCGGCACGCTCGCGGGCTATCTGCGCCTGCGGGCTCCCGAGCGCGACACCGTGTTGTACCCGGCGGTGAGTTACCCCACCTACGCCATGGGCGCGACGCTGGCGGGACTGCGACCCGTGGCGGTCGATATGGTCGACGGCCGGCTCGACGTGGCGTCGATCAATCCGGCCGACATCGAGCGTGCCCTGGTGCTCTGGGCGAATTCGCCGTCCAACCCCACGGGCGCGCTTGACGATCTCGAAGGTCTCGCCACGTGGGGTCGACTCCACGGCGTGTTGGTCGCTAGTGACGAGTGTTACGCCGAGTTCACGTGGGCCGGCCGTCCGCGCTCGATCCTCGAGCACGGCACCGAGGGCGTGCTCGCCCTACACTCGATCTCCAAGCGATCGAATCTCGCTGGGCTGCGTGCCGGATTCTACGCCGGTGACGCCGACGCCGTTGCTTTCCTGCGCCTGGTTCGCCAGCACGCGGGCTTCATGGTTCCCGGACCCATTCAGTCAGCCGTCGCCCTCGCCTACGGTGACGACGACCACGTGAACGTGCAGCGCGAGATTTACCGCTCACGATTGGAGCTGTTGTCAGAAGCCCTGGAGGCGTTCGACGTCGACGCCCCCTTCCCCGACGGTTCGTTCTATCTGTGGTGTTCGCGCGGGGCCATGGACGGCTGGGAACTCGCGGCGTTGCTCGCTGAGACCTCGGGGATCATCGCCAGTCCAGGGGAGCTCTACGGCGACGGCGCGCACTACGTACGCATCGCCGCCGTCCAACCCATCGAGCGACTCGAACTCGCGGCGTCGAGACTGAGGGGTCACTGAGAACACCGCCAGTACGATGTCGTCATGAGTTCGTTGGAGTCGCGCGTCGGAAAGTGGTTTGAGCACATTGGTGAGATGACGCCAGCCAACGTCGAGGCTCGTCGCGACGTTGAGTTGGTGATCACGAAGCTCGACGACGGCCAATTGCGCGTCGCCGAGATTGCGCCGGGTGGCGACGTCATCGTGCACGAATGGGTGAGGCAGGCGATCCTGCTCCTGTTTCGCCTACGAGGTCTCGAGCGCATCGAGGTCGGGCCCTTTGAGTATCTCGACAAGCTCGATCTGAAGACCGACTACGAGCGTCGGGGCGTGCGCGTCGTTCCCGGCGCGTCAGCGCGACGAGGCAGCTATCTCAGTCCTGGGGTGATATTGATGCCGAGCTTCGTCAACATTGGCGCGTGGGTCGGACCCGGCACCATGGTCGACACCTGGGCGACGGTTGGCAGTTGCGCCCAGATCGGATCCAACGTGCACCTCGCCGGAGGCGTCGGCATCGGGGGCGTACTCGAACCGGCCAACGCCGTGCCCGTCGTCATCGAAGACGACGCGTTCATTGGCAGTCGGTGCATGGTCGTCGAAGGCGCTCGCGTGGGTCGAGGTGCGATCCTCGGCGCGGGCACGATACTCAACCCCTCGATTCCGGTGATCGACGCCGCGACGGGCGAGGAGGTTTCGCGCGGCTACGTGCCCGACTACTGCGTCGCGGTGTCGGCGAGTCGACGCCGAGCCTACGAGGGTGGTGAGTTCTTCCTGCCCTGCGTACTGATCATCAGGCGAATGGACGAGGGCGAGCGACACGACAAGGTCGCGCTCAACGCGATCCTGCGCGATCACGGCGTTGCCACGTGAGCCGACTCGACGAGGCGTTCGTCCTCGTAGCGGTGGATTCGGTCAGTCGTCGTGAAGCGGCGCTGGCCGCGATCGTCGAATCGAGACTGCGAACGAATCCACCGCTGGACGTCGAGCGCGTCGGCGACAACGTCGTGGCACGCACGACGGGTTTTCACGCGACGCGATTGTTGGTCGCGGGACATCTCGACACGGTGCCCGGCGACGCCTCCGCCGCGTGCATTGTCGATGACCGGCTTCGCGGCGTGGGCGCTTGTGACATGAAGGGCTCGCTCGCCGTGATGTTGGAGCTGGCGACCCAGCCCACCGCGCGTTCGGTGGAGGTCACCTGGGTCTTTTACGCCCGAGAGGAGATAACGCGTGGCGAATCGGGACTACTCGAGATCAAGGAACTTCGACCCGATCTACTCGAAGCGGACGTTGTCGTGCTCGCCGAGCCAACGGGTGGCTCCGTTGAGGCGGGTTGTCAGGGCACGCTTCGCCTGGGCGTGACCCTGAAGGGGAAACGAGCGCACACGGCGCGTCCCTTCACGGGTCGAAACGCGGTGCACCGACTCGGCACCTTGCTCGAGAAGGTCGCCGGTTATGAGCCGCGAAGTGCGATCATCGACGGCGTCACCTTCGTCGAACAACTTCAAGCGGTGAGTGTTGAGGGCGGCGTTGCGCCCAACGTCGTGCCCGACGTGGCGCATTGCGTACTCAATCACCGCGTGGCGCCCGACCGCTCGCTCGATCAGGCGGTCGATTGGTTAACTGGATTTCTTGGCTCGACCCTCGAAGAGGGCGACGCCGTCGAGGTCCTCGATTGGGCACCGTCGGCGCCGCCGTCGATGACCAACGAGCGATTGCTCAGACTCGCAGGACTCACGGGCAGTCCCGTTCGCGGCAAGGTCGGCTGGACCGATGTCGCCACGTTCGCCGAGATGGGCATCGCCGCAACGAACTTTGGCGCGGGCGATCCTCTTCTCGCGCATCGCGGTGATGAGTTCGTGACGCTCTCAGAACTCGACGAGTTTGCGCGCGTGCTCGGCGAGTGGATGCTCTAGAGCAATCTGTGGGCGATGGCGCCCATCCAAGAGGCGAGGCCCAGGTTAGTAACTCAATAACTGCGCAGCACTGAAATGACCCGCCCGAACACGGTAACGTCATTCGAACGAAATTCCATAGGTTCCAGATTGCTGTTTTCGGGCTTTAACACGGTGCGCGCGCCTTGGGGGAAGTAGCGCTTCACCGTCGCCTCATCGCCAGGTATGCCCGCCACGACGATCTCGCCAGTGTTGGCGGTGCTCTGACGTTGCACGACGACAAAGTCGCCGGGCAAGATGCCCGCCTCAATCATTGAGTCGCCACGGACCTGGAGCACGAAACTGTCGCCGCGACCGGCGAACTGTTCGGGGATCGACATCAGTTCATGACAGTTTTCCGAAGCGAGAACGCCGGTGCCGGCGGCGACGTCGCCGACGAAGGGAATGTGACGAATGTGTTGATCAGGAACCGGATTCTCGACATCGAGGCGAACGGTGAGGGTCCTCGGCTGTTGTGCATTCTTCTCGATGAAGCCAGCGTTCTTCAACACTTCGATGTGATTGGCCACTGTGGCGGGTGACTTCAGTCCGACGTGGTCGCCGATCTCTCGGATGGTGGGCGGGAAGTTTCGTTCCCGCTGACACGTGATGATGAATTCGAGAATCTGGC
>OCZT010003190.1_pt1 | contig 16858 bp, 11 predicted proteins | sample 1539031 | NCBI WGS metagenome assembly OCZT01 (sample SAMEA3539308, study PRJEB22396) | soil metagenome | biome: tundra; feature: field; material: soil | place: USA | collected 2010-05 | depth 0.15 m | reverse complement strand
CGAACGCCATCGTCATGCGATCGACGAAGCCGCCGCGCCAAGCGGCGAGAGCGCCGGCGATCGAGCCGATGGCGGCCGCGATCAGCGAGCCGCCCACGCCGAGCGCCAGCGACACGCGCGCGGCGAGCATCATGCGCACGAAGAGGTCGCGGCCGAAGCGGTCGGTACCAAGCAGATGCCACGTGCCGCCGGAATCACTGCTGAACGGCGGAACGAGGCGGAGCGCGAGCACGTCGCCGATGGCCAGGGGATCCTGGCGTGCGAGCATCGGCACCAGTGCGGCCGCGGCGAGCATCAACAGCAGCACCGCCAGGGCGCCCTTCGTCACGCGATCCAGGCCGAGAAGTCGCTTCATGCGGATCGCGTCGAGCGGCGTGGATCGAGCAGAGGAAGCGCGACGTCCGCCGCGAGGTTCGCGAAGATCACCGCGGCGGCGTAGAAGACCGTCGCGCCCATCACGACGGGATAGTCGCGCGCCTGGATCGCCGTCAGCATGACCTTGCCGAGCCCGGGCCACGCGAACACCGACTCCACGAACACGGATCCGGCGACGAGACCGGGCAATGACAGCGCGCCGAGCACGACGAGCTGCGGCGTGATGTTGCGCAGCACGTGCCGTCCGTATACGAGTGCGGGGCGCGCTCCCTTCGCGCGGGCGGTGCCGACCCAGCCCTCGTGCAGCACGTCGGCGACGGCGCTCCGCGCATATCGCGCGATCCCCGCGGCGCCGACGGCCGCGAGCGTGGCCACCGGCAGGACCGCGTGCCGAATAACGTCGAGGACGCCTTCCCATCCATGCAGCACTCCGCCCGGTGTCCGAATGCCGAACGCGGGAAGTCGAAGCGCCTGCGGGAGTCCGAGCGTTGCGGCGCCGTAGGTGAAGACGGCGACCAGCGCGAGCGCCAGCCAGAACGTCGGCGCGGCGTAGACGGCGGTCGTGAGGACGGTCGTGAGACGGTCGAGCGCTCCACCACGTCGCGCGGCCTGGAACATCCCGACCGGCACGCCCAGCAGGAACGTCAAGAACAGCGAGATGCCGCCGAGCGCGATGGACACGGGAGCGGCGTCGAGCAGGAGCCGGCTCACCGGCTGACGAGTCGAGAAGCTCTCTCCGAGGTCGCCCCTGACCACGGCTCCGGCCCACGTTGCATATTGGATTGCAAGCGGGCGATCGAGCCCGAGGTCGGTGCGCAACCGCGCGGCGTCGGCAGCCGACGCCGTCGGCGGAACGAGAAAGTCTGAGGGATCGCCGGGCGCCATCCGGATGAGCACGAAGATGAGCGTGACGACGAGCCAGAAGAGCACGATCGCGCCGGTAACGCGTCGCGCGACGATGGACATTTCATTCTGCACGGGTTGAACATGCTCGCGCGTACCCGCACGTCAATCGCGGCGCTGATCGTCGCCGGTCTCTCGGCCACCGCCGGGTGCGTGCCGTCGCGGCGACCGGCCGGGGTGGTGGTGTATGCGTCCGGCACCGACCTCGAGTCGGGCAATCCGCTCGTCACGATCCATCCGCTCTCGCGACAGGTGCAGCGGTTCGCGCTGTTCACGACGCTCGCGCGCTACGACAGCACGCTGGCGCCGGAGCCGTACGGCGCGAAGTCCTGGCGCTTCAGCGCGGATAGGAGGGAGCTGACCTTCCGGCTCGTGAGCGGGCTGCGCTGGCACGACGGGAGACCCACGACCTCGCGTGACGTGGCGTTCACGCTGCTCGCCGCCCGCGATCCGCGAACGGGTTACGCTCGGGCGGGCGACCTGGCCTCGCTCGATACCGTACTCACACCGGACGACTCGACCGCCGTGGTGCGATTCGGGACCGTTCAGCCCGAATTCCCTTTCGTGTTGTGCGAACTGCCCGTCCTGCCCGAGCACCTGTTGCGTGACGTGCCGCGAGCGGACATGCGCCGGGCGTCGTTCAACCTCGCGCCGGTGGGGAACGGGCCGTTCAAATTCGTCGAGCGCGTCGCGGGGCAGCGCTGGGTGTTCGCCCGAAACGACGAGTTTCCCGTTGCGCTCGGCGGCCCGCCGCGGATCGAGCAGCTCGTCGTCGCGGTCGTGGACGAGCCGACGACGAAGTTCGCCGGGCTCGCCAGCGGCGACCTCGATTTTGCCGGCATCGCGCCGACCATGGCAGCGCTCGCGCAACGGGACCCGACCATGCGAGTGCTCGACTATCCCGTGCTCCAGACGTCGGGGCTGTTGTTCAACACGCATCGTCCGCCGTTCGACGACGTGCGCGTGCGGCGCGCGATCGACCTCTCGATCGATCGCGAGCGGATCGTGAAGGCTGCGCTTGCGGGATACGCACGCGCCGCCTCCGGTCCGGTGACGCCGGAGAGTCCGTTTGCGCTGGCGCGCGAGGACGGGCGCAACACGCATGCTGCAGACTCGTTGCTCGACGCGGCCGGCTGGCGCCGTGGCGCAGGCGGCAACGGCGCAGGTGGTGGCGCCCCGAGCCAGGCGCGCACGCGCGGTGGAAAACCGTTGGTGATCGAACTGCTCACCGTCGGAAGCGGCGATCAGGCGGTGGAGCAGCTCGTGCAGGCCGATCTGTCCGAGCGTGGCATCCGACTGGAAATCCGCGTCGTAGAGTTCGGCGCGTTCCTCGCGCAGGCGCGCGCTGAGCCGAAGACGTTCGACCTGCTGCTCACCGGAATTCCCGGGGACCTCTCGCTCGGCTACCTGAGCGCGATGTACGACGGACGACAGCGCGGGAGCGCGCTGGACTATGCGGACTACCACACGGCGCGACTCGACTCGTTGTTCGCTCGTACGCGTTTCGCGTCGACGCGCGAAGCGAAAGTGAACGCGTGGCATGAAGTCCAGGCCGAACTCGCGCGCGACGTGCCGGCCGCGTGGCTCTATCATTCGCGCGGGCTTCAGGGGATCGCGCGGCGCATGCAGGGCGTACGCATGGACCTGCGCGGCGAGCTCGTATCGCTCGCGCACTGGACCATCGCGGGCGCACCCGGGCCGCGCTGACGATGCTCCTGCTCGAGACCTCACGTCTGGACGAACGGCGGCGTGCGGCCGCAGTGAACGGACCGCTGGCCCCGCTCGCGGACTCGATCGCAGCCGATCTCGATGTCGTGATGAGTCGCGAGCTCTACGTTCCGCGCGAAAAGGCCCTGCTCTCCAGAGTGGGAGGGCGCTGCGAGAGCGACGGCACTCAGCTGGAGTTCGACCCATACTCGCCGGACGAACATCGCTGTCCGCTCTGTCGCCGCGTTCACACCGGCGAGTTCCACCATCGATGGTGGGTGTACTGGTATCAGCTCTGGCTCGCGGAACGGGGCGTACATGCGGCGCTGCTGCACCTCTTGCGGGGCGATGCGCGACATGGCTCGTTCGCCCACGATGTCGCGCTTCGGTACTGCTCGATGTACGCGAGCTACCCGAATCGCGACAACGTGCTCGGGCCGACGAGGCTGTTCTTCAGCACGTATCTGGAGTCGATCTGGCTGCTCCAGCTCTGCGTGATGGCGGACCTGCTCGAGAGCGCCGGCGATCGCGCCACGGCGAACGACGTGCGCGAGCGAATCGTAGGGCCGAGCGCGGCGCTGATCGCACAATACGACGAGGGGATGTCGAACAGGCAGGTATGGAACAACGCGGCGTTGATGGCGTCGGCGCTCCTGCTCGGCGATCGGACGGCCGCCGAGCAGGTGGTACGAGCGCCCTCGGGAGTCGAGACGCATCTCGCGGAAGGGCTGCTCGACGACGGCACCTGGTACGAGGGCGAGAACTATCACCTCTTCGCGCATCGGGGGCTCTGGTACTGTGTGACGCTCGCCGAGACCGCCGGCATCGCGATCGACGCGCGGCTGAAGGCGCGATTCGAGGCTGGATTCGCGGCCCCGTTCGCGACGGCACTTCCCGACTTCACATTGCCGTCGCGCAAGGATTCGCAGTACGCCATTTCGATGCGCCAGCCCCGGTTCGCGGAACTGTGCGAGCTCGGGCTCGGGCGCTCAAACGACGAGCGGCTGACCGGCGCGCTCGCCGAGCTCTACGCGGATGGCATTTCGCGCGGCGATACTGGCCGTTCGACGTCGACCGCCGACGTCGAACGGAATCTCCCGGGCACGAGCCTCACGCGCGCGGACCTCGGCTGGCGATCGCTGCTGCACGCACGGACGACGCTCCCGCCGCTCGAACGGAGGGCGCCGCGATCGGCTCATCTCACCGGACAGGGGATCTCCGTCTTTCGGCGCGATGGCGGCGAGGTGTACGTCGCGCTCGACTGGGGGCAGTCTGGCGGAGGCCACGGACATCCCGACCGGCTGAACCTGCTCTTCATGCAGGGTGCCACGCGCTGGCTCGACGATCTCGGCACCGGATCGTACGTGGATCGGTCGCTGTACTGGTACCGGAGCACGCTCGCGCACAACGCGCCGATGATCGATGGGCACTCACAGGCGCGAATCGACGGGTCGCTGCTGGCGCACGACGAGCGCGGTGATTTCGGCTGGACGTTCGCGGAGGCAGACGGGCTGGCGCCTGGAGTGCGCGTTACGCGTGCCGTGATCGTGACGCCCGACTATTTCGTGGACGAGATTCGCTGGAGCGCCCAGCAAAGCGTGCAGTTCGACCTGCCGGTCCATCTTGATGGCGAGCTTCCGGGCGTGGCGCTTCAGGGTGGTGTCAGGCTCGATGGCGGCGACGGCCTCGAGGACGGCTTCGAGTTCGTTCGAAACGTGAGCGCAGTGGCGATCGACGCAGAGCGACCTGCGGAACTCACCGGTTGGCACGACGGAAGGAGCGTTCGCGCGTTCGTGTGCGCGGCGGGGGCGTCGCAGTGGTTTCGAGCGGACGGGCCGGGCCAGCCGGCGAGTGAGACGCGGCCGTTCTTTCTCGTCCGTTGCGAAGGTGCGAGCGGCGCGATCCGAAGCGTGTGGACCTGGTCGCCGAAGGTCGACAGCGTGCAGTTCAGCGGTGAACGTATCGAGATCGCGCTCGGCGATGAGCGGCACGTTCACCGTCAGACTGAACGGCACTGGCAAATTGAATTGGGGTCGGCCGGTGCCCGGAGCGTGATCGAGCTGGCGGGATGGGGCGCGGCGCGGGAGACCCAGAGCGATGACGCGTACGTACGAGCGCAACCCGAACCACCGCCGTCGGGGCACCAGCCGATTCGTTTGCGGCGGTCACAGCCCGTGTCGTTCGACCTGGGCGAGGCAAACTACCGCCGTTCGGAGGAAACGTGGGACGTGGCCGGGCGCCCGACGGCGCGCGTGACCGTGAGCGCGAGCGCGGACGAGCTGATCGTCGATGTGGACGTGCGCACGGACGAGATTGTGTTCGTGCCCGCGTCCGCGACGAATCCCTACGACAACGAGCAGCCCGACATCAACGGGCATGGGGTGCAGCTGTACTTGCGCACGATCTCCGATGCCGGGGCGTGGGTGATCGTGCCCGAGGCGAAGTCCGCCGGCGTCCGGGTCCGGCCGGTCGCAGGTTGGGGCACACTGGCAATCCGCGACGCGACCTGGACGAGGACCAATGACGGATTCTCGATGCGCATGCGTGTCGCGCTGCCGCCGTTGCCGGCTGGAAGCGCGGGTGGCGAGTATCCGCTGCTGCTGGATGTCTTGGTGAACGAGACGGTCGCCGGCCGAGAACGGCGCCGCGGACAGCTCGTGCTCAGCGGCGCGCGAGGAGAGTTCGTGTATCTTCGTGGAGACCGGCATCACAGCTCGCTGTTGCTGCCGTTCGTGATCGGCGACTAATGACGCATTCCTTTGTGCACAAGCACAATTGATGCGTGTCTCGAGACCCGGAGGGAGCGTGCACGGCAAACTCGGCATGAGAACCCTGGCTTTCACGCTAGCGTTCGGCGCCCTCATGCCGGCAAGCTCGCTCGCGCAAACGACAATTCTGAAAGTGATCGGCACCGACAGCGTGCCGGTGCCGTTCGCCTGGGTATCGGTCGAAGGCGGCACGGCGAGCATCACCGACGAGAAAGGCACGGTCAGCTTGGGTGCCACTCGCCGCCGGACGTTGACCGTCGAGGTGCGACGGATCGGGTATCAGCCCTGGTTCGGGAAGCTCGAATTCCCGGACAGCGCTGCCACGCTGACCGTGACGCTCCCGCGAATAGCCCAGCAGCTTCAGGGCGTGACCATCACGGGTCAGGTCGTCAAGACCCAGCTCGAGTTGGTGGGGTTCTACGACCGGTGGATGCAGCGGCAGCGAGGCTCGCTGAGCGCAACGTTCATCGGGCCGGAGGAACTCGACAAACGGCATCCATCGCGAACGAGTGACATACTCAACGGACTGAACGGCGTGATCATGGTGCATGCGGACAACGGCGCCATCTGCGCCAAGGGAAACGGCGGCTCGTGCTTCATGGCGGTGCTCGTCGACGGTAATCCGCTCCGCAACACGTCCAGGGTCTGTCCTGGAGCCGCCACAGCCCACATTGGAAGGGGAGTGAGCGCAGCGGGTCCTGGCGGAGTCGACATCAACGGGTACATCGATGCCAACGACGTTGCCGCGATAGAGATCTACGCCCGCGGCGGCAACATGCCTATCAGCCTGCAGACGGTAGACAACGCCTGCGGCGTACTTGCCATCTGGACCGGAAGCCGAAAATAGGACGATGGAACCTGACGACGAATGGGCCGCGCGCGCGGCCGAACTCCTCCCCACCGGCGCCTCCACCGGAAGCAAGCGGCCGGAGGCCCTCTACGGCACGGCGGAGCCCGCGGGCCCGACGCACTTCGTCAGTGCGTCCGGCTGTCGCATCACCACCACCGACGGCAAGGAGCTCGTCGATTGCACGATGGCGCTCGGTGCGGTCGCAATCGGCTACGGCGAGCCCAAGATCACGCGCGCCGTTCTCGACACCGTCGCGCGGGGGACGGTGTCGGGACTGTCGCACGTGCTCGAGGTGGAAGTCGCCGAACGGTTCTGCAACGTGGTGCCTTGTGCCGAACGCGTGCAATTCCTGAAGACCGGTGCCGAGGCGATGAGCGCGGCGGTGCGCGCCGCGCGGGCATACACGGGACGCGACGTGGTGGTGGGGAGCGGGTACTTCGGCTGGCACGACTGGTGCTCTGCCCAGCCCGGCGTGCCCGAGAGTGTGCGGCGTGATTTCCGGGCGGTGCCGTTCGACGACATCGGCGCGCTCGAGCGCGCGGTGGACGAGAGCGGCGGTGAACTTGCCGCGATCGCCATCGAGCCCGTGGTCGAGCGAATGCCGTCGCCCGAATGGATTGCGCGTGCGCGAGCGCTGTGCGACGCGCATGGCGCCGCACTGATCTTCGACGAAATGAAGACGGGATTCCGCCTCGCCACGGGCGGGTATCAGCAGGTCTCCGGCGTGACACCGGATCTCGCCGCGTTCGGCAAGGCGCTCGCAAACGGCTTCCCGCTTGCGGCGGTGTGCGGCCGCGCCGACCTGATGGATTGCCTCAAACGCTCGTGGATCTCGTCGACGCTCGCGAGTGAAGGGTCGGCGCTGGCCGCCGCGATGGGCGTGCTCGACTGGCACGAGAGCGTCGAAGTGTGCGACGAGCTGGCGCGGATCGGCCGGGAGATGCGCGCACTCGTGTCCGGCGCGCTCAAGGCGAGCGGACTCCGCGGCATCAACTTGCACGGGATCGATCCGATGTGGTTCATGAAGTTTGACGAGTCCGACGCGGAACAGCGCTTCGTGTCGCTCTCGGCGGAACACGGAGCGCTCTTCAAACGCGGCGCCTACAACTTCGCCGCGCTCGCGCACGATGAGGACGCGCTCGTGGACATCGAGGCGGCGGCGAGCAACGCGTTCGTCGCGATGCGGCAGGAGCAGGAGGACGAGTGATCGAGCCGCTGATCGATTGTCACGCGCACTTTCTGCATGCGCTGTGCGGGCGCAGCAACTGGCAGGAAGTGAACGCCGCCCGTTTTCGAGCGGGCGGAAAGATCGGCGTCACCTGTCATGTCGCGTCGGTGCTTGGCACGTACGGCTTCATGTCGCCGACGTACTTTCCCTCGCCGGCCGACGTCACGCTCGGCAACGATGCGATGCTCGGGATGTGCAAGAGCGAGGGCAAGCGCGTGCGTATGATGGTGACCGTGAACCCGAACCATACGGCGCACGCACTCGGTGAGATCGAGCGATGCGTCGCCGCGGGCGCGATCGGCGTGAAATTGCTTGCGAGCCGGCGAGCGGACGACCCGCTTCTCGACCCGATCTGCGCGAGCGCCGCCAAACACGGGCTTCCCGTGCTTCATCACATCTGGCAGCACCGCCGCCGGGAGTGGCCCACCCAGGAGATCTCGGACGGCGCGGACCTCGCGCGCCTCGCCGCCCGTCACCCGACGGTGAACTTCATTCTCGCGCACATCGGCGGCGGCGGCGATTACGCGCACACGTTCCACGCGCTGAAGGACTCGCCGAACATCCTGGCGGACCTTTCCGGCAGCGGCGTGGACCGCGGCATGCTCGACGACGCCATCAAGGCGCTCGGCGCGCGTCACCTGCTCTGGGGGAGCGACGTCACGATGTGCACGGGGCTGGCCAAGCTGCGCGCGCTGGAGACGACGGGATTGCTGGGCGCGGACGACATGAAGGACATCCGCTGGCGGAACGCCGCGCGGATCTTCGGCGCGGGCTCGTTCGAGGGTGCGGCATGATCGATGTCAACGCGTTCATTGGGCCGTATCCGTTCCGGGCCGTGCCGCACCCGGATCCGGAGATTCTCGTTCGCGTGCTGGATCGCGAAAAGGTCGATGGCGCGTGGGTCGGACATCTTCCGTCGGCGTTTCATCGTGATCCGACGGCAGGCAACGCCGAGCTGTTCGCCGCGCTGAAGCCGCATGCCACGCGACTCGGGGCTGTCCCGGCGATCAGGCCGGACTGGCCGCGATGGGAACAGGCACTGAAAGAAGTACGCGACTCAGGCGCCGCCGCCGTGCGCGCTTATCCGTCGCAGTGGCAGCTCGCACCGCATGACGCCTCGATGGCCGAGCTCGCGATCGCGTGCGGCGAGGCAAAGCTGCCGCTCGTGCTGACCGTGAAGTTCGAGGATCTGCGCCAGCGTCACCCACGTGATGTGGCGGGCGACCTCAGTGCCGCGGCGATTCGTTCACTCGCGCGAGTGGGAAGCGGCGTGCGGCTCATCGTGACCGCCGCAGGCCGCGAGATGATCGAGGAGGTCCACTGGGGGCTGACACCCGCGGAGCAGGAACGCGTCCTCTGGGACATCTCCTGGATCTGGGGTCCGCCCGAAGATCACCTCGCGAAACTGTTCCGCACGATCGGTGCGCAGCGGTTCGTATACGGCACGCAGTGGCCGCTGCGTCTCACGCAAACGCCGCGCGCCAACCTCGATCTCCTTCCGGACGATCTCAGCGGCGCGCGGCTCGGCGATCCCGAAACGTTCTGAGTTTCAGGGCGCGCAGGCGTTTCCGCCGCGGCCACCACCACCACCACCGCGCCCACCCACGGGCGCCGCGACGACGGTGTCGCGCGGCCACGCGTTGTCGGCCGTGTCACGATCGGGGAACCGGCAGCCGGGATCGAGCTTGACGCGCACGATCTTGCGCGGCCCGAAGTTCAGCTCGGCCTTGAACGTCCTGCTGCCGCCGAACCACACATCCACCGGCCAGGTGACGATCGCCGTTGCGCTGTCGATCATCCGGCTGCTCGGCATCGGCTTGATGGCGGGGCCTTTCGGCGCAAACTGAACCTTGAGCACGACCGGCGATGGCATCTGTCCGTCCTGTCGCACCGTGACCGTGGTCTTGCTTCCGGACGTCGTCATGCCGATGATCGAGCCGTCCACCGATTCCGTGGTGAAGAGCCAGTAGTACCAGAACCACCCAAGGTCCTTCTGCTTGCTCTTGAGCGCGTTGCTCATGAAGAACGCGTAGTCCCACGGCGACGGATGCCTGAAGCGCCAGGCCTTGGCGTAGTCGCTCATCGCCGTCCACACGGCGGTGTCGCCTACGACGCCGCCGAGCATCGAGAGCATCATCGGCGCCTTGGAGTACGCCTGGAACGAATACATGGGACCGCCGTAGTTCGCGTCCCACATGAGCGGCGCCTCCTGTTCGTTGCCGCTCGTACGTCCGTACGACTGCCCCGGGCCGTCGAGGTTCGCGGGAAGTTTCTGCGAATCGAACCGCGAGAGGGAGTTCATGTACTGGTTGAACCCTTCGTCCATGAAGCCGTACCAGGTTTCGTTCGTGCCGACCATCATCGGCCACCATTCGTGTCCGGTCTCGTGGTCCGACGCGCCGACGCTCGACATGATGAACATCGGATATTCCATGCCACCCTCGGGGCCGTCCACCATCGTGATCTGTGGGAAGGCGTACGGCATCCAGAGCTTCGAGTAGAACTCGAGGGCGTGCCGCACGGTCGGCCCGCCGTTCGCATACGCCGTCGCGTGGCCTGGGAGGTACATGATGTTGACCGGAATCGGGCCCTTGCCGAGAATCGTCGCGCGCGTCGCGTCCCACACGAACTGGTTGGACGTTGCCCACGCCACATCACCCGCGGTATCGGCGACGAAGTGCCAGACTAGGCGGTCGCCGCCAGCGGTCGAGACGCCGGGCCCGTGCTCCGTCGCATCCACGATCGTGCGCGTCGAATCCGACTCGAGCACGTGCGAGAGCCGCTCGCGAACCTTGGTGGTGAGCACTTCCTGCGGGTTCTGCAGCACGCCCGTCGAGCCGACGATCCAACCCGCAGGCATGTCGAGCTTCACGTCGAACCGGCCGAAATTGTTGTAGAACTCCGACGGGCCGAGGTACGGGTCGGTGTCCCATCCGCCCTGGCGGAGATCGTCGAAGACCGCGACGCGAGGATACCACTGCGCGACCTGATAGAGCGTGTCGGCCCAGCGTCCCATGCGGTTACTGCGCACGTTGCCCGCGCGCGGCACGCGGAAGCTCCACTCAGCCTCGATCGTCGCGCTTCCCTTCGCGGCGATCGGATTGGGAAGCTGGATGCGCGCAGACGTGGTGTTGAGTCCCACTGCGGCGAGACGCACCGCAGGCGACGCCGCCCCGCGCCCGCCGCCAGCGCCGCCGCGGCCGGCAGATGGCGGATTGAGGTCGACGGCCTCCCCATTGACCGTGAGCTTCGACAGCTTCATCCCCTCGGTGATCTCCGTGGCCTCCTCGGCGCGCACAACGTTGGGCGCGAAGAAGTTCTGGTCGAGGCGCATGACGATCGTGCGCATCGCGGAGTCGCTCTGGTTGTGAATGACCGCGGTCTCGCGGCCGGTGATCATCGACGTGGTCGGCTCGAAGCGCGCGTTGATCGTGTAGTCCATCCAGAGCTGCCAGTAGTTGCGCCCCGGGCGTCCGGTGGAGTCGCGCGTGCCGGCGTCGAACGCGCGCCGGATCATGTTGGTGAGCGGGATGTCCCGGCGAACGGCGCGCTTGGGGAGTTTGGACGTTGCCTGCGCGAGGCCGGTGTGCGGCGCCAGCGCCGTCATCGCGGCGAGCAGGGTCAGAGCGAATGCGACGAAACGACTGCCTGTGCGAGCCATGCGAACTCCTGGTGTGTGAACGCGCGTCCCTTCGACGGGAATCTTGTCCAGCCCGAGAGATACCACAGGTGCGCGCGGCAGGGGAGTGGCTTGTTGTCCGGCAGCCATCTACCGACCTGCTGCATAAGCATCGTTAGACTTACGGTAGTTGTGGTCGCGGCAAGTCTGTCTGGTTGCACAACAGTGCACCGCCGCAATGGCCGTCCCGCCGATCACCCTTCGAACCGTGCACGATGCGTCTAAGGCCATTCGCTGTTATGCTTCTTGCCTGCGCTGCCAGCTGTGCGCGGACATCGGTGACGTCGCGTCCGGCTAGACACCTGATGTGGGAAGAAGTCCTGAGGCCCCGTCGCTCGCGCGACTACTTCGCGCTGCGCGAGCGTCTCGCTGCCGAAGGGGATACGACGGCTCCGCCAGCCCTGTTTGCGCGCGCGCTGGTCCAGCACGCGTTCAACGCATCCGCCGAGTCCAACGCGACTATCAAAGCACTATTGGCGACTGCGAATCTTCCTGATTCGCTCGCGACTGCGCTGCGCCGCGTCGAGCTTGCCAACGACCTGCGGCTTTTCCAGTATGCCTCAGGCTTGACCATCGCGGACATGCTTCTTGCGAATTCGGAAGCACTCGACTCCGCGACCGTGCGCGACGTCCGCAACACGCAGCGAGTGCTTCGGGCTTTGGCCGGCACAGCGCCCCAGACCGTGCAGATTCGAGGACCAACCGAGTTGCGCCTTGAGCACGGGCGAGTTCCCGTGCAGGTGAACGACTCGCTGCGATCCTACGCTTTCGATACCGGCGCCAACCTTTCAACGCTCATGCGCTCAGAGGCGGTGTCGCTGGGCCTGAGCATTCTGCCGGCGGAGATTGAGCTCGGGACCTCAACCGACCGGCGCGTAACGGCGGATCTCGCAGTGGCGGACCGCCTCACGATTGGGGCGGTGCACTACCGATCGGTCGTATTCCTCGTCCTCGATGATAGCCTCCTCACGTTTCCTGACGGGGTTCGGATTCCGGGACTCATCGGGTTTCCCGTCATCGAACAGATGGTCGAAGTGCGGTTCAGCCGCGACGGACAGCTATCCGTTCCTGAAACGGCGCCACGCCGTGCACAACGAAACCTGGCTCTGGACGAGCTCACGCCACTCGTGCGCATCCGCGCTCACGATGCGCCGCTTCTGTGCCGGCTGGATACTGGCGCCGGCACGACTGAACTCTATGAACCATTCTATCGCCGATTCCAAACGTGGATCGATACTGCAGCACGACGCGCCACTCGTCGGATGGGTAGCGCCGGTGGCATCCGCGAGAAGGAGGTCCGTATCCTGCCCTCCATCCGCTTGTCACTCGGGGACACCGTGGCAACGCTGGACTCTGTTCGCGTGTTGCCTCAATCGATTTCAGCAAATGCATCGGGCAACTACCTCGACTGCAATATCGGCCGTGACGTCCTGGATGCATTTTCACGGTACGTGTTGAACTTCCGCGACATGGCCTTCGTTCTCCGCTAGACTGATGCCATTCCGCTACCAGTTTCGCCATTCGGGTACGTCCGCGAAAACGGCGAAGTTGAAATACGCCCTTGCAAGTCACTCCTCAACGCATCAGGAGAACAGAACCTGAGCTTTCTCATGCGCCGCACCCTGCTCGTCCTGTGCCTTGCGTTGCCGGTCCACGCCAACGCGCAACGCGCCGCGGCTCGGACACCCGCTGCCTACAAGGACTCCTCGCTCGCGATCGACGTGCGCGCCCGCGACCTCCTCGGCCGGATGACGCTCGAAGAGAAGTTCTGGCAGTTGTGGATGGTGCCGGGCGACCTCGACAGCGGAACGACCGTGTACGAGCACGGTGTGTTCGGGCTGCAGGTGCGGGAGCGGGGCGAACTTGTGCGAGCGAGCGATCCGGGCGCCGCCGCGCGACACATGGCCGAGAAGTTGAATTCGATCCAGCGCTTCTTCGTCGAGCGCACGCGACTCGGCATCCCGATTATTCCATTCGAAGAAGCGGTCCACGGACTCTATGGCACCGGCGCGACGATGTTTCCCGCCGCGATCGCACTCGCCGCGACCTGGGACACGTCACTGATGGGCGCGGTCGCGACGGCGATCGCGACGGAGGCGCGCACGCGCGGTGTGAGGCAGGTGCTCTCGCCCGTGATCAACATCGCGAACGACGTGCGATGGGGACGCATGGAGGAGACCTACGGCGAGGACCCGTGGCTCAGCACTGCGATGACGCTCGCGTTCGTCCGGCCCTTCGAGAAGATGGGCGTGGTGACGACACCGAAGCACTTTGTCGCGAACGTCGGCGAGGGCGGACGAGACAGTTATCCGATCGACTTCGACGAACGGCTGCTCGACGAAATCTTCTTCCCGCCGTTCAAGGCCGCCATCCAGCAGGGCGGCGCGCGCTCCGTGATGGCTTCGTACAACTCGGTGAACGGACAGCCGGCGACGGCGAACGAGAGGCTGCTCACGAAGGTGCTCCGCGACGACTGGAAATTCCGCGGCGTCGTGATCGGCGACCAGGCCGCCACGGGCGGCGCGCAGGTGCTGCACTTCACGAGCCCCAACAATCTCGTCTCCACCAAGCAGGCGATCGAAGCCGGGCTCGACGTGATCTTCCAGTCGTCCGTGGAGCAGTACCGGCAGTTCTGGCCGGCGTTCGAGCGCGGGATGATCGACCAGCGCGCCATCGACCGTGCGGTAAGCCGGGTGCTACGGTTGAAGTTCGAGCTGGGACTGTTCGAGCATCCGTACGTGGACGCGAAAGCGGCGGCGCGTAACGGAGGACCGCCGGCGCATCGCGCGCTCGCGCTCGAGGCGGCGCGAGCGTCCATCACGCTGCTGAAGAACGCAAGCGGAACGCTTCCATTGAAGAGAAGCATCGCGTCGCTTGCCGTGATCGGCACCGACGCGGACGAGGCCAGGCTCGGCGGCTATAGCGGCGCGGGCAATGAGAAAGTTCCGATCGTACAGGGCATCCGTACAAAGCTCGGCGCGGGCGCCGGCGTGCGATATGCGCCAGGGCCCGGCCGGTTTGCGGCCGAGTATGTGCCGGTGCCGGCCGCGAATCTCGTCACGGTCACCGGTGACAAGCGTGTGCCGGGACTCGCCGCCGAGTATTTCGACAACAACCGGCTCGAGGGCGAGCCGCGGGTGAAGCGTCAGGATGAGCGCGTGGATTTCGGATGGACGCTCAACTCGCCTGCGCGAGGAATTCCATTCGACTGGTATTCCGTGCGGTGGACCGGCAAGCTCATCGCGCCCTCGACGGAAGCTGTGCGACTTGGCGTCGAGGGGAACGACGGCTACCGGCTCTGGCTCGACGGCAAGCTGCTGATCGATGACTGGGAGAAGAAGTCGTACGGCTCCACGCTGAAGGAGGTGCGGCTTGAGGCGGGGCGCGAGTACGACCTGCGGCTCGAGTACTTCGAGAGCACCGGAAACGCGCGGGTGAAATTGGTATGGAATCACGCCGTTCCCAACGACTGGCGAGCGAAGATAGACAGCGCTATTCAGATCGCGCAAATGAGCGACGCGGTGGTGATCGTGGCAGGAATCGAGGAGGGCGAGTTTCGCGACCGCTCGTCGCTCAAGCTGCCCGGGCATCAGGAGGAATTGATCGAAGCGGTCGCGGCGACCGGGAGGCCGGTGGTGGTCGTGATCGTCGGCGGAAGCGCCGTGACGATGCGCAGCTGGATCGATCGCGTGGGCGCGGTGGTGGACGTCTGGTATCCGGGAGAAGTGGGCGGCACGGCGGTGGCCGACGTCCTGTTCGGAGATCACGATCCGGGCGGCCGCCTCCCGATCACCTTTCCGATGTCCGAGGGCCAGCTTCCGCTCACCTACAATCACAAGCCGACGGGGCGCGGCGACGACTATCTCGACGGCACGGGGCAGGCGGAGTTTCCGTTCGGGTTCGGGCTGAGCTATACGACATTCGAGTACAGTGGGTTGGCGATCGAACCGGCGGAAATCGCGCTGACCGCCTCGGCGACCGTGCGCTGCACCGTGAAGAACAGCGGCGCGGTGGCGGGGGACGAAGTCGTGCAACTGTATCTGCGCGAGGAGGTCACGTCGGTGGCCACGCCGTTGATCGCTTTGAAGGGGTTCCAGCGAATACATCTCGAGCCGGGGGAATCGAAAAGACTAACGTTCAAGCTCTCAGCGCCGGAGCTGAGTCTGCTCGACGCGAAATTGCGGAGCGTCGTCGAGCCCGGGACGTTCCGCGTGATGATCGGGCGGTCGTCGAAGGACATCCGGCTGCGCGGCAGGCTGCAGGTGAAGTAGCGGCTCGAGTCTACCGATTTGTTTGGCGAAGGGCTTCGCTGAATTTCCGGGCGCGTTCGACGGTGGGGCCGGGGGACTTTGGGCCGACGGCGCCTGGGACCGGCGCCACGTCGAGCGCGATGAAGACCGGGCCTGGTGACGCGATGGCCACCGGCGCTGCGTCGCGCCACTCGTCCCCCTCGCGATAGCGGAAGACCGACGGCCAGCCGCAGGCGCGCGCGATCTGCGCGAAGTCCACGTCGCGCCGGTCGGAGCGGCCGAGCGCGCTTCCCGGCGTCGGCTGTGCGCCGGTCACCTCATATACGCCGTTGTCGAAGATGATCAGCACGAGATTGTCCGGCGCCGCGGCGCTGATCGTCGCGAGCGCGCCGAGATTCATGAGCGTAGAGCCGTCGCCGTTGCACGCGAAGATGCGGCGGGCCGGTTGTGCGAGGGCGAGGCCGAGCGCGAGCGAGGGCGCCTCGCCCATGCTCGACGGCACGAACACGAAGTCGAGCGGGTCGAGCGGACCCATCGCCATCCATTCACGCGCGGAGCCCATGGACGTGACGACGACGTCACCGTGTGCGCGAACCTCGCGCAGCACCGCAAGCGCTCCGCGGATGTCCATCGCCGGGCCGCTCATGCCTTGCCCTCCGCGACGAGGGCGGCGCCGGGTTTGCCGGCTGCGGCGCACGCGAGATAGTGGTCGCGGATCTCGCCGATCTGCGACGCGCTCGTGATGAGCTTGTACTCGATCTTCCACGCGTCGAGCAGCGGTTCGGTGAACGTGAGGCAGGTGTCGCCGGGCAGCGTCTCCTGGTTCAGGTAACTGCGATATCCGATCACGCTGAAGATCGGGAGTTTCCAGTCGTGCAGGATGTTTCGCAGGGAGTCGCCGGACTCGAACAGGCCGGTGCACTGGATCAGCACGAGCGGGCGCGCGCCACCGAAGTGGAGGCCGGCGGCTACGGCCCAGGCCTCGCCTTCGCGGCAGACCTTCACGAGGCGCAGGCCATCGGTGCTCGCGATCGCGTCGCCCCATTTCCCGATGGTGCTGTCGGGGACGGTGACGACGTGCGTGATGCCGAGTCCGGC
>OCZT010003189.1_pt1 | contig 16870 bp, 9 predicted proteins | sample 1539031 | NCBI WGS metagenome assembly OCZT01 (sample SAMEA3539308, study PRJEB22396) | soil metagenome | biome: tundra; feature: field; material: soil | place: USA | collected 2010-05 | depth 0.15 m | reverse complement strand
TCTTTTAATTTGCTATTTTACCCGCTAAGTTTAATTTATTAGATCTATGTGGCTCTCTGTGTCTTCTCTGTGAATTCTCTGTGTCAGTTCTTAAATTATTAGTCACATGGAGTTGCACAGAGGATTCACAGAGATACACAGAGGAAGAAAAAAATTTAATGGATATTTTTAAATCATTAATCGTTTGGTTCATAGGCATTTGCTTCGTCATTGTGACGTTTCCTCTGACATTTATAATCTGGTTACTGGCTCTTCCTTTCGACAAGGAAAGAGTAATAATCCACTGGTTCCTGATGTACCAGAGCTCGTTGCTTTCATGTTTAATTCCGATATGGACAAGCCATATTGAAGGGAGAGAGAAAGCCGTAAAAGGTACTGCTTATGTTATCATTTCAAACCATCAGTCACTACTCGATATTCTGCTGATAAACTGCCTCAGGTACAAATTCAAATGGATATCGAAAATTGAAAATTTTAATGTTCCTGTTATTGGCTGGTACTTAAGAATGGCTGATTATATTGTTGTTGACCGCCAAAATGAGGAAAGCAAAACAGAAATGCTTGAGAAGTCATATAATTGTCTTAAAAAGGGAATTTCAATTATGATATTTCCTGAAGGAACACGCTCTCCTGACAAAGAGATAGGTTTTTTTAAGAGAGGGGCATTTCAGCTTGCATTACAGGCTCATGTTCCTATCCTGCCTGTGCTTATTGACGGAACGGGAGGGATTCTTCCAAAACATGGTCTGATTTTCGGAAGCGGACATCATATCAGGATAAGAGTTTTGGATCCGATTTATCCTCCTGCATTTGGTACTGATACTCCGGAGAATCTTGCGCTAAAACTAAGTTTATTAATGACATCCAGGTTGAACGAATTAAGAGTCCAAAACAGTCCCCGATGACACTAAGTATATCATATCGAAGGATGCTTACGAGGATGGGTTATTATAACTATCAGAACGGATTGATTTATCACCATGTTAACCAGAAAGGCGGATGGGAAAATCACCAGGGGCACTGCAGGAGTTTTATTCTTAAAGCTTTGGAATTATACAAGCCTGAAAAAGTCACAGTTCTCGGCAGCGGATGGCTGCTTGATCTTCCGTTTGCAGAGTTGATTGAAAGAACCGGCAGAGTGTGCCTGATCGATATCATTCATCCACCTGATGTGATCGCTCAGGTTGGAGGTTATAAGAATGTTGAGTTAAAAGAGCAGGATATCACAGGAGGATTGATTGATGAGGTATGGCAAAAAACAAGAAAATACTCATTCTTTAAAAAGTTGAAATCGCTTGAGAGTATTATTATTCCAGAATTTAGAACGGAGGGTGATCCAGGAATGGTAATTTCAATTAATATACTTACCCAGCTCGAATCTCTCATAATAGATTTTTTAAAAAAAAGGTCCAAAATTAAAGAAGAAGAATTTAACCTTTTCAGGACTGAAATACAGAAAAAGCATATTGATTTTCTTAAGAGATACAGGTCAGTTCTTATTACAGATTATGCTGAAGTAATAACGAATAGATCGGGAAGTATTAAGACAATTCCTACTTTATTAACTGATCTTCCACAATGTGAGTTTAGTGAAGAGTGGACATGGAATTTTGATCAGACAGGAGCTGATTTTTATAACAGCAGGAGCCAGTTCAAAATTGTTGGCTTAATAAACTGATGAGATGAAAAAGGACCAGATCAAAGAAAAATATCTCAGTTCAGCAACTTCCTACAAGCTTCTTGAAAAAAAACAAGAAAGACTCCTGATAATTCTCTCAGTTCTTAGGTTCTTTACCTTCATTGGCGGATTAATCCTGATATGGATAGGGTTTACAAAAAGTATTCCTGCAGGGATTATTTTAAGCCTGATTATAACAGTTCTGTTTCTCTGGCTGTTAAAACTTTTTTCAAATTATTCGGAAAAGAAAGAATTCCTGGGCAACCTTGTTCTGATAAATAAAAATGAAACAGGAGCTCTTTCAGGTAATCTTTCTGCTTTCGATGCAGGCAATTCATATACTGATATTAAGCATGATTTTTCCTTTGATGTTGATCTGTTTGGAGCCTCATCACTTTTTCAATATCTGAACAGGACCGTAACCGGTTATGGCAGGGAAATACTTGCCGACTGGTTATCGGACCCTTTCATTCTATCTAAGGAATTAGGTCCTCGTCAGGAAGCTATTAAAGAGCTTGCTTCAAAAGATAGATGGAGACAGGAGTTTATGGCATCCGGAATGAAGACACACCTGGAAAAGAAAGAAATTTCAGGTCTGCTTGAATGGATTGAAGAAAGAGCTGTTATAAATTCTTCACCGTTTAAAAAATTTCTTATTATTTCCCTTCCGGCTGCAGCAATTGTTTCACTTTCCCTTATGATTACAGGAATATTACCATACCCTGTATTTGTATGCATCTTCCTGATTAATCTATTTTATATCGCAACCGGACTAATAAGAATAAATAAGATTCATAACGCTTTATCAAAGAAGTATAACTTCCTGACATCAATGAACAGGTTGCTTAAAGCATTTGAAAATGAGCCTTTTACTTCGCATGTCTTGGATGACATCAAAGCGAATATTTCCGGGAAAGGAGTTTCTGCAGCAGTCTCAGTGAGAAAGCTTGGCAGACTTATTCAGGCATTCGATACGAGAAACAACCAGCTTGCAGGTGCTATCCTGAACGGATTACTTTTATGGGATTATCAGAGCATCAGCAGGCTGGAAAAATGGAAATCTGAATATAGGACCCTGTTTCCGGGGTGGCTCGAGATGATTGGAAAGGTTGATGCATATATAAGTCTGGGAAACTACTCTTTTAATAATCCTGACTTTGTCTACCCGATTGTATCTGATAATCCTAATGTATTTTCGGCAAAAAACCTTGGACATCAGCTGATTGATGAAAGTAAAAGGGTTTGTAATGATTTTTCTCTGGGGAAAAAGGGAACAGTTTGCATCATTTCCGGTGCAAACATGGCAGGGAAAAGCACTTTTTTACGTACTATAGCAGTTAATTTTATTCTGGGAATGATTGGAGCACCAGTTTGTGCTGCAGAAATGAATTTCATCCCGGCTAAGCTTTTCACAAGTATGCGTACAATGGACTCACTCTCAGACAATGAATCATATTTCTATGCTGAACTCAGAAGACTTAATACACTGAAATCAAGGATTGAAGAAGAAGACCCGGTATTTTTTATACTCGACGAGATCCTCAAAGGCACCAATTCGATAGACAAAAGCACCGGTTCAAAATTATTTCTTCAAAAGATAGTTGCAAGTAAGGGAACAGGTCTTTTGGCCACTCATGATACTTCACTTGGAATATTAGAGGCTGAGCATCCTGGTGTTGTAATCAACAAATGTTTTGAAATTGAAATTGACGGTGAAAATATCAGATTTGATTATAAGATCCGGGATGGTATCACTCAAAAGATGAATGCAGTATTTCTTATGAAGCAGATGGGAATTTTGGACTAACGGGAACAAATCCTGGTAAGACCGGCTACCTCATAGAGAATATTTAATAAGCAATAATAAGAAGAGTATTTATGGGAAACGTTAGCGAATTTAAAAGTTCAGATGACATAGAATTAAAGAGAGAGTTGGGTCTCGCCGCAGCTGTAGCTATTGTTGTTGGTAATTGTATTGGTTCGGGCATCTTTACTTCTGCAGCCTCTTTGGCTGCTGCGTCAAATCCTAAGACCGCCATAATTGCCTGGATAATTACTTCTGCAGGGTCTTTGTTGATTGCATTAAGTTTTGCAAGCCTTGGGACGGCTATGCCACGAACTGGTGGTCCGATAGTTTATACAAGGGCTGCCTTTGGTGACTTTGCCGGGTTCTTAATTGCCTGGACATACTGGATAGGGGCCTGGGTTGGAAACGCAGCAATCATTACTGCATTTATGCTTTATTTCACCTATTTTGTTCCTGGTGCAACTACACCCTTATTGGCATTCTTAGTTACTTCAGGCGTATTGTGGTTTTTCACTATTATAAATATTCTGGGTGTTAAAGGTGCCGGCAGGGTCAGTATAGTAACTACAGTATTAAAAGTTGGTGCTTTGGTGGTATTTGTAATAATTGCAGCATTGCATTTTAACCCTGCAATGCTTGATACCGTATCAAGTGTTAAGGTTTCAGGAATGAGCACATTGCCGGCAGCAATTGCAATCGCACTCTGGGCTTTTGTAGGAATCGAAAGTGCAACAATACCTGCAGGGGAAATAAAGAATCCAGGAAAAAATATCAGAAAAAGCACAATTTATGGTACTTTAATTGCTGCAGCAGTTTATATAATTGTTTCAATAGTGGGCATGGGTGTCCTGGATCAGTCCACCTTAGCCGGTTCCAATGCACCTCTTGCAGATATTATTAACAAAGCAACAGGTGGAACATGGGGTGGTGACTTTATTGCACTTGGAGCAATAGTATCTACTCTTGGTGCTTCCTCCGGTTGGATATTGACTACTGCAAGGAGTGCGTTTGGCGCATCTCAGGATAAGCTTTTTCCGGCAATGTTCGCAAAAATACATCCAAAATATCTGACCCCTGTTACTTCTCTGATTATAAGTGGTTTAGCAGCTAATGTCCTTCTTATACTTAACTATATGGGTACATTAAGTTCAGCTTTTAATTTTATGCTGTTACTCGCTACTCTGGCATTTTTACCCGCGTATGCCTTTTCTGCGGCAGCGGATATCGTGCTCCTTAAGAACCATTCATCGGATTTTAATTTTTTTAGTTTCCTGAAGAATTCCTTCTTTGCATTACTTGCCTTTGGATATTCTATATATGCAATTTATGGCACAGGAGCAAAAGTTGTAATGTTTGGATTTATACTTATGTTGGCAGGTATTCCGGTCTATTTGTTCATGATGCTCCAGAATAACAAGAAAGATAAAGTGGTGGATAACTTAAGAAAAGATGCGGGGCTGTGATAACAAGAAAAGGAATTAAACAGTTATCGTCACGAAGTGACGACACATGAATAACCCCCGGTGAAACCGGGGGTAAAGCTGCACCTGGCTTACTGCAGCTCTGAAGGAGCTGAATATAACAATATTACGCCCCTCCGGGGCTTTTGACCTGGGAGGAAGATATCAACCCCCGGTAAAACCGGGGGTTATTCATATTAAGCCACTTTCGTGGCTTGCATGTTAAGAAGTATTTCTTCTCCCTTCCGTCATTTATCAACATTTTTCCTGCATTCGTAATTATCATTTAATCAGCTAAATATTTTAGATACTGTCTGATTACAACTTTTTCAGTGTTAAAAATCAGTTCGATTGTTGAAAAATTGACAAAAAACGACTGTTGTAAATAGTTATATTTGCGCAAAATTTCTGCAAAATGTCAGTTGGGTATTCGGAAGAACATATTAAAACACTCGAATGGAGAGAGCATATCCGCCTTCGTCCCGGTATGTACATCGGGAAACTTGGCGATGGGTCTTCACAGGATGATGGCGTTTATGTACTTCTCAAAGAGGTTATGGACAATGCTCTCGACGAGTATATGACGGGCTATGGTAAAAAAATAGATGTGTCCATCACCGGCAAAGAGGTCAGAGTTCGTGATTATGGCCGGGGAATACCTCTAGGAAAAGTACTGGATGCTGTCTCCAAAATGAACACAGGGGCAAAATACGATTCAAAAGCTTTCAAAAAATCTGTGGGCCTTAACGGAGTCGGAGTAAAAGCCGTGAATGCCTTATCCAGTAAATTTATAATAAGGTCCATTCGTGACGGTCAGATTAAAGTAAGTGAATTTGAGCATGGAAGAACTGTTAAGGACCGTCCTCTTGAACCAACGACCGAGGAGAATGGCGTTGAAGTGATATTCCAGCCTGATGAAGAAATGTTCGGCAACTACTATTTCATTTCGGAGTATGTAGATGCCATGCTGAAAAACAATGTATACCTTAACTCCGGACTGATAATCAATTTTAATGGTAATAAGTTCTTTTCCCGGAACGGACTTGTTGATTTGCTTAATGAGAATATGGGTAAGGAGGGTCTCTATCCGATCATTCACCTTACCGGTGAGGATATTGAGATAGCATTCACTCATGGACTGCAATACGGTGAAGACTATTACAGTTTTGTCAATGGGCAGAATACAACACAGGGAGGATCACATCTTATTGCATTCAGGGAAGCGATAGTTAAGACTATCAGGGATTTCTATAAGAAGGATTATGACCCTTCCGACATACGATCATCAATAATTGCAGCAATCAGCATAAAAGTTGAAGAGCCGATCTTTGAATCGCAGACAAAGACAAAACTTGGATCGAAAGATATGGGACCCGAGGGACCATCTGTCAGGAATTTTATCAGCGAATTCATAAAGAAACAGTTAGATGATTTCCTGCATAAAAATCCGGAAACTGCAAGAGTAATACTTAAGAAAATACAGGATTCAGAGAAAGAGAGAAAAGCTATTTCATCGATCCAGAAACTTGCAAGGGACAGGGCAAAGAAGGTGAGTCTGCATAATAAAAAACTGAGGGACTGTCGGACACATTATAATACGAATGATTCAAATAAACTTGATTCAACAATATTTATAACTGAAGGCGACTCTGCAAGCGGATCGATAACCAAATCGAGAAATGTGGAGACACAAGCTGTCTTCAGTCTGCGTGGGAAACCTCTTAACTCATTCGGCCTGACGAAGAAGATTGTATATGAGAATGAGGAGTTTAACCTGCTTCAGGCTGCCCTCAATATCGAAGACGGAATCGAAAATCTGAGATACAATAATGTTGTGGTTGCTACTGATGCCGATGTCGATGGGATGCATATCAGACTCCTTCTGCTGACATTTTTTCTTCAGTTCTTTCCCGACCTGGTAAGAAAAGGGCACGTTTATATTCTTCAGACTCCTCTCTTCCGGGTCAGGAATAAAAAAGAAACAAGGTATTGTTATTCTCCCGACGAGAAAGCCAAGGCTATTAAGGCTCTGGGACCAACTCCGGAAATCACCCGATTTAAAGGACTAGGGGAGATTTCTCCTGATGAGTTCGCGAAATTTATCGGAAAGGATATGAGGCTCGAACCGGTAAGGATGAAGAAAAACGACTCAGTCGATGGTTTCCTTGAGTTTTTTATGGGCAAGAACACACCTGACAGGCAGGATTTCATAATTGAAAACCTTAGAATTGAAGAAGATATAGTAGAAGAGGAAAAATAGAAAAACTATTTTAATGAAGCGTAAATTTATTTATGGAAGAAGAGGATCTTGAAATTACCAACAAAGACAGAACAGAAATAGTTCCGTCTGGACCCATAGCTCTTCATTCCGTAACAGCTTTATCGGGCATGTATCAGGACTGGTTTCTTGATTATGCATCCTATGTTATTCTTGAAAGAGCTGTCCCCCACCTTCATGATGGACTGAAGCCTGTCCAGCGACGTATACTCCATTCAATGAAGAAGATGGATGACGGACGTTTTAATAAAGTGGCTAATATTATCGGGCATACGATGCAATTCCATCCTCATGGTGATGCTTCAATAGGTGATGCACTGGTTCAGCTCGGACAAAAAGACCTCCTGGTTGATGCTCAGGGTAACTGGGGAAATTTACTTACGGGTGATGGTGCTGCAGCTCCAAGATATATTGAAGCCAGACTATCAAAATTTGCGCTGGAAGTAATATTTAACCATAAGACAACGGAGTGGAAATTATCGTATGACGGGCGAAATAGCGAACCTGTTACGCTTCCTGTGAAGTTTCCTTTGCTTCTTGCCCTTGGTGGTGAAGGTATTGCCGTGGGGCTGGCTTCAAAAATTCTGCCACATAATTTTAATGAGCTTATTGATGCCACAATAGATTATCTGCTGGGGAAGGAATTTGTTATTTATCCTGATTTTCCAACAGGAGGAATGGTGGATGTTTCAAAGTATAATGAAGGACAACGCGGAGGCGTAATTAAGGTAAGAGCAAAGATCGAGAAGGTTGATAAAAAAGCTCTCATTATAACTGAGATTCCATTTGGGAAAACGACTTCCACTCTCATTGAATCAATTATAAAGGCAAACGAAAAAGGGAAAATCAAGATTAGAAAGATCGATGATAATACATCGGCAAATGTCGAAATCGTCGTTCATTTAGTCCCTGGCGTATCGCCCGATAAAACGATCGATGCATTGTATGCGCTTACAGATTGTGAATATTCAGTCTCGCCAAATACCTGCGTTATTGTCGATGATAAGCCCTCATTTATGGGGGTTAGTTCCATACTGAAGCATTCTGCTGACAGAACTGTTGATCTTCTGAAAAAGGAACTCGAGATCAGGCTCAGTGAGCTCCGGGAAGAATGGCATATGTCGTCTCTTGAGAAAATATTCATTGAAGAGAGAATTTATCACGATATCGAAGAGTGCGAAACATGGGAAGCCGTCATAGATGCAATTGACAAAGGACTTGATCCGTTTAAGAAACTTTTATTGAGGGAAGTTACCAGGGAGGATATTATCCAGCTTACTGAAATAAAGATAAAGAGAATCTCAAAATTCGATGTAAAAAAAGCCGACGAACATATAAAAGGAATCGAAACAGAGCTTGAAGAGGTCAAAAATCATCTTAGCAATATTATTCCATTCGCTATCAACTATTTCAGGCAGATAAAGAAAAAGTACGGTAAAGGCAAGGAAAGAAAAACGGAACTAAGAAGTTTTGATACAATTGAAGCTACGAAAGTAGTGGCCAATAATGCGAAACTCTATATAAATTATAAGGAGGGATTTATCGGTACCGGTCTGAAAAAAGATGAATTCATCTGCGATTGCTCTGATATTGATGACGTTATCGTTATAAGAAAGGATGGAGTATATCTTATAACAAAGGTTGCCGATAAGGTGTTTGTTGGAAATGATATTCTCTATGCCCAGATCTTTCTTAAAAATGATGGGCGTACTATTTACAATATTGTTTATCAGGATGGTAAGGATGGGCCCTTGCTTGCAAAACGTTGCGCCATTTCAGGTCTGACACGCGATAAAGAGTATAATCTGACCAGGGGGACTCCAGGTTCTAAAATAGTATATTTAAGTGTGAATCCGAATGGTGAGGCAGAGGTAATAAAAGTCCATCATAAACCCAAGGCAAGACTTAAAAAACTTATGTTCGAATTCGATTTTGGTCAGATGAACATAAAGGGAAAATCCTCGATGGGTAACATCCTCACAAAGAATGCGGTCAATAAAATTAGTCTGAAAGAAAAAGGTCTCTCAACACTGGGCGGAAGAAAGATTTGGTTTGATGATGCAGTATTCAGACTTAATGTCGACTGCAGAGGTCTTTTCCTCGGTGAATTCAGTGCTGATGATAAAATACTGGTGATTACCAAAAATGGCTTTTTCAGGATCGTTGGTTTTGATCTATCAAACCATTTTGAAGATAACATCCTTATAATTGAGAAGTTCAGGCCAGGGAAGGTCTATTCAGTCATTTACTGGGATGCTGAGCAAAAATTCTACTACGTGAAACGGTTTATACTTGAAGAGTCCGAGAAACCACAGTGTTTTATAAATGAAGATGCTGAATCAAAACTTATAAGTCTCACAGAGGTAGAATATCCGCGTTTTGAAATTTATTTCGGAGGCAAGCATAAGGGCAGGGATAATGAGATAATTGAAGTTGCTGAATTTATTGGCGTTAAGAGCTACAAAGCAAAAGGTAAGAGGATGACCAGTTATATGGTGGAAAATATCCAGGAAATTGAGCCCGTTATTAAAAAGGAAGTTGAGCTAACAAAGGAAGAAAAATCAGATGAGGAACCTCAGCAACCTGTTATCCATGACGATCCTGCACAGATGAAGCTTGAGTTGTGATGCTTAAAAGCCATATTATCTATATTATTGGTTTCATGGGAAGCGGTAAGACAACGGCAGGAAAAAAACTCGCTTCACTTCTTGACTGGTCATTTATCGATCTCGATAAAAAGATTGAAGAACATACCGGGAAAACTATTCCGGAAATCTTTTCACAAAATGGCGAAAAATATTTTCGTAAAGTAGAAACTCATCTTCTCAGAACTCTAATATCTGATTCAAATACTATAATTTCAACCGGTGGCGGAGCACCATGCTACAATGATAACATGGATTTTATGCTAGAAAACGGGCTGACTCTTTACCTGAAACTAACACCTGGTGAGTTGAAAAACCGGCTCTCTGAATCAAATGGCAAAAGGCCTTTAATAAAAGATTTAGATAAGGATAAATTGCAGTCTTTTATTGAGAAAAAGCTTGCAGATCGCGAAAAATGTTATGACCGCTCTGATCTTATTGTTGAGGGAACTGATCCTGATATCAATCTTTTATTCTCTTTAGTTAAATCAAGACTAAACATATGACTTTAACCGGGCTCAATCCAAAAACAGGAATATGGATCAGCATCATGCTTTATTAAATTCAATGAATTATAGATCAAAAAGTAAAGGATAAACTAAACTTTTGATTTAAATTGTTAATTTAGTGTGCTATAATTTGTAACGGGGCAATTTATGAGAGATAAGTTACTAACTCTCCTTGGAATTGAATCCGGAGAGGAATCGAAATCAAAGCTTCTGACACAATCGGTCTTTCTCGGGATTTTTATCGGAGCATTTGATATAACTGCCCATTCCCTTTTACTCTCCACTTTTGATGAAAAGATGATGGCACGGGGATATATTGTTTCCGGTATTACAGGCATTATCCTTTCATCACTTTATTTACGGTTTCAGCCAAAAGTGCAATTCAGAAACTTCGCAATCATCAACCTGATTGTCATTAGTTCCCTGACATTATTCCTTTGGTCCGTAATGATTTTTTCACCTGCAAAGTGGATAATATTCATTATATTTATAATGCTTGGACCTTTGAATATTCTTGCTTTACTCGGTTTTTGGGGAACAGCGGACAGGTTATTAACCGTGAGACAAGGAAATAAATTGTCCGGGCACACTGATACCGGACTGATAATCGGAATAATTATTATTTCTTTCACTATACCTCTCCTGTTGACTTTTAAATTTCAATTACACAACATTTTACTGGTAAGTGCTTCTTCTGTTATCCTTGCGACCATTATCCAGAGCATGATTCCAATTCCGTTAAGTCAGTCTGCCTCAGGTGAGGAACAATATCATGAAAAATCTGAAATGAGGAAATCTCTTTTTGTTGTTTTTCGTGAAAACCCCTACATCAGAACTATGGTCATCTTTGCAGCTCTTTCGGTTATAACTCTGTTTGCTATTCAATATTCATTCATGGCAGTTACGAGAGAACAATATCCTGCTGCAGCCGATATGGCCCGTTTTCTGGGTCTCTTCACAGGCAGCATGATGATTTTAATTCTGATTACTAAAATTGTTGTCTTTCCATATCTTCTTCATAACTACGGTCTTCGAACCTGTCTTGTCATTTCTCCGATACTTATTGCGATTTTTACGGCAATTGTAATAGTTATTGGTCTGTTAATGGGTTATTCACCTGAAGCAGCAAGTGGGTTTATGATATTCTTCCTTCTTCTTGCATTCAGCCGACTCATTTCAAAGTCACTGAAGGACCAGATAGAATTTCCTTCATTTAAAGTCATCTATCAATCAATTGATAAAAAATTAAGACCTGAACTCCAGTCAGGAATGGTTGGTATTGTGAATGAAATTATGGTATTCTTTTCGGGACTTGTCCTTACTGGTCTTGGTCTTTTCAGCTTTATCAAACTCATTCACTTTTCAATATTTCAGTTAATTCTTGCCCTGATCTGGATGTTTGTTGCTTTCAGGTTATTTAAAGAGCATAGAACTGCCATAATTAAAGCAACTGAAACAGCGGTTCAGGAAGTATCACGAGGAGATATTTCAATTAATCAGGATACTTTAAAAAACAGATTTTCAGCTTACATTAACTTTAGAAAAGATCATTTTAGTCTTATTTCGGGTAATTTTTCAGTTTTGAATAAAATCAGCAATAAATGGTATTTTGAAGAGATAATTGACTATGCCTACTCAAAAAAGGATATCAACCTTTTGCCTGTTCTTAACAAAACTGCAAATAATGCCGGCCTTGATGAGGAAGTGCGGCAGCACTCAGCTGAAGTAGTAGAGTTTCTACATAAGGATTCATCTTCGCTTAAGCCTGATAATGAAAAGATTTACGAAGCGATAAAACTCCTTTCAGGCACGAGGATGCCCCAGACAACAGAAATCCTCCGGCTTTTAAGAGATAACTCGATTGAATCGAAGAGACTGGCAATTTACATGATTGGGAAATTCAAGTTAACTGACTTATTATCAGAAATATGTGAATGTCTGAGTATTACCGGTTTGGCAAAAGATGCTTTTGAAGTTCTAAAAACCTTTGGTCAGGGTATAGAGGGCGAATTGGTCAGATTTTATTTAGTTACCTCAGGAAATACAAAATTAAGCAAAATAATCCTGCTGCTTTTAGGAAATACATGCACTATGGAGACCAAAGGATTCCTGTTTTCCCGTCTCTGGTCAAATTCAAGACAGTTGAAGGAAATCACTGCTAAATGTCTTATTGACTGTAATTTCAAGCCATCGGAAGATGAAAAACAACGACTTCATCAATTAACTTCTGAAGTTATTGGCGCAATTACCTGGTATCTGTCAGCAAAAATTTCTCTTGAACGAGACAATGACAATTTCCTTCTCGAAAAAATTAACCAGGAGATCAGCAGGTGGAACAAGTTTCTTTTTAATATTCTGTCAATCACTTATAATAGAGGCTCTATCGCCATGATAAAGGAGAATTTAGAGAGTGAAACGATGGAGAGCGTGATTTATGCACTCGAAATGACAGATGTAGTAGTTTCTGATTCGATAAAACCAAAATTGATTTCTCTTTTTGATGCTGTTCCCGATGAGGATAAGCTTATGAATCTGTTTCAATTCTTTCCCGGTGAAATCCCGGCGCGCATAAAGCTTCTTGAAGATATCTTAAACCGCGATTATAATCTCATTAGCTTATGGACGAAAGCCTGCATACTTAGAAGTATAACAAAAATTGAATGTGATGATCTGGCTGAATCGGTGACTGCGCTTCTTTTTAGTCCGGAAGAGTTAATTCAGGAAGAGTCTGCAAATTTGATAGCACGGTCGAAGCCTGAGCTTTATAATTCTGCTTCCGGGAGAATTCCCGATTTAATAAAAACAAGACTGGATAACATAATAAATGGAACAACAGATAAAAAAGAATTGCTTTTCGAAAAGGTGCAATTCCTTTCAAAATATTTTGGAAGAATTATTGAAGATGAGTTGTTACCGCTGGCATACGAAATGAGACATATTAAAAACCTTGACAGAGAATCCCTTGCATCTTCAGAAGATTGCATCATCTGGACCTTAGACGATGTCAATGAGAGTAAAGAAGTTCATGTGGTTTACAATGGAAATATCGACAGACTGATCAGGAAGTATCAGGAGGGCCACTATTATTCTTTTTACTTTTTGCCTTTAATTGCAGTTGAAGAATATCTTTTTCAGTTCCCCGAGAATTCAATTGAGATTTTGAAATATATAGATAATAACGAAGAATAATCTGAACTCACACGATTGAAGAATGAAAGACATTAAAGATTTCAATCCCTTCCCCGGACTAAGACCCTTCGCTCCAGAAGATAGCGAACTGTTCTTCGGAAGAAAAGCTGAGAGTGATGAGGTAATCTTAAAGTTACTGAAAAACAGGTATATTACTGTTATTGGCGCTTCAGGAAACGGTAAATCATCACTGATCTTTGGCGGAGTCCTGCCAAAAATCATGAATTTAAAAATCAGGGACTCCTCAATCTGGAGAATAATTTCTTTCAGGCCTGGGAACGATCCGTTCGGAAATCTTGCAGTTGCATTATCGAATGGAATTAATGACTCTGCGCAGAAAAGAATTGAGCGGGATATAATTCTTTCGGATCTTCTCGATAACCCTGGTAGTTTTTCTGACGTTGTCAGGAAATACATATTAAAACATGATGACAATGTACTTCTTATTATTGATCAGCTTGAAGAACTTTTCAGATACTTTTCCCCCGGGAAAGCAGATATTTCCCATGCCACAGTAGTGAAATTTGTTGACTTTCTTGTAAACTCAGTTAACAAGCCCGATGTAAACGTGTTTATTATTGCCACGATGCGTTCTGAATACCTGGGAGAATGCTCACATTACAAGGGTCTTACCGGATTGATCAATAACAGCAATTATCTTGTTCCTGATATGGGACCGGAAAATTGGAGGGAAGTAATTGAGGGGCCCGTTAATTTTGCCGGAGCAAAAATTGACCCGAAACTTGTCGAAACACTTCTTGATGACCTCAGGGACCGGACTGATCAGCTTCCCGTTTTACAACATACTATGATGAGGACATGGAACCTCTGGCGGGAACTTGATGAACCTGACAAGCCGATAAGCATGGCCGACTATGACTTATCAGGGACAATTAATAATGCTGTTTTGCTTCATGCAGAGGAGGTGTATGAGGAACTGAGCCAGCGCGGTAAAGAGATTTGCGCGATAATGTTTAAAACGATTACAAGGAAAGGTTCAGATAATAAAGGTATACGACACCCATCAGATATTGAAACAATAAAGTCAATTGCCAGATGTTCAAATGAAGAATTATATGATGTTGTTGAAAAGTTCATGGGCCCATCACGATACTTTATCACACTCCTGGAGGATGTCATTCTGACCAATAACTCGGTAATCGATCTTCAGAACGAGTGTCTTATCCGCTCGTGGGATCGGCTGAAAGATTGGATAGATAATGAAGCTTCTTCAATGCAGATGTATTTACGGCTATCAGAAGCATCTGCTCTTTATCAGCAAGGCAAGACAAGTTTATTAAGACCCCCGGACCTGCAGCCGGCAATTAACTGGCGCGACCAGTATAAACCTGCACTCTCATGGGCAGTTCAATACAATCCTGCCTTTGAGCGGGCAATGGTTTACCTTCGTACCAGCGAAAAAGCATATCTTGAAGAAGAACAAAATAAAAACACCCTGCAGAAAAGGAAAATAAAGAGGACCAGGCTGATTACGAGGATACTTGGGATTATCGTTTTTGTTGCTCTGGGATTCATATTGTTTGAATATGTTCAGAAATTAACTGCTGAAAGGCAGACCATTCTTGCTGAAAAACAAAGGATCCAGGCAGTGAACGAAAAAGTAAAAGCTGATTCATCTGTAATTATTGCATTAGAACAAAAGACTATTTCAGATTCAAATGCCGCTGTTGCTCTTCAGGATGCTGAAGTGGCGAAAGAGCAGAAAAATGCAGCAGACATCCAGAAATCTTATGCCGAAAGAAACGCTAAAGAGGCGCTGCATCAAAAAAATCTTGCCGAAGAACAAAGAGATGGAGCCCAGCGTCTTAGGATGCTTTCAATTGGAAAGTCAATGTCGCTAAAGTCGTTGCAGCTGGTGGGACAAAAAGACCTGCAGACCCTTCTGGCTTATCAGGCTTATCTGTTCAATAAAAAAAATAACGGTACTGATAATGATGCCGATATATATGCCGGTTTGTATAACGTTGCTCTCCAAAATGGAAGTATTAATTATAGGTCCTATAAGGGACATAATGGTGAAATTAAAAGTATCGCGTTTGTACCGGGGAAAAACGAATTCTTTACATCAGGAAATGATGGTCAGGTCCTAAAATGGTCACTTGAGAAGAAGGATCAGACACTTCAGGTCATTTATTCAGGAAATGATATCATAGATGTTCTGGCTGTCAGTCCCGATGCTTCCTGGCTTGCATGTGGGAGCTCAAATTCATCGATAAGGATGATCCCCTTAAAAGGGAACAATATAGGATATGAGATGAACGGTCATAAAGGAGGAATTAAATCACTTATCTTCTCATACGACGGGAAATATCTCTATTCAGCAGCTCTCGACGGGAAAGTGCTTAAGTGGGACATTGCGGCAAGGACTAGCATTAATGTATCTACTGGATTAATGGAGATAACATCCCTTGATATCTCTTCAAAAGGAAATTATCTTGCTGGTATCAGTACCGATGGTAATGTTGTTATTTGGAACCCCGAAAAAAACTCTGATAATTTCAGAATTCAAACAGCAGGGAAAAATATTAAAGCAGTCAGATTCAATCCCGAAAACAATCTTCTCGCAATAGGTGATGCCGATGGTACGGTCGAATTATGGGACATTAACCTTCATAAAAAACTTTCAGAGGTCAAAGCTCATAGCGGGCAGGTTAATGATATTCAGTTTAATACAACTCTGAAACAGATGGCAACCTCCGGTAATGATAAAAAACTCAAAATATTTAATATTAAAGATCCGACTGACCTTACAGAACCACCCGTTACATTAACCGATAATGAAGGATTTGTCCTGGTAATGCAATTCAGTCCCGATGGTCAGATGATCATATCCGGGGAATCCGGTGGAGAAAATAACCTTATCAGCAGACCGTCGCATGTTGACTATCTGGTTCAGGATATCTGCAATATGGTCTCAAGGAACATGACTCAGGAGGAGTGGAACGTATATGTTGGAAAGGATATTCCTCTGGAAAAGACCTGTCTTAATAATAAAATTAATATTAAAATAGAACCGATAAAATCAATAAGCAAAAGAGACTGATTTTATCAGTTTAGTGAAGAGTCAATTGCCGTCGGTTTTAACTGTCGGGTTAAGTGAAATTTCTATTTTCCGGACTTTAATCTAAAATATTTTTGGGCTAAATTCCCATAGGACCCCGGGTATTCCTTCGCTTGGTTAAAGAAGTTGTGTTAAAATGTGGCATAGGCACAAAATCCGGGTAGAAGCATAATGTAAGAACTTCTATCTCATCCCATACTGGACCAACCCACACCTTAAATA
>OCZT010003188.1_pt1 | contig 16871 bp, 13 predicted proteins | sample 1539031 | NCBI WGS metagenome assembly OCZT01 (sample SAMEA3539308, study PRJEB22396) | soil metagenome | biome: tundra; feature: field; material: soil | place: USA | collected 2010-05 | depth 0.15 m | reverse complement strand
GAGGCGAACTGCGCGAACGCAGCGAGCTCGCGATACTGGGCAAGCGCGAGCCGCACGCCGCCGCCGAGCTTCTTGATCACCTTGGTCTGCGCCGCGCCGCCGACACGTGACACCGAAATGCCGGCGTTGATTGCGGGCCGGATACCGGCGTTGAACAGGTCGGATTCAAGAAAGATCTGGCCGTCGGTAATCGAAATCACGTTGGTCGGCACGAACGCGGTCACATCCCCCGCCTGCGTCTCGATCACCGGCAGCGCGGTGAGCGACCCGGTCTTGCCTTTGACCTTGCCCTTGGTGTATTGCTCGACCCATTGTTCATTGACACGCGCCGCACGCTCAAGCAGCCGCGAGTGCAGATAAAACACGTCACCCGGATACGCTTCGCGGCCCGGCGGGCGGCGCAGCAGCAGTGACACCTGGCGGTATGCCCACGCCTGCTTGGTCAGGTCGTCATAGATGATCAGCGCATCCTGGCCCCGGTCGCGGAAATATTCACCCATGCTGCAGCCCGAATAGGGCGCGATGAACTGCATCGCCGCCGACTCCGACGCCGTAGCCGCGACGACAATGGTAAACGCCATCGCGCCGTGCTCTTCGAGCTTGCGCACCACGTTCACGACCGAGGATGCCTTCTGGCCGATCGCGACGTAGATGCAGATCAGGTCCTTGCCCTTCTGGTTGATGATGGTGTCGATCGCGACGGCGGTCTTGCCGGTCTGGCGGTCGCCAATGATCAGCTCGCGCTGGCCGCGGCCGATCGGCACCATCGAATCGATCGACTTCAAGCCGGTCTGCACCGGCTGCGACACCGATTTGCGCCAGATCACGCCCGGTGCGATTTTCTCGATCGGCGACGTTTCGTGTGCGGCAATCGGACCCTTGCCGTCGATCGGCAGGCCGAGCGCATTGACGACACGCCCGATCAGCGCTTCGCCGACCGGCACTTCGAGGATGCGGCCAGTGCACTTGACGCTGTTGCCTTCGGAAATGTGCTCGTATGCGCCGAGTACCACGGCGCCCACCGAGTCGCGCTCGAGGTTGAGCGCGAGGCCGAAAGTGTTCTGCGGAAACTCGAGCATCTCGCCCTGCATCACGTCCGCCAGCCCGTGCACGCGGCAGATGCCGTCGGTGACCGAAATCACCGTGCCCTGAGTTCTGGATTCGGCCGTCGTGCCAAGGCCCTGGATCCTGCTCTTGATGAGTTCGCTGATTTCTGAGGGATTGAGTTGCATATTTGCTCCTAATGGGTAAGCGCAACGGCCATCGCGTCGAGCTTGCCGCGCACGGTCGCGTCCAGCACTTTGTCGCCGACCACGATTTTGACGCCGCCGATCAACTGCGGGTCGACGCTGACCTGCGCGCTCACCTTGCGCTGATATTTGGATTCGAGCCGGTGCACCAGCCGGCTTCGCTGCTCGTCATCGAGCGCAAACGCTGAGGTGATCTGCGCTTCCAGTATGCCTTCCTGCTCGCGCTTCAGGTCTTCGAACAACGCCCGGATTGCGGGCACCACGCCGAGCCTGTCATTGCCCACCAGCACCTGCACGAAATTGCGGCCCGCGCCGTCGAGCTGCTCGCCGCACACGCCAAGCACCAGGCTCTCGAGCTGCCGGCTGCTCAAGTTAGGGTCGCCGATGCAACGCGCGATACGCTCATCCTGCACCACGATTTCGAGGAGATGCAGCATCTGCGACCACCGGTCAAGAGCGCCCTGCTCCCGCGCCAGCCTGAACGCAGCCTCGGCGTAGGGACGGGCAATAGTGACTGTTTCCGCCATGGTATCGTTTAGAGTTCTGCCTCGACCGCCCGCAACAGGTCAGCGTGCGTTTTGGCGTCGACCTCGCGGCGCAGAATTTTCTCGGCGCCGGCGACCGCCAACGCGGCCACCTGGGAGCGCAACGCCTCCTTGGCGCGAAACACTTCCTGGTTGATATCTGCCTTGGCGCCGGCCACCAGTTGCTCGCCCTGGGCTTTCGCGGCAGCCTTGGCTTCCTCGACGATCTCGACAGCGCGTTTGTCGGCCTGGGCCAGGACTTCCTGCGCTTTCTGCCGCGCTTCGCGCAGGATCTCCTCGGTACGTTTCGCGGCCTGCTCGAGGTCCTGCTTGCCGCGCTCGCCCGCGGCGAGCCCGTCCGCGATCTGCTTCTGGCGCGTCTCGACCGCCCGCATCAGCGGCGGCCACACAAACTTCGCCGTAAACCAGATGAACGCCGCAAAGGTGATCGCTTGTGCGAATAGCGTCAAATTGATGTTCATGATGTTCCCTTTCGGGACCTCCGGTGCGTTACTGGACGACCGTGAGCAGCGGGTTGGCAAAGGCGAAGAACAATGCGATGCCGAGGCCGATGATGAACGATGCGTCGATCAGGCCCAGCAGCAGGAACACTTTCGCCTGCAATTGCGGTATCAGCTCGGGCTGACGCGCGGCGCCCTCGAGAAAACGACTGCACATGATGCCCACGCCGACGCACGCACCGAGCGCGCCGAGCCCGACCATCAGGCCGATACCGATTCCGGTATACGCCTGGATCATCGCCAACAGTTGCATCTTTTCCATTTGCTTTCCTTTCCTAGGACTGGGGTGAGAGTTGATCGGAACGTATCAGTGACTGTCGTGCGCCATCGCGACATACACAATAGTGAGCATCATGAAGATATAGGCCTGCAAAACAACGATCAGGATGTGGAATATCGCCCAGCCCAGGCCCAGCAGGGCCGCGAAGGCGGTGCCGGCGAGGCTCGTGGCCGCCATCATCCAGAGCAGCAGGAAGATGATCTCGCCCGCGTACATGTTGCCGAACAGCCGCAGCGAGTGCGACAGCGGCTTGGATATGTATTCGACGAGGTTGAACAACAAATTGAAGCACATCAGCAGCGGCGCCATCCACGCCGGCTTGATTCCAAACGGCGCGCAGAACAGCTCGTGGATCCAGCCGCCGAGGCCTTTGACTCTGATGCTATAGAAAATCATCAACCCCCATACCGTCAGGGCGAGCGCAAACGTGGTATTGACGTCCGCGGTGGGAACTATGCGAAATCCGTGTTCGGAGATGTGATGTGTGCCAAGCGCGACCCAGTCGACCGGCAGGAAGTCCATCGAATTCATCAGCAGCACCCACACGAACACCGTCAGCGCAAGCGGCGCGATGAAACGGCGGTCGCCGTGGAATACCCCCTTGACCTGCTCGTCGACGAAGCCGACGGCGAGTTCGACGAACGCCTGGCGCTTGTTGGGGACTCCCGCCGTCGCCCCGCGCACCACCCACCACATGAATCCGATACCAATGATGCCGAGCAGCACCGAGGTTACGAGCGTGTCGACGTTAAGCGCCCAGAATGCGCCGTCGCCGACGGGTTTGGCATTGAAGCTAAGGTGGTGACCGATGTACTGGGTCGGGGTTAGTTCGGCTGCGGCGGTCATCACACGTTCCTGATTCGATCTAGTCGCGGACCAATAACGCCATCGGGAAAACCAGCACCGAGATGACGAATGCTGCAAAAAAAGCTGTCACTACGACGTCGTGATACGCCGTCAATACCAGCCACAACTGGAGCACGATGAGGGTGATCTTGCTGGCCTCGGCCCTGACGAGCGTCCTGAGCGTCTGCCCTGCAGACTTTGCTGTGCTGCCCGAAACCATCATCGCGTAGACCAATCCCGCCGTAACGTTGATCAAGCCGCCCAGCAGCGCCGAAATCGCGCCGGGCATTCCGGCCCACCAACCTGCAGCCAGCGTGAGCGCCACAGCGACATAAACCTGCCACCGCAGCACCGTGCGGAGAGGCTTGCTCGCGATGCTGACCAGAGCAAACTTGTTGATTGTACTCAACTTCGTCGCCTCGCGTCAAACCGTTTTGCGCTGCAGCAATTGCGTTACATCAACGCATCAGGCGCGCTAAGATGGTATCCAGCTGCGCCAGGCTCGTGTAGTCAATTACCAGCGAGCCGCGGCCTTTGCTGCGAGACTTGAGCGTAACCTTGGTGCCAAGTTTTTGCGCGAGTTCTTCCTGCAGACGCAGGATGTCGCGATCGATGACGCGCCGCGTCTTCTTGCCCGCCGCAGCTGTTATCAAGCGCGCGACCAGGCGCTCGGTTTCGCGTACCGACAAGCCATGCGCAACAACGCTGCGCGCAGCCTCGATCTGCTGTATGCCTGAGAGCGCAAGCACCGCGCGTGCGTGCCCCATGTCGAGCTTGCCTTGCTGCATTAGCTCGCGCACCGGCGCGGCGAGCGTGAGCAGGCGCAGCAGATTGGTTACCGCGCTGCGCGAGCGGCCGACCATTTCCGCCGCCCTCTCGTGAGTAATGCCGAATTCGGTGACCAGGCGCTGAATGCCGTTCGCCTGTTCGAGTGGATTGAGATCTTCACGCTGGATGTTTTCGATGAGCGCCATCGCCAGCGCCGCGCTGTCCGATACTGCGCGCACCAGCGCCGGTACTGTGCTCAGGCCGGCGAGGCGTGCCGCACGCCAGCGCCTCTCGCCGGCGATGATTTCATAGCGGCCGGCGCTGACCGGCCGCACCAGAATCGGCTGCATCACGCCTTGGGTCTTGATCGAATCAGCGAGTTCCTTGAGCGCCGCTTCATCCATGCGCGTGCGCGGCTGATACTTGCCGGGCTGCAAAAGCTCGGTTCTTAACTCGGCGAGTTGATCTGCGCTTACTGCCGCGGGCTCGTCCCCACCTAGCAGCGCATCAAGACCGCGACCCAAACCTTTCATTTTCGCCATAATGCGTCTCCCTAGGCGCCTGGCGCAACGCGATTCAGCATTTCGCCGGCTAGCGCCAGATAGGCCTGCGCGCCCTTGGAGGTCTTATCAAGTCCGAGCGCCGGCACGCCATGGCTCGGCGCTTCGGCCAACCTGACATTGCGTGGAATCACCGTGCGGAAAACCTTGTCGCCGAAATGCTGCTGCAACTGCGCCGAAACCTGCTGCGCGAGCGTGTTGCGGGGGTCGTACATAGTGCGTAGCAGGCCTTCGATCTGCAGCTGCGGGTTGAGGTGTTCACGCACTTTCTTGACCGTCTGCACCAGGTCGCTCAATCCTTCGAGCGCGTAGTACTCGCATTGCATCGGAATCAGCACCGCCTGTGCGGCGCACAGTCCGTTAACGGTCAACAAATTTAGCGAGGGTGGGCAATCGATCAGGATGAAATCGTACTCGCTCTCCAGCCCAGCAAGCGCGGACTTAAGCCGCGTTTCGCGCTGCTCGATATCGACCAGCTCGACTTCGGCACCGGCGAGCTCGCGATTCGCGGGTATCAGATCGTAGTTGCCGCTGGTCGAGATGGCGCGCACCGTGCGGATGTCGGCTTCCCCGAGCAAGACGTGGTAAATGGTTTGCGTAAGCTTGCGTTTGTCGATGCCGCTGCCCATCGTCGCATTGCCTTGCGGATCGAGATCGACCAGCAGCACACGCTGCTTGGTAGCAGCGAGGCTCGCTGCGAGATTGACGCTGGTCGTGGTCTTGCCGACACCGCCTTTCTGGTTGGTAATCGCGAGTATCTTTGCCACGTGCTAATGCACCGGATTGAGCAACACTAGATGACGCTCGGCGAGCACGCCGGGCACTTTGAGCGGCACTACGCTGCGCAACCTGAACTCGTGCGGCAATTGCGCGAGTTCCTCGTACGGATAGACGCCCTTCATGGCCGCGACCACGCCATCAGCGCCGCAAAGTCGACCGGCAAGATTCACGAATTCAGGCAGGTCGGAAAGGGCGCGCGAAATCACGAGATCGAATTCCTGCGCTGGCTGCCAGGTTTCGACACGCTCACACACCACGTCCACATTGTTGAGCCCGAGTTCGATCACAGCCTGGCGCAGAAATGCCGCTTTCTTGTGATTGCTGTCGAGCAGCGTCACGCTGGCCTGCGACCACATCAATGCCAGCGGAAAGCCGGGCAAGCCTGCGCCACTGCCTACGTCGAGCACCGTATGCGCTTCGAGATGCGGCACCACGGCTAGGCAATCCAGTAAGTGTTTGCTTACCATCTTCGAGCTTTCGCGCACGGAGGTGAGATTGTGAACGCGGTTCCATTTAGCGATCAGTGCGAGGTAATCGAGCAGCTTGCGCAGGGTCGCTGCCGGCAAGCGCAGGCCGAGTTCGGCTACGCCTTGCGCGAGTTTTTCGGAAAGGCTCATGCTGTTTTTTGGGCTGAGCCGAAGCCACGCTTCAAATGCACCAGCAACAACGAAATCGCCGCCGGGGTGACACCGGAAATGCGCGCTGCCTGCCCGAGCGTTTCCGGGCGATGCTGATTCAGTTTTTGCTGCGCCTCGATCGACAGCCCGCGCACGCGCCTATAATCGAGGTCCGCGGGCAGCCGCGTCGCTTCATACGCCTCCTGGCGCGTGACCTCGTCTTGTTGCCTCTCGATGTAACCCTGGTATTTGCACTGGATTTCGACTTGCTCAGCAACCAGAGGGTCGTCGACCGCAGGACCCGCTCCCGGCAGCGTCATCAATGCGGCATACGAGACGCCCGGCCGCCGCAACAAATCCTGCAGCGTGTATTCGCGCTCGATCCCCTGCCCCAGCACGCGCTCGAATTGGTGTTGCGCAATTACTTTCGGGTTGACCCAACTCGATTTGAGACGCTCGCTCTCGCGCGCCACCGCTTCACGCTTGGGCTCGAAATGCTGCCATCGCAGATCATCGACGACGCCGAGCCGACGTCCGATTTCGGTCAACCGCATGTCGGCGTTGTCTTCGCGCAAACTCAGACGGTACTCAGCGCGGCTGGTAAACATCCGGTACGGCTCGGACACGCCGCGTGTGATCAGATCATCGACCAGCACGCCGAGATAAGCTTCGTTACGACGCGGACACCACCCGGCTTCGCCCGCGACAAAACGCGCGGCGTTAATGCCGGCGAGCAATCCTTGCGCCGCGGCCTCCTCATAGCCGGTGGTGCCGTTGATCTGGCCCGCAAAAAACAGTCCTTTGATCGCTTTGGTCTCGAGCGAACTGTGCAGTCCGCGCGGATCAAAATAATCGTATTCGATTGCATAACCGGGGCGCGTGATGTGTGCCCGCTCGAGTCCTTTGATCGAGCGCACCAGCGCGAGCTGAATATCAAACGGCAAGCTGGTCGATATGCCATTGGGATAAAACTCCTTGGCCGTCAACCCTTCCGGCTCGAGGAAAATCTGGTGCGAAGCCTTGTCCGCGAAACGCGTGATCTTGTCTTCGATCGAAGGGCAATAACGCGGGCCTATGCCTGCAATAGCACCGGTGAACAGCGGCGAGCGGTCGAGCCCGCCCCGGATGATCTCGTGCGTGCGCTCGTTGGTGTGTGTGATCCAGCACGGCAGCTGTTGCGGGTGTTGATGGGGCGAGCCGAGAAAGGAAAACACCGGTACTGGGTCGTCGCCCGGCTGTTCGGCCAGTTGCGAAAAATCAATACTGCGGCCGTCGATGCGCGGCGGTGTGCCGGTCTTAAGTCGCCCCACCGGCAGTTTCAATTCGCGCAGTCGTTGTGCGAGAGTGACAGCAGGCGGATCGCCAGCGCGTCCGCCCTGATAGTTCTTTAGCCCGACGTGGATCAGCCCGGACAGAAAAGTGCCTGTCGTCAGCACTACCGCATCGCCCGCAAAGCACAGTCCAATCTGAGTTTTGACACCGGTAACGCGCCCGCCTTCCAGCGTAAAATCATCAACAGACTGCTGGAAAATCAATAAGTTATTGTTATTTTCAAGACGGCTGCGGATTGCCTTTTTGTAAAGCAACCGGTCAGCTTGCGCGCGCGTAGCGCGCACCGCTGGGCCTTTACGCGAATTGAGGATGCGAAATTGAATGCCAGCTTCGTCGGCAGCCGCGGCCATCGCGCCGCCAAGCGCGTCGATCTCCTTGACCAAATGTCCTTTGCCGATGCCGCCGATCGAGGGGTTACATGACATCTGGCCGAGCGTTTCGACATTGTGGGTCAGCAGCAGTGTACGGCGGCCCATGCGTGCGCTCGCAAGTGCCGCCTCGGTCCCGGCGTGACCGCCGCCGACCACGATTACGTCAAATTTTTCAGCGAAATGCATACTTTAGACTGGCTTGAAACAGGGTCGCAATGATACCCCAAAAACGCGTTGAATCGATCGATGTTTCACGTGAAACATCCAGATCATACCTAGTCGAATGGCAAACAGGCTCCGCGCGGCGCTGCGGCTGGGTTCTGAGTCAGACGACCGTGCCGACAACACCCACAGCCGTCATTTGCCGATACAGAAATGAGAGAAAATTTTGCCGAGCAGATCATCAGCAGTGAATTCGCCCGTAATGCTGGCAAGCGCGTGTTGCGCGAGCTTAAGTTCCTCGGCAAAGAGTTCCAACTGGGACATGCTGGCAGATGCTTGTCCAAGATGCGTTTGGGCCATTTGCAGGGCCTGCAAGTGGCGTTCGCGCGCCATGAACAGCCCTTCTTCGTTGCCGCCCCACCCTACGGCTTCCAGCATTGCACTGCGCAACCGCTCGATACCAGCACCAGTCTTTGCCGACAGCGCAACTTCGGTGGCCTTTTCCGCAGCATTTTTTTCCGGCTTCTCCCCACATAAATCGATCTTGTTGACGACCCTAATTTGCGGCACGCCTGTGGGCAGGCGCGCTGCAATGTCGGGGTCCATAACGCTCGTCTCGAGGCGCGTCACATCGCTCACCCACAACACTAGGTCTGCTTTCGTTATTTCATCCCAAGTCTTTGAAATCCCTATTTTTTCAACTTTGTCAATAGGTTCGCGCAGGCCTGCAGTATCGATCATCCTCAATGGCACCCCATGCACGTTGATCGTTTGCCGGATGGCATCGCGCGTGGTGCCGGGTATATCGGTCACTATCGCTAGCTCTTCGCCGGCAAGGCAATTCATCAAACTAGATTTGCCGACATTAGGCTCACCTGCAATCACGACGTGTATCCCCTCGCGCAGCAAGCTCCCCTGGCGGGATGCCGCGAATATCGCAGCAAGCTGCTGGCCCAAATCCTCCAGGGTAGCCAGGGCATTCGCCTTTTCGAGAAACTCGACATCCTCTTCGGGAAAATCGAGCGTCGCTTCAACCAGCATGCGCAAATTGATCAGCCCCTGCACCATCGCTTCGATGCGTTGCGAGAACTCGCCTTGCAGGGAGCGCAAGGCGCAACGCGCGGCTTCGGCAGTCGAGGCGTCTATCAGATCAGCCACGCTTTCCGCTTGCGCGAGGTCGAGTTTATCGTTGAGAAATGCACGCTTGGTGAATTCGCCGGGCTCGGCGATGCGCGCGCCGAGATCAAGACAGCGTCTGAGCAGCAGTTGCAGCACCATGGGACCGCCGTGTCCCTGCAACTCGATTACGTCTTCGCCGGTGTACGAATGCGGCGCCGGGAAAAACAACACCAGACCTTGATCGATCACGCCGCCGTCCGTGCTGCGAAAATCGGCGCGCGTAGCCACCCGCGGCGCAACGTCCATGTTCACCAGCGCACGCAGCATGCTTTCGAGGCGTAGGCCGGAAATGCGCACCACTCCGATGCCGCCGCGTCCTGGCGGCGTTGCAATCGCGGCTATGACCTCATTTGCCATGCGCCGGCTTGGCGTGCTCCATGACGCGCTTAATCTGCCACTGTTGCGCGATCGATAGTATGTTGTTGATCAGCCAGTAGAGCACGAGGCCAGCCGGAAAGAAGAAAAACATGATACTGAATGCAATCGGCATGATCTTCATCACTTTGGCCTGCACTGGATCGGGCGGCTCCGGATTAAGGTAAGTCTGGAAAATCATGGTCCCGCCCATCAGCACGGGCAACACGAAATAAGGATCCGCCACCGACAGATCGTTGATCCATAGCATGAACGGCGCATGACGGAGTTCGACGCTTGCCAATAATACCCAATAAAGTGCAATAAAAACAGGAATTTGTACTACTACCGGGAGACAACCACCGAGTGGGTTGATCTTTTCGGTCTTGTAAAGATCCATCATCGCCTGGTTCAGGCGCTGGCGATCGTTGCCGTATTGCTCCTTAATTTTCTGCATCCGCGGTCCAAGTATGCGCATGCGCGCCATTGAACGATAGCTTGCCGCCGACAACGGATAAAACACCGCTTTGATCGTCACGGTTAGAACGATGATCGCGATTCCCCAGTTATTAACCCAGTGATGCAGCCACTGAAGAAACCAGAACAGCGGTTTAGCAATCACTGTCAGCCAGCCATAATCGACGGTGAGATCGAGCCCTGGTGCGAGCTTGGCTAGTTCGTCCTGCTCTTGCGGCCCAGCATACAGCGGCACCGTCAAAGCTCTGCTCGCGCCGGGCTCTATACTGCCGAGCGACAGAATGACGCCCGCCGTGTAGAGTCCATTATCCAAGCGCTGGGTGTAGAACTCGCGCGGAGCGTTATTGGCGGGCAGCCACGCGCTCAGGAAATAATGCTGCAGTAGCGCGATCCAACCATCATTGCTCTTCTTCGGGTAGCCGATTTTGCCTTTGTCGACGTCCGCAAATGCCACTTTCTGAAATTTCTCCTTGTCGGTGTACACCGCCATGCCGGTATACGTCGGCAGCATTGCCGAACCACCGGCGGGCGGCTGGCTATCGCGCACGATCTGGAAGTAAGCGTCGGGTTGAATCGCGGTTGCGCTCTTGTTTTCAACCTCGTAACCGAAATCGATTACGTAGCTCCCGCGATGGAACGTATAGACCTTGGTGACTTTCAACCCATCGACAAGTGGCGCGGCGAGGCGCACCGAGACGCGGTCGGCGCCGACCGCGAGTCTGACGTCGCGCTCCGTGGCGGTATAGCTCGTGCGATGGTTGGGGAGTCCGTTGCCGATCAACCCTGATTGCGCGACATACGTATGCTCCCCCTGTTGCTGCAGCAACACGAAGTTCTTCTTGTGGTCGAGCGTGTCGCGGTGCATGAGGAGCTCGAGGCGACGCAAGTCTCCACCCGCCGTATCTATGTCGGCGATATACGCGTCGGTCTCAACGCGCACCGTCTCGCCTTTCTGCAATGCGCCGCTGACGGCGGGAGGCGCGGCAGCGGGCGCTGCTGGGGTCAGCGGCTGCGTCGGTGTAGGTACAGGGTTTGCCGTCGGCCCGGTTGCCGTCGCTGGCGCAGGCACGGTGGGTAGCGCAGGCGCGGTTTGCGGTTGCCTGTCCTTCTGCCACGCGTCCATCAGGAAAAACACCGAAAACGTAAACAGCATGAACAAGATTAATCGCTGGGTATCCATCGTTGAGCCAAATTGTCTAGCCGTAATCTTTAACGTGGCCGCGTTGCTCCGCTGCGGCTGCGGCACTGGCGTCGCGCGTTATGCAAAAGGTCGCGGATTTCGGCGCGCGCTTCTGCTGATAGTGCCCGCGTCACCGCAGAACGTGGACGCACCACCAGATCGACCCCTGCCAAGGCGTCGCGTTCAGCGCGGAAGACTTCGCGTGCCAGCCGCTTACAGTAGTTCCTCGCTACCGCCTGCGGCATAATGCGTTTGTCGACAACAACGCCAAACCGTGCAGCGTCTGCGCCATTGGGCCTGGCGTAAACTTGGAATATCTTGCCCGACACCCAGCATTTGAATGCAAACACCGCCGCATAGGCGTGCGGTCCATCGAGCCGACACGCATGGGGGAACGAGAATTTACCGGCTGCGCGCGTCAAACGCCGAGCCGCGCCCGCCCTTTGGCGCGGCGCGCGCGCAGCACCGCACGCCCGCCGCGCGTCTTCATGCGGGCCCGAAAACCGTGTGTGCGCTTGCGGCTGGTGGTGGAAGGTTGATAGGTGCGTTTCATGATTTCGGCCTGTGACTAAGTGAAAAACCCGTTATTACAACCGCTAACGCATGTTTCTGTCAACGTGATCTTTTGGCGGCAGGAGCGTCCGCTCCCAAAACTAATGATTGTGGATAACTTTGGCAAACAACGATAAAATTCAATCGAAATTTGATGCTTTTTTCTGTCCCCCTATAACAATATTGTCTGTTTCGCGATGAATAGTTTCTGGCGCGCCTGTCTCAGCCACTTCGAGCAACAACTGCCGCCACAGCAATTCAAAACATGGATCAAACCGCTCAAGTTCCGTGCTGTCGACAACGACGTTACGTTGACGGCACCCAACCGCTTCGTCCTGCAATGGATACGCGACCGTTTCCTTGCTGAAATCCTGCGCTTGGCCACTGAGCGCTTCGGCGCAAACGTAACAATCAACCTCGTGCTGGCAGAAAAAGAGTTTACCACTCCCGCCAAATTGCTTACGCCCGAGCCTCACGGAAGCAAGCCCAACACACGCGATATCTCGCGCCTTAACTCTGAATTCAGCTTCGAGACCTTTGTCACCGGCAAGGCCAACGAACTCGCGCGCGCCGCGGCAATTCAGGTTGCCGAGCGACCGGGAGAAGCTTACAACCCGCTGTTCGTTTATGGTGGCGTCGGCCTAGGCAAGACCCATTTGACTCATGCAATCGGCAATCTCGTTCAGCAGCGCAATCCGCAAAGCAGGATACGTTACATACACGCAGAACAGTATGTATCAGACGTAGTGCGCGCCTACCAGCACAAGGCGTTTGACGACTTCAAGCGTTATTACCACTCACTCGACCTGCTCCTAATCGATGATATCCAATTCTTTAGCGGCAAGAGCCGCACGCAAGAAGAATTTTTCTACGCATTCAACGCCCTTATCGAATCACGCAAACAGGTAGTAATCACGTGCGATACCTATCCGCGCGAAATCTCCGGCATGGAGAACCGGCTGATTTCCCGTTTCGGCTGGGGGCTGACGGTCGCCGTCGAACCGCCAGAGCTCGAAATGCGGGTTGCGATCTTGCTTAAGAAAGCTGAGGCCGAGAATGTTGCCCTCGAAGAAGCGGTGGCGTTTTTTATTGCCAGTCACAGCCAGACAAACGTGCGTGAACTCGAAGGCGCCCTCAAGCGCATTCTTGCCTATTCCCGCTTTTCCGGGCTGCCGATATCCGTTCCTCTATGCCGAGACGCGCTCAAAGACCTGCTCGCAATGCAAAGCCGTCAGATCTCCATCGATAACATACAAAAAACCGTTGCTGATTATTACAAGATCAAAGTATCGGAAATGTATTCAAAAAAACGCAGCCGCAATATTGCGCGCCCACGCCAAGTCGCAATGGCACTAGCCAAGGAATTGACCCATCTCAGCCTGCCGGACATCGGTGACGCGTTTGGTGGCCGCGACCATACCACCGTTCTGCATGCGTGCCGCAAGATCGCGGCACTCAAGACAACCAATCACGAAATTACAAGAGATTTTGATTCCTTGCTCAAAGTACTTAGAAGTTAATAAGCGGTGACTGTATTGTGCATAAGACACCATAGATTGAAAATTCTTTTTCCATCAACAAACAATACACCGTACACAACAAATTTATCCACACACGAATATGACCGCAATCCCTTTGCTCTCTTCATACCGGACTGATATCCCCAAAAATGGTGACAGTAATTGTTACTACTAGAAAGAATTAATCATGAAACTAGTACAAGCTAAACGAGATGAATTGCTCAAACCACTGTTAGCTGTCTCTGGTATCGTGGAGAAACGCCATACCTTGCCAATTCTATCGAACGTACTGTTCGAGCGCATCGAAGAACGACTCCATTTGTTGGCAACGGATCTCGAAATTCAGGTTTCTACGAGTTTCCTGTGCTCGCAGAAGGGCGCAGACAATTATCTGGTTACGGTTTCAGCGCGTAAGCTACAGGACATCTTGCGGGCACTACCGGAACAGGCCGAGATTATCTTGGAGGCACAGAATAACCGCATGCTTGTGCGTTCGGGGAAGAGCCGTTTTACCCTTCAAACATTACCCGCAGAAGACTTTCCAAAACACGCGCAAACAGCAGAGGCAGTGGTAAAGATCACGATGTCGCAAAAAACGCTTAAGTCCTTGTTGTTGCTGGTACAGTATGCGATGGCGCAACAGGATATAAGGTATTATCTGAACGGCTTGTTGCTGGTATTGGAAGGTAATACGCTCAGAGCAGTCGCAACCGACGGGCACCGGCTTGCCTACGCGAGCGCGGGACTCGAGCAAAAATCCGAGTTACAGGAGGTAATCCTACCGCGCAAGGCCGTGCAAGAACTCGTAAAGCTGCTTAGTGACAGTGAGGACGAAGTCAACATAGAACTTGCTCCCAGTCAAGTGAAATTCCAAATTGGCGACGTTGTGCTGATAACCAAAGTCGTCGATGGCAAGTTCCCTGATTACACACGCGTTATACCGACGAATTACCAAAAGCATTTCTCGATCAAGAGGCAACTCCTGCAACAAGCGCTGCAGCGGGTTGCAATCCTCTCAAACGAAAAGTTCCGTGGGGTACGCTGGACTCTGTCCGAAGGGCAACTCCGCATCACGTGCACCAACACTGAGCAGGAGGAGGCCTTCGAGGAACTCGAAATCGAATATAAGGGGGAAGCGCTTGACATAGGTTTCAATGTCACGTATCTCCTTGACGTCCTGAATAATATAACGAGCGAAAAAGTGACATGTTCGTTTGGGGATGCCAACAGCAGTGTATTGGTCACGATAGCAGAGGACAGCGACTTCCGATATGTCGTGATGCCGATGCGGATATGAAATCAAGCATTACACCAAAAGCGGACAGAATGACAGACAAAAAACTGATAACAAACGGCGATGACTATGATGCCGATAGCATAAAGGTCCTCAAGGGACTGGAGGCGGTCCGCAAGCGGCCGGGGATGTATATTGGTGACACCAGCGATGGCACCGGCCTGCACCATATGGTATTTGAAGTCGTTGATAATGCCATAGACGAAGCGCTGGCCGGTCATTGCAACACGATAACCGTGACCATACATCCCGATAATTCGATCAGCGTGCAAGACAACGGGCGCGGGATTCCGACTGAGATCAAGGAAGACGACGACCAGAAGCGTTCCGCCGCAGAAATTGTAATGACCGAGTTGCACGCCGGAGGCAAGTTCGACAACAACTCCTACAAAATATCCGGCGGTCTGCACGGGGTCGGTGTGTCGGTTGTGAACGCGCTTTCGGAATGGCTGCGTCTCACCATACGGCGCGATGGAAAAAGCAACTACATTGAATTCAGGGACGGTGTTCCGGTGGCTCCTCTCAAAGAAATTGGCAAGACCGAGAAGCGCGGTACCGAGGTCCACTTCCTCGCCAGCAGCAATACGTTCGACAATATTGAATACCATTATGAAATCCTCGCCAAGCGGCTGCGTGAACTGTCGTTCCTCAACAGCGGGGTAAAGATTACACTCGTCGACCAGCGTACCGGCAAACAGGAAAACTTTGCATTCATCGGCGGAGTAAAAGGCTTCGTCGAGTATATGAATCGTAGCAAAACAGTGTTGCATCAGAAGATTTTCTATGCCATAGGTGAAAAAGAAGGCATCACCGTAGAAGTCGCAATGCAGTGGAACGACACCTATGCAGAGTCGGTACAGTGCTTTACTAATAACATCCCCCAACGCGACGGCGGCACGCATTTGACCGGATTGCGCGCGGCACTGACGCGTACACTCAATAATTACATCGAGCAAAACGAGCAGGCCAAAAAAGCCAAGGTGGAAACCTCGGGCGACGACATGCGCGAAGGCCTGACGTGCGTGCTGTCGATCAAGGTGCCCGAACCCAAGTTCTCATCGCAGACCAAAGACAAACTGGTGTCCAGCGAAGTCCAGCCGGTGGTGCAGGAAGTGGTAGCCGCAAAACTCAACGAGTTCCTGCTCGAAAATCCGAACGACGCCAAGATCATTACGACCAAGATCATCGAGGCGGCGCGCGCGCGCGAAGCGGCACGCAAAGCGCGCGAAATGACGCGGCGCAAGGGCGTTCTCGACTCGCTTGGCCTGCCCGGAAAACTCGCCGACTGTCAGGAAAAAGACCCGGCGCAAAGCGAACTCTACATCGTCGAGGGCGACTCCGCCGGCGGCTCGGCCAAGCAGGGACGCGACCGCAAAAACCAGGCGATCCTGCCGCTCAAAGGCAAGATACTCAACGTCGAAAAAGCGCGTTTCGACAAACTGCTGTCATCGCAGGAAATCACAACGCTGATCAACGTGCTAGGCTGCGGCATAGGCAAAGACGAATACAACGCCGACAAGCTGCGCTACCACCGCATCATCATCATGACCGATGCCGACGTCGATGGCTCCCATATCCGCACACTGCTGCTAACGTTCTTTTACCGCCAGATGCCCGAGCTGATCGAGCGCGGACATATTTACATCGCGCAGCCGCCGCTCTACAAGATCAAGCACGGCAAAAGCGAGCGTTACATCAAGGACGACCACGCACTCAAGGAATTCCTGCTCAAACTGGCGCTGGACGACGCCGAGCTTTACCCGGCCGCCAACGCCAAGCCGCTCAACAAAGAAGCGCTTGAGCAAGTCGCAAAGCAGTATTTTCTTGCGGAGGCCGTGATCGACCGCATGAGCCGGCTGATCGACCCGGCCGTGCTGCAAGCGCTGCTGGTGAATCCCGAGATCGATCTTGCGAACGAAAAAAATGCCGGGCAGAGCGCGCGCCGCCTGAATGCCGCGCTCAGCGCGGAAGACATCGTGATCGAGCCAAAATACGACGAGAAAAACGAACAGTACCTGCTCGTCATCAAGCGCACGCAGCACGGCAATTTGCACCTGACCTCGCTGGATGTCGATTTCATCCATAGCGGGGATTACGAGCAGATCAAGAAAACCGCCCAAGTGCTGCAGGGATTGCTCGGGGAAGGCGCCTACGTCAAGCGCGGCGAGCAGCGTCACCAGATCCGCGATGTCAAGGACGCCCTCAACTGGCTGCTCGACGAGGTCAAACGGGGGCTGGCGGTACAGCGATACAAGGGCCTGGGCGAGATGAACCCGGAGCAGTTGTGGGAAACCACCATGGACC
>OCZT010003187.1_pt1 | contig 16873 bp, 9 predicted proteins | sample 1539031 | NCBI WGS metagenome assembly OCZT01 (sample SAMEA3539308, study PRJEB22396) | soil metagenome | biome: tundra; feature: field; material: soil | place: USA | collected 2010-05 | depth 0.15 m | reverse complement strand
CTTTGTATATTGCGAGATGAAATGGTAACTCAGATGAAGGTTCATGGATACCATCCACCTTTCCATCGGACAATACTCGGACTATATCATTGGGGATTAACAATCCTTTATCTACGCCCTTAGGAGTTATCCAAATTGATCCGTCTTCATCAAGTATGGATAAATTGCCGCCAGATGTTGTAGTCATTCCGTTTTGATAGATCCTATTTATAATCTCGATAATCTCATCGCGAGGGTGCAGGAATTTGAATTTCATTTTTTCCTTTTCTAATTAGTATATGACATCATTTAATGTCTCTCTGACAGCTATCTTCTTTGATAGCTGCTCCAAAATGTGTCTTTGGTTTTACCTGAGAGTATTGCTTTGAAAATTGTTATTTTCTAATAAGAGTTTCTCTATAAGAGATGAATCAGCCTGCTCCTGTCCCTCCGGATTATACAAGTTGCAGGAGCGATGCAACCTGGATATCTTTAAGCTTTTAAGGGGCAGGTAATTCATCATATCTTCGAAGCACTAGAAGATAAACTCATGTCGAAAAGGGGGTTCTCCCAACCGAGAGTGAGAATTGAGAAAAAAATGCACTTATTATTGGGAAAGAGTATTAAACATTCTAAATATATTCCCTTGTATTAATAAAGATTCCTTTAATGACCAACTATCTCGTTCCTAATAAGTTAGCATAACCTACTATTATGGTTGAATCAATAAGTGTAAAAAGAGCCAACCCGAGCAAAAATTTGGTTAAAGCGCTCGTATTATTCCATTCTTTTAAGAAAATGCCCCATAAAGAGCTAAAGATAATAATTCTTGCCATATGCAGTGTCCAACTGGAAAATTGATACTTTCCCATTTGTGTTTAACCCATCGAATAGAAAAAAAATTGAAAGTACCATTTAGTACCGGCTAATGCACTAAACAAATAATTTGCTAATAATGGTACACGACCAGAGCCGCATCCATTTTGCAGTAAAACAGCATTTTTTTTAATTTCGGCAAAAGGACTATCAGAATGGACTCCTTCTGAGGACTCCAAATTCTCAGAGTTGTTTTCTATTCGTTCAGAACGACTTAGATATTGATGCTTGGTATAGGTTTAATATTATATTTTTTGATTTTAATAATTCGTGTTTTCTAACTTTCTCAGGACGAATAACAATTGTTTCTGGCATGAAGAGCACTTAATTCATATTTTAATCTATATTTTGTCCTCTATTAAACAACATATCAAAACTCAATATGCTCAAATCTTTTCTCTTTTACTGCCTCTGCCGCTTCAAAACTAAGACTAAACTACAACTTGAAATCCTAAATATGTTGTAATGCTATTCCTACATTACTTTTTCGAAGAGGTCAATCATAATTGTGATTTTATTTATGTGCACGGAGTTTTGGATAATGACAATCATAAATTAATTCGCGAGATGTGTGCTTATCCAATTTAGCTCATCATAATCTTGTACCACTTGGTATATCGGAATTTTTCCAAGAACTGTATTGTAAAAAAATATAAACTACTTATACCACGATAACTCAAGAAATACAAATCCTAAATTAATTCTTCAATTCATTCCATATTAAAGCACTGGCGCCAAGAACAGCGGCATGAGCACCCGGTAATGCGGATGAAAGAAGTTTAACTTTGTTTTTGAAAATGTTTAGCATGTATTCTTCCATGTATTTCTTGGTAGGTTCAAAAATTAAATCACCGGCAAGAGCCAGACCTCCGAAAAGAATAATTGCTTCCGGACTTGTAAACGCTACTGTGTCCGCGAGTTTCATTCCTAAAATTCTTGCAGTAAAATCGAAAGCTTTTAATGCAAGTTTATCTCCGCGGTTGGCAGCATCTGCAATATCTTTAGCGGTGAGTTTATTATAACTCATGTTCCTTAACTCACTCGGAATATTCGTCGTGCCAATCAATTCATAAACGGTGCGTCGAATACCCGAAGCAGATGCATAAGTTTCGAGACATCCTTTTCTTCCGCAACCACACTCTCGTCCGTTAGGATCTACAATAGTGTGACCAATCTCTCCTGCAAATCCATCTACGCCGTAAACCAATTCGCCATTAACAACAATACCGCTGCCGAGACCAGTTCCAAGAGTTATCACAATAAAATCTTTCATTCCTTTTGCTGCACCGAAAATCATCTCCCCAATTGCAGCTGCGTTTGCATCATTTGTAATTGCAGATGGCAGAGGAGAATATTTTTTTACTATCTCGAGAACATTTACTATGCCCCAATTCAAATTTGGCGGAAGTTCAACTGTCCCTTTATAATAATTTGCGTTAGGTGCACCGATACCGATTCCAATCAATTCATAATCAAAGGAATATTTTTTGAAATCATCATCGATCTTCTTAAACAATCTGCTAAACAATTGATCGGCATCTTGATTGGAATGAGTTAAGATTGATGATTCATAAACGCATTGCCCGCCTTTATCAACAAAACCAAATACAGTATTGGTGCCCCCAACGTCAATTCCAATAGTAACTTTTTTCTTCATGGCTATGCTTTTGCGATAAGGTATGATGATTTATGACCTTTGAAACCGTAATAAGCAATGTACATGTAACATAATACGGGAATAAAGAACGCATGATGAATTCCGATATTATCTGCAAAGAATCCTTGAACAACCGGAAGAATTGCACCGCCAACAATTGCCGTACAAAGAATTCCGGAAGCCTGACCGGTATGTTTGCCAAGCCCGTCAATTGCAAGTGTGAAAATTGTCGGGAACATAATCGAATTGAAAAGACCGACTGCAAGAATGGCCCACATTGCTACTTGACCAAAAGTCAGCATCGATATTATAACGAGAACGGCGGCAACAAACGAGTTAAATGTAAGAACTTTTCCAGGATTAATTTTTCTTTGAACGGCAGAACCGACAAATCTTCCAATCATTGCACCACCCCAATAAAAGGATACAAATTTACCTGCATCGGCTTCCTTTAATCCCGCAATGAAGGGTTGACCGATATAGTTAACAAGAAAACTTCCGATAGAAACTTCGCCGCCCACGTAAACAAATATTCCTATTGCACCAAGCACCAAATGTTTGTATCCCCAAGCACTTTTATGCATATCATGATAATTCACAACGTCATTACCGCTTGCAAGAATATCGGACGCTTCAATTTTCGGTAACTTAATTACCGCAAAGATTGCAGCAATTACAAATAATGCCGCGGCTAACCCAAGATATGGAACTTGAACAGCGCCGGACTCAGCTAACTTATAAGCAGAAATTTGATCGGCGCTCATAGTTTTAAAATCTTTAACCGTCTTCACCGCGATAGAAAGAATTATCAGTGCGCCAAAGTATGGTGCAATTGTAGTCCCAAGCGAGTTGAATGCCTGAGTAAGGTTTAATCTGCTGGGTGCCGTTTCAGATTTACCAAGAATTGCAACGTAAGGATTTGCAGCAACTTGTAGTATTGTGATACCTGCTGCCAACACGAACAATGCGCTTAAAAACATTCCGTAGGATTGAATACTTGCAGCAGGATAAAATAACAAACAACCAATACCCGTAGTAATCAGACCAATAACAATTCCGCTTTTATACCCAATTTTTTCTAAAAGGATTCCGGCCGGTAGAGAAACAATTGCATATGCAGTAAAAAAACTAAATTGAATTAACATGACTTGGGTATAGTTCAACGTGAAGACTGCTTTAAGGTGAGGAATCAAAATGTCATTCAAACAAGTGATAAACCCCCAAATAAAAAAGAGTATAGTTAAAGTCGTTAGTGCAAATGTATAATTCTGTTTTCCGATCGATGATTTAATTTTGGCTGTACTTGATTGACCAGGTGCGACCATTTTAATCTCCTATTTGATTTAACATTAAAAAAGATCTTGTCATAATTATGGTTTATACAGACCTTGTAACTGTTTCTTAAACAAAGGGCTACAATTCTATTAATATTTTCAATAGTCTCATCACGAGGATGCAAAAATTTGAACTTCATTTTTCCCTTTTCTTTTTTAATATGACTAATCTTAGTCCATATGGAAAACTTTTTCCATAGGAATTGAAACAGGAGAAGAATCGGGATTGGTTTCCATAATATCAGCCATATATTTCCACCACTTTTGAACGATTGGATTGGAACCAAGATCCTGAGATGATGCATCTCCTTCCTGATATTGAACTGCAAAGAGAGTATTTGTTTCTTCATCAAGGAAAATGGTATAATCTTGTACGCCGCTTTTCGAGAGCAATTCTTTTAACTCGGCCCAAATTTCATTATGCCGGCGCCGGTATTCTTCTTTACATCCGGGTTTTAACTTCATTTTAAAAGCAAATTTCTTCATAATTTTTCTAATATTTTTTATTAAGTGAAAGTATTGTTATTTATTGGGGAATATTTTATTAAACAAACGAAATGCATTTTTCTGTATTGAAAAAGACAATTCTAATAACCACCAATCTGTAGCCCTAATAAGTTTCCATACCCCACTATAAAAGTGGAAGCGACAAGCGCAAACAGAGCCAGTCCCAATAAGAATTTGGATAAACTGCTCGTACTTTTCCATTCTTTTAGATAAATACCCCATAAAGAGCCAAAAATAATTATGCTTGCCATATGCAGTGTCCAACTGGAAAATTGATACTTTCCCATTTGTGTTTCACCCATAGTATAGAAAAAGAATTGGAAGTACCATACTGTGCCGGCTAATGCGCTAAAGAAATAGTTTGCTAATAATGGGACGCGACTTGGGCTACTCCCGTTTTGCAGTAAAACAGCATTTTTATCAACCTTAAACTCGTAACTATTTTCTTTACGCTCCACTTGGCTTGTATATTGATGCAAAGTTTTATTTTTAATTAAAAGATATAGACACCATACAAAATTGGTTACAAAACCGCCAGCCATTACAACAATAAGCTTTGGTAAGCCGGTCCATATTTTGTCGGTGCCATATTGCAAAGCGCTAACAGAAATAGGAACCCCGGAAGCCAAACCATAAGCAAAACAAGAACTCATTATGCCGGAGAATACAGCTACCAGAACTCCCTTCCGCAAATTAAACTCTTTGATAGACTTGTGTTTTTGTTCTTCATTCATTTCCCTTTCTTTTGATAACCCGGCAGCGGCGGCGACCATAATTCCTATTAAAGCTATTACCATGCCTATTAGAATTACCTGCCCTGGTATTGTATGTAATTTAGCTCCGATGGTGCCGTCAAAAATTGGAGGCATATAAGTACCGAACAAAGCACAGAGTCCCAAAACAATAGCCGTTCCTAAAGACATTCCCAGGTAGCGCATTGTTAACCCATAAGTTAAACCACCGAAACCCCAGAGAACACCCCAGAAGAATGTCCATGCAAGAGTGCTAAAAGATTGTTCTCCCAAAACCTGATGTAGATGCGGAATCATTATTAGTGCCACTGTCCAGGGCACTATTATCCAACTGAAAAACCCACCAGTAAGCCAATAAACTTCCCAAGACCATTTTTTAACACCTTTAAAAGGAACATAAAAACTGCCAGAGGCTAATCCTCCTAACCAATGAAAAAATACTCCTAGAATCGGATCTGCAACCATTTAGGAACTCCTTTTTTTAGTAGCTGTATATAAGTTATTGTAAGTCAGCAAATTTTTACTACAGGAATTCCAAGAAGAATTCCCAATTTTTCAATCTTTCCGGCAATATGCCCCAAACCAATTGCACAATGATGCGCTGGACCCTGTTTTGACCAACGATTAATAAACTCACGTGGGCCTATTGGAAAACGATAACGGCTATTGGTATTGCCTATTTCAAGTACCGGACCAAGTACTGATTCCCCTTCTGCAGTAAGTAAAAAGAGTCCATCTTTACCCTGAACTACCGACAATAATGTTACCGGTCCATTTTTAACTGTCATCTGAATCGAAAGACCCTTACCCGGTTTACCGTGATATACTGAAAGCGGCACTAACCTAACACGACCTTCTGCAATCTTAAAGTGAGCGGGACCATCGTGTCCGAGAATTATAATATCATCATTAAAATCCATGGCGTAGAACTCTGAGAAAGAACCGCCCGCTCCAAATGTATCCATTATCTTCATAGCTTGAGCGTTTTTAACCTCGCATTCGCCGGCTACCGGAATGTGTTTGCCGGTTAGAAGAGTATTTCCTGCAATCACTGATGTAACGATATTTTCATATTCGTTGCCCGATGTGCCTTCATAATAATATGCTAACGAACCAAGTTTGTGGGCACGCACAAGCTTGTCAAGAGCGATGGATGTATGGGCTGCACGTTCAATTTCTTCAGGAGCACAATCAGGTGAGATTTCGAATTCTTTATTAAACTCATTAATTTTTTCTTTTACTTCCGATTCGATAATTTCATCTCGATATTTTTTTAATTCACACATTTCAACAATTTCAATATGAGTACCGAAAATAATTGATTGCTGGGTTAAGTCAGTATAAACATCAAGCATGCCGCTATAGTAGTGCCCAAGAATACCGAGGTTGTTGGTACTCATTACCGCAGCGACGCGGGCGACGTCAATCCAGTCTTCTATTTCGCCCCATGCTGTCTGATCTTCTATATAACCTGTGATAAATTCAAACCGGATACTCGAACGATTAAACACGCTTGCAATCTCCGGTACTGAACATGCCTGACAATGCGCAAGCCATTCGCCTGTCATCTTTCCGCGATCACCGAGTTTATTAAATGCCGCATAATCAATAGCCGGCACTGGTTGAAGATTTAAAATGATCACGGGGACTTTTACCTTTTGAACTGCGGGCAATACGGTAGATGAAAGAGCATAAGTAGATACATAAAGAAAAATGAGTGAAACATCTTCCTTCTTAAATAAATCACCAGCCGAACGTGCTTTCTCAACTGTGTCCACCATCTGTGCATCAATTACTTCAACATCGTTATTACTTAACCGTCTTAAAATATTTTTTCGGTAAACCTCAAGTCTATCTAAAAGTCCCGGAAATTGATCCCAATATGTATTAAGACCAATTGAGAATAATCCAATTTTTATTTTGTTATTTTTCATGTTGTTCTCAGTATTTAATTTTACGACAATATATAATTACTCAAAAGTTGTAAATATTGCTTTTTCGGCTCCTACTTTTATTTCGAATAACATTAAGTTCTTATTCTCTGAATTTATATTCTCTACTTGTTGTACCTTGCCTGTAAATGGATCCCTTATTTTAATGTTTTAACTTTTAAAATTAAAAGTCGCATCAATGGTCTGTACCATATCACATGCATTGACCAGCAAGTAACACAACTATTTGCAAATTGCTTCTTAAGATAGATCATTTTTGTGTTTAAACTCCCCAGCTTAATATCACGGACATTAGCTTTTTCAACTTCGGATTTAACGTCATTATTAGAGTAGTAAAATTTAGTATTTTTATGATTTATAAGCTTGCATAATTCCCGATGTAAATTAAAAGTTAGTTAAAATAAAAAAAAGACTCGAATTTGATAAAATACTTAAGTTTAATCAAGAGAAAAAACTTAAAACAAAAGGAGTCTCTTATGGAGCAACATATAGAAAAAAGTGAAAAAAACCTTACGTGGTTACTCAAACAAGCGATAGAAACACAGTTGGAATTATTTCGGCACTATATAGAAATCTCGAAACTGATATTCAATCAACTCTTGATTGATGAAGCATAGTAAAAAGTAGTAGAGAAATACACAAGAGCAAAACCATTCGAAGGGTAATTTAGCCAAGGGGTTATAATCCGGGAAGGGTGAGAGAATCGGAGAAGAAAAAGTAAAGATGCACACTCCCGGCTATATGATAATAAGGCCCAAGAAACGGTATGATTGGAAAACTATCAAAAATTAAAAAAATGGCGTTGGTTATTGACGAAAATACCTATTGAAAGAACATATCATGATTGTCTTAGACGTAACAAGTACGGGAGATAAGATTCTGCTTAGGTTTATCCAAACGACCACCGAGAACTCAGTAGCCGTTAAAGGATTGCTACAAAATCTTATCACACAGCATTTTCGGTTTACCGAGAGGATTGTAGGTAGACCAAAGGAATTGAAAAAAAACAATTAAAGAAATCTTCGGGGAATATGTTCTGATTCAGTAGTCTCTAAAATATTTTCAACTAAGTTAGGTTTTTAATCTATTTCCCTGGCATGACATCTTTATTCGATCCTTTTTCGGTAATTATCATTTTCAAATTTTGAATAATTATTTTCAGTGCGATTAGTCAGAAATTAAAGTGAGTCTAAATGCACTTTACTCCAAATAAGATTCGGATTAAATTTAAGAGCAGTTGCGAATTCTACTTTAGACTTTTCTTTCTCTCCTAATCCTTCATAGGCCAAGCCAGCCAGATAATGATTTGTAGCAGTCTGAAAATCTTCTGATTGCTGAACTCCGAATTGTTCTAAAGAGATGCTGCCTTCTTTTTTATTTTGAGCATCACTCAACATATTAAGAAATAGCTTTTTGGCTTCTTTTGATCTGCCTAATTTTTGAAGAGCCATTCCATTATAATACAAATATTCATTAACAGGTCCCATGTCTTCTATGTCTCTAGGTGCTAAGGCTTTTTGAAAGAAAGTTTCAGCTTTTTTCTTATTTCCCATTTTTTCGCAAGTAATTCCAGCAAGATAATTAAATTGAGCTATTCGAGGCCGGCCATAAAGACCAATAGTATAAGCCAAGTCGGTTTCAAATTCCTTTAGGGCTTTATCAAATTCGCCTTTATTATAGTATTCCAAACCTATAAACGTGTGCGCGTCTAAATAAACCTTCTGCTTTTCAGTAGAACCTTCTGATTCAACAATATCATTACTTTTTAAAATATTAAGAGCTTCATCATATTTGCCGCTTTCAACTGCACGCGTTGCTAAACTTAAAATTGTTTCAGTACGTCCTTTTGCTGTATTAATATGTTGTTTTAAAAATTCATATTCCTTTTGTGGTGACACTTTATTTAAGGCATATAACTTATCAACTTCAAATAACAGTCTAGGATCATCACTGTTACAGGTGACAGCTTTTTCCAGACTAGCCAATGCCTTTACATTATCTTTTTGTACCTCTTCATAAGCCAATCCGAGATTACGATGGACTATATAAAATGAATTATCAAGCTCCCTTGATTTTTCCCATTCTACTATAGCATTTTCTGGTTGATGCTCATACAAAAGATTGCCAAGATAATAAGGTGCACGTGAGTCCTTTGGATTCAATTGCATTGCAGAACGTAAAGCACTGATCGATTCAGCACGGAATGGGAAACAATAAGTGGAGGGCATATTACTAGCCAACTGATAATAATTTATCGCTTTGGTCTGATCACCATTCTTTAACCAATAATATCCTAAATAATAATATATCATAGGAAATTTGTTATCTTTCTTTTCAAGACGCGTAAGCACATCGATGGCTTCCTGATAAAGACCACAATTGCCGTAATCTGTTGCCAGTTCAAGGTATGATTGCACCTCATCCCGCATAATTGATGTGAATTCGTTTAAATAATCTGATGACTCTTTATTCTTGCCTGCTTGTGAATTTAGAATAGACAATTCATTTAATGTCTGATGATTGAGGGTATCAATACTCAAAATCTTCAATGCTTGCTCATTAGCCGCCTCCAACTTATTCAATTTCCTCAAAACAATTGTTTTTAAATTTAAGGCTTTGAGATTATCGGAGTTAGTTGTGATAGATTTATTCAAATTATCGAGTGCTGTTTCAAAATCTCCTCGCTGACAATCAATTTCTGCTAATTGATAGTAAGCAGAACTATAAAAGGCATAGTTCCAAGATGCCTTATAAAAATAATCATAAGCTTCATCTGTTTTTCCCTGGGCCCTTAGTGCAATACCCAAATAATAAAATGCTTCACTATCCTTCGGCTTCGTGTAATTTGAAGTAATCCGATTTACTGCTGTGCGTAGATTTTTCTCTGCTTCTTCCCACTTAAAATTTTTTATATTCAAAATACCCAACTGTGTATTAACTCTATAATCACCAGGGTCGAGTGTCAAAGCTTTTTCATAATAGGGTATTGGGTCAGCAGATTGATCATAAAATTGATTTAGTCTAAGACCTGCCAGGTAAAGCTCTTCAACTGTTTTAATCTTTTCAGGGGGTAGCAAAGGTTTCATTGTTTCTGGTTTTGGTTCATTTTTTGGATGATGCTCTGCCGGTTTATAAGATAGTAAAGTTTGTCCATTCTCATCATACAATGCCACATCCAAATCATCCTCCTTCATTCCTGTTGGAAAAGGAACGTCAATTTTGAATGGTTCTTCAGGACTGATATTAATTATTTTCTGCAACAATAATTGTCCTTTGGACATTAAAACAACTTTTGTTTGCTTGTGAGGTGAAGTAGTATTCATCCTTAGTTGAACTATTTGATTCTTTGTTACTTCGAGATTTAAAGCACCGCTTCGATTAGCATATTTTAGGCCACCTAATTCACGAATTGGAAACCAAGTCATTGTTGTGGTTTTACTTTCATAGGGTTGAATCCAACTATAGTCAGGTTGATTGTCAGTATACATGCCAGCCATTTGCTCAATATATTGTCCATCATTGTCGGTGAGTCCATCATTGATTTGTCGACCAGCCGCATTGTTTCCATCAGCCCAATATTTCATCCCGGAAATATGGTGATTGCCCAACCAAACAGTTCCTGCCTCCTTTCCATGGTTATAACCACCAAAATAATCTTCTTTTGGTTCCCATGAGAAAAAAGATGAAGGCACAAAGGTATTTTTCCACCAACTGATATCTACCCCAGTAAAATCATATCTGTTGTACCAACCGTCAGCAATAGGCCATGTTGTCATATATACTTTTTTATGGAACGTTACATACTGAACAGAAGGTGGAAATATTACCTGGTAAGTTGTATCAGCATTAACAGCGGGATTAGCCCAAAACAAAAAGGGATTAGACACTGCAGTCCCATTCATTAAACGAATAGACATATCAACCAATGATGAATTTGGATAAATTGTATATCCAATTAGAGCGCTCATGCGCAGTTCATCAGTGTTAGCGATCCAAATGGTTAAACTGCTATCGACATTCTTTACTATTTTATAATCCATCGGCTTAACTGTATTATGCCCATGATGATGAGGAAATCCCCAAGCAAGACTTCCGGAAATCCAATATCCGACCATTCCTATCAAAGAAGGTTTGATTACATGATTGCGATAGAAAAAGTTATAATTGTTTGTCTTATCTACTGCATAATAAATACGCCCTCCCATGCCAGGCATAATACCGATGTCAATAAATTTATTTTCAACGTGAATAATATTATAATTTTTGTCTTCCTTAACAGAGGTTAGGTTATCATTATAGGGATCAGGATATATTCTACGTTGTACACCTTGATGTTCTGTCCCTTCATAAAATCGGGGCATAGGATTTGGAGCCCCTACTATATACGAAGGAATGCTTATTGAATCTTCACTTACTATGACTTGACCTACTGCAGGTCGAACTGCCAGCAGGAACAATAGAAGCATGGTAGAATTAAAAAAAACAGAGCTTGTTTTCTTTTTATTAATTGAAGTTTTCATTTTTGGTCCTTTCCTTTTAAGTTAATTTTGAGTGTCTATATATTTAAAAAATCTTAACGTTTATTTTAAAAATTTTATAGCACTCTATTCAAAATGCACCTTTTGTGCATAAAACGGCGCGGAATTATAGCTATTTCGTATTAGTTTTCATATTATATTAGGGTGAGCGGGAGATAATGAAAAGTATTACATTATTCTTACCATCGAAAACAAAGTAGGATTTACTTAGCATATGATTATGCCTCCCGCAGTAAAGTAGGGACAACTAATGAATTCTGAATCACCTATCTAGAATAACGAATTGTATACATTTCTTTGCCTATTTTTCTAGAGGCAGAGACCATTTCAGGATAAGGAATATCGCAAACATCCAGGAAGCCCATATTATAGTCTTCGCCATCCTCACGGCCTAAAACAGGTTCGTCCAAATATTCAAACCAAAAGACGCCAACAACATTAGGATTTTGCAAAGAACTTTTAACGTAGTATTCATACATTTCAGCACGGTTTTCTTGACTCTCCGCTAACCGTAGGCCATAATGCAATAAACCACGATCCATCGCTCCCATACTCCATTCACCAATTATAATAGGTTTGTCAATATCAGCAGATTTAAGATCACTGTTTGTATAACGGTAACGGTCCAAACTAATTGCATCACCGTATTTTGCTGCTATCTTGACAATCCAATTACCGGAGGTATCTTCGGTTGGATAATAAACAAAATCAAATTTACAACCCAGATATAGACTTTGAGGTGCTAATTTTGCTAAGGTTTCCTTTATCGTTATGAAATATTCTTTTGCTATTATTGTAGAAAAAACCTTTGTATCTTCAATATAACTCTTCAAATTATTTAAATTGTTTTTAGCCTCAGGACTTATAGTACTTGTTGTAGAAGAGCCAAATACAAGTGGTGGTTCCGGAACAGGAAGCGAAGTATTTTCCATGAAATCGTCCCAATTCTTATATGTTGTCTGCCATTTGGAATTCAGTTCATTAATTGTTTTGTATTTTTTTTCAAGATATTTACGCATTTCCATTTTGGCTGGCTGATTTTTTCCACTTTGAATAACAGCCTTGGCTAAATATGAATCATTTCCCCAATAAAATTCGTTATCTACAAAATACCCCATACAATAAGGGTCCATTTCTGATTTTTCTATTCTTTTCAAGCCAGTCTTCAATGCATTTCTAAAGCTCGCATCGAAGGGATCGGGAAACTTATACCAAGGTCCAGCTGAGCCTTCAATCCGTCGCGCACCATCAGTCCCGAGTGTCCCTGTATAGGGCATTTTACTCAATCTGATGATATCAGCGTCAGACCAATTACCAATAGAATTCATCCCCCAACTTCTCAAGCGTGACCGAGTAAGTTGTTCATACTCGTTTTTCCAATTTTCACCATATTTCCTGAAAAGATTCCATCCAAGATTACTAAAGGTTCGAATAGTACGAACACCTTTATAATAACCTTTAGGGATACTTCCCCTAATAGTAGAATAAAATTCTTTGAACTTGTTAGAATCTGGTAAATTAGTAAAATAATTCTCACGATCCGTTATTGGGGTGGCATCACCGAAACCAACCGTACCCATTCCATTTGACCAGAATAAATGTCCTTCCGGATCTACGAACCACCACTTACCATTTACTTTTTCTGTCCTGAAATGTCCGGTAGCTTTCAATTGTGGCCCTTTAAGCCAGCCGCCATATTTATCCCAATCATCTGGAAGTGGATTAGCCTTTATATCCTTAACCTCGATTTCTTTTGATTTAATCAGTTCATCCAACGAATGAATTTTTCCAGGCCATTCTGTATGTCTCAATTGACCAAACTCGTCTATTATGGGAAAATAATTGTCATTTAACTTGGCTTCTGAGGGCGAATTAATAGACCCTTCACCTCTTATATTAGAAATCAGTATAGTAGTATTTGGGGAAGGATCGACAACCATTATAGATATATCATGCATTGAATCGGGATGCATAGCTGTCCACCAAAATGATTTAATAATTCCACCCGGTAAGGCATCCATTCCGATAAACTTTTTATCAAGATAAGAGGGATATTCATTTATCCGCTGAATGTAAACTCGAATTGTTCTGGTTATACCCTCTCTAATAATTTGACCACCACTAAACCATGCGTTTCCTGCTAGACGACTTTCTACCATAAGATCATTCTTACCTAGATTTGTTACATCAACAGCTACATACTTGTAATTTAATAGGGCCCATTTTTTATTCCCTTCCCTAAAAACTACACTTGGTACTGGATTTTTGTCACCACATTCCATCTTAATAGCATTTCCATTATCAGTCTTTATTAAAGAAATTTTTACGCCGGACCCAGCTTTCATAATCGAGGTATCTATAACATCATTGATATCCACCAAGGTCTTTGTGTTGTCGGGTTTACTCTCTCGCGAGCAACCAGTAAAACAAAATAATCCAATTAATAAAATAATAGCTGTCAATACGTTGTTTTTTCTTAATAATTTTTTTGAATTAGATCCAGAATTGGCAACAAAAGAAAGGAATGTATCTGCAACAAACAAATAACTACGCAAAATGAATTCATTCATTTGGTTATTCCAAAAGTGAGTACATCTAAAATTTAATTGAAATGTGCTAAATAAGTATTTAAACTTTTCAACTATTTGTTTCATAAATCAAATCCTTTTTTATATAAAAATATTGGGGGGTATTAAACCTCTAACTGATACAAAATATGTGTTGACTCATTGTGTAAACAAAATCTTTGATCGAATATTTCTTAGTAGAATAAACTTAGCATATGATTATGCCTCCCGCAGTAAAGTAGGGACAACTAATGAATTCTGAATCACCTATCTAGAATAACGAATTGTATACATTTCTTTGCCTATTTTTCTAGAGGCAGAGACCATTTCAGGATAAGGAATATCGCAAACATCCAGGAAGCCCATATTATAGTCTTCGCCATCCTCACGGCCTAAAACAGGTTCGTCCAAATATTCAAACCAAAAGACGCCAACAACATTAGGATTTTGCAAAGAACTTTTAACGTAGTATTCATACATTTCAGCACGGTTTTCTTGACTCTCCGCTAACCGTAGGCCATAATGCAATAAACCACGATCCATCGCTCCCATACTCCATTCACCAATTATAATAGGTTTGTCAATATCAGCAGATTTAAGATCACTGTTTGTATAACGGTAACGGTCCAAACTAATTGCATCACCGTATTTTGCTGCTATCTTGACAATCCAATTACCGGAGGTATCTTCGGTTGGATAATAAACAAAATCAAATTTACAACCCAGATATAGACTTTGAGGTGCTAATTTTGCTAAGGTTTCCTTTATCGTTATGAAATATTCTTTTGCTATTATTGTAGAAAAAACCTTTGTATCTTCAATATAACTCTTCAAATTATTTAAATTGTTTTTAGCCTCAGGACTTATAGTACTTGTTGTAGAAGAGCCAAATACAAGTGGTGGTTCCGGAACAGGAAGCGAAGTATTTTCCATGAAATCGTCCCAATTCTTATATGTTGTCTGCCATTTGGAATTCAGTTCATTAATTGTTTTGTATTTTTTTTCAAGATATTTACGCATTTCCATTTTGGCTGGCTGATTTTTTCCACTTTGAATAACAGCCTTGGCTAAATATGAATCATTTCCCCAATAAAATTCGTTATCTACAAAATACCCCATACAATAAGGGTCCATTTCTGATTTTTCTATTCTTTTCAAGCCAGTCTTCAATGCATTTCTAAAGCTCGCATCGAAGGGATCGGGAAACTTATACCAAGGTCCAGCTGAGCCTTCAATCCGTCGCGCACCATCAGTCCCGAGTGTCCCTGTATAGGGCATTTTACTCAATCTGATGATATCAGCGTCAGACCAATTACCAATAGAATTCATCCCCCAACTTCTCAAGCGTGACCGAGTAAGTTGTTCATACTCGTTTTTCCAATTTTCACCATATTTCCTGAAAAGATTCCATCCAAGATTACTAAAGGTTCGAATAGTACGAACACCTTTATAATAACCTTTAGGGATACTTCCCCTAATAGTAGAATAAAATTCTTTGAACTTGTTAGAATCTGGTAAATTAGTAAAATAATTCTCACGATCCGTTATTGGGGTGGCATCACCGAAACCAACCGTACCCATTCCATTTGACCAGAATAAATGTCCTTCCGGATCTACGAACCACCACTTACCATTTACTTTTTCTGTCCTGAAATGTCCGGTAGCTTTCAATTGTGGCCCTTTAAGCCAGCCGCCATATTTATCCCAATCATCTGGAAGTGGATTAGCCTTTATATCCTTAACCTCGATTTCTTTTGATTTAATCAGTTCATCCAACGAATGAATTTTTCCAGGCCATTCTGTATGTCTCAATTGACCAAACTCGTCTATTATGGGAAAATAATTGTCATTTAACTTGGCTTCTGAGGGCGAATTAATAGACCCTTCACCTCTTATATTAGAAATCAGTATAGTAGTATTTGGGGAAGGATCGACAACCATTATAGATATATCATGCATTGAATCGGGATGCATAGCTGTCCACCAAAATGATTTAATAATTCCACCCGGTAAGGCATCCATTCCGATAAACTTTTTATCAAGATAAGAGGGATATTCATTTATCCGCTGAATGTAAACTCGAATTGTTCTGGTTATACCCTCTCTAATAATTTGACCACCACTAAACCATGCGTTTCCTGCTAGACGACTTTCTACCATAAGATCATTCTTACCTAGATTTGTTACATCAACAGCTACATACTTGTAATTTAATAGGGCCCATTTTTTATTCCCTTCCCTAAAAACTACACTTGGTACTGGATTTTTGTCACCACATTCCATCTTAATAGCATTTCCATTATCAGTCTTTATTAAAGAAATTTTTACGCCGGACCCAGCTTTCATAATCGAGGTATCTATAACATCATTGATATCCACCAAGGTCTTTGTGTTGTCGGGTTTACTCTCTCGCGAGCAACCAGTAAAACAAAATAATCCAATTAATAAAATAATAGCTGTCAATACGTTGTTTTTTCTTAATAATTTTTTTGAATTAGATCCAGAATTGGCAACAAAAGAAAGGAATGTATCTGCAACAAACAAATAACTACGCAAAATGAATTCATTCATTTGGTTATTCCAAAAGTGAGTACATCTAAAATTTAATTGAAATGTGCTAAATAAGTATTTAAACTTTTCAACTATTTGTTTCATAAATCAAATCCTTTTTTATATAAAAATATTGGGGGGTATTAAACCTCTAACTGATA
>OCZT010003186.1_pt1 | contig 16875 bp, 17 predicted proteins | sample 1539031 | NCBI WGS metagenome assembly OCZT01 (sample SAMEA3539308, study PRJEB22396) | soil metagenome | biome: tundra; feature: field; material: soil | place: USA | collected 2010-05 | depth 0.15 m | reverse complement strand
TTCAAAATAAAAATCAAAGCAATAAAAGTTACAGCAGTCCAAATAATTAAACCGGGATTAATATCTAAAAGACTGCCGCCTGCTTCAGGTTCAACAGCCAGTATACCATATATCATACCAGCAAACATCCTAAAATCCTCTTAGTTTAGAAATAATAAGGAGCATTAGACTCCTGATAAAATTAAGCCTTTAAAGCTAATAAGATGCAAATAACCAGACCGAAAAATGACATTCCTTCTATAAGTGCTGCTGCGATAATCATTGAAGTTCTTATAGCTCCGGCTGCTTCCGGCTGTCTGCCGCTTGCTTCCATCGCTGAACTTGCAAGTTTTCCGATTCCAAGTCCGCCCCCGATTACTGTCAAACCGGCGCCAATACCAGCTGCTAAATGTGCAAGATCCATTTTAGTCTCCTTAATTAATTTTATAATTATTAAATATTGTTATTAATGATCCTGATGAACTGCCATCCCTATAAATAAAGACGATAGCATTGTAAATATATATGCTTGAATTAATGCAACTAAAATCTCCAGCAGATAAATAAAAAGAGCAAATCCTATTGAAACGGGAGCCACAAATATTGTCTTCATAAAGAAAATCAGACCAATTAAAGCCAGAATAACTGTATGACCGGCAACCATATTTGCAAAAAGACGAATCGCCAATGCAAAAGGTTTTGTAAGTAGCCCTAGAAATTCAACGGGTATCATTAAGGGCAGCAGCCAAATAGGAATTCCATGAGGAACCAATCCCTTCCAATATCCAAAAAATCCATTTTGCCTGATGCCGCCAAACTGTGTCATTATAAAAGTGAAAGCTGCCAGCGTGGCTGTAATCCCAATGTTGCTCGTAAATGTAGATGAATAAGGTAATAAACCAAGAAAATTTCCAAAAAGAATAAAGAAAAAAGCTGTGAGCAGATATGGAGTAAATTTTTCATAGCCAACTCCAATCGTAGGTTTGGCTATTTCATCCCTTACAAAAACAATCATGATCTCGAAAAAATTAGTAAATTTCCTGGGTATAAGGGATTTCTTATAACCGCGGGCTACTAATGTCATTATTACGATAAGTAAAATCGCTGAAAGCCACATAAAAAAAACATGTTTTGTAGGAGTTATATCTACCCCGAAAATTGTAGGTAGCTGGGGTATATGGAATTCACCAAATGGAGCAAAATCAATTGTTTTTCCGTCCATAACATGGTGCAGTATCCAACCGCTGTCACTTGGCTTAGCTGCCGTATGGCTTAATGTATCAGTCGCTACTTTTAATGTATCCAGAACAGCATTTCCCGTCATGTCTTAATAAATTAGAAATTACCTTTTGTCTCTGTATAGATATAAAATTTCTATTAATAGATAAAAAACGTAAAAAAAGAAGATTATAAATATAAAGACGCCCGTTTTAATATCCAAGAATTTAAGGGAAATAAACACTAGTAATAGGATCATAAAAAGCCTTAATATCATGCCCCCCAGAACCATAATAAGGAATATATTGTCTGATTTATTGTTTGAAAATTTTAAGAAAAGATATCCGGATACAAAATTCAGATATGTAATTACTCCGGCCAGGATGAATGCTTTGAAAAAGTCAAAGGTTATAATATTAATTTGATGTAATAACAAAATGCAAGCAAAAATGAATCCTATAAAAAGACTTATTTTTAACAGGAAATTGTTACTAAGATTCATTTATCCGATTTTTTACTTAGATCAATTACTGTTTTAATAAAATTATACAACCCTATTCCCACACCTAAAAATGAGAAAATCAGGGTAAATAGAGTATCATGTCCGGTTTTTTTATCCAGCCATGTTCCTATAAAAATCAACAATAATACTGTGGCAGCTAATTGAAAACCCATGCCTACGTAGGGTCCTACCTCCTTGTATATGCTGGAAGTATTTTTCAGATCCTTATCTTCATGATTATCCATTTTTAGGTTCAAATGGTAATTGAGGAGGCATTGGCTCTCCTGAATTCATCGAACTTTTTCCATCAAAAATAGCTCCTGCATCAATAACTAATATTTTTGTTAAAAGGTCCCCCTTTAGATAAGACTTGGCTTCAAGTGTTAGCTTTTCCTTTGCCGTAACTGAACCAATTACTTTCCCCCCCACAGTAACAACTTCCCCGTTTATTTCTCCGTTTATTTCACCGTTTTCACCAACCGAAATATTACCGTCAGCCATTACATTCCCATTTACAGTTCCGTCAATACGGATATTTCCGTTGCTGCTCATTTTGCCTTCAATTAAAACGCCGGCACTGATTATTGTTACTTCATCTTTCCCAATATTTGAATTTTTCACTTTCAATTTTTACTCCTAATTTTTTATTAAAATTGTTATCGGATTTATTGGTTTTCCTTCTTTCCATATTTCAAAATGAAGATGCGGACCCGTAGTTATTTCTCCGGTATTACCGCTTAATGCAATCAATTCTCCCTGCACAACAGTATCTCTTTCTTTTTTCAACAATGAGGAACAATGCTTATAAACAGAAATATAATTCCCGGGATGCGATACAATGATCATATTTCCATCCTTTACTGTATAATTTGCAAAGATAATAAATCCATTGGCAGAAACATATACCGGTGTTCCGGTTTTTACCACAAAATCAATTCCCATATGTCCTCTTTCCGGGTCAAAATTGCGGCTTATAAATCCTGTCACTGGTCTTATAAAACTGATACTCTCTTTCTGAAGAATTTGAAATTTAATAAGAAGTTCCCTGAAAACAGAGAGTATTGTGCCTTCGGCCTTAATCTTTGCATTACCCGATGCATTTTTTTTATTAAATAAGGACGAATCCCCTAATTTAATTGCCTTCTTTAATTGTTCATCGCTATTCCTAATTTCATTAAGTTCCTTGCTTAATTTAATCATTCTTTCATTAAGCTCATTTATTGATTTCAATTCAGTATTGCTGAAGTTAGAACTTTTTGAAAAAAGACCTTTTAAGGGAGTCATACTAAATATTATAAAACCTAATAATGCCATTATTAATGAATAAGTAAAAACAACAGCCATCGTTTTTCTATAACTAAACCTATAAGTTTTGGCATTTAAATTAGTATTATCAGGAATAATTAGAACTGAAAAATTCTTCAACGTAAATATTTTTTTAAGATCTATATTATTAAGCTTCATATTTCGCCAAAAGTTCTTCAAATTTTATTTTCCCCTCCCTTACTATTTTAAGTTCTGCATCGCAAAGATCAATTATTGTTGATGCATCGAAAAAAGATTTTTTTCCTGTATAAAAAACAGCTTCAACCTCAGATGCAAACTTATCCTTAATTAAACTGGGTTCCGTCAACGGTGCCTGATTATTCTTGTTAACACTTGTCGAAATAAGCGGCATCTTTATCTCAGACAATAATTTTTGGCAGAACCTGTTATTTGGCACTCTGAAAGCTGCAGTATCCCTTTTCAAAATACTCTTGGTTTTATTATTCAGATTTAATATAACGGAAACAGGGTTGGGCCAAATAGAGATAAGAAAATCCATGTCTTTTTCAGATTTCAGTTCAACATATTTTAATAAGTCATTAATACCATTTATTAAAAGTATGTACCATTTCCCTGCTTCCCTTCCCTTAATTTCATTTACTCTGTTTACAGCTTCTTCATTAAACGGATTGGCACCAAAACCATATATTGTATCTGTCGGGTATATAAACACCCCTCCTTCAAAATATATTTTACTTGCCTGTTTCACGGCAATATTAATGTCTGCGTCAATATTAATCAATTTGCCGGACTTAATCATTTAGAATTTCCTTTATTGCTGAAATTACTAATTCCGACTCAAGCTTATATCCGCATTGAAAATGTTTTAACGGGCACGCACAATAGCCATGAATTCCGCATGGTTTACATTCCAGATCTGCATAACTTAACCAGCGGCTCTTGTTATTATACGGATAAAACCCAAAATCAGGAACAGTTGAGCAATAAAGTGTTAACACCGGAATATCGGCACAAACGCCCAAATGTGTTGGGGCACTGTCATTGCTTATTAGGATTTTTGAATATTTTAACAATGCAATAGATTCTGTAATCGTAAGATTACCGGCTGAGGAAATCAGGTTTCCATTAAACTTTGTTTCAAGAAGTTTTCCAATATCCTCTTCCTCCCTGCCTCCGATAATTATCACTTTAAAGTCCTGTGCAATTAAATATTGTATAACCTGCTCATAATATTCCAATGGATATTTTTTTGTATTCCAGATACTGCCCGGAGCAATTGCGGCAAAATTTGAGTTAATATTATTACTTTTCAAAAAATCCTTCGCAGATCTGTCTGCACTTTCAGGAATCTTGATTTCCGGTAAAACCCTCCATCCCTCTTTGGAATAATCATAACCAATAAGATCCAGGTTCCTCTGAACTTCATGATGACTGGGGATATATTTAGTTAAATATTTGTATACATGAAACAGAGACGAATTTGAAAACCCATAAGTTTCTTTCACTCCACTTTGCAAAACTAATAAGGAAGATCTGAATGATCTGTGCGGAGAATAAATCCTGTCATATCCTCTAGCCCTTATCTGCCTAGTAAATTTTAAGAAGCTCAGTAAGGATTTATGTTGACCTTTTTTATCAATTACTATTATTTCATTTATATCTGATGAAAGTTGGAATATTTCTTTTGTTGCAGGAATGCAAAGCACATCTATGGATGCGTTACTATTCAACTCCTTTAATTTCCGGATCATTGGAAGAGTTAATACGGCATCCCCCAAAAAGGCCGTCTGGATTACAAGTATTTTCTCCCCTTCCTTTTTTAGTATTTCCATCTTTTATGCATCCAGAGCCATTGTTCAGGAAATTGTTTAATATATTTTTCTAAAACAGAGACATGTCTTTGACTGAGTTCAGCGATTTTCAGTTCCTCTTCCTCCGGAAGATCCTCTGTATTAATAATTTCAATGGCTGTTTTATAGCTGAAATCCGGTTGCCTTATTGTTACTCCAAAAATGATAGGTGCACCGGTTTTAAGAGCAAGCAAAGCGGGGCCTATAAAAACCGATGCCTTTCTTCCCATAAAACTAATTCTTATTCCTTCCGAAGGTCCCCGCTGATCTGCTACCATCGCAACTATTTTTTTCTCTTTCAGTTCTTTATAAACCTGCCTTATTGAGATTCCCAGTGGAACTATTTTGTTCCCCCATTTGACTCTCATATTATCAAGCCAGTTTGTTACTAAGGTGTTCCTCTGGGATTTTACAATTACGGTTATAGGTATATCCAGCTTCACTGCTACGGTAAGAGCTATATATTCCCAATTCCCAAAATGCGCTCCAAGAAAAATTACCCCCTTCCCTTCATTATATTTTTCCCTGATCAAAGGTATATCAGTATAAAGGACTGAAGATTCCAATTCAGATTTAGAAATGCCGGGAAGGTATAAAATTTCAACAAGAGTAATACAAAAGCTCAAATAACTTCCAAAAGCAATTTTGTTTATTTTAGATTTACTGTATCCGGGAAATGCCTTTTGTAAATTCTCTTTTACTGTTTTTTTTCTTATCGGAACAATAAAGTAAAAAAATACAGCAAGCAGGTATGAAAGTCGGCGTGAAAGACTTAAACCTAAAAGTCTTACAATGAAGCTTAATGAAACAAAAAGGATATATTCTATTCTATCTTGCATTAAAAAAAGGGTTTTGTTAGAAAAGTAAAATTACGCATAGAAGTAATAAAATAATATAGAAAAATGTTTATCCCGCTAGACTAAGGTAATATGTTATCTGAATGGTTTAATTATATTATGAACTCATCCCCTATCGTATAAAACGGTATGGATATCGTAGAAAATCGAATAGGAAATTGGTCTCTTCTGGAGAGATTATAATTGCTGAACTCTATCCTGCCAGTTATCATCCCGTAATTCTCCCCTCATAGTTGAATGAATCAGCATATAGTCGGAAAATCCGGAAAGATCGGCAAAGACAAAGATTACTCCACCCTCAAGATCATTATAATGCCATATCTCGTAAGGTTTTTGATCCATCTGATTAGGGAACCGTTCAATTTCACTTGGTTCACCATACAAAATATAAACTCTGCCCCTGTCGGTTTTCCAACCGATTTTGCCCAACCTACCAAAACGTTTATTGCTTTCTTCAATTCTTGTTAAATACTCTCTAAAAGTTTCATTTTCCGGAGTTGAAACATCCTTGTCTCTGCTCTTCCAGAAATCAAACAAGAATTGTCTTTTACTGTCGACACCCTTAATTTTAGCAAAACTTTTAATTTCCTGAGGAAAGGCTTTATATTTTGATTTTGCCCATATATCATCAAGCTCTTCTTCAGACATTGCTCCAAATTCACTACTTATAGACGCGGAATTGCCCTTAGATGTTGTATCCTTGGCAGCAAGAATATCCGGGTTATATATGAAAAATTTCTTTGAAGATGATACTCCATAATTGCCTACGCTATCTATAACCTTTAAAACAAGTGTATATGTATCAGTAGGATATTTATTTATTACAACAGAACCCATCTCAACTTTAGAATGCAATCCCGAAGGAAATGCTTTTATTTTTCTGGATAGCAGTTGCCCTTTATTGTTATAAAGTATTTGTAAAAATTTCAGATTATGGTTTTGGGCAATCTTATTCAAATTATATATTTCTGAATAAAAAAATACAACCGGTTTGTTGACTCCAAAAACTATAGTTGGTGCCGGTAATACTTCCACACTGTTTTTATAAAACATGGAATTCTGATTTGGAGAGTCCGTAAATATGTTTGTGGCTAATTGAATATCACTCAAAGACAGAGTAGAATCATAAAAATGATGAACTTTCAGGTATTCTGTGGAAAATTTTTCTGTTGCCTTTTGGTTATTCCCTCCACCGACGATAAATTTATATTTCCCATCTGGTATTTTTAATCCTATAACACCTACAAGATCTTTATTAGCCTGGTCTCCAGAATCCTGAAACGGATGTTCAATCTTCCATTCTTTGTTAATAAAAACGTTCCCTGTTATCGAATCACTGATGTTTATTTCTAATAACCCTTCAAGAAATTTCTTATTATCCTTTAATACAGGCGTTAATCTATTCTGGTTAAACGAATAATATATTTCCAAGTAATTGGAAACTGAATCATAACCGAATTGTGCATAATCAAATTCGAATATCGATTGATTGGACTGCGGTATAGCCTGGTACCAAGAAAAAGTAAGGAAAAGTACCAAAAGCAAACGATTCATAATAAAATATATTTAAATATTAAAAAAAGGACTAATACTCATTAAAAAATTAAGAAATCTATATAGCTAAAATAATAAACTTTCTTAATAACTTACTATTGTATTGGCTTTTTTTCAAGTTAAATCTAATTGAATATAATTGTTTTTTTGCTTTCTAATTTTATTGTTAAGATAGGGCATGGAATATAGACATATAATATTTTTTAAAACCAAAAAATGTCTTGACATTTAAATTATATTTTATTATAATAATTAATCTAGATTTATTTGAGTTAATAGATCAATCGACCTGCCTGAAATAACAATTCCACTGATTTTTACTGATATTCACGGATTTCTACGGATTTTTCTCGTTACTGCAATAGGGATGAGCCGGGAATGTTCATAGGATAATAGCATTGCATCCACATAGATTCCACAAATTGAATATGCATTTTATCTTAAAATTACTTATTGGATGTTCACGATTAGTTTAATTAAAAGCAAAAGAGAACATTTCTAAATATGAGAAATGTACACTATATTTTACTGTGGTTATTTGACAGGATAGCGATTATAATGCGGCATTCAATTTTGTTACAATCTGGGATTTAGGAACAGCGCCAATTATTGTATCTTTTAATTTCCCATCTTTGAAAATAAGAAGTGTTGGAATACTCCTCACTCCAAATTTTATTGCAATCTGTTGATTCTCATCCACATTAACTTTACCAATTTTTGCTTTTCCTTCATATTCGACAGCAAGTTCTTCGACAATGGGGGCGATCATACGGCATGGACCGCACCAGGCTGCCCAAAAATCAACAAGTACCGGTTTATCGGATTTTGTAACTTCAACTTCAAAATTGTCATCTGTTATTGTAATAGGTTTCATTTTTGTTCCTTGAATAACTTAATAATAAACTAAATTAAATCTCCCCCCTGACCGACATAACTAACTATATCTTCACCGCCGTCAGCATGAATTATACTGCCGGAAATCCAATCTCCTCCGTCCATACAAAGCAGTGATATTATTTTAGCAACATCATGTGGAGTAGTGTGCCTATTGCGGGGGTTTTTTCTTTTTGCAACTTCGAGCATAGGAATACTGCCGGGTATTTTTCTCAATGCGGGAGTATCTGTAACACCTGCCATAATGGCATTAACAGATATTTCCATATGTCCCAATTCTAATGAAAGCTGTCTCACATGGGATTCGAGAGAAGCTTTCGCGGCTGATACAGCTCCATAATAGGGAATTGAAACATGACCGCCTGAACTGGTCATTGCGAAAATTCTAGCCTTTGGAGTAATAAGATTATTGACTACTAGATCCTGGGTCCAATAAACAAGCGAATGTGCCATAACGTCAAGAGTCATTTCTAACTGCGCCTTAGTCATCGCGACTTCCCTGTCTCCGGGTATGAATCTTTTTAATGTTCCGAAAGCAAGAGAGTGCATAAGTATTTTTATGAAGGGTTTCCCATTCGATTTGGTTTTAAGTTCTTCAATTATTTCTTCTCTTTTTAGAGCATCCGCCGCATTAATATTGTAAAATAAAACATCTGATCCAGCGGCTTTAATTTGGTTTGTAATTCTATCGACATTTCCCATAGTTGCCTGGCGGTCAAGATGAACACCAAGTATATTATAACCATCTTCAGCTAATTTTAATGATGCGGCTTCTCCAAATCCAGAAGAAGCACCTAATATCAAAGCCCAGTAATTTGCATTATCCGGATTTCTCATCGTCAGCTCAATTCCTTTTAATTAAATTTGAACGTAAATAATACAAAAATGATGGAAGTAATACAAACCCAGGCTTTTGCCTTATTTACTGCCCAAAATGATTGAATCTTCCCCAAGAACAGACACAACCTCCTTTACAAATTCATCAGAGATTTTAACTCTAAAATTTTTAAGGAGGAAGAACCGTGGCTTTGATCCATTGTTGAAGAAATGCAAGTAGACGGGGATTTTACCCTTATGTTTAGTAAGGATTTCCTTTATTGCAGAAATAGTTTCAGGTGCGTTTCTAGTTTTTTCAAAGAAAAGTTTAACGCTCTCTGTAAATTTTTCCTTGGCCTCTTTCAGAGGAAAAACCTCATTTATATGCAATTTTATTGCATCCCCACTGCTTTCCGTATCGCCAATAATAAAGACGCAATCTTCTTCCTTAATATATTTTCCATATTTTTCATACGTTTTTGAAAACATGAGGCATTCACATGAACCGGAAAAATCATCAAGGGTAAAAAATGCCATCGCCCGACCGGACTTATCTATTTTGGTTTTCAGGTTAGTTATTACGCCGCATGCACGGGCATTTTCGATTTCTTTTTGTTCCTCCGTTTCACCAAGATGAATAGTGGCAAACGATTTGTATTCAATCTCATATTTTCTAAGGGGGTGACCTGTAACATAAAAACCTGTCACTTCCCTTTCCTTTGCAAGAGTATCTTTAGAAGACCACCGCTCCACACTTTTAAGGACCGGTTCCTGTATTTTAACCTCTTCGCCAATATTACCGAACAAACTGTTCTCACCCGATCTATTTGAATTTTGCAAGCGACTTCCAAAAGCAAGCGCTTCCTCAACTGCAGCAAAAAGATCTGCTCTCTTCTTATTTATTGAATCAAAAGCGCCGGCATAGACCAGACCTTCAAGTCCCCTTTTGTTTACAACCCTGGTGTCAACATTAGCGCAGAATTCAAAAATACTTTTATAATTCCTGCCCAGGGCTTTGCGACTTCTGATTATTTCTTCGACTGCAGAAATACCAACATTTTTAATTGCAGACATGCCAAACCTGATTTTTCCATTGTCCACATCGAAATAAACGGAAGGATTATTAACATCAGGAGGAAGCACCTCAACTTTAAGTTTACGGCAATCTTCAAGGAAGTTAAAGACTTTATTCTTATTACCAAATTCATTAGTAAGGTTGGCTGCCAGAAATTCAGGAGTATAATAGGCTTTAAGGTATGCTGTCTGAAATGCCACATAACTGTAGGCAACGGCATGGCTTTTATTAAATCCATAGTTTGCAAATTTATCAATAGATTCAAAGATTTCTTCGGCTATTTTCGGAGATATTTTATTAACACCTGCCCCTGCAACAAACTTAGCTTTCTGATCTTTCATGGCACGGAGATCTTTTTTACCCATTGCGCGTCTGAGCAAGTCAGCTTCGGCCAGGCTCATTCCACCGACTTTATTTGCAATTTGAATTACCTGTTCCTGATAAACAATTATACCGTGAGTCTCTTTTAGAATTGATTCTAATTCAGGATGAAGATATACAGTTTCCTTAGCACCGAATTTTCTATCGATAAAGTCATCGATAGACTCCATTGGACCGGGACGGTAAAGAGCATTCATTGCTGCAAGGTCAATCAAGGAAGTAGGTTTTAACTTTTTAAGATACTCTCTCATAGGGGCAGATTCAAACTGGAAGATGCCGGTAGTTTGTCCTTTTGAAAAGATCTGTAAAGTTTTCTCATCATTGAGGGGGATATCATCAATATCTATCTCAACACCGTGATTCTTTTTAATTAGTGTAACAGTATCCCTGATGATTGTTAAGGTACGGAGCCCAAGGAAGTCCATCTTAAGCAGTTTTGCATTCTCAATCTCCTTCATATTGAATTGAGTAACAATATCAGTCTGCGAGACAGCATTGGCAAGAGGAACATAATTACTGACATCATCGGGGGTAATTACAACTCCGGCGGCATGTTTGGAAGCATTCCTATTCATTCCCTCAAGCACTTTGGCATACTTGATTAAATTTTTAATGTCATCTTCCTTTGAATCCTTAACCCATTTTAATTCAGGGACTTCAGCCAATGCCTGGTCAATAGTATATACCTTACCAAATTTAGAAGGAATATATTTGGTTATTTTATTAACAGTAGAAATCGGAATATTCAATACTCTTGCGACATCCCTGATCACCGCTTTTGAAGACAATCTATTAAAGGTTATAATCTGGCTAACACAGTTAGCGCCATATTTTTTCCTTACATAATCAATGACATCTCCTCTTTGATCGTCCGCAAAATCTATATCAATATCGGGCATTGAAATTCTTGCCGGATTTAGAAACCTTTCAAAGAGCAGATTATAATCAAGCGGATTAATATTTGTAATACCCAAAGTAAAGGCAACCAGACTGCCGGCAGCACTTCCTCTGCCCGGACCAACAGGTATTTTCATTTTCTTAGCAGCGTTGATGAAATCCTGAACAATCAGAAAATATCCGGCAAACTCCATTTTCTTTATTGTTGCTAACTCAAATTCAAACCGTTCTTTTATTTCACCGGTTATAGTAGGAAATTTTTTATTTAGACCTTCTTTCGCAAGAAGTTCCAAATAATCATCCAACGTGTGGGCGGGAGAATCTTCCGGAATCGGGAACTTGGGGAATTGATAACCATCGTTATCAAGCTTAAAATTTATCTTGGAATCTATTTCAAGAGTATTTTCTATAGCACCGTGATAGTTTTTAAACAGCTTTTTCATCTCATCAGCTGACTTAAAATAAATCTGGTCAGTGCCATATCTTAACTGCCTATAATCAGTTCCGTTTTTGTCTGATAACAAGAGAAGAATATTGTGGGCTAAGGCATGGTCCTTTTCTATATAATGACAGTCATTAGTGGCGACTAATTTAATCCCCAGTTCCTTTGCTAATTTTGGCATTCCTTCAAGGACAGGTTTTTCGATTTCCATGTTGTGATCCTGAATCTCAAGATAGAAATCATCGCCGAAAATTTCTTTATAGATCTTTGCTGTTTCCCTTGCCCCTTCATAATTGTTGTTGACCAATTGAGAGGCAACAACTCCTCCGGCACAAGCGGATGTACAAACGAGTCCTTCCCTGTATTTTCTTAAAAGTTCAAGATCGACCCGCGGTCTGTAATAAAATCCTTCTATATGTCCGAGGGTTGATAGCTTTGAAAGGTTATTATATCCGATTTTATTTTTAGCCAAAAGGATAAGGTGATTATAATGCTTGGTTCGTTTTTTCCCCTTAACATCATCTTTGCCTCTGTCAAACCGGCTACCTTCAGAAACAACATATGCCTCCATCCCCAAAATAGGTTTTATTCCTGCCTTGGTTGCAGTTTTATAGAACTCTGCAATCCCATACATAACACCATGATCAGTCAAAGCAACAGATTGCATACCATGTTTAACGGCGGCATTTACAAGTCCTTCAACGGTACAAGCACCATCCTGCAAACTATAATGAGTATGATTATGTAAATGAATAAAATCTGACATGAGAAAATAAACGTGTGTTATAAGCGTTGAATAAACTTAAAGAGTATTTAATTAAAAATACATATTGACACTAAAGATTTTTTTACTCAGGAAAATTATTCTTTCCCGGTATGTCCGAAACCGCCCGATCCCCTTTTACTCACATTAAGTGAACTTTCTTCTTTAAAATTAGCCCTGAATACTCTGGATATAATCAACTGAGCAATCCTTTCCCCTTTTTGTATAGTGAAGTCTTCTTTACCAAAGTTAATCAATATTATTTTTATTTCTCCACGATAATCAGAGTCAATAGTGCCCGGAGAGTTCAATATACCGATTCCATGTTTAGCAGCAAGCCCGCTCCTCGGTCTTACCTGAATCTCGTAACCTTGAGGTATTTCGACGGATAAATTGGTCGGGACAATTACAACTTCCCCCATCTTAACAATAAGGGATTCCTTAACAGCAGCTCTAATATCCATCCCGGCACTTCCTTCGGTAGCATATTCCGGAAGAGGGATGTCGTTATATTCTTTGCTTATCCTTTTGATTTTAATATTTATATTTTCCATTAACGTGCTAATCCAATCTTTTTCTTAATAAATCCCAATTCTTTTTTATCAAAAACAAATAGAAACAAAGAAGATATAAAACCTACCAGAATCAATATTTTGTATGTAAAAAATAAATGATGAACAAACATAAGGTAATAATAAACTGACCCGGCAATCAGAATAAAACTCAAGGTTTTAATCACTTTCACTTTTTCATAATTTATTTCATAGAATCTTTGGGTGATTTTATAAACCATCACAGCCATAACAAAATAACTTGCAAATGTTGCGAGAGCAGCCCCAATTATACCCCAGACAGGAATGAGTAAGAAATTAACACAAACATTTATTGCTGCACCTATGCCTGTTATTATTGGAACATAAGAACTTTTTTCTTCAATAAACATTCCAGCTGATAATATATAATATATACCATTAAAAAGATAACCAAACAGAATTATCGGGACTATTATCAGTCCGCTCCAAAACGCAGGCCCCATTATAGTTCTGCCAAGTATATGGAACTTGACAATATCATCAATAAACAATGAAAGGAATATAAGTATCAGGCTGCCAGCTATTGTAAAGTATGTGAGTATTTTAGAAAAAACTTGTTTAATATTTTTCTCCTGTGCATTCTGAAAAAAGAAAGGCTGCCAGGCATACTGAAACATGCTAACGAACAGCATCATAAAAATGCCAAGTTTATAGTTGGCTGAATATATTCCGGAAGTGTGCAGATCAGTAAGTTGAGTTAAAATAGGCCTATCTATTCCCTGAATCATAATCGAACTTAAACCCGCCGGAAGAAAAGGAAGCCCGAACTTGAGAAGTTTCTTAAGAGTTGTAAGATCAATAATTATTTTAAATGACTTAAATATTGATGGAGACAACAGAATAAGTGTCAAGGCTGAAGATGCGAGGTTACTAATGAAGATAGCTTCAACTCCCCATCTAAGCTTGACAATAAGAATAAAATTAAGTGTAATATTTAGAAGTATCCCGAGCATTTTAAATAGAGCAAACTTTTTAGCTTTTCTTTCAATTCTTAATTTTACAAAGGGGATAATGGTTAATGAGTCAAGAAACAGGATAAGAGAAGTATAAAATATTAAATAATAGTAAGCAGGTGGAATCTCAAGTAAACTGAATATGGGTTTTTTTAATATGATAACAAGCAGACAGATAAAAAAAGAAACGATCATTACTGTTAGGTATGGAGTAGAGAAATTATTTTTATTTTCATCACTGCTTTTCACATTTACAGCATATTTCATGTAAGCAGTATCCATCCCGAAGAGGAGGATAATATTCAGAATTGAAATGAAGACATAAACCTGGCTCTGTATTCCATATTCGAACGGCTGGAATAAATTAGTATAGATAGGAACAAGAAGGAAATTAAGAAACCGGCCCACCATAGTGCTGATTCCATAAACGGCGGTATCCTTTGTAAGCTGTTTTATTTTATCGAGCATGTGTCCTACTTAATTGGACTTCAAGTGAAATGTCGAGCGCCTTAACACTATGAGTTAAAGCCCCCACTGAAATAAAATCCACACCTGTCTCGGCAATATCCTTCACTGTATAAAAATTAACACCACCGGATGCTTCCACTTTACATTTACCTTTTATCAAACTAACTGCTTTTGCCATTTCACCTAATTCGAAATTATCCAACATAATAATATCGGCACCGGACTGGAGAGCTTCAGCGACTTCCAAAAAATTTGTAGTTTCCACTTCAATAAGAAAATTTATTGATTTAAGATCCCTAAAATTCATGCATGCTTTAACGGCTTCAGTAATAGAACCGGCAACCGCAATATGATTATCCTTAATCAGAAACATATCATAAAGACCCATCCTATGATTCTCACACCCGCCTATTCTAACTGCTAACTTGTCAATAAGCCTTAAACCGGGTACAGTTTTTCTGGTATCTATAATCTTTGCTTTAGTATGCTTTACCCTATCTTTGAATTGAAAGGCCATAGTTGCAATTCCGCTCATTCTCTGCATAAAATTAAGAGCCGTCCTTTCAGCAGTTAAAATAGAAGCCGCACTTCCTTCAACTATTGCAACAATATCTCCATTTTTAACCATTTCCCCATCCGCCCGAGATCTAAGAAAAACCAAGCCTTTATCGACAGTTTTAAATACTTGTTCAGCAATATCAATACCGGCAATAATCCCATCATCTTTTATAAGAAAAATTCCCTTCCCTAAAATATTTTCTGGAATAGTAGCTTTTGTTGTAATGTCCCCTGAACCTATATCTTCATTAAGGGCAGTAACAATAGTTGATATGATATCTTCAATCATTTTTCAAAATATTTCTTTAAAGTATTAACATAAAATTCCGGGGGTCTGCACGCTTTTTTAGTGGAGATTTTTATAAAAGCAAGAACTGAATAACCTTCAGCAGCAAGAAGTCCATTCTCTTTAAATACTTTATAATCAATATGTACCTTAGGAGAATTTATTTCACTAACAGAAGCTTCTACAGTAAGCAGTTCATCATAAAATGCGGCATTTTTATATTTTACTGAAATTTCCATTACAGGCATTTCAATTCCATTTTCTTCAATAGTTTTATAAGGAAGACCATAAAATCTGAGCATCTCTGTCCTGGCAACTTCAAAATATTCAATATACTTAGCGTGATGAAGGAACTGCATTTTATCGGTTTCGCAAAAGCGTACGCGAATTTCTGTTTTGTAGGATATCATAATATTATTCAGGAGATTGAACATTCACGCAACAAATTTATTAAAAAGGAAAGAGAAATTCTTCTATACTTTTCTATTAAGAAAAATATCAAAAGAATTTTGCTGCAAATAAAATAAAGAAAGGAATTTATTCTAGGAATTGTCCCATTTTACCGAATTTTTCCAGTCTATTTTCAACCAGTTTTTCCGGTTTCAACTTGACCAGATAGGACAATTCTTCTACAATAATTTTTTTTAGGAGAATTGCTGCTTCTTTATGGTTTGTGTGTGCTCCTCCTATCGGTTCAGGAACAATCCGGTCAATTAATTTTTGCTCAAGCAGGTCAGGTGCAGTAAGTTTTAAAGCTTCGGCTGCTTGTTCCTTAAATTCCCAGCTTCTCCATAAAATACTAGAACAAGATTCAGGGCTTATGACAGAATACCAACAATTTTCAAGCATCAGAATCCTGTTACCAACTCCAATTCCCAAGGCTCCACCACTTGCACCTTCTCCGATAATAATCACAAGAATCGGAACTCTCAGTTTGCTCATTTCAAACAGGTTTCGAGCTATTGCCTCTGCTTGACCTCTTTCTTCGGCTTCCAAACCCGGGAAAGCTCCTGGGGTATCGATCATAGTGATAACCGGTTTATTAAACTTTTCAGCCAATTTCATAAGGCGCAATGCTTTCCGATACCCTTCAGGATTAGGCATACCGAAATTCCTGAAAACATTGGATTTTGTATCTCGCCCCTTTTGATGTCCAATAATCATGACATTATAATTATCAATCTTAGCAAATCCCCCAACAATGGCTTTGTCGTCTTTAAAGCTCCTGTCGCCATGCAACTCGACAAAATTTTCGGTCATCAGGTAAACATAGTCCAACGTATAAGGTCTATCCGGATGACGAGCAAGCTGTACTCTCTGCCATCTAGTCAAATCATTAAATAATGTTTCCTTCAATTTTTTAACCTTTTCCTCAATCCTAACTATTTCCTTTTCAATATTTAAACTTCCAGAAAACTTCCGCATCTCATCTATTTTTGCTTCAAGTTCAAAGATGGGTTTTTCAAAATCCAACACTGTTTTAGCCATAATTATTTCCGGGT